>Ga0182037_10000038_pt1 | contig 49822 bp, 50 predicted proteins | sample sta12Cox44000082_FD_125974 | JGI IMG/M metagenome (GOLD analysis project Ga0182037, IMG submission 125974) | Lab enrichment of tropical soil microbial communities from Luquillo Experimental Forest, Puerto Rico - statoxic.12C.oxic.44.000.082 | ecosystem: Environmental > Terrestrial > Soil >... | reverse complement strand
CTCTGCTGAAGCGCACCGACCGCATCCTGGCCTTCGTCGAAGGCGGCCAGGGATCGATCGGCAAGCTGATCTACGATTCGGCACTTTACGACCGTTTCGCTGAAACCGTCACCGAGTTCAAGGGCATCGTCGACGAGGTGCGCAATGGACAGGGCAGCCTCGGCAAACTGGTTGCCAATGAAGAGGCCTACAACCAGGTCATGGCTGCCATCAACAAGGTGAACGCCATGATCGACGAGGTGCAGCAGGGCAAGGGCACCGCCGGCAAGTTGCTCAAGGACCCCGCGCTCTACAACAATGCCAACGAGACCATTGCCAACGTGAAGAAGCTCACCGAAGACATCAACGCCGGCAAAGGCTCCATCGGCAAGCTGGCCAAGGACGAAGTGCTCGCGCGGAAACTCGATACCATGATCAGCAAGCTCTCCATCCTGAGCGAACGCCTGGAAGCTGGGGAAGGAACGGCGGGCAAACTCTTCAAGGATCCATCTCTATACAACAACAGCGACCAGATGCTGATCGAGACGCGGCAACTGGTAAAGGCAATCCGGGAGAATCCCAAGAAGTACCTGACGTTCAAAGTGAAGATCTTCTGAGCAGACCTGCGCGCTTCGGTATTTGAACTGCCATCCAGCCTGACCGTATACTTGTCGCCCGCCATGAAGGTTGTGGTCATCATTCCGGCTGCCGGGCTGGGCACGCGCATGCTTCCAGCCGGCAGCGCCAAGACCAAATCGCCTTCCAAGCAGTTCACGGAACTGGGCGGTGTTCCTATACTCCTGCACACTTTGCGGAGGTTCGCAGCCAGCCCGCGGGTCAGCGAAATTTTCGTCGCTCTGCGCAAGGACGAGATCCCCGGCTTTCGCGAGCGGCTGCAGAGCGAGGGAAAAGACATTCTGAAGAAGCCGGTCGAACTGGTGGAAGGTGGCGAGCATCGGCAGAATTCCGTGGCCAACGCGCTCGCGGCAGTCGCCGCCGCTCCCGACGATGTCGTGCTCGTGCACGATGCGGTCCGGCCATTCGTGACCGAGGCCATTATTGAAGACGTGGTCCGCAGCGCGGAGAAGCTCGGCGCGGCGATCGCCGGCACCCCGGCGCTCGATACGGTGAAAAAAGTCGAGCGCACCGCCGAAGGTGCGGTGGTTACGGCAACCATCCCGCGCGAGCACGTGGTGCTGGCGCAGACGCCGCAGGGATTCCGCTATCATGTGCTGAAGAAAGCCTTCGACGAAGCGATCGCCGACGGATTCATCGGCACGGATGAGGCGTCGCTTGTAGAGCGCTCCGGACACGAGGTGGCTGTCGTGATGGGTTCGCCGCGTAATCTCAAGATCACAAATCCCGCCGACATGGAGTTAGCGGAGTTCTACCTGAGGAGTGAGAAGTGAAGGGCCGCTAGCCACCGGCCGCAAGCTACCAGCCATGACGAAACCTCCATACCGCATCGGATTCGGCTGGGACTCGCATGAGTTCGTCGCCGGCGTCCCGCTGAAAATCGGTGGTGTTACCATCGCGTACAACAAAGGGCTGGGCGGCCATTCCGATGGCGACGTGCTGCTGCACGCCATCACCGATGCTCTGTTGGGCGCAGTCGGCGCCCCCGACATTGGCACCCTGTTTCCGCCGTCCGACCCGCGCTGGAAAGGCGCAGATTCGACAGTCTTCCTCGAGGAAGCGCTGAACCGGGTGAAAGCCGCCGGCTACGCGATCGGAAACGTGGACTCTTCCTTAGTCCTGCTCGCTCCAAAGATCGGGCCGCACGCCGGAAACATCCGCGGGCACGTCGCCAAGCTGCTGGGAATCGTGGTCGATTGCGTCGGTCTGAAAGCCAAGACGCCGGAGGGCATGGGGACCGATCACGCTGCGATTGCGAACGTGGTGGTGCTGCTGGAGCGGGCTACAGCGCCCAAGAAAGCAGCGCCTGCGAAGAAGCTCAAGAGCTGAAAGGGAAGGCCGCGGAGCTCTGCTCCGCTGGACAGCCGAGGCGGCTGTCCTTAGGTGGATTGGTTTCGACGCAGAGCCTTCGCTGCCTCCACCAGGGCATTGAAGATCCTGCGAGAAGGCTCGTCGTCATTCACCGAGCGTTCCGGGTGCCACTGCACCGCCAGCACAAAATGATCGGAAGCAACCCCTTCGACCGCTTCCACGATGCGATCGTTCGGGCAGCGTGCCGCAACCCGTAATCCTTTGCCAATGTCTTCGGCCGACTGGTGATGGCTCGAATTCACCGCGACACGCGCTGGAGTTTTATCTCCGTCGCTGATAATCCTCCCCAGCAGGGAGCCGGGTTCGATCACCACGTCGTGAGCGATCGCGACCTTCCGTCCCGCCGCATGATTCACGGCCGATTCGATGTGCTGCACCAGCGAACCCTGCCGGAAGACGTTCAAACTCTGCAGGCCGTAGCAGATTCCGAGCACCGGCTTCCGCCGTTCGTAGGCGTCGCGCAAGAGAAGTTCATCCACCGCATCCCGAGGTAGATCGGCATCGGCGGTTTTCGGATCCCGTTGCGCGCCGTATTTTTCGGGATCGACGTCGGCGCGGCTGCCCGGCAAGAGCAGGGCGTCACAAGTGTCCGCGAGTCGGGTTACTTCCGACGCCGGCTGATCGAGTGGAATCCGGACCGGCTCGCCACCCGCCATCTCCACCGCTTTTTCGTACTGCGGCAAGGCCCGTCCGGCGTAGTCGGGGTCGCCAGAGTGCGGCACCGGGATGGCAATGCGGGGGCGTGTCATTCGGGCTTCTAAGCTCAATTGATTGTATCGGGTTGGCGATCTACCGGCTGGCGCGCGCGATCCCGGCCAGAGTGTTGGCCTGTCGCAGATGTCGGATCTCCACCACGAGGGAAATCAGCAGCACAACCGCCCCTACCCCCAGCGCTACCGGGAACGCAACATGACGGTAGGCGAAGGGGAGATTGGGAGGCGTGTGCAACACTGCGGCTCTGGCGACCATCACCAGGATCGCCCCCAGCAGCGTCACTGCAAATGAAAGTAAAGTCAGCAGAAAGGTCACAAACAGGGCCCGGGCGGGCACACCATACCAGTGTGGCCGGGGTATAGATTGGGCAACCGGCATACAGTATTAGACTACACCGCCGCGGCAGGGCTATATGTATGCTGCGTTACAATAACCGGGTATGTCTCAGGCCGCTCCCGTGCTGACGCGGACGCCCGCAGAGGTCGTTCGTCTAACACCCGTTACCCAGGCCTCGAATGGCATCTGTTTTGCCATGTCGGGCGAGGTTACCATCTCCGATAAGGACCTGGACCGCATGGTCGCGGCCGTTCCGCGTAATGCTGCGGCGGCCCTGGAGCGCAAGGCGTACTACTTCGTGCCGCTGACCGTCAGCCAGGGCGATGACACCATCATTGCGGACCGCTACGACGTGGTCTTGAGCGACAATGCGGTCTGCCACCGGAATCTGAACCTCGGTGACGCCCAGTGCGTCTTCATTTCCACCCGGCTCATGGACGACCGCTTCTCGGTCGCGTTCGAGTTCTACATCAACGTGGGCCATGCCATGGTGGAGCGGATCGGCGTATCGCAGGCTTTCGCGGATCTGGCGTGGAAGCAGGTGGAAGCCGGGGTCCGGGGGGAGACTTCGCTGGATGCCTGGGATGCCCGCAAGGCAGCCACCGCCGGCGGTCCCGACGCCGAGAAATACAAGAACGAGTATTTCGCGGCTGCCTTTTCCGACGCGATCTCGATCTATCTGCTCTCGCTCTATCTCGATGTGGACTACTATGACCTGCGCGAACGCGACTACCCGCTACTGGCGCCCTCCGCGATGGCCGAGCGTTTGAGGAAGGTAGCTGAGTTGTTCCCACCGAACCCGGGATTCGAGTTCGCGATCTACCACAAGCGCAGAACGTAGCGTCGGCGCAACCGCCCCGGCCTCCGCAAAAGCGCGGAAGGCAGCGCCACCCGGCGGCTTCAAATTCCCTTTGGAGGCTGCACCTCGTGTGAGCCAATGGGAGCTGACTGCTCTTCGAAGGTCAACCGAGACGGGCTCGGCTTCCCCGGCGCGTATCGAATTCGGACGTTTCGATCTTTCCAACCGCGGACTGCTGCCTAAGCAGCATCTTCGTTGCGACCGGGCACTGTGCAACACCTGCATAGCACTCACCATCGACAGAATAGGAATAGCTCAACTCGCCCACCCAATATGTGGTACGACCCTCCCCACCAGCTTTGAATTGGCGTGCTCTACGGTTCCCGAAGCGACCGGCCAAGCAGCGGCATGGCTGCGTAGGCGACGTTTGGGAGTGACGGTCAGCCGTCGGGTCCCCCACCCCCGAGCAAAGAGGGCTGCCGACAGCAGCCTCCAGAGGGGTTGAAACAATTCCATAGAATCAGCGGACCAAGGTCGAAAATTGCTGCTTGAGACTCTACAATCATCCGTCCATGCCTGTCACCGTCCGCTCCTTCGCCAAGATCAACCTCGGCTTGTGCATTGGTTCGAGCCGTCCGGACGGCTTTCATGAACTGCGTACCGTTTACCAGACGATTGCGCTGCACGACATTTTGCGCCTGCGCATCGAACGCGGATCGGGGATAGAAATCCGCTGTGCTGATCCTCGCGTGCCTACTGACCAGACCAACACCTGCTATCGCATGCTGGAGCGGGCGATGTCGGCCCTGGGGGCGAGGGTCCGGGTCGTACTGGAAATCGAAAAGAGGCTTCCGGTGCAGGGCGGCCTGGGAGGTGCTTCAGGCAATGCGGTTTCGGCTCTGCTCGCCCTGGAGATCGCCCTCAAGAAGCGCCTCTCTCCCGCCGATCGCCTGCGCGTGGCAGCCGAAGTCGGTTCCGACGTCCCTCTGTTCCTGGTGGGAGGAACGATTCTGGGCGTCGGCCGCGGCGAAGACGTCTCCCCTTTACCTGATCTTCCGTCCACGTCATGCGTGATTGCCACCCCGGAGATTGGCGTGTCAACTCCGCGAGCGTTTGCGGATTGGGATGCCAATGTGTCGAAATTGACGCTTTCCGACCTCTCCGATAGAATAAAAGAGTTCAGCCGTCAGGCTTCCGCGTGGCTGAGCAGCGTTCCCGGGCATTCCCGCGGACGCTTATCCGGTGTCCCTGCCCGAGGCAGGGGCCGGGCCGAGATCCTGCTTCTCGACCTCGTCCGTACCGGGATCGAAAACGACTTCGAACAGGTCGTCTTTCCGCAATATCCCGTATTACGCGACGTGAAGTGTGCACTCGAGACGTCAGGCGCGACTTACGCGTCGCTTTCGGGGTCGGGCTCCGCGGTGTACGGGATTTTCGGAACCAAGGCGGCAGCCGAACGGGCGGCTACGAAGCTCCGAAAACAGGGCGTTCCGGCCCAGGCGACGGTCACATTGACGCGCGCACAGTACTGGAAAAGGGTTCAAGTTTCGAGTCTCTCGTTTCGAGGGGAGGGTGAAACTTCCTCTTGCAACTCGAAACTGGAGACTTGAAACTGTAGTCATACCGTTCCAACTGGGCCGTCGACTAATGGTAGGTCAAGTGCCTTTGGAGCACTTTGTCTAGGTTCGAATCCTAGCGGCCCAGCCAGCTTTTGCGAGTGGTGAGCACCCAGGCGGGTCGAGCGAGAGGCGGATCACAATGCCTCCCCAGCCGTAACCCGAAACCGGAACTTCAACCTAAGTCTACGAGAGAGCCCATATGGCAACTTTAGCGACGCCGGCGGAGAAAAAAGGCCAGCAGGTGCCTGAAGAGAAGAGCGAGCGCAAAGCGCGCCCGCGCGTGGACGAAAAATTCAAGATCTTCAGCGGGACCGCGAACGAAGCTCTCGCTGATGAAGTCTGCCACTTCCTGGGACTGACGCGCGGTCAAGCCATGATCACGCGCTTCCGGGACGGCGAATGTTATTTGCAGATCCAGGAGAACGTGCGGGGCGCAGATGTCTTCGTCATGCAGCCGACCTGCCGTCCCGTGGACGAGCACTTGATGGAATTGCTTTTGATGATCGACGCGCTCAAGCGCGCTTCGGCCAGGCGAATCACGGCCGTGATTCCCTACTACGGTTACGCCCGCCAGGACCGCAAAGACAAGCCGCGCGTGCCGATCTCGTCGAAGCTGGTAGCCGATTTACTCACCACCGCTGGGGCGGATCGCGCACTGGTCGTCGATTTGCACGCACCGCAGCTACAAGGCTTCTTCAACATTCCGGTCGATCACCTGTTCGGTTCGCCGGTGTTGGTCAGCTACTTCAGGGAACTGAACCTGCCGAACCTGACCGTGGTCTCGCCCGATGCGGGCGGCGTGGAGCGTGCCCGCTTCTTCGCGAAGAAGATGGACGCCGCGCTGGCCATCGTCGACAAACGCCGCGTCGAGATGAACGTAGCAGAAGTCATGCACGTCATCGGCGACGTCAAAGGCCGCACCTGCCTGGTCATTGACGACCTGATCGATACAGCCGGAACGCTGGTAAAAACGGCGCATGCTTTGCTGGAAAACGGCGCGACTGCGGTCTACGCCTGTTGCTCGCACCCGGTTTTTTCCGATCCAGCCGTAGAAAACATTTCGCAGTCTCCCATCACGCAAGTGGTGGTCACGAACACGATTCCGCTGAGCGAAGCCGCGCAACGGGAGCCCAAGATTCACAAGCTCTCGATCGCCGGACTGATTGGCCGCGCCATTCAGTCGATTCACGAAGAAACTTCGGTCAGTAAATTATTCAGTTAGCCAGGAAACGAAATTATGTCAACGGTAATCGACACCAACACTCTCGAAGCCCAGCCGCGCACCCCGGGCAACAAAAATGACGCCCGGCGCGTGCGCGGGGAGGGCAAGATTCCGGCTGTGGTTTACGGAGCCGGTCAGGACGCGAAGGCCGTTACGGTCGATCCGCGCCAGGTGGCCCGCATCCTGAACTCCGAAACCGGCCACAACACCATTTTCGACCTCACGCTCGACGGCTCGAAGTCCAAGGCCATGATCGTCGACTGGCAGTACGAGCCCCTCAAGGGCAAGCTGCTGCACATCGACGTGAAACGCATCGCCATGGATAAAAAGCTGGCGGTCCTGGTCCCCATCATGCTGAAAGGCGAAGCTGCGGGCGTGAAGCAGCAGGGCGGCATCCTCGAGCAGATGCTGCGCGAAGTGGAAGTCGAGTGTCTGCCGACAGACATTCCCAGCCACATCGACGCCGATGTCAGCGAGCTGGTGTTCGGCAAAGTGCTGCGCGTTGCCGACCTGCCGCACAGCGACAAGGTCAAGTTCCTGACCGACCCGAACCAGCCGGTGGCGCACGTCACCTCGGTGAAGGAAGAAGTGGCTCCGACGCCTGAAGCCGCCGCAGCGGAGGCAGCAGTTCCCGCCGAGCCCGAAGTCATCAAGAAGGGCAAGCAGGAGACTGAGGAAGAAGCCGGTGCCGCTGCTCCCGAGAAGCCAGAGAAGGCCGAGAAGAAGGAGAAGAAATAGGCTACGAGCCGCGAGCTGGGAGCTACTAGCAAGCCGTGAAACTGATCGTCGGACTAGGCAATCCTGGCATCGAGTATCAGTTCACGCCGCATAATCTCGGGTTCCTCACGATCGACCGCATTGCGAGCGATGGCAACGTCGAGGTGAGGAACCATCAGTGCCGCGCCCTGACGGGCCGGACGCAGATTGAGGCTGTGCCGGTTCTTCTGGCCAAGCCCGATACGTTCATGAACCTGAGCGGCATGGCCGTGAAGGAGCTCCTGGACGAATATCAGTTGCGTCCGGAGTCGGACCTGGTCGTGATTTACGACGAGCTGGACCTGCCATTCGGGACGATTCGCGTCCGCGAGCGAGGCAGTTCGGCGGGGCACAACGGGATGAAGTCGATCATCGGGGCGCTGAACACGCAGGAGTTCCTGCGGATTCGCCTCGGGATCGCGCCCGAGAAACGAATTTTGAAGCCGTTCAGCAAACGGCAATTGAAGGTCGTCGACGATGTCCTCGACCTGGCGGCCGAGGCGGTAAAGGTGATTTTGAGGGAAGGTCCGGCGGCGGCCATGAACCGCTTCAACCGCAAGAACGACGATGATGCGGAGCCGGGCAGGACGTAGAAGACTTGGAGAAAACGAATGAATCGTACCTATGAATTGATGTTCATCGTTCGCCCGGACATGGCGGAAGAGGACCTCGATAAGCTGATTTCGACCCTGGAGACGGCGGTCTCCACCACCAGCGGCACCGTGAAGAGCGTCGAGCGGATGGGCAAGCGCCGTCTCGCCTACACCGTGCGCCGCTTTCACGAAGGCGTCTACATCCTGCTGACGGTGGAGGGCACGGGCGCGGTAATCCACGAACTCGAGCGCCGCCTGCGCGTGACTGAGCCGGTGATCAAGTTCCTGAGCGTGCGCATCGATGAGGACCAGAAGCGCCTCGACAAGATCAAAGCGATCCGCGACGCGCGCAAGAAGACCTCGGCCGCTCCGGCAGCTGCCCCTGAGGGCGGAGAGCCTGCGCCAGCGACGGCCTAGTCGAACGAAACGAAATTCAAAGCCGCGGGCGAGGGCGCGCGCGCTACAAGGGAAGGAGCATCATGGCAGAAGAAACGAAAGCACCGACCGCAACGTCCGAAGGGCCGGGAAGTTCCGAAGGTCATGGCCCACGGCCGGGAGGGCGCGGACCGCGCCCCGGCGGCCCTAGCGGTCCCCGCGAAGGCGGACGCAAGTATTTTCGGCGCAAGAAGGTCTGCAAGTTCTGCGTCGAGAAGATCGAGAACATCAACTACAAGGACGTGCGCCTGCTGGCGCAGTTCGTCGCCGAGAGCGGAAAGATCGTGCCGCGCCGCCTGACCGGGGTCTGCACTCCACACCAGCGCCGGCTGTCGACCGCCATCAAGATGGCGCGCAACATCGCGCTGCTGCCGTTCGCCGGACGAGCCATGTAAAGCAGACCGGGTTTTGTTTTTCAAGTTACCCGATTCCAAATTGCACAATTACGAAATTAGGGGTTACTCGATGGAAGTCATCCTGAAAGAAGACGTTCCCAAGCTCGGATCGCGCGGTGACGTAGTGAAGGTCGCCGAAGGCTACGGGCGCAATTTCCTTTTGCCCCGCAAGTTGGCGATCGAAGCCAATGCCGCCAACAAAGCTGTCATCGAGCAGATGAAGGCAGCTGCTGTCCGCCGCTCTGCCAAGGAGAAGCACGAAGCCGAAGCTCTCGCGAAGCAGTTTGAGGGGCTCTCCGTTTCGTTCCAGCGACGCTCGGGCGAGAACGATCAGCTCTTCGGCTCGGTCACGTCTAGCGACATCGCGGAAGCGCTCGAGAAGAAGTCTTTCCACATCGACCGGCGCAAGATCCAGCTGCACGAGCCGCTGAAGTCGGTGGGCGAGTTCGAAGTGCCGGTGAAGTTGCACAAGGACGTGGCGGCTCACGTTAAGGTCGTGATCGAAAAAGAAGCCACCGAGTAGCCATCGCGAAGCGGCGGACTGCGCTCTCGGATTTTTTCGGCACGCGTCGGCCGTTGCTTTTGCGTGTTCCCTCGATTCCGACTGCGGCAAAAAGCTGGACGAGAGAGCAATCGGGTTCCCGTTCGGCGTAGGATTCATCAACTTTTTACATTTTCTTGGCATTTTAGACAGTGTGCGACTGTCTAATTGATGTGGGCGGGGATTCTACTGGGTCCCCAAACGCAATTCTGTCAGCAACTTGCAGAAACTCGGCGGACAGGCAAGAATCTTGCCAATCCGGCTGGCGGCCTGCTCACCGATAGGGTTCTGTCCCGTCCATTCTTATGCATAGCCCCACCAACCAAGGGGATCTGCCGAGGACGAAGGACAGAGAATGCCGGCCGAAGCGTGGGCACTACCAATGACGGTTGGCGATCGTTCCTATCCGGGCGCGAGAGACGCCCGGCCAAACCAGGGTACAACCCAGGACCCCGCGACTCGGGGCCACATGGCTGGGCAAGGTAACCGCATCGACGACACGATGTTGATCCGCGAGGCGCAGCGCGGCAACCGCGCAGCCTTCGAGGAGCTCGTTCGTCACTACGACCAGGCCGTATTGCGCCTGGCCCTCCACCTCACCGGGTCGGAACACGACGCCCAGGACATCTTTCAGGACGCCTTCCTCAAGGCCTACAAGAATGTAGGCAGCTTCCGCTTCGAGTGTTCCTTCTACACCTGGATTTACCGTATCGTTACGAACCTGTGCCTGGATCATCTGCGCAAGCGCCAGGTGCGCAAGGAAGACGCGCCGGTCTCGACCGACGCATCCGGCGAGGAGTACAACCTGTTGGATCAGGTTCCGGATGGACGCGCCGGAGCGAATCCCGAGCGCGATCTGATGCGGCGGCAACTCGGGGCCCGGATCAATGGCGCGCTCGAGAAACTCACGCCCCGCGAGCGGATGGTTTTCGAGTTGAAGCACTATCACGGCCTGAAGCTGAGGACCGTGGGAGAGATTTTGAACACCACGGAAGAAACGGCGAAGAACACGCTCTTCCGGGCCACGCAGAAACTGCGCGGCGCGCTGGCCGACTTGCGCTGATGTCAGAAACCCAGGTTAGCGTCCAGAGAACGGACGCGAACCGGGCGCACAAAACGAGTTTGATAAGGAGTAGCCCCGAAGGGGTGCAATTATGAAGTGTGAATGGGTACAAGAAAACATTCTGCTCTACATTTATAACGAGCTCGCCGACGACGCTCGTTATGAACTGGAGCAGCACCTGGGCCGTTGCCCCGAGTGCGCTGCGGAACTGAAGTCGGCGCGCGCCTTGCACGCAACCCTCTCTAAGCTGCCGGTGGCCGAGCCAACGCCGAACCTGCTTGCGGCCTCGCGAATGCGTCTGCAGGAGGCGTTGGAAACCGCGCCGCAGGGCGGATTCTGGCAGCGGCTGGTCTTCGACCCGACCGCCTGGCTGCGGCAGATTCGCTTCTCCCCGGCAGTGGCGGCAGTGGTTTTCATGATTGGCTTCGGGGGTGGAGCTGCAACCATGATCAGGCTGCGTCCCACCGACGACCAGGCTCACCGCATCCTCGACATTCCTCGAACCACCGAAGCCTCCATCAGCGGCATCCGCTCCGTGACCCAGGAACCCGGATCCAACCAGGTCACCATCAAATACGACACAGTTCAGACCGAGCAAGCCCAGGGATCGGTCAACGATCAGCGCATCCAGCAACTGCTCTTGTTCGCCGCGCGCAGCAACTACAGCTCGGGCGTGCGCATGGATTCCGTTGACCTGCTGACCCAGAAGCCGGACGACACCCGCGTCCGCGAGGCTTTGATGTACGCCCTGCGCTACGACAACAACCCCGGCGTGCGGCTGAAAGCCATCGAAGGCTTGGGATCGTATGTGAAAGATGACGTCCGCGTGCGCAACGAGGTATTGAATGCTCTGATCGCGGACCAAAACCAGGGCGTGCGGACCCAGGCTCTGCTACTTTTGGAGCCGGTCAAGGCCGACAGCAGCGTCCGTGCTGCCCTACAGCATCTTGCCCAAACGGACCAGAACCAGTACATCCGTTCGCAGGCGCGCACGGTGCTCGCGCAATTGCCGGAGATTGATTAGGTTCGTATCAGGGCGTGGCTTCAGCGACGCCAAATTTGTTTCGCAGCAAACGCCCCTTTAGGGGTGCACAGACACAACTCGGAGCTCCGGCTCCCCCAATACAGGAGGACCGCCACCCAACGGGACCAGCAAGACCCAGAAGTTACGGCATCAAACCATGCAAACTAAGTTTTCTCAATTCATCAGAGTTTTCGCCGTCGCGGCATTCCTGGTTTCCATCGCCGCCGCCCAGCAGACCCGTGTATTTCACGAGGGCGACGCGTGGACCGAGGAAGTCACTGGATCGCTGCCGGCGGCCAGAAACCTCAAGGTTCAGGTCGATTTCGGCTCCGTTCGCGTGCAAGGCAGCTCGCAGCAGGAAATTACCTACGTCATCCGGACTCACTCTTATACTTCCAACGAGAAGCAAGCCCGGCGCGAATTCGAAGCCTACAAAATCAACGCCTCCTCTCACGGAGACAGCGCTGTCATCGAAGGCAACTGGGAAGGCGGCCACAATCATTTCTGCTCCGGCGAGTTCGTCATCAATGTTCCCCGCGGCCTCGAACTAGCCAAGCTCGAAACCTCCGGCGGCGGTGTCTCTGTCAAAGGAATTTCCGGCCGCGTAGAAGCGGAAAGCGGCGGCGGCAAGGTCCAGCTTGACGACATCGGTGGCGCGGTCACCGCGCAGACCGGCGGCGACAGCATCGAGATCGGCACCGTCAACGGCGACCTGCACCTGGAAACGGGCGGCGGCAAAATCTACATCAGCAATGCCAAAGGAAAGGTCGACGCCTCCACGGGTGGCGGCAACATTACGCTGGTCTCTGCCGCGCAAGGAGCCACACTCGAGGCCGGCGGCGGCAACATTGACGTCAAGCAGTGTGGCGGCAAGCTCAAAGTTTCCACCGGCGGCGGCAACATCGAACTGGGCGACATCTCGGGCCCGGTTGAGATGGAGACGGGCGGCGGCAGCATCCGGCTCGGCTGGGCCAAGGGTGTCGTTCGGGCTGAAACCGGTGCCGGACGCATTGAACTGAACAGCATTTCTTCGGCACGGGCCCAGACTGGCGCCGGAGCGATTCTGGCGAAATTCACGGCCTCGAACGGCGAGCGCATGGACTCGGTGCTTGAGACTTCAGCCGGAGACATCGTTGTCTACATCGCACCGGACGTGGCCCTGACCATCCGCGCCAGCATCGATCTCGCGAATGGGCACAGGATCATGTCCGACTTCAGCGACATTCGTGTCACGAGCGAAGGTGGCGACTGGCCCGGACCCAAGAGTTTCAGCGCAGAAGGCAAGCTGAATGGCGGTGGCCCTACACTGAAGGTGCGCACCACCACCGGGGACATCAAGTTCCTGCGCGCCAGCCGCTGACCAGATCCGGGGCGGGCCTGCGGACTCGCCCCGAGACAATTCGACTGTTCCAATTCCGGAGGTCTGCCATGCGCCGATCCCTGCTCCTCGCGATTTCAGCTTTTTTGGTGTGGCCGCTGGTAGCCTCTGCCGACCCTTGTCCCATCCACGATCAGAGCGCCAACACGCGCGAATCCGGCCTGCTGTCCTGGGACACCGGTTTCTCCGGAGACGACGAGAACACGGGCGCTTACATGGGGGTTGATATTGCCGACGTCACGACCGACCGCCTTTCCGCCCTCAAGCTCAAAGACGAGCGCGGTGTCGAAGTCACCATGGTCGATCAGGACGCGCCCGCCGGCAAAGCTGGGATCAAGGAACACGACGTGATCCTGACCATGAACAGCACCACCATCGAGAGTGGCGCCCAGCTTCGCCGCATGATCCGCGAAACGCCCGCCGGACGCATCGTCACGCTAGGGATCAGCCGCGACGGCCAACCCATGACCCTTAAAGTCCAGCTCGCCGCTCGCAAAGCGGTCTCCTGGAATGCGGGCCCGAAGAACTTCAAGTTCGAGATGCCCGCCATGCCGAACATGTCGAACTTCGATGTTCCGGTCTCGGTGGTCGTCGTTCACTCTTCGGTTCGTAGCGGGCTCATGGTTGAGAACATCACCCCGCAGCTGGGTGAATACTTCGGTGCCAAGGATGGCAAGGGGGTGCTGGTCCGCTCGGTCGAGAAGGGCAGCCGCGCCGAGAAGGCCGGATTCCGTGCCGGAGACGTGATTGTGCGCGTCAACGGGCAGACGGTGCATGACACGAGTGATTTCAGCCATGCCATCCGGTCCACGAACTCTGGCAACGTCAGCGTGGGGATCATCCGGGAGAAGCGCGAGCAGAACCTCACCCTGCCTTTGCCCGAGCGCAAGGATTCGGGCGAAATGTTCGAGGAGAGTTTCGATCTGCCCGAGTTTGATGCCGAGGCCAACTTCGATTGGGCAAAAATGCGCGATGAACTTGCGGAGGTCAAACCGCAGATGCAGTTCGCCATCGACCAATCGAAGCACATGCTGGAGAATTTGAAGCCCGAGATCGAAAAAGCAACCCGGGAGGCGCAGGAGGAAGTCGAGGGGCAACGGCCGGAGATCGAAAAAGCTATCCACGAGGCCCAGTCAGCAGCCAGCCGCGCCAGAGAGGAATTCTCGAGGGATCAGCGGGCGTTGCGCGAGCAAACCAGAAAACTGCAGAAGGAATTGCAGAAACAGCAGAAGCAGCAGCGGGAAAGCCTGCGGGAAAATCGCAAACGGATGGAACGGCTGCGGCACGAACTGCACGGCGACTGGATGCAGATTTAGCTGGCTTCGGAAAACCTCAGGATTTGCATCCGGGCATCGCTTAGCGATGCCGCAAGTGGTTTCGTTTCCTTCGCCCCTTCAGGGGCTGTGGCGACTTCGACTCTGTCGGTTGTGCTAGGCGGGTCGCTGGAGAAAAGCTCTTAACCGCAAAGGACGCAAAGAAAGGCCGCAAAGGACGCTAAGAAACCCTTCGCGCCCTTTGCGGTTCAAGGCCTTTCTTCGACGACGAGATGCTCACTCTGACGCACCCTGCGCCGCCGCCCTGTAGAGGTGCGGCCCCAGCAGGACGCGGTTGCGCCCGCCCTGCTTCGCCGCGTACAGCCCGGCATCCGCCGACTTCACCAGATCGTCTCGGGTGATCCCGTGGTCCGGAAACGTCGCGACTCCCGCGCTGATGGTGACCGATCGCGGCACCCCCGGGAACTGCCAGTTCTCCACCAGCCTTCGCAGTTTCTCGGCAACCTGCAGCGAATGCTGCGGATTGGTCTGCGACAACAGGATCGCGAACTCTTCGCCGCCATAGCGGCAAACCACGTCAATCTTGCGCAACTGTCCGTGAAAGATCGACGAAACCTGCCGCAGCACTTCGTCTCCCAGCAGGTGTCCGAACTCGTCGTTCAGGCGCTTGAACTGGTCGATATCGACCATCAGAACGGCCATCCCCGTCTTGAAACGTCGCGCGCGATCAATCTCCTCCACCACACGCAGTTCGAAGTAACGCCGGTTGAAGATGCCCGTCAGCCCGTCCAGGTAGGCGAGCTGCTTCACTCGGTCCACATAATGCGCGTTCTGGATCGCGGTCGCGCAAATGTCCGCTACCGCTTCCATCGACTCCACATCGCCTTGCTGGAAGTTGCCCGGCTGCTCGCTTTCCAACATCAGCACGCCCAAGGTCTGGCCGAACGACACGAGCGGTATACACATCCGTGATTTCGTTTCCTGGTAAAACCCCACATATTCCGCACAGGCCCCCACGTCTTCTTCAATCAGCGACTTGCCACTCGACAGCACACGCCCCCAAAGCCCCGTGGTCGCAGGAAGTTTGCCTCCGGCGCTGGCACAGGCGGTAAGTCGTCCGTGATTGGCCCGCAACAGCAGGCCATCATCGTCCCGCAAAAGCACCGACACGTGGCCAACCTGGAAGGTCTCCTGAATCACCGTGCAGACCTTGATCAGCAGGTCTTCCTGGTCGAGCACGGCCGTGGTCTCGCGCGCGATCGCGTTGATCACTTCCAGGTGGCGCGCCCGCTGGCGTTCCAAGGAATAGAGCTGTGCGTTCTGCAGCGCCATCGAAGCCTGCGTGGAGAACAACGTCAGCAGATCAATGGTCTCATTGCTAAAGTGGTTTAGGTTCTCGCTCTGGCAGTCGAGCACACCCACCACCTCATCGCGCACCATCAATGGAATGGCCAGCTCTGATTTTGTGCTCTGCGCTGAAGTCACATATTGCGGATCTTTCGACACGTCCGGGCAATAAATCGGCCGTTTCTGGCGGGCCGCCGCCCCGGTGATCCCTTGCCCCAGGGACAGACGGGTCTGCTCGTGACCCTCATCCCAGCCAACCTGGCAGCGCGGATAGAGTTCATTCGTTTTCTTGTCGAGCAGCAGGATCGCCACATTCTGGAGATGGAAGTAGTCGCGCGCGATCTGCAGGATCTGGCGCAGCACCTCGTCGAGGTCAAACGTGGACAACACCGCCTGACTCGCGTCATACAGGATGGCGATCTTTTGCATTTTGCTCTCAGAGAGTTTAGCCGCTCCGGCTCAGGTTACCGAGGTGCCCAAAGTAACCAGCCTGTGGGGCGGACACTGTTGTCCGCCAACGCTTCGGTGCAATGTCCGATTTCTAAGGATTTGACAGCTAGAGCTGCCGGTGCCGATGCCGCCACCACTGGGCGGTACGGATCAGCCCAAAAGCCACTACGCAGAACCAGAAATCCACCAGGAGCCCGAGGTCTACCTTGAACAGTTGGTGCCGCGCGGCAGGCGGAAGCGATGGCATCAGCACGTAATAAACCCCGTTGCCCAGCAGCACGGCCAGCAAAGACTGAAGAAAATTCGCGCTCAATATTTGCTTAGACACCGTTCCCACCCCTCGCGGCCTCTTTCAGCCGCCTGTGTGCGGTGACGAACCTGCCAGTGTTTGTCCTGTTACGATGATGAGGAATTTCCCGCATGCCCGCACTCTCCACCCCGGTTCAATACGTGAAGGGCATTGGCCCGCGTCTGGCCGAGGTGCTGTCGGCTAAGGGTATCCACACCGTCTCCGATCTGCTTTATTATCTTCCATTTCGCTATGAGGATCGGCTGAACCCCCGGGGCATCGCTGAACTGCGCCCCGGCGAAATGGCCACCGTCATTGCTGAGGTGCGCAACTCGGGCCTGTTCCGCACGCGCCGCATGCCCATCTTTCAGCTGATCGCTGGCCAGGGTCGCGCCCGCCTGAAATGTTTGTGGTTTAACGGCACCCACCTGCGCGACCGGTTCAAGCCCGGGCAGTTGGTCGCCCTCTACGGAAAAGTCGAAGCCGACAACGGCCAACTGCAGATCATCCAGCCGCAGTTTGAAATCCTGGGCGAGAGCGGGGAAGAGGGCGCGTCCGATGCCGATCAGAAGCTCGCGACCTCGCTCGAGGTTGGCCGGATTGTCCCGATCTATGAGTCCGCCGGCCAGGGACGGCTCACGGCCCGCTGGTTTCGCCGCATTATCCGCTCTGCGCTTCAGAGCATGCCGCAATCGATGCCCGACCCGATCCCCGCGGCCGTGCGTTCGCGTATGTGCCTCATCTCGCCCGTCGAAGCTCTCTGGAAGGTTCACTGGCCGGACGAGGGCGAAAGCATCGCCGACCTCAAGTCCTCGCGCACGCCCGCGCACGTGCGCATGATTTTCGAGGAACTGTTCTTCGTCGAACTCGGTCTCGAGTTCAAGCGCCGCCAGATGAAAGCGCAAACCGGAATCGCGTTTCAGCTCAACCATGCGGCGCGGGAGTCCATCAAGAAGATCCTGCCTTTCCATCCGACCGCCGCGCAGAAGCGCGTGCTCAAAGAAATCGCCACCGACATGGAGAAGCCGTACCCCATGCGCCGCCTGCTCCAGGGCGACGTCGGCTCAGGCAAGACCATCGTCGCCTTCGAAGCGACCATCATCGCCATCGAGAACGGATGCCAGGTCGCGCTCATGGCGCCCACCGAGATCCTCGCCCAGCAACACTACTTCTCAGCCCGGCGGATTCTGGAAAGCGCCGGTTATCGCGTCGTTCTCCTCACTGGATCCCTCGAGCAGGACCGCAAGCGCGACATCCGTCGCCACATCGCGCAAGGGAATGCGCATCTGGTGATCGGAACCCACGCTCTACTCGAAGAGAGCGTGGAATTCGCCAAGCTCGGACTGGTGATCGTCGACGAACAGCACCGCTTCGGCGTCATGCAGCGCCTCAAACTGATGCGCAAGTCGAACGAGGAAGGTGCCGAGGCGAAAGCTTCTCCGCACTCCAATCCCGCGCCCCCCGCGGCTTCCGAGCCTCCCGAGCCGGATGTCCTTGTGATGACCGCCACCCCGATCCCCCGCACCCTGGCGCTGACCCTCTACGGCGACCTCGACCTCAGCGTGCTCGACGAACTCCCGCCGGGCCGTACGCCCATCGTCACCCGCCGCGTCTCGGATGAACGCTCAACCGAAGTCTGGGATTTCGTCCGCAAGCAGGTGGCTGCAGGACATCAGGCCTACATCGTCTACCCCGTCATCGAGGAAAACGAAGAGCGCGAACTCAAGGCTGCGCTCAAGATGTACAAGGACCTCAGCAACCAGATCTTCGCCGATCTCAAAGTCGGCCTGCTGCACGGCCGCCTCGACAACGACCTCAAAGAACAAGTCATGCGCCGCTTCCAATCGGGCGAGTTGAACGTTCTGGTTGCGACCACCGTGATCGAAGTCGGAGTCGACGTCCCCAACGCCACCGTGATGGTCATCGAGCACGCCGAGCGCTTCGGCCTGTCGCAGTTGCACCAACTCCGCGGCCGCATCGGTCGCGGCGCCGCCAAGTCATTCTGCATCCTGATGACGGGCGGCAAGGTCTCCGAAGAGGGTGAGCGCCGGCTCGATGCCATGGTCCGCACCCACGACGGCTTCCAGATCGCTGAACTCGATCTCGAACTGCGCGGCCCCGGCGAATTCTTCGGCACGCGCCAGGCCGGAATTCCGAATTTCAGGGTCGCCCGCCTGATCCGGGATCGCCAGATCCTGGAAGCCGCCAAGCGCGAGGCCTCCGCCCTCCTTGCCGGTCCCAGCTCAGAGATCTCGCAAGCTGAGATCGATCGCGCGCTGCGGCACATGCGCCACCGCTGGCAGCACAGCTATGGGCTCGTGGAAGTGGGTTGACGCCACCCACTGGATGACCGCTTGACACCTCTCAATTGTCTTGTTGCCGCAGTCCAGGTCAGCTCGAGGCTGTGCTTCCCTTCCTGATCGCAATGACTTCGCGGAGCCGCCGCGAGAGACTCACCGCCAGCGAGCGATAGAACCGCGACCCCATGTGCGGATAGAGCTCGAACAGGTCCTGCAAAGCCGACCACTCGATCGCGCACACTTCAAGTTCCCCCGACGCGGTCACGTTCGCACTGGCCACGCCGTTTTCCAGGAACGCCATCTCGCCAAGAATTTCCCCTGCCTCCAGTCGCGCGATGAAAGCCTTCGACGCCGATTCCACGCGGGCCGCCCCTTTCACCACCAGGTAAACCGTCTTGTGCTGCTTACCCGCGTGGATCAGCACGTCATCTTTCTTGAAAGTCGTGCGCTTGGCCTTGTCGACGATCAGCGTCCAGTCATTCTGCGTGACGTATTCCAGGCGGTTCTTCGCTGTCTGGAGTATGGCCAGCAACTCCTCGTGGGCGGCATCTTTCTTTGGAGCGGCCATGGAAGCTGTTCGACCCCCGAAGCCTGCATCGAAGCGAAGGTCAGGCGGGCTGAGGATATCAGAAAGCCTTTGCCTTCACAGGTAACCAAAGATTCACCTCGTTGGCCGCTGCCGCCCGATTTGCCGTCCGCTCACAATTTTGAGAAGGTGGAGTACAGCAAATCTGGGAATCATCGGAGATCTGCCCGTTCATGTCGACCGTGAAAGAGTTCAAGTGCGAAATCTGCGGCACCGTGACCGCGAATCCCATCCACTGGTTTGTCATCGAGTGCGGAGACCTCAAGCTCGCCGTCCACAAGTGGGACCTCGAGGTCGCCAGCGCACCGACCGCCCGCCATTTCTGTGGGGAAGCGCATGCGCAGGTGTTCATCAGCCGTTGGTTCGATTCGGTCTGCGTGCCGCCAAAGCGTGAGCCCCAATTTCGCTGAAGGCGCCCGCCCCATGTAAAATCTAGAGAAGCCTATGAGCGGCGCCAGCCAACTGATTCAGATCGAACTCAATCCTCCGCTGCGTCAGCCCAAGCCCGAGTGGCTGCGCGCCAAGGCGCCGGTTGGCGACAACTTCCACAATTTGAAGAAGTTAGCCCGCGGCCTGGGGCTGCACACGGTTTGCGAATCAGCCCGGTGCCCCAACCTCGGCGAATGCTGGAACCACCGCACTGCAACTTTCATGTTGCTGGGCGACATCTGCACGCGCCGCTGCGGGTTCTGTGCCGTAACCAAGGGCAAGCCGGAAGCGATCGACTGGGACGAACCACAGCGTGTTGCGGAAGCGGTAGCGACGCTCGGCCTTAAGCATGCTGTCGTCACCAGCGTGAACCGCGACGACGACAACGTCGGCGGCGCGAGGATTTTCGCCGAGACCATTCGCCAGATCCGCGCGCTCACACCCGACTGTCGCGTCGAAGTGCTCATTCCCGATTTTCAGGGACTTGAAGAGCCGCTTCGCATCGTGCTCGACGCGAAGCCGGACGTCCTGAACCACAACACGGAAACCGTGCCACGCCTCTACCGCGTAGTGCGTTCTGGTGCCCGTTACCAGCGCACGCTCGGCCTGCTCGAGAATGCTAAGAAGTTCTCTTCAGCAATGGTCACCAAAAGCGGACTGATGGTTGGACTGGGCGAGGCGATGGACGAACTGGTCGAAGTCTTCCGCGATCTCGGCGAACGCCGCCTCGATATCCTGACGGTCGGACAGTATCTGCGCCCCTCGAAAGATCACCTACCCATCGCGCGCTTCTACACCCCAGCTGAATTCCAGCAGCTGAAGACTGAGGCGCTGCGCTTCGGATTCCGCCACGTCGAATCCGGCCCGCTGGTCCGCTCCAGCTACCACGCGCACGAGCAGGCGGAAGCGACCTTAGCCGTCTGAGCACCAAGCTCTCAAAATAAACCAGGCGCAGCCCTTGAGCTGCGCCTCTGTCCCTCCGCGTTGAAGCCGAACTAGTCCGCCGGCCGCTCCGCCACCACCGGCAGCGGTTTCTTCGCCTCGATTCCGTTCGGCGCCGGGTTCGCCGGCGAAGACGCCGTGCTCACGCTGCGAGTTTGCGTCTCCGGCCGCGGCCCTGCTGTTCGCTCGTCCCACTTGCCGAAGATCATCTTCCCGGCCGTGGTCTGCAACACCGAGGTGACGGAGATATCAATCGTCTTGCCGATCATCTTGCGCGCATTATCGACCACCACCATGGTTCCGTCATCCAGATACGCCACGCCCTGGTTGTATTCCTTGCCTTCCTTCAGGATAAAGACACGCATGGTCTCCCCCGGCAGCACGATCGGCTTCAGCGAATTCGCCAGCTCATTGATGTTGAGTACGGCCACGCCCTGCAGCTGCGCCACCTTGTTGAGGTTGAAATCATTGGTGATGATTTTGCCCTCATACAACTTGGCCAGCTCGATCAGCTTCAGGTCGACTTCGCGAACGCTCGGGAAATCGTCCTCGACGATCTGAATATTCAACGACGCGACCTTCTGCAGCCGCTGCAGGATGTCGAGCCCGCGCCTGCCCCGGTTGCGCTTGAGCGAATCCGCCGAATCAGCCACCAGTTGCAACTCGCGCAGCACGAACTGCGGAATCACGATGACGCCATCGAGAAAGCCGGTCTCGGCAACATCGGCGATGCGGCCGTCGATGATCACGCTGGTGTCGAGGATCTTGTAGCTTTTCTTGGATTGCTTCTCGCCCCCGAAGATGCCACCCAGCGCCGCCAGGTTCAGCAGGTCACCCTTGTTGGCACCGACGATCAGGCCGACGTACGCCATCAAAAGCATCACCAGGATTTGCAGGAAGCTTTGGGTATGGCCTTCGGGCACGCTGTTGCGGATGACCAGCGCGAAAAGGTAGGCGCCAATAATCCCCAGAATGCTGCCGATGGCTGCGCCAATAAGACGCTTCAAACTGACCAGCCGCAACCGCCACTCGAAAATGATGACTGCCAGGCCGATCAGCGCGCCCAGCCCGGCGTCAAAGTTGGCACTCTTTCCGAAGGGCTGGATAAAGAAACAAGCAATTGCAACAATAAGAACAAATAAAACACGAACCAGCACCAAGTCCACTGGTATGGACCTCCCCGGGCAGAATCAACGCCAGTTCAGGCGCCGCACTCGGCCCGCGTTGGCTCTTGCAACCGCCAACGATCTAAAAGCGGAGCTATGAATGAGGGATGAAACGGGGCGCTCCGCAGACTCGAGGCGCGCACTCCTGCCGCCCGAGCAACCGCTAACCCCGTCAGTATATAACGCCCGATTGGGCCGAAACAGCCCCCTAAACGGGCCATGCCGACTGGCTCGACCGAGCGCGATCAGAGCTTCCCGGCCACCTGCCTGCTACACTCTTCGCGATGAAAGCGATTGTCGTCACCCGCCTGGGAGGCCCCGAAGTCCTTGAACTCCGCGACGTCCCTGACCCCACGCCTTCCGCCGGCCAGACCCTGGTTCGGGTTGAGCGCGGTGGACTGAACTTTGCCGATCTGATGACGGCACAGGGCGGATATCCTGGCGCCCCCAAGCCCCCGCTCATAGCCGGCCGCGAGTTTTCGGGCATTGAAGAAAGTACCGGCCGCCGCGTGATGGGCTACACCCAGTGGGCTGCCTTTGCCGAGAAGGCCGCCGTCAGGCCCGATCTGCTGTGGCCCATCCCCGACAACTGGACCAGCGATCAGGCGGCTGCCTTCCCCGTGAACTACTTCACGGCGTACTTCGCCTACTGGGAGGCGGGCTTTCTCGCCGACCCTTGCGGCAAGCGGGTCCTCATCCACGCCGTCGCCGGAGGAGTAGGCACTGCCGCCGTCGAAATCGGCAAGATCCTCGGCCTAGAGACGTACGGCACGTCTTCGTCCGACGACAAGCTCGATCGCGTGAAACAGTTCGGCCTGCAGCACGGCATCAACTACACCGAGCAGGACTACGAAGAGGCCGTTCGCGAGCTGACCCGCGGCGAGGGCGTTGATGCTGTCTTCGAAATGCTCGGTGGCGAGCACACTGCCAAGAGCATTCGCTGTCTGCGCGACTTCGGCAAAGTCGTTCAGTACGGCACCGCCACCGGCAAGCAGCCGCAACTTGATCTTCGCGCTCTCTACGCGAAGGCCGCCAGCGTACAAGGCCTGTGGCTCACTTATCTGTCAGGGAAACAATCTCTGATGCAGCCAGCGTGGCAACAACTTTTGGCCTGGATTGTAGATGGGAAACTTCATCCCGTAATCGGCCACGTACTGCCTGCCGCGCAAGCCGCCGAAGGCTACGAACTGTTACGCGCGCGTAAGAACTTCGGCAAAGTCGTGCTCAAAATTATGTGATCGCAGCCCCGCTGCCTGCCCGACCTGAGCGAATCCGCCAACCACGCGGCTGCACAACGTTCAACCAGCACTTCGCCAAGCGCAACCATTTATCTCTAACAAAACACGGCCCTGCCGTGCATTACATCGCTGCTAACCATGCCCCGACGCTCCCGTCCAAGACTGTGTTCCTGATCAAAAAAGGCAACGGAACTTTTGATGAGCAGGAAGCGTACCTGATCACAGACTAAGGTGGGGTAGGAAGGTCGTTCGGCTCGATTACTTCGCCAAGTTAGAAAAAATTACGGGGTTCCGGGGACTGCCTCAACTCGGTTTCGCGGCCAGATGAGAACAATCCCCAGTGCAGGAGCTCAAGGCTTGCGGCCTGGCCCTTTTCTTTGAACCCCGACCGCTGCATTGTAAGCCAGCTGCGGGAAAACGCAAGCGCATCCATCGCTGGATGTACCCCAGGCCGCCCAGAACCGATGCCCGATTCCACTCGGGGTCAGAACAAAGGAGTTCGCATGAAAGCATCGAAGAGTCTATTTCTGGGGCTGGCCCTGCTGCTGGCAACCAGCGCATTCGCAGCCAACAAGGGATCCCTCAGCGTACAAGAACCCCTCACCGTTAACGGCACGAAAATCGCTCCTGGTGACTACAAGGTCGAATGGGAAGGCACCGGCCCTAATGTCGAGCTGAGCATCACCCAGGGCAAGAAGGTCATCGCCAAGGTCCCAGCCCACATGGTCGACCTGGGATCTCCCTCGGCCTCCGATGCCGCCGTTGTAAAGAACAATGGCGATGGCGCAAAGTCGTTGAGCGAAGTGCGCCTGAGCGGAAAGAAGTTCGCCTTCAGTATCGGCGAAGAGACAACCAAAGCTGACGCGTCGCGGTAGGCGGGTTGGCGTGGCCTTTTCGGGACACCCGGGGGAGCGAATTGCTCCCCCATTCTTTTTCCACCACGCCTTTCCGTTCATTGCCGCCACGTCGGCCAGAACTTGCCGCGACATCGGGGAAGAAGCTATGCGGACCGGGGGATGGCTACGTAGTGAAATCCGGTGCCGCGCGCGAGCTCTTGTCTGCAGTGGAAGCCGTTCTTCAAGGCAAGCAGTTTCTGAGCGCATCACTCTCCGCTGACAGAGCGCCGAAAATAAATGAGGCGTAGTACTCGTCCTGCGAAGTCATCCTGGCCGGATGGCCCACACATCCGTGCGTCCCCCGTGCAATCGCGTTCTGCGTCGTTCTGTGCGGTTGAGTGGGGTCAAGAGCCCGCCGATGTCATCAGATCGCAAACAAAAAACGGGAGCCATCGCTCGCTCCCGCTCATATCTACGTACTCCGCAGACTTAGTACTTCGGCATCTTCGGATCAATCCGGTCCGCCCACGCGAGAATCCCGCCGGCAAGATTGTGCACTTTCTTGAATCCGGCCTGCTGTAGGAAGCCCACGGCTTTCGCGCTGCGCACGCCTGAGCGGCAGTGCGCCACGATTTCGCGGCTGGAATCCAGTTCGTTTACCCGCTTGGGCAGGTCTCCGAGCGGAATCAGGTGTCCACCGATGTTGCAGATCTGGTATTCGTGCGGCTCGCGCACATCCAGCACGTATAAGTCGTCGCCTTTATCCAGCCGTCGCTTGAGCTCTTCGACCTGCATCTCCGGAACTCCCGTCTCCACTGGTTTCTCCTCCCCGCGGATGCCGCAGAATTCATTGTAGTCGATGAGCTTGGTGATCGTGGGATGCCGGCCGCACGCGGGGCAATCGGGATTCTTGCGCAGCTTCAGTTCGCGGAACTTCATACCCAGCGCGTCGATCAACAACAGCCGTCCGATCAGCGGCTCGCCTGCGCCCAGGATCAGCTTGATCACTTCCGTCGCCTGCATCACGCCCACCAGGCCTGGAAGAATTCCAAGTACTCCACCTTCCGCACACGAGGGAACCAGCCCCGGGGGTGGCGGCTCGGGATACAGGCAGCGGTAGCACGGGCCTTGTTCAGTTGCGAACACGCTCGCCTGCCCTTCGAAGCGGAAAATCGACCCGTATACGTTCGGCTTGCCCGTGAGCACGCAAGCATCGTTCACCAGATATCGCGTGGGAAAGTTGTCCGTGCCGTCGGCCACGATATCGAACTCGCGGAAAAGGTCGAGCGCATTCTCGCTCGAAAGCCGCGTCTCATAAGTCTTGAGATTAATAAACGGATTGATCGCCTTCAGCTTCTCGCCGGCCGACTCCAGCTTCTTGCGTCCCACGTCCGCGGTCGAGTGAATGATCTGGCGTTGCAGGTTGGTGAAATCCACCACGTCGAAATCAACGATCCCCAGCGTGCCCACGCCGGCCGCGGCGAGGTAGAGCGCCAGCGGAGAACCGAGTCCGCCAGCCCCGATACACAGCACCCGCGCCGCTTTCAGCTTCTGCTGCCCCTCCATGCCGACCTCGGGCATGATCAGGTGGCGCGAATAGCGCAGGATCTCATCGTTGGTAAGGGTTGCGGCCTCGGGTTTAGCTTCCAATGTGGTGACCATCACGACCTCGATTGTGGAAATTTTTCAATTGGGGGTGCAGCGGACGAGTCGGCTAGCGACAACAACAAGCGCAACAACAGCAGCCGCCGCCGCTGCAGAGGAGGGACATTCGAGCTGTCAGGCGAGCCAGCATGAGTCTAGCGGCCTCCGGCGATGGAAGGCACTATGGAAATGGTATCACTGTCTTTGACGGCTGTGGCTTCTTTCTGCAGGTAACGAACGTCCTCGTCATTCAGGTAGACGTTCACGAAGGCGCGCAGCTTGCCATCGTCGGTATAGAGGTGACGGCGTAGTTCGGGATGCTTGGCGACCAGGCTGGTCAGGGCATCGCCGACCGAGCCGGCTTTGACCTCCACTGCTGCCTGTTTCCCGGCATACTGGCGTAAAGGTGTTGGAATGTGGATCTTAGGCATAGGGAAATGATGCCATAAGCGGGCCTGAAGATTCAGCAGAGCTCGCCAACGCGAGGCTTCGCGCACTCGTTTGAGCCATTTTGCGACGAGGAGGCACGAAATAACAAGCCCCTTCCCGCGGGAAGGGGCCAGCGCCTCAGAATTTCTACTTGCCCTGATCCATCGTGATGCCCGCCGCGCCCGGCTGCTTCTCCGCCTTCGCCTTCTTCACGGCCAGGGTCCTGTCGACCCACTCATCGGCCGTCTTTAAGTCAGCCGCCCGCGCTGAGGGATCTTCGCACTCAACGTCGGCGCGCTCACGGTACATCAGGTTCATGTAGGCCATGGCATCGTCATAGTCTTGACGCTTGTCGAGCGCCTTCTTGAGATTGTCGATGCCTTCCTCGATATTCGGCGAGTTCTTCTCTTTGAGCGCTGCGCAAACTTTCTTGTCCTTTAGCGGCTCATCGGGTTTTAGGCCTAGCTTGGCGCGCTCTTCCATGCGCGGTTGGTAAGTCTGCGTCCAGTCGATGACGCCCACCGAGTAGTAAGGCTCGGGATCATTCGGATCCAGCTCCGTTGCCTTGCGATAGAACTCCTTGGCCTTGTCGAATTGCTTCATCTGCAGGTACAGGTACGCGATGCCCTTCACGCTGTTCACGTTCTTGGGGTCGCGTTGCAGCACTTCCTTGTACTGGTCGATGGCCTGCTCCGCCATCTTGTTGTTGTCGGGAGCGTCGGCGCCAGGAATGTACTGCTGCGCAAACGCCGTGGCCAAATACAGCCGCGCGTTCAAAAGGCTTGGATCCAGTTGCACGGCCTGCTGGAAGTGATTGATCGCTTCTTCGTACCGGGCGTTCTTGTAGGCCAGAACGCCTTTATTGAGCTGGTCGCGAGCTCTCAGCCGCTCGCATCCCGTCGTCGAGAACAGCATCAGGCCGGCAGCCACCAGTGCCAACATACGCGCGCTGATTTTCATTGCGTTATAAGTCTCCCTTGTCCTGAACCATGGGAAGTTATCACTCCGGGCGGCATTGCGCAAACCAGCACCCCCTGCCCGCACGTCTTCGCTCGGGACACTGCAGGTCGCTCCGACCGTCTCACCGTCGGTGAGGAGGGCGTTTTCGACCTCCCCACCGCGGCAGGTAGCCTGCGTTACCCTTCGATTTCGTGCTGTCCGAAATTCTACTGTCCGGCTTCGATCTTGGCTGTGATCAAGCCCACTTTGTCGACGCCGGAGGCGTGCGCAATGTCGATCACGTTGGCGACGTCAAAGAAAGGAACGTTATCGTCGCCTTTCACGAACATGACCTTTTCTGCGCGCGTCTTGAAGATGTCGGTCAACCGGTTCTGCAGCTCTTCCCAGCTCGCATCCTCCTGGTTGATCTTCAGGCCGGGAGTCTGAGCAGCTCCACGGTCGATCAACTGGACCACGATGGTGCGGTCCGGAGTGTTTTGCTGTTTCTGGTTGGGCGGCGGTGGCTGCGGAACCAGCGCATCCAGACCCTTGGGAGTGAGAGGCGTGATCACCATGAAGATGATCAGCAGCACCAGCAGGACGTCAATGAGCGGTGTTACGTTGATGTTTGCGCTTTGGCCCCCGCTCGGGCCAACTGCCATACCCATAGGAAATCTCCTCTATTGACCGCCGGTTGGCGCCGGGGTCGTTGGCGCGCTACTCGCGCCTTTTTCCTTGCGCTGATCGGTCAGCAATCCCAACTGGTCCACGCCTGCGGCCCGGATGTTGTCCACCACTTCGACCACCCGTCCGAACTTCGCGCGCGCGTCAGCCCGGATGTACACCCGCTTGTCAACGCGGTTCATGATCCGGTCCTTCACTTTGCCGGTCAGCTGATCGGGAGCAATCTTGTCGTTGCCGAAGAACACATCGCCAGTGCGCATTACTGCCACCACCAGCGCGTCTTCCTTGTCGGCATCCGGCATCTGCTCGGGATTGTTCACTTTCGCCAGGTCAACGCTGACGCCCTTCTGCAACATGGGCGTGACCACCATGAAGATGATCAGCAGCACCAGCATCACGTCGACCATGGGGGTGACGTTAATGTCGGAATTGACCTTGCTGCCTTCGTTTCGTTTCGCTAATGCCATAGGCTCACCTTCCTCTTGCGCAGACTGCGCGGTTCCCGCTTTCCCTCGGCTGCTGCCTGAGTGCCCGGCGCAGGAGTCCTGCTCCCGCGCCGGACTTTAGCAACTCACAACCGCAGCCCCTCCGGAAAGCTTAGGAACGACGCAGGCTCCGCCGCTTCAGGAAGTAGTCAACAAGTTCGCTCGAGGAGTTGTCCATCTCCACGTCAAACGCCTCGACGCGTCCGGTGAGGTAGTTGAACATCATCACGGCCGGGATCGCGACTAGCAATCCCATGGCGGTGGTGACCAGGGCTTCTGCGATACCGCCGGCGACGGCTGCCAGACCAGTGGCCTTTTCCTGCGAAATACCTTTAAACGCGTTGAGAATGCCGACCACGGTTCCGAACAGTCCCACGAAGGGAGCCGTCGATCCGATGGTCGCCAGTCCGCCCAGTCCACGCTTCAGTTCGGCGTGAACGATGGCTTCGGTGCGCTCCAGCGCGCGCTTCGAGGCTTCGATGGTCTCGCCAGGGATTTCGCCCGGGCTGTCCTGATGGGCCTTGAATTCCATCAGGCCGGCCGTGACGACCTTCGCCAGGTGGCTTTTCTTGTTGCGCTCAGCAACCTTGATGGCTTCGTCAATCTTGCCATCGCGCAGCGCGCCGGCCACGGCCGGGGCAAATGCGCGCGACTGTTTGCGGGCGGCGCTGAACGCCATCCAGCGGTCGATCATCACACCGATCGACCAGCCCGACATGATGAACAGAATGATGACCACGATTTTCGCCAGAATACCCATCGACTTCAGCAGCGAAACCAGGTCCCAACCCACGGCTCCTTCCTGGACGACCCAGGCCGCCAGCGCGGGCACATGATGAACAGCGGTTGCTAAATTGGCTACGAACATGAGTTGCTTTTCCTCCTCAGGAACTCGTCAGTCCTTCTGCAGCTTCCATGGCTACATCGTCTTGCGACGATCGCTTGCGCGCAATCGATGTCCCGAGCCCTACTCCCGGCGCCAGTTCACCATCTCCTGGGGCGTTTCTGGGCTACCCGGATCTCGGACATGTTGAGACGTGACCGCATCTGGCGCTGGGAACGCCCTTCCCGGCCACAACCAAAGGTGGGATTCGGGGAGGGTATGAAACCGCCTAACTCTGCGACCACTACGAACCCAAACCTCCCAGGGTTTAGCCCCCGGAGAGAGTGAAATTAACCTGAACCTGGGTTTCGACCGCCACCGGCTCGCCGTTCAGCATGTACGGCTTGTAGCGCCACTGCTTCACGGCTTCGATCGCCGCCGGAGCCAGCATCGGGTGTCCGCTGATCAGGCGCAGATTCTCGATCGCGCCGTCCTTGCTGATTTCCGCCTGCAGCAGCACCGTGCCCTGAATTCGCGCCTGCCGCGCCAGCGGTGGATAGGCCGGCTGCACTTTCTTGATCAGGAGACCTTGGGACACGCCCAACGAAACACGCACGCGCTGTGGAGTCGCAACCTTCGGGACCGCGACCGGGGTCGAACTGATGATGCCGCCAATCACGCCGCCCATCTGGCCACCCGGAACACCACCCGGGACACCGCCCACTACGCCGCCCGTCGCCATTTCCGGCGGAGGCGCTTCCTCTTCCTTAATCATCTGGACCTTTTGTGGAATCTTGGTGGGGGTACGAAGTTGGCCGTTGACCAGATCGCTTTGGATCTGCTTCACCACTCGGACGGGGACTGCGGCCGGCGGCGGTGGGGGCGGAGGCGGAGGCGGTGGCGCCACCAGGAAGGTCATCAGCTGCTGCTTTGGCAGCGCTTCGGTAAAAATCAGCGGTAATAGGACCAATACGCCTACCAACCCCGCCTGCAAAACAAACGAGATCGTGGTCGTTTTCCCCCGATTCGTCCTTAGCCGTCCGCCTGACTCAATAAGGCTATCTTCGAACATAGGTTTCTCCGTAGAACCGGCCCTACGTAGCTTTAGACACCGCGCTCCCCATCTTTGCTCCCAACCCCAGCCCTGGGCTGCATCAGCCCTGCCGCTCGTCCCGAGCCCGGCACTGAACTTCGCGAGCCAAAAGAATCAGCCACTTACCGTGTCTGGCCTCCCCGCTGGTTGTTCCTCCATGGAATGCCTGACTGCAATTGTTTGAACCTCAACAACCATCTTCTCTCCGATTCCCGAGCGTCGGCCGGAGGTTGCACTAAACGTTTGCCTTCGCCTTGGCCCGCTTTCCCGGGTCAATCGGCATCGAAACCGGAGTCCTGCCCCGTCCCGAGCGCCAATCCTGATACGCCACCAGGATCGGCGCCGCGATCGCAATCGACGAATACGTCCCGATCAGAATTCCGATGACGAGCGCAAACGAGAACCCGTGCAACACCTCTCCCCCGAAAAGGTAAAGGGCCAGCACCGTCAGGAACGTCAGACCAGCGGTCAAGATCGTCCGGCTCAGCGTCTGGTTGATGCTCTTGTTGACGATGTCCGCCAGCTTCTCCCGCCGCATCAGCTTGATGTTTTCGCGGATACGGTCGAACACGACGATCGTGTCGTTGTTCGAGTAGCCCACCAGGGTCAGGATCGCGGCCACCACCGTCAGCGAAATCGCCTTGTTGGTGAGAGAAAACGCACCCACCGTGATCAGCGTGTCGTGGAAGACCGTCACCACCGCCGCTACGCCGTAAATCCACTCGAAGCGGACCGCCAGGTACACCAGCATGCCTGCCAGCGAGTAGGCGATCGCGAGCAGCGCCTGGCGCTGCAACTGTGCGCCCACCTGTGGGCCCACGATCTCAACGTTGCGCACGCCGAAGTCGGAAACATAGAAGCTGTCCCCGAGCGCTGCCACCACGGCTGGATCCACGACGCCGCGCAATTGGTCCAGCGCGCCGAGCACTCCGCCCCTGAACTTGTCACGGTAGCTCACGATGGACTGCGCGACCGCCGCGTACTTGGCATCGGCGTCGGTCCCCGCGTGCAGCGGGTCTTTGTCGAGCAGATAGTTTTTGATTGTCAAAGAGCTGGCGTTGTTCAAGTCCTGCTTGCCCGCCGCGGCATTCGCCCCCAGCGCGCCGATAATCTGCGCCTTGCCCTTGTCAAGGGCCGCTTCGCTGGTCTCGCGCTCGGCCAGATCGATCAGAACTTCATTGTTCTGCGCCGGGCCGTAGCTCTGAATCTTGGCTTGATGCAGACCAACCTTGTCCAGATCGGCACGAATCGAGTCCACATTCGGAGTGTGCGAGAACTTCACATAAACCAGCGTGCCCCCTCGGAAGTCCACACCCAGCGGGATCCCGTGCCAGAAAAGCATCGAGAGTATGCCCGCCACGCTGAACACCAACGAAAAGGCGAGAAAATACCACTTTTTCCCGAGAAAATCTATGTTTGGATTGCGAAAAAATTCCAAGTGACTCCAGATCCTTTCGTTCCTGTTTCAAAGTGTCGTGGTTTCAAGGTCGCAACGCCTCAAACCATCGGTTCCGGCCTCTCTCCCTTGGAAACTCTGAAACCTTGAAACTTTGCCTCTACCCGATACTCAGCGCTTCTCCGCGCTGCTTGCGCTCCAGCACGTAATCGAAAATCACCCGCGACACAAACACCGCCGTGAACAGGTTCGCCAGCAGACCAAAGGTCAGGGTGACGGCGAACCCCTTCACCGGGCCGGTTCCGAAGATAAACAGAATGAACGCCGAGACGATCGTCGTCACGTGCGTATCCACGATCGTGATCCAGGCATGCGCGAAGCCCTGGTCAACCGCCGAAGGTGGCGTCTTGCCATTGCGAAGTTCCTCGCGAATGCGCTCGAAGATCAGCACATTCGAGTCGACGCCCATACCCACCGTGAGGATCACGCCAGCGATCCCCGGCAAAGTCAGCGTCGCTCCGCTGAATCCCAGGAATCCAAGCAGGATGATGAGGTTGAGAATCAATGCTACGTCGGCGTTGATCCCGGCGCCGTGGTAGTACACCAGCATGAAGATCAAAACCGCCAGCATGCCCACAACCGCCGCCTGCACGCCTGAGCGGATGGAGTCCGCGCCTAGCGACGGCCCCACCGTGCGCTCTTCCAGGTACTTGATCCCAGCCGGCAATGCGCCGGAATTCAGAATCAGCGCCAGATCCTTTGCCTGCTGATCGGTAAAGCGGCCTTCGATCACGCCCGAGTCGCCGATCTCGCTCTTGATCACGGCGACCTCCATGACCTTGTTGTCGAGAACGACCGCGAGGTAGTCATTCACGTGCTGCGAGGTGAAGTTTGAGAAACGCCGGCCGCCTTCCGCGGTCAGGAAGAAATTCACTTCGGGGAGATTGGTATTGGAATTCCGGCCCACGCGCGCCTCGCGCAAGTCGTGTCCAGCCACCGCCGATACGCGCGAAATAATGTAGACCGCGTCTTCGCCCGTGGCCCCGATGTTGCGCCCGTGCATCAGCACGCTGTTGTCGGGCAGCACGCCATTGGTCGCCGCCAGCGCAGCCTGCTCGTCTTTATACGCAGCCCCGCTGTTCATCGCCTGCCGGATTTCCAGCATGGCGGTGGACTGCATGATCTCTTTCACGCGCGCTGGATCGTCCACGCCCGGCAATTGCACCAGAATCTGGTAATCGCCCAGCCCGTGCTCCTGGATCACCGGCTCGCTCACACCCAGCTTGTCCACGCGGTTGCGGATGGTCTCGATCGCCTGGGCCACAGCGCGGTTCTTCAGTTCGGTCAGTTGCTGCGGCTTCATCGCGAGCACCCAGGAATTCTCCGCTCCCGAAACCGCGTCGTATTCCGGCAGCCGGTCCTGGATCAGGCTGCGAAATTCGCTCGTCGCCTCGGGGGGCACGCCCTTGACCACGATCCTGTCCGGGGCATTCGCCGGATCCGGCTTGTTCACATCGACATAACCGATCTTGCGGGTATGCATTTCATCCTTCAGCCGCTCGACCGCGCGGTCCGAGTCCGCATTGACCGCATCGTTCACCTGCACTTGCAGGATTAGGTGGGTCCCGCCCTTCAGGTCGAGACCGAGGTGAATGCGGTCAGTCATGGCCGCCAAAAGACCAGAGCCCGAAAAGCTCTTCGGAATCCCGAAGATCCCAAAGAGAAACACCACCAGGGTGGCAGCGATGACGACGACTTTCCAGCGCAGGTTCTTATTCATGACTTACGTAATGACCTTCAGACCAGAAATCTGTTTGTCCCGACCTTCTCTCGCCGTCCTCGGCGATCTCGGCGGCAACGCCTTTTGCTCGTCGCTCGCAGTTTATTTTGCCGCCGCCTCGTCCTGCGTACTCACGCTCATGATCGACGCCCGGCTGACCTCGAGCTTCAGATTGTCCGGAGGCACCCGCAAGGTGATGGAATCTTCCTTCATCGCGAACACGGTCCCCTTCAACCCGCCGCTGGTGACCACCTTGTCCCCGGTCTTCAGCTCCGCGAGCATCTGCTGCCATTTCTTCTGCCGGCGCTGCTGGGGAAGGATCAGAAGGAAGTAAAAGACCCCAAAGATCAACAGGACCGGGGCGAACAATGCCAGCCCCGAGCCTCCGGTTGCCTGTGCCGCCAAGATAGGAAGATTGCTCATGAAGCTATGTAAAGACGCACCGATCTAAAATTCACACCTGCGCGGCTTGCGCCCGAAGCCCTCGATTGTCACCGCGGGAGTGCTCGTGTATTCCGGCCGGGTATCCTTCGCTTGAACCGGGAACGGGCCTTACGGCTTCGGCTGAGACGAGACACCAGAAAGAGAGCCGGTCCCTTCCCCAAGTCGAATAGAATGCCGCACCCTCCGCATAGTGTCAAGGTAGAAACTCAGGTTGTGGACGGTATTTAAAACCTGTGCCAGCACTTCGTTAGCGGCATACAGGTGGCGCAGGTAGGCCCGCGAATACCGCCGGCAAACCTGGCACCCGCAGGCCGGGTCCAAGGCCCCCTCCTCGGTCGCGTACCGGGCCTGTTTGATGGAAATCTTGCCCTCCGAGGTGAACAGCAGCCCATGCCGCGCCGCCCGGGTTGGCAGCACACAGTCCATCATGTCCACGCCCATCCCGGCGTATTGCGCGATCTCCTCCGGGGTCCCCACTCCCATTAAGTACCGAGGCCTGTCCGCAGGCAGATGCTGGACCGTCGCCTCCGCCACCTCCCGCGTAACTTCCCGCGACTCCCCGACACTCAACCCGCCGATGGCATATCCGGGGAAGTCGATCTCCACCGTCCGCTCGGCGGATTCCTTACGGAGGGCCAGGTCCATGCCGCCCTGCACAATGCCGAAGAGGGATTGGGTGGGAGCTTCGTCGTCGGTCGTTGATGGTTGCTGGTTGGCAAAGACAGATTGCTCGTCGCGTTGTTTTTCGGAATGACAAGCCTTCGAATCTGTGGCTAAGGACTGGCGACTGGTGACTTGAGACTGGCGAGCGTCTCCCCACGGCACCTCCTGCTTATGCGCCTCAAAATACCTCTTCGACCGCTCCGCCCATGGCAATGTCATCTCCATCGATGCCCGTACGCGCTCGTTCTCCGCGGGGAACTCCGTGCACTCATCGAAGGCCATGATGATGTCGGCACCCAGCCCGATCTCTGCCTCCATCGCGCTCTCCGGACTGAAGAAATGCGACGACCCATCCAGATGGGAGCGGAAGGTCACCCCCTCTTCGGTCACCTTGCGCAGTTCGTTCAGGCTGAACACCTGGAACCCTCCCGAGTCGGTCAGGATCGCCCGGCCCCACGACATGAACCCATGCAGCCCGCCCATCCGCCGCACGGTATCCACCCCCGGCCGCAAGTAAAGGTGATAGGTATTCCCCAGCAGAATCTGGACGCCCAACTCTTCCAGCAAATCCTGCGGCACGCCCTTCACCGACCCGAGCGTTCCCACCGGCATAAACACAGGCGTCTCGACAACCCCGTGCGGGGTAGTGAGCTTGCCCAGACGCCCGGAGCCGCTCGTTGCTTCAATTTGAAATTGGACCGACATCGTTTGGATTCTAGACGAACCACGTGGGGACAGCCGCCTCGGCTGTCTGGCCGCGGCCTTCTTTGCGCGGCAGGCCGTCGTCGAAAAAGAAGCCCTTGCCGGAGAAAATCGTCGCTGATCTCAGCGTACGTCGTTATTTGAGCAGGATTGGCCGGACCGTGTTCGGAAGTCGGTGAGCACAGTCATCGACGCGGATGACATGAGTTCCCGTATCGTGACCGGATCTGGTTCTGGGTAGGGGGCCGGTCACCTTGTTGCCCCTGCCTTGGCCATCAACGCAGCAGCTACGTTCTTGATATCCGCCACTTCCGTCGGCGTCGCTGTGTTCACGTAGTCGCTCACCAGGCGCCCGCAGTCCTCTCGAATCTGGTCATAAGCTCCAGGGTCCTCGCCACGCAGGGAGAGCAGTTGCTTAAGCCAGTGTTTCCCGTAGCCGGCGTGAATGGTTTCATCGGCCCAGTCGAAATCCATGTCGTGTTCGCTGAGGGTGTCCCCGTAGGAATGAAAAAGCTGCGCCCGGGTAAGCTTGTGCCGGATATTTTTTGTCTCAAAGAAGTAGAGCATGCCCAGGCGGTAAATCGGATCCTGGCCCGAAGCACTCTCATAGATGTAACTGCCGAGCGGAATCTGGCCGAGCTCGAGACCCCAGGACAACAGCCGCTCATATCCCATGCGGCAGTGGCGGGACTCGTCGTAGGTCCAGCGCGCCGAGTCATGAATCCATTCCCAGGGCAGCACGTCTGCAAAAGCGCTGAGAATGACCCCAGCTGCCTCGATCGCCCAGACCTCATTCAGATGACTGATCGCGGATCGAATTTGCAACTGCCTACCCTCGCCGTAGGGAAAACTCGGATCCACCACGTCCGGCCAATAAAACCGGCAAGGCCAAAATTGCGGATCCCGCGCGGGTTTGTCGGGAATCGAGTAAGTCTTCGATCCTGCCAAGGCGATGTTAGCGGGAAGCGCCTGCGTAGACCCGATGCCCACGTTACCTAGATCGAATAAACGCCGGGCAAGGATTTGGGTCCAAGCGATGGCTTCATCTCGCGTTAGCGGTTCGCTCGAAAGCAGGAATTGCGACCGTTTCTGCAACACCCGAATCTGTTCCTCTTTGTCGGAAACAGCGAGCGAAAGGAAACGGTGGGTGGGGCCGTCCGCGATGCTATCCGAGGCGGCCAGATAGGCTCGGTAAGAGTCCCGCAGTGCAGGTAGAAGGACTTCGGTCAGGGACATCAAAAATGCAGAAGCGGACGGTGAATCCTTTACGCCCCCGAAAAGCCTGATTAGAGCACGATCTGCTCCTTCTTCCTCGAGCATGCGGCTGGGGAAACGAAGCTCGAACACTCGATTTCTCAAGGCGTGGGCGGATTCGGCGCACTGCCAAATGGTCCGCGCCATCTCTATCTTGATTTCAAGGGGAGCTACGGACGGGATCCAAGCCGCCATGCTGACAAGTAGCGAGCGCTCGCAGAAGAAGAACCGCTTGAGCACTTGCGCAGTATCAAGCCGCATCCATCGTGCTCGCGGCTCGGTGCTCAACAGGACTGTGGACGCTCCCGACATTGGTACCTCTTCTGCTTTATCGTACGCCTGGTGCGGATGCTCCCCGAACTTTACCGCCGAACGAAAAAGGCGCTGATCGACGGCAGCCATCTAAGCGTCCCTGCTACAGCCCCCTGCGCGCAATCTCCACCGCCCGCAACACCGCTTGGCCCTTGTTCATCGTCTCCTGAAATTCCTTCGCCGGATCCGAATCCGCCACAATCCCAGCTCCCACCTGCAGGTAAGCATGCTGGCCCTTCATCCACATCGTCCGGATCGCAATACAGGAATCCAGGTTCCCCGCGAAATCTGCATACAGCACCGACCCGCCATACACGCCTCGCCGCGTGGGCTCCAGTTCCTCGATGATCTGCATGGCGCGCACTTTGGGAGCTCCGCTCAAAGTCCCGGCAGGAAAGCATGCCGCAAACGCATCCAGCGCATCCAGCTCGGGCCGCAGTTTCCCTTCCAGCGCCGAGACCAGGTGCATGACGTGCGAATAGCGCTCCACATACATCAAATCGCGCACCTTCACCGAACCGTACTCGCTCACCCGGCCGAGATCGTTGCGCCCCAGATCGACCAGCATCACGTGCTCGGCGCGTTCTTTCTCGTCGTTGCGCATCAACTGCTCGAGCTGTTCGTCTTCGGCCGCGTCCTTGCCCCGCCGGTGCGTCCCCGCGATGGGCCGATATTCCAGCTTGCGCTGCGTCACCCGTACCAGCATCTCCGGGGATGACCCCAGCACATGCATGTCGCCCATGCGCAGAAAATACATGTACGGCGACGGGTTCACGGTGCGCAACGCCCGATACAGCTGGAACGGCGGCACCTCAGGCTGGAAATCCAACCGCTGCGACATCACCACTTGAAACACGTCGCCGGCCGCGATGTATTCCTTCGACCGCTCGACGTTGTGCTCGAAACCTTCACGGCTGATCCCGTAATGCACCTTCAAGTTGCCGCGCTTCCCATTGGTCCTGCCCCGCTGCGCCGACCGCAGCCCACTGGCCAACCGTTTCTCGATCGCAGAAATGTCTCTCACTGCACGCTCATATGCCCGCTTGGGAGACTCGGCTTCAACATTCGCGGTGGCGATGACGTGGATCTGATGGCGCAAGTGGTCGAACACCAGCAGGCGGTCGAAGAACATGAGCAAGCAGTCAGGGACGGCGACATCGTTCTTCGCGCAGTCGCCAATGTTCTCCAGCCGCCGCACCGCGTCATAGGCAAAGTACCCGACGGCTCCCGCGGTGAACGGAGGCAGTCCCGCCACCAGCGCCGGGCGGTGCGCCCGCAGCAGGCCTTTCAGGATCGAGAAAACATCCCGTCGCACCCGTTCCTGCCGCTTCCCGCGTTCAATTGTGACCTCCTCCCCCTGCGACCACAGCCGCATGTAGGGGCGCGCCCCGAGGAAGGTGTAGCGCCCGATCTGCTCCCCGCGCTCGATCGACTCGAGCAGGAAGCAGTGGGGCTCGTCCTTGGCCACCGCCAGGTAGGCGGATACCGGAGTGAGCAGGTCCGCGGTCACCGACTTGACCACAGGGACCAGCGTCGCTTCCCGCGCCAGGCGGGCAAACTCTTTGTAGTCAGGCAGTAGCATCTTCCGGGGCTTGTGGCGCGGGCGCCCCCGCCCGCGTTGTCTTGCCGCAAGGGATTCCGATTATAGGGGAAAGGAGCTATTCACCTGTCTCGGCCTTGTAAATCCCGCTTTGGGACGTACACCTCGGTCACCCCTCCGAACCAGCGAAACAATTGACGCCACCCTTGCCCCGTCAGAAGATTGGATTTTCAGCTGAAAGTTCGGGAACGAGGGATCATGCGCGTCAAGTTTTGGGGAGTGCGGGGCTCTACGCCCACTCCCCAGGCCGAGAACTTGCGCTACGGGGGCAACACCTCCTGCGTCGAGGTGCGCTTCGGCGACCACCTCTACATCTTCGATTGCGGCACCGGCTTCCGCATCCTCGGCCATCAGCTCGAAGACGAATTCAAGAACAAGCCTCTTTTCGCCCACGTCTTCGTTTCCCACTTCCACTGGGACCACATCCAGGGCATTCCCTTCTTCCGCCCGCTCTACGAGCACCCCAGCCACCAGTTCGCGTTCCACTCCTCCCGCCGCACCCGCAGCCTGCAGCAGGTTATGGAAGAGCAGATGGCCTCGCCCTATTTCCCCGTGGCCATCAGCGAAATGAAGGCGCAGCGCAATTTCTACGACATCGAAGAAGGCGTCACCCGGTTCGAAGGTGCCACCATGCGCGCGCAGTGGCTCAACCACCCGCAGGGGTGCATGGGCTTCCGGCTTGAGACGCGCGCCGGCACCCTGGTTTACGCCACCGACAACGAACCCGGCGACGAATCCTTCGACAAGGCGGTACGCCAGCTGGCAGAAGGCGCCGACGTTCTCATCTACGACGCGCAATACTTGCCCGAAGAATACGAGGCGCAGCGCCGCGGTTGGGGGCACAGTCATTGGCGCGAAGCAGTCAAAGTCGTCATGGAAAGTGGCGCTAAGGAACTCGTACTCTTCCACCATGACCCCGACCACGACGACCGCCTCATCGACAAAGTGGTGCAGGAAGCACGCAACTATTTCCCCCGGGTCCGCGCGGCCTCCGAGGGCATGGAGATCCGCATCCAGAACGAAATCTCGGCCGCCGCTCGCTAATTACTCTTGCGTTAACCCTTCGGCTTGCCACGCCCGTCCTGCGCCCATATACTGCTCGATTTGTGCCGATTCTCGGCTAACGCCGGGCACGTTACCAACCGCCAACTTCTCGGAGATTCTGCATGAAGAGCGTTGCCATTGAGCAGGAAACGAACCCTTGGGAATCGCAGGCGGCCCGATTCGATCTGGCCGCCCACAAGCTCAACCTCGATGAGGGTCTGTGGAAAGTCCTGCGCTATCCCACCCGGGAAATCATCCTGCACATTCCCGTTCAGATGGATGACGGCCATCTCGAAGTCTTCACCGGCTTCCGCGTGCAGCACTCCATTGCTCGCGGACCGGCGAAGGGCGGCATCCGCTACGCGCCCGACGTCACCCTCGACGAGGTGCGCGCGCTCGCAAGTTGGATGACCTGGAAGTGCGCCGTCGTGAATATCCCGTTCGGCGGTGCCAAGGGCGGAGTCATTTGCGATCCGCACCGCATGTCAGTCGGCGAACTCGAGCGCATGACCCGCCGCTACACCGCCGAGCTGGTGGAATTCATCGGCCCCGAAAAAGATGTGCCTGCCCCCGACGTCAACACCAACGAACAAGTCATGGCGTGGATGATGGACACCTATTCCATGCACATGCGGCAGACCGTCACCGCCGTCGTCACCGGCAAGCCGATCAACATCGGCGGATCACGCGGACGCCGCGAAGCCACCGGCCGCGGCGTGCTGATCGTTTGCGACCAGGCGATTAAGAAGCTCGGGCTCAGCCGTGAAAGTTCTCGCGTTGTGGTGCAGGGATTCGGTAACGTCGGTTCCAACGCCGCGCGGCTCATGGCCGCCGCCGGATACAGGATCATCGGACTCGACGAAGTAGGAGGCGGTCTCTACAACCGCAACGGCATCGACGTGGAAGCGCTGTGGGAATACCGCCAGAAAAACGGCACCATCCAGGGCTTCCCCGGCGCCGAGAAGTGTCCCGCCGGAGAACTGCTCACCAACGATTGCGAAATCCTCATCCCCGCCGCCACCGAAAACCAGATCACCAGCCGCAACGTTGACCGCGTCAAATGCCGCATCCTGGCCGAAGGCGCCAACGGCCCCACCACGGCCGCTGCCGATGAAGTGCTGGCGGAAAAGAAAGTCTTCGTGATCCCCGACATTCTCGCCAATGCGGGCGGAGTCACCACGTCGTACTTTGAGTGGGTGCAGGACCGGCAGGGCTACTTCTGGAAAGAATCGCTGGTCAATGAGCAACTCGAAGGCATCATGGTCTCTGCGTTCGACGACGTGGTTCGCTACGCTGAGACCCACAGCGTCAACAACCGCATCGCCGCGTACATGCTGGCCATTGATCGCGTGGCCTACACGATCAAGCAGCGCGGCATATACGCGTAGATCCGCCGAGCTGGGCCGCCGGGAATGCAGGGGAGTTCCGGTGGTGTTTCAGTAACTTCTCGGCACCCTCGGCGATCTCGGCGGTTGTCCTTTCTCCAGGTTGACCATGACAACCCCCGACTGGCATGATTGCTGCCCAGCGGGCGTGTCGAGGTTCGCCGTAGCCGAAATGTCATCCCTTTTCCGGTCCGCCGGCTGCCCCGAATTTCTCTCGCAGCACAAGCCGGGGCTGCTCCCTTGCCCCTCACAAGTGAGGACTCCTTATGACCAGACTCCCCAAGCCTTTGACCGCGTGGATGACCGGACTCGTCCTGTTGCTCGCGCTGTCGGTAGCCCCCGCCCTGGCCAAGGCCCAGTCGACCACAGGCGATCAGGCAAGTGATACCACGAAGAAGAAAACAAAGAAGAAGCAAGCGGCTGACGATCAAACCGCCGCCACTTCCGACTCCACCAGCAAGAAATCCAAGTCCAAGAAGAAAGCTGCGGACACAGCCGAGGCGTCCGACAAGTCCGCCGCTAGCACCGAAGCGGGCGCCACCAAGAAGAGCCGCAAGAAGACGTCCGAACAGCCAGCCGCTGCCTCGGAGAAGCCCGCGGCCAGTAGCGAAGCGGGCGCCACCAAAAAGAGCCACAACCGGAGGGGCGAGACCACCAGTGACTCCGGGGCGTCAGCTCCGGCCGCTGCTGCTGCCACTCCTGCCGCCAGTAAGGCTCCGGCCGCAGCTCCCGCGAGCGCACCGGCTTCAAGTCCTGCGCCCGCCAAGAAGGCAAGCAAAGCTGCTCCCAGTGGCGCAGCTTCTGATTCCGACATCGCCTCCGCCAAGTCCGGCGGCAAGGTCTGGGTGAATCTCGACAGCGGGATCTACCACAAGGGCGGTCAGTTCTACGGAAAGACCAAGAACGGAAAGTTCATGACCGAATCCGAAGCTCAGGCCGCCGGCTATAAGGAATCCAAGAAGGACTAGGCAGTTCGAGAACGCTTAAGGAGATCACATGAAACGAAATCGGATCGCACGTGTTCTGATTGCAATCTTCACTGTGCTGTTGTTTGTAAACACAGGCCTGGCTTCCCCGGCTGCGCAGGCGGGCCAGAAGAAGGCCGCCACCAAGGACGCCGCGGCAGCACCCGCAGCCGATCTGGTCGACCTCAACTCGGCCACCAAGGATCAATTGGACGCTCTGCCGGGCATCGGCGCGGCCTACTCGCAGAAGATCATCGATGGCCGCCCCTACAAGGCCAAGACCGATTTGGTGAAGAAGAAAATCATTCCCCAGGCCACCTACAACAAGATCAAAGACTTGGTCATCGCCAAACAGAAGTAACCTCACCCCACCTTCGGCGCCGGAACAGTGCCGTCACGCAAGCTCTCCGGCGCCGGGTCCATCCCTCGCTCGCGCCTGCTCCACCCGAATTAGGAGGTTCTATGGGTCTTTTCGACGATCTTGAAAACAAAGCCGCGAACAGCATGCTGGGCGGGAGTTCGAATCCGCTGGCGACTGGGTTGCTGCAAGTCATCAACAACACGCCCGGCGGCCTATCCGGGTTAGTGCAATCGTTCCACGACAAGGGACTGGGGGGCGTGGCCGCATCCTGGGTCGGCACGGGTCAAAACCTGCCCATCTCTGCCGATCAGATCCAGCACGTTCTCGGCAGCGACCAGGTCAAGCAACTCGCGGCCCAAGCGGGAATTTCGCCCGACGCCGCCGGCACAGCCCTGTCGCAACTGTTGCCCACGCTGGTCGACAAGCTCACGCCCAACGGCCAGATGCCGCAACCCTCCAGCCTCATGGAGATGGGCATGCGCGTCCTTGAGTCGCTGAACAAATCGTAGCGGCGCATTCTTCCCTTTCAGGCGGACCCGAAACGGTCCGCCTGTCTTGTCTTTGGCCCTTTCGCGTTCTTCGAGTTCGTCTCTCGAATTGCATCCGCATTACCGCGTGGAGCATAATCGAGCCATCGCCAGATTCGTGATGGCCCACGGACGGCGGCTCGATGCACTCCCGTGAACCTGCCCAATTCCATCACGTTCGTCCGGATCCTCAGTATTCCTCTCCTCATTTGGATTCTCTCGAGCGCTCGTTTCTCCAGCGCTCACGGCGAGAAGGAACTGCTCGCTTCCGCCCTGTTCATTGCGGCTTCCATCACCGACGGGATTGACGGCTACCTCGCCCGCCGCCGCGGCCAAATCACGACCATGGGCATTCTCCTCGACCCCCTGGCCGACAAGATGCTGATCGCATCGGCCTACATCACGCTCGTGCAGTTCAATCCCTCGCTCGTGCCCGCCTGGGTCGCGGTCATCGTGATCGGGCGCGAGTTCCTGGTCAGCGGTTTGCGCGGGATCGCCGCCAGCGAAGGCTTCACCATCGAGGCGAGCGAGTTGGGCAAGTTCAAAATGGTCGTGCAGATCGTCTCCGTGGTCGCCGTCATCCTCGACCACCGCTGGAAGGAGTGGCCGCTGTTCAACAACTACTTCTTCCCCGTGCACTGGATCGCGTGGGCTGCCATCTGGTTCATGGTCTGCCTCTCACTCATTTCTGCGATCGACTACTTCGTCGCCTTCTGGTCGAAGATCGACCGCCAGGTTGTAAGGAGCCGGCGCCGTTCTTTCGTGCTGAGCCGCCGGAAGCGCAATGCCGTCCCCACCTCCTGATTCCTCCGCTGCGCGCACGCCCTCGCCGGACCAATACTCTCCAGGGGAGCGCGTTCTCCTCCTGCGCCTCGCCCACGAAGCCATCGAGTCGGCCCTCGAAGCGCGGCCTACGCCGCTTGCCCCGCCTAACAAGCACCTGACCGAAAACCGCGGCGTCTTTACCACGCTTTACTCGAATGGTCACCTCCGCGGTTGCGTCGGCTACGTGTTCCCGGTCCTCCCGCTCTACCGCGCCGTGTTCGAGACCGCGCGCGCAGCTGCGTCCCAGGACACGCGCTTTTCTCCCGTCACCCTCGAGGAAGCCCCAACTCTCAAAGTGTCCCTGAGTGTCTTGTCCAACGTCTCCCCGACTACTCCAGAGCAGATCGAAATCGGCAAGCACGGCCTGATCGTGAGCTTCGGCACACGACGCGGCCTGCTCCTGCCCCAGGTGCCCGTCGAACATAACTGGGATTCGCTGACCTTCCTGCAGCAGACTTGCCGCAAAGCCGGCCTGCCCGCCGACGCCTGGCAGAACGGCGCCACCCTCGATGTCTTTACCGCCGAGGTCTTCGGCGACCCCAGCGCCCCCGCTTAGCGACTGCGCTCGCCATTCTCGAGTGATATCGCAAACTCAAACGATTTGGTGGTCGCGTCCTCCAAATTTCTGCATCCAACTCAGTAATTCGGAGTTATAGTCGTACCTGTCACCGAAGTAATGTTGGGGTGAACCCAGCTTTGCGGTAAGGTGCAGAGATCTTTGCTGGGGAGGAGTTATGGAACTGGCCATTGTGACCGTGCTGCTGATCGTCGGAGCTTCGCTGATTCCGGGCGATTATCACATCACCTTCTTCCGCTAGACCGAGCCACGATCATTTCCGCATTTGGAAAAGAAAAAGCCGAAGGGCGAGCCCTCCGGCTTCCTGCTTCTGAAAGAGAACTTACTGCTGCTGATCGTCGAGTTCTACGCCGTCACCCACGTGGACATCTTCCATCGCGAACACAATCATGCCGGTGGCTGTGGTCGGTGTCAGACCAATAATCACCACCTCGCCGACTGCGCGCCGCGGCAGATCGCCCACGTGAATGTTCGGCCCCTTGGTCCTAGTCATCCAGTTCCCCTCGATCGAGGGAGGCCGCCTCTGCGTGTCTTCCGCTGTCGAAGCCGCGAACGAAAGCGAGTCCACCGGGTCCGCCAGGTCCGCCGTGTAGTTCCGCACGGCACGGAAGTAATCGCCGATCTTCACGCCCTGGTTCGACCCGATATTCATGTAGACCTTCATGCCCGTGCCCAGCGTGGAGTCGAAGTCCTTCGCCAGCACGATCCGCCCGCTGGTCTTTCCCGTCTTCGGGATGAAGCGGTCAAACCGCAGCGGCGGATGGAACGAAACCGAAGGCTTCTCCGCGAAGGGTACAGCGATGTCTCCCGGGTTGATCGGATCGCAGCTATACTCGATCTGGCCGATGGCCATCTTGCTGCGCGTATCGACAATCCGTACCCGGCCGATTTCGCCGTAAGGCTGTCCGGCAGCGGCGACCGCCTTGGCCTGCCCCGGAAACACCTCAAACTGATTCTGGTCCCTCATTTCGCGAAGGATCGTGTACTGTGCGCCCGTCGTGTACCCGCTGCCCGCCAGGTAGACGATGTCCCCGGTCACGAACTTGGTGGTGTTCGGGGTCTGCAATCCGCCCGCGACAAAGTTCGCGTTCGGCAGCATTGACTTGTTGATGAACCCCGCGCAGTAAAGGTCCGCATAGGTCGGCGTCTGCACCCGCTCGACCGGGAAACTCACCGACGTCGGCGCTGTGCCCTGCGGCCCGCTGACTTCCCCGGAACCCGCCTCTTGCGCGCTTGCCGAAATCGCCGCCAACAAAAGGAAAAGGCCTATTTTCTTCATCTTACCTCCAAGCGTGGGCCAGTAACCCTGCATCCGGCCCCGCCAACTTGCACAGACACAAGGGCTCAGCCGGAAACTAACAAGGGGGTGGGGGTGGGTCAAGGTTACGAGGGTGTTAGGCGGTTTTCGCTAATAGTTTCCCCCGACCCAAAGTTAATCCTTTGTTGCATCTGGAATTACGCCCCTGTAATATCGCGCGCGTCCAGCTGACCCATGATCTCTACGACCGCCACTCCCGGACCCCGCCTGCTGCCCCTGCGGATGCCGCGCGTCTGCGTGGCGCTGACCGGCTCCGAGCCTTCGGAATTGATCGAAAAGGCCGAGAGCCTGGTCAGGGATAACTCCTTTCTGGAGTTTCGCTTAGACTACCTGCCCAAGCCCGCGCTGGCGCTTCCGAAGATTCGCAGTTTCTTCGCGGTCTACCCCCACGCGGTCGTCATTGCGACCTGCCGGCGGACCGCCAGCGGTGGCAGGTTCAAGGGCAGCGTCGCCTCCCAGCTGGACGTGCTTAGCAAGGCTGCCGCCGCCGGGTGCCAGCTCGTCGACGTCGAACTCCAGACCGCCGCCAAGTGCAAGCCGGAGCAACTGCAAAAGCTTCGCAGCCGGGCTGCCCTGGTCCTTTCCTTCCACGACTTTCACGCGACGAAGAAGCTCGACGAGACACTCGCGAAGATGCAGAAGTACCCCGCCGACTTCTACAAGGTCGTTTCGACCGCCACGACCCTCTACGACAACGTCGGGATGATGAAGTTTCTGGAGAAAGAAAGCGACCGTCATACCCTGGTTGGTCTGTGTATGGGCGAGCAGGGCATCATCAGCCGGGTGCTCGGAGTGCGGGCAGGCAGCGCCTTCACCTTTGCTGCGGTCAGCCCGGGAGAGAAGACCGCGCCCGGCCAGGTCACCGCCACCGACCTGCGTAGCGTTTATCGCATCGACCAAGTCGATGTCGCTACCCGCGTCTATGGTGTCGCCGGCGATCCCGTATCGCACTCGCTTTCGCCCGCGATCATGAACACGGCCCTACGCCGCGAAAACGTAAACGCCGTTTATCTCGGGCTGCACGCCAAGACGGTCAAGGACCTCTTAGCCTGCGTGCGCGACATCCCCATCCATGGCCTCAGCATCACCATGCCCTATAAAGAGGCCATCCTCGAATACCTCGACAATACCGATTCCCACACCACAAAGATCGGCGCCTGCAACACCGTGGTCCGGGCGCAGGATGGGAAGCTCTACGGCTTTAACACCGACACCGCCGGAGTCGTACGCCCGCTGGAGCAGCGCATCGGACTGGAAGGCGCTCGCGTTCTTGTCCTCGGCGCTGGTGGAGCAGCGCGCGCCGCCGTCTTCGGTCTGAAGGAGCGCGGGTGTGAAGTCTTCATCCTGAACCGCAGCGCGGCCCCGGCGCAGAAACTGGCACGCCAGGCCAAGGCCCGCACCATCAAGCGCCCCGACCTGAAGAAGCTTGCCTTCGACGTGATCATCAACGCCACGCCCGTCGGCATGGCCAATGGCAAAGACACGCCTATCAACGAGAATGAGATCAATACCAAGTTCGCTTTCGACATGGTCTATGATCCCGCCGAAACGCGCTTCCTGAAAGCCGCCAAGGCCCGGGGCGCTCAGATCATTCCCGGGATCGAGATGTTCGTCCACCAGGCTGCGCGCCAGTTCGAAATCTGGACGGGCAAGCCCGCTCCCTGGGACGATATGCTCCGCGTCGTGACCATCGCCCTCCAGGAACGCACCGCGCAGGCCGTGGCCGCGAAAGCTGCGGGGAAAAAGTAGGGAAGTCTTCGCTTAGATTTTGCTGAGCTTCACCACCGCGGTCGTGGCCAGAAACCGAAGCCCGGGGAAGGCCTCTAACATCCACGCGCTCACCTTGCGAATCCGTTTCGACGTCCTGCCCAGAGCGCGCTCCACTAATGGCACAATCGGCAGCCGGAAGTAGCGCAGTCCTTCCGCCTTGAAACCTGACACCATGCATTGGAATTCGTCGCGGGTCAGCGGATGCTCGTATTCCGATATATTGTCCCGCGAGGGCAGCATTCTTCGCAGCCGGTCGTACGTACTCGAGAAGCGAATCGGCTCCGAGAGGACGACATACCCTCCCTTTTTCAGGACCCGGTACATCTCGGCCCGCGCTTTCGGAATCTCCAGGTGATGAATCAACGCAATGCAGAACACGATGTCGACCGATTCATCCGCAAGACCCGTTTCGTAGGCTGAGCCCACCCGCAACTCGGCACTCCGCCCCGCGGTAGCCATTCGCTGCTCGGCCAGTTGCACCAGCTCTGGGGAGAGATCGATGCCGATGACCGCCGCGCCTCGCTCCACCAGCAGCGCCACGTTCTCCCCGTGGCCGCAGCCCAGATCCAGCACCTTCTTGCCGCGCGCGTCTCCGAGTATATGGAATGCATACTCGAGGGCGTACGGAGAATTGCCAGGAGGATTGAGATAGCGTTCGACCTCGGAGCGTTTCGGAGGAGCTAAAACAGTGTTGCGGGCTTCCTCGGCGCTGCGCCTGATCTCATCGAGATCATGTGCACTGGGAGGAGTCCGGCGAGTCGTATCCACCGGGTTCATGCCTTGAAAATCACCCCGAGCCAATATACATACATCGCTGGCAGGGCACTATTCCCGAGGCGTACACGTCCCCGGGATGCTCGTCCTCGGGTGGCCTACCCTGCCGGCGCTTTTCCTCCCCGGTTATCCCGAAGTGCGAGCGCATCGAGGCCGGAGAGCTTTGCCTTGAGCGAAGGCGAACAGACACTAAAAGTGACGATTGCCGACTGCCGCTTCCCGCCACAACCACCCCTCCTGCCCGAACCGCCTTGCAATTGCACCTCGCCGGTGTACACTGCCGCGGCCCCCGAGATAACAAAAGGGAACCCCTGTTTCTCAACAAGGAGGAAAACGAATGATTAAGAAAGTTGTGAGAGTATTTTTCGTAGTCGCGCTCTTCGCTCTGCCTGCCTTGGCGCAGACGGAGGTGAAGGAAAAGCCCCCCATGTACTCCTATGTTGGCGCCTGGAGCATCCCCCGGGCGCAATGGGGCGCAATGGAGAAAGACAACGCCTCCAACCAGAAAGTGCTGGAAAAGGCGCTGGCCAGCGGCACCATCATCGCCTATGGTGACGACACGAATCTCGTTCACCGCTCCGATGGCTGGACCCATGATCAATGGTGGTCCGCCATGTCCATGGCCGGGCTGCTCAACGTACTCGAGCAGTTCTACCAATCAGGCAGTGCTACCTCTCCCGTTCTCTCCAGTGCCACCCGCCACGACGACAACATCTACGTCAGCCGCTATTACAACTGGCATTCCGGCTCGTGGAAGGGCGTCTATACGCGGGTCGGGATTTATAAGCTGAAAGCCGACACCGGCGAGGACGCCATCGACAAACTGGCGAAAAGCCTCGTGGTTCCGATGCTCGAGAAACTCCTCTCTGACGGTGTCATCCACGAGTACGAAATCGATGTCCAGGCGGTGCACACCGAGTCGCCGGGCAGTTTTACGATCGAATACATCGCCGCCAACGCCGAAGGACTCGACAAAGTCAACGCGGCCCTGCAGCAAGCCTTGAAAGCCAACCCACTCGACGGACCCGCCTTCGGCTCCATGACCGACGGCAGCGCTCACCGCGACGAACTGGCCCACTCCACCGCAACCTACAAGTAAGGCGTTGTAACTGACCCAGGTTTGCCTCCTCTCGGGTTGGACGCAAACCTGGGATTGCCCATCAAAGCCGACGAAGTCACCCCGGGACCGCTCTGGCTTGCCGGTTGGGCGTATACTCTCGTCCCGGCAAACCCGCGAACCTCCCCAGGAGGCCTCCGATGTCCTCTCGCAACTTCGCTGCTTTGTTGCTTGCTGTTGGATTACTCGTTCCCATCATCGCCTGCGGTCGCCACGACAGTGACGAAAAATACTTCCTGGTATCGGCCAACATCCAGCTGCCTTACTGGCAGGAAGCAAAAGCAGGATTCATGCAGGCCGCGCAGGACCTGAAGGTCCATGCCAAGATGGTGGGTCCCGACACCTTCGACCCCAAAGCGGAGCTCCAGGCCTTTCAGTCCGCCGTGCAGCAGAAGCCCGCCGGCATCCTCATCAGCGTGACCGATCCCGCCGTCTTTACCTTCGACATCGACAAAGCCATCGCTGCCGGCATCCCGGTCATTGCCATCGACGCCGACGCGCCCGCGAGCAAGCGACTCTTTTTCATCGGGACCAACAACTACCAGGCGGGACTCCTCGGTGGTAAACGCCTCGCCGAGGAGCTGAAGGACAAAGGTAATGTCGTGGTCTATACCATGCCCGAGCAGATCAACCTCGCCGAACGTCTCCGCGGTTACCGCGAGGCCCTCGCGCCCTTCCCCAACATTCACATCGTGCGGGTTGTCAACATCGCCGGCGATCCTCGGGTCGCCTTCGACACCACCGACGAAATGCTTGGCAATGCCGGCGCTCCCATCAATGCCTTCGTTTGCCTCGAGGCCCAAGGTGGACGCGAAGTCGCCGCTGTCATCAACAACCGCCACCTTCACGACAAGGTCATCGTGGCCATGGATACCGACGCCGACACCCTCGACTGGATCGACAAAGGCATGATCGCCGCCACCATCGCGCAAAAGCCCTATACGATGAGCATGGTTGGCCTGCACGCGCTCGACGACCTCTACCACAACAAGCTACCGCACCTGGATGCCGCCTTTGCCAAGGACAGCTTTGCCCCCGTCCCCGCTTTCATCGACACGGGTACGGCGCTGATCGACAAGACCAATGTGAAAGCGTTCCGGGACGCCAAGGCTTCCGCGACCCAGGCAGGGAAGCAGTCGGGATCCTGACTCTCGCTGACAACACCCTGGAGCAGTCGAGGGGAGGCTCCGCTG
>Ga0182037_10000037_pt1 | contig 50471 bp, 44 predicted proteins | sample sta12Cox44000082_FD_125974 | JGI IMG/M metagenome (GOLD analysis project Ga0182037, IMG submission 125974) | Lab enrichment of tropical soil microbial communities from Luquillo Experimental Forest, Puerto Rico - statoxic.12C.oxic.44.000.082 | ecosystem: Environmental > Terrestrial > Soil >... | reverse complement strand
TCGCACGCCGCCATCGCGAATGTCCTGGAGCGCCTCCGGCTTCAGATCGGCGACCGTCTGGCTCACCTCGCTCGCGGTCAACTCCCCTTCCTTATCAAACGCCGTGACCATAAAGTTTACGACACCGTGATAGGTTCCCTTACCGGTCGGGGTAAAGCTGAGGTCGGAAAATGTTACGGCGTGGTCGACGGCGTAGCGCTGCATCTCCAATGGTTCCTTGTCTTTCCTCTTCTTCGACTGTTTCTGGCTAGCCGTAGCCTGCACGACCCTCGGCTTGCCAACAGGAACCACGCGCGCTCCAAAAACAATCTGGCGGGACGCTGGGGATCCCTGCTGCATGGCCGCCCTAGCCAGGCTTGACATGAGGTTCTTTGTGCTCTTCGCGGGTATCAGAGGGTCCACGGCGTAATATCCCGACCGGTACGCAAGATGATATTTGTGGCCCGCCAAGCTGACGTGGATCTTTCGGAACTTGCCGTCGTAGATCCGGTTCGTGGGGGTGTAGGAAAGGGCGTAGTAGTTGGAGCCCTGCTCAGCTGCCGTGTTGATGGCCTGTGCAATTCCATTGGAATTGAAGTAAGCCTGCCCGCCCGTCTGGTCGGCTAACTGCTTCATGGTCGCGTGTTCATCCATCTGCTGCACGCCGAATTGATTAAACTGGTCCATCATCACCGAGTTCGCAACCGCCCCCGCGACATTCGCGACACGTGGTCCATTGCGAAACAGGGGAGTTGGGGGCGTGCTCAACGGGACCGGCGCCAAGACATCGTTGGTCGTGGCAGTAAAGATAGGATTTGTTTCCAAGCCTTTTACGTCGACCGGGTAAACGGCCACGTGCGCATCGCCCAGAAGGTTGGCGACTTTCTTCAGTTCCTCTCCGTAGATGTGCGACTCCAGGAACGGATTTCTACCATTGGCTTCCGGGTAGATTCCCAAAAGAAAGGACCCCGAAAGCCACACCAGGTTTTTCCTTCCCGGAATGCCGCTGAGGTAACGCGCCAGTTGCGCGAAGGCATCCACCGTCACCATCATTCGTTGGTCTGCATCGATAAGTCGGGCTTCTGACTGTTGCAGGGCCACGGACTCAACGAAGAAATTCAATTGATACAGATACTGCGCGGTAGCTCGCCCGGCCTCGAGGGACACCGGGATTACCGAATCGGGATCTAGTAGCGGCCGGTGACGCTGCGATGCCTTCTTGCCTTTGGCTGCAGCTAGCAACACACCTTGGTCACTGGTAAACCCCTGAATCATCTGGAGGCGATTGCCCAGGACGCAGATCGCGATTTTCGCGTCTCTCGGCTTGTTCCTGAGGAACTTGATCAGCTCGTCTTGCGTGTGCGCCTGGTCAGCGAGCGGAGTGTTGAGCACATCCATCAGCACGACCGTCACCGCACCCGCGTCCGGGGACTGGGTATGGTTCGAGAACACGTTGGGTGGAAGCGGCGACGCCGGGGCCGGCGCGGCCGGTGTTTCGGGTTTTGCGTCGGCAAATTCGCGGAAGTAGCGGACCGTCTGCTCTTTCCCGTCCTCCACAACTCGAAAGGCGCTTGGTGCCAGGCTCTTGACGAGCTTCCCGCTCGAATCCGTCACAACGACGTCGAGGGCGACGACCTGGGTGCCGGTGTGAAGCGTTAACGTCGGGACTTCCTCCGCCCTGGACCGCTTCTCCGCTGGAACGGGCGTAGTCCGAGGAGTTGCAGCAATCGCATCCTTCTGGTTTTCGGTCGCAATCGTGCCCGAAGACACCAAGACGGGCTCAGACTCCTGTCCTGTTTCGCCCGGCTGCGCTGGAGGCGCGCTCAAACTCGGAGTGTCGCTCTTCACAGCAACATGCCGCGCCCGGTCTTCTGGCGACATCTCCGGCAGTTCGTACACCTGAAGCGTTCGGCCGTTCACCGCCCCCAAAGTCCTGCCGTCCGGAGAAAGCGCGAAGTTCTGTCCACCCGGCACCGCCGGGGTCACCGAGATCGCCATGATTTCCTTACCGGTTGCCGTGTCTAATACCAGGACGTGTTGATCGAGCCCTTCGCTGTCTTGCTCGGGTACATTGGTTCGGATCGTCAATGTACCCAGAGCTGAACGGCTTCCATCCTCGCTGTCTCGCGCAACCGGCGAGTAACGGCACTGGTCCCAATGCTGCCTCCACAAGAAGGTCCCAGTCACGGTGAAGGAGCTCAAACCATAGCCTTCCCGTGATACCGAGCATCGGCCCACGATCAGGGTGTTCGTGCTGGTGTATAGAAGGTTCGGCGGACGCCGCGCCTTGACTCGCGCAATATTCGAGCTGCCAAACTCTACCAGCCAGTAACCGCCTTGTCGGCGGACGTCTGCGGCCCCTAGGCTTGTGCCCTCGAGGCTCACGGTGCCGCGCACGTCGATCATGCGCTCTACCGCGCGGGAGCGCGCATCTAGGAACACTACTTTGACTCGATCCTTGTTCTTGGGACCTTTCTCCTCTGCATTCTTCGCCTTCGGATTCTTTGCGTCGTCTTTCGCCTCTGCCTTCGTTTCCACGATGATCTGCTGGCCATCCGCGGTCACCGAAACCCAGAGCAGATCTTCGGGCGAGTCGTAAATGAGCTTCTCCTCGAGGTTTGCATGGACTTCGTACAACTGGTTCATCCTCCGCAGCAACACCATTCCGCCGCCGAGGTTCCACACATATCGCCGTAAGTCGTGAAGGTACCAATCCTTCTCCCCAACCACATTGCCTCTCGGCAATTCGATCACAACCGCATGAATCAACCGGTCGGCATGGGTGGGCGGGCACTCCGGCCGCCGCTTGAAAAGCTGCTTGGGGTTGAAGGTAACTAGGACATGCTGCCCATCCAGGAAGTCCACCGACAGGTTCGATCCCCCCGATTGACGTGCGGCCGTCGACAGTCCGCTATACCCCAAGGCTGCGAGATCGATCGTGCTGGTTGGCGTGGGCGCCTGATCCATGGTCGAAGCGTGCGCTGCCAGAGAGAGCACAAGCAACAGCCCCAACAGGGCGTGGCTGCAACGTGTGAGGCCTACTCGCAAAACATTGGTCGATCGACCCGTGTTCCGATGCGGGCTTGCTCGCGACACACCGTGTCTTCTGTGGCTTCGATTCATTCGCTCCTTGATTCCGGGCGGCGCGATAGTCTAGCTCGGTTTCATGACCAGACACGTAAAATCGCCGCCATCCGACGCAAGCAACACAATTCACAGTTGTTATGTGCTGCCTAAGAAAGTACGGCTGCGGACGTTCGGTCACGGTTGCGGTTGATCCGTTTCACCCGATCTTTAAGATACCGCCTGCTGCCCCTCCCTCGAACCCTTTTGGCCCGAACTTGATACCCTATCTTTGGCCCTTGGCTGCAGGGTTGGCTGACCGCCACCGGCATTAACCGTCTCTTGTCTTACGAATCCGCAATCGCGCGCATGTTCGCCCTCGGCCACGAACTGGCCGAGACACCTTCGCACAAGTTCGACCTGGCCCACATGTGGGTGTTGCTCGAAGCCCTCGAGCATCCCGAGCGGCGTTTCCCCTCGGTCTTGATCGCAGGCACCAACGGAAAAGGCTCCTCGGCGGCGACCCTCGCCTCTATCCTGGCTAGCTCCGGATACAAGACCGGCCTCTACACGTCGCCGCACCTGGTCCGCATTAATGAGCGCATGCGCATCAAAGGCAAGGCCATCGCAGATGACGACTTCGCCCTCATCCACGACTTGGTCGATCGCACGGCCGAGCGTCTGGTCACCGAAGGGGATCTGCCCTGGCATCCCAGCTTTTTCGAGATGCTCACGGCGATCGCCTTCGAGTATTTCTCCCGCGAGAAGCTCGACATCGCCGTGCTCGAAGTCGGCATGGGCGGGCGCCTGGACGCAACCAACGTCGTCGAGCCGCGGGTCAGCGTGATCACTGACATCTCGTTCGATCACCAGAAATTCCTGGGCAACACTCTGACCGAGATCGCCCGCGAAAAGGCCGGCATCATCCGCCCGAACGGCGCGGTGGTTACGCTGCCGCAGTCCCCTGAGGCCAACGACGTGGTCGGGAACAACATCCTGGCGCTCGGCGCGAAAGGCATCAACGCCGTTCCGTATGTTCCGCCCGTGAGCCCGAACAGCGAGCAGTACTTGCTCCCCGGTCACGAGAAAGCCGGATATGTCGCCAAGTATCCGCTCTCGGTCATGGGCAAGGACATCGCCGTCGAGACGCCGCTCGTCGGCCGTCACCAGCTCCGCAACGTTGCCCTGGCCATCGCTGCTGCCGTGGAGCTGGCCGGTCACGGGTTCGCCGCCATCACGCCATCTACCATCGAGCGGGGCATCCGGGAAACGCGTTGGCCCGGCCGCTTCCAGGTCCTGCCGGCGACGGCCGATTTCCCGGAAGTCGTTTTCGACGTGGCCCACAATCCGGCGGGGGCTTGGGCCCTGCGCTCCACACTTTCGGCCACTTACGAAGAGCGCCCGCTAGTCTTTGTTTTTGGAGCCATGCGCGACAAAGCCATCCGCGAGATGGCAGAAATCTTGTTCCCGCTGGCCGGCTGCGTGATTGCCACTCACGTGGACAACCCCCGAGCCGCGACTCCCGCGGAGATTCGTGCCGCCGCGCATCGTCTTTCGGTAGAACTGGAAGACGCACCGGACGTGTCTTCCGCTCTGGGCAAGGCTCGTGCTGCTGCCGGCACTCGGGGCTTGGTGGTGGTTACCGGTTCGATTTACATTGTAGGAGAAGCGATGCGCTCTCTGGGCGCTCGCATCGAATAAGAGTGCCGTTCCGAAGCCAATCGACCGAACTCGAAAATGCAGAAGTTGCCGCCGCTCCTTCACCGGACCGCGTAGAGAAGGAGATCGCCTCTCCACCTCAGCACGGCTGGCCCAGCCGCCTTCGCTCCTACTTCATTCTTGATCCGCTGATCTGGCTTTACACCCTGGTCTTCGGGCTCGTTTCGATTCCCGCATCCCTGTTCGGAGATCGCGAGCGCACGTTGCACGCCTTCGCCCGTGGCTGGTCGTGGATGATTATGAAGACGATCTTCTCGCCGGTGAAAGTCACCGGGCTCGACCAGATCGATACGCGCCACCCCCATGTCTACGCCGTGAACCACGCGTCCGCCCTCGATATTCCGGTTCTCTACGTCTATTTGCCCTTTCAGTTCCGCATCGCTTTCAAGAAAGAACTGCTCTCGTACCCGATCGTCGGCTGGCACCTCAAACGCTCAGGGCAAATCTGCGTGGACCAGCAGAACCCTGCCGGCTCCATTGGCAGCATTCGGTCCGCGCTAAAGAGCCTGAAAGCCGGTATGCCGTTGGTGATTTATCCCGAGGGCGGCCGTACCCCCGATGGCCAGATTAAGCCATTTCTGCCGGGAGCCTTCTTCCTTGCCATCAAGGCTCAGGTTGACATCGTGCCGGTCGCGCTGGTTGGCACCTTCGAACTGCTGCCGATGAACACCTACCACATCAAATGCCGCCCGCTCGAAATGCGCGTCGGGGAGCCAATTTCAACGGCTGGGCTCAAGGGTCACGATATGCAAGCGCTCTCGGACCGGGTGCAGAAGGCGGTAACTGATCTGTTTTACGGGCCGAGGTCGAAGGATTCCGCCCTCACCCGTGGGTGATCAAGATGCTCGCTCTGCGTTCTCGGCAGAGGTTCTCTGCGCCTGGAGCCTGCCCTGAGCGAAGCTCGAAGAGCGTTTTAAGATTTTTTCTAGACGCCCAAAATGTCCGCCGCCACCCGAAAGGTATTCGCGTGCGCCTCGGCTGTGAGCGCGATCGGCTCCGAGTATCCACCGCCAATCGTGATGACCAGGGGCGCTCCAACCTTCTTCACTCCGCGCATCACCATGCGATCACGTTCCTTCAACCCGTCGATGGTCATTTTCAGCTTCCCCAGTTGGTCCGATGCCAGCCCATCCACCCCCGACTGGTAGAAAACAAACACCGGACGGAACTCCCACACCCGCTCGAGCGCGCCTTCCAGCGCGCGCAGATACTCCTCATCCCCAATCCCCGGCCTCAGTTCTACGTCGAGCGAGCTCCGCTGCTTCCGCAATGGGAAATTTGCTTTGCAATGGACAGAGAGTGTGAAAACGGAAGAATCCCCCTGAAAAATGCGTGCCGTCCCATCGCCCTGGTGGACATCGAGATCCACGATCGCGACACGCTGAAATCCAAAAGTTTCTGACCCAGTCCCACCTCCCGAACCAGCCCCCTGCAGCCATCGCGTCGCTACCGCGATGTCATTGAAGACACAGAATCCGGAGCCTTCCGCCGCAAACGCATGATGCGTGCCGCCAGCTAGGGTCCCACCCCAGCCGTGGGCTAGCGCCTCGCGTGTTGCGGCCAGCGTGGACCCGACCGAAGCAAGCGTGCGCTTCACCAATTCCCCAGACCATGGAAATCCGATGCGGCGCATGGCGCTTTCGCCCAGTGTGCCCGCTAAGAAGCCATCGATATAGGCGCGTTCGTGCACCAGCCCGATCACATCCGGTTCAGCCAGCGGCGCCAGTTCTAGGACAAAGATCGCCTCTGGCGCCAGCTTCTCGCGCAGCATGCGGTACTTCTCCATGGGGAAACGGTGCTGCGGAGGCAACGGGAGTACGTGGTGGTCGGTGTAGAACAAACGTCGGGTCATCGTCTCGGTCTTCCTCAGAGTGCGGGTCATTCTCTGCTCCAGCGCAGCGGCCGAGAACGCTCCGTCCAACGCTCCGGCCGGCATCGATTGCAACGCAAAGAAAACCCCCAACATTGTCTCCGACTGGGAAGCTCAGCCACCACAGCCAGGTGGGCTTCACCTGCGTAAAGGGCACCTTTCACGGCCGCCCCGACTATGCCCGCTGCTACGGTTGGAGCGAAATGCAGCGTGACTTAACGGAGATCCAGGAACTGGCCGCACAGATGCGCGCAGGAAGGACGAGGGCAGCAAAGTAGCAAGGGCCACAGCTGGACCCGAGGCTGCGATGCCAGCCCGATTGGCATAAAAACCCGCCTCCGGGTATTCTTTTTGCTTCTTCTAACGGAGGCTTCCATTGAGATCCTTCCTGGCGTTCACTCTGGCCCTGTGTGCTGTTCCGCTCGCTCACGCTCAAAAGAAGAACCCCGTCACCACTGTCGTCAAAGAAATTCTGCCTCGGCAGGCAAAAAACATCCAGGCTGCGGTCGAGACTATGCCGGCCGACAAGTTCTCCTTCAAACCCACCGAGCCTCAGATGACATTCGGCCACTTGGTCTCGCACATGATCGACTCCAACTACTACCTGTGCGCCAAAGCCGCCGATATCGCGCAGCCGAAGCTCGAGCCCATCAAGGAAAGCGACAAAGACGGCCTGGTCGCGTCACTGAAGGCTTCCTTCGAGTTCTGCAGCAACAGCCTCGCCAAGGTAGACGACTCCAAGTTGGGCGACACCATCCAGGCCTACGGCGGACGCGAAGTCCCCCGCGCCTGGGCCCTCATCGCCCTCACCAACGACTGGGCCGACCACTACTCCGCCGCAGCCACCTACCTGCGCTTAAACGGGCTGCTGCCCCCAACGGCACAGAAGAAGTAAAACGGCAGAGGAGAAGATTTCGCAGGAGCTTGACAGGGGGCGGAGAGACGTGGTCGATGGTCATCTGGGATGACCCGATCGCCATCGCCCGAGGGTCTTACTCGATCTGTACCAGCCCGCCTGCGCCCGATCCGACAGGTGCCGCCCCGGGCTGCTGTGGTGCCCGCCAGGAATCGAAAATCGAAACCTGGTGTACGCACGACACCGTGCAGTGCGGCGCACACGACTTCTCGGTGACATACTCACGGCGGATGTCAGCCACCGTGTACTTCTCCAAGGGCACCGCGGGATAGCCCCGCTGTTGCGAGCAGTAGTGAACCAGCCCGTCTTCGCAGATGTAGAGATAGCGCGCGCCGGCTCGGCAACGCCACTGGTTAGGTCGCCCTTGCGCGATGTTGTCCTGGAACGAGTTGATGCGGGTGAAGCTGCGCTTTTCAAGCGCCTTCATCTCGTGATACACCGCGCGCTCTTCGGCGTTCAGGGGCTGCAACTGCCCGCTGCCGTCGTGAATGATCCCGATCGTCGAGCTGAAGCCGAGCTCCATGGCGCGCCTGCCGATCGTCAGCGCATCCTGCGGATTCTTCACCCCGCCGCCAACCACCGAGTTGATGTTCACGTGAAACTCGGCCTGCTCGGCCAGCAACTGCAGCTTCTTGTCCAGCACCTTCAGGCTCTTCTTCGAAACGTCGTCGGGATTGACGTTATCGATCGAAATCTGCAGCCACTCGAGCCCGGCCTTGTTCAGCCGCTGGATTCGCTCCGCCACGAGCAGGTAGCCGTTCGTGATCAGCCCCGCTACCATCCCGTTCTTGCGGATCCGCCGGATAATGTCATCCAGTTCGGGATGCAGCAGCGGCTCGCCGCCGCTGATCGTGATGACAGACGTGCCCAGCTCTGCCAGCTTGTCGACCCGCCGGAACATGGTCTCGGTCGGCAACGGCTTCGAAACGTCGTCAAACTCGTTGCAGTATTCGCAGGCGAGATTGCAACGACGGATCGGAATGATATGCGCCAGCAGCGGATGGTCGGTCGAGGCGAGACCCTGCAGCACCATGCGCGCGCCGCGCAGGTTGCGCTGGATCGCCTTCAGGCGACGTTTCCACAAGGTCTGGCTGGATGGCATGACTTCAGGCACTTTCTGGTATTAGATCACAGCCTGTGGCCCTTTCGGACCGGGTAACAGTGTTTGGATAAAAATGAACCCTGAACGGCAGGCAGCGTCAGTCCGGAACGCAGCTTCCCAAATGGTCTTGAATGTACGGAACACCTCCCTCTCCAAAGCTTGTCCTTCCGACGCCGAGCGCAGCGGAGGCCGGAGGAATCTGTTGCTTCTCATCCCCGAGACGCTTCGCCGACAGACCTACAGTTCCTCGTGCCCAGCCTCCTCGAGTGCCGCCACCGCCCGCTCCACCCAAGCATGCTTCACCAGCACATAGTCGGTATCAAACGTCGATACCGCAAGTATCGGCACCGCATGCTCTGCCAACGGCTGAAGAAACGAACTCAAAATGCCTGTCTCGGAAAATGGGAACGGACCCTCTCGCTTCAGGCAAGCCCATCCCCCCTCGTGCCTAATTCCGGAGGGCGCCTGAGGCTCCGGACAGACGATCGACACCTCATCGCCCGTCGAGGTCACCGCAAAAAACTCTCCCCGCAGCGCCCAATCAGGGACCGCCGACTTCGCCGCCAGCCGGCATATCGCAAACGCACCTTGCACTCGTGAGAACTTCAACCTGCGCCGCAAAAGGACCGACCCCCAACCTTTCCCGGAACGAACCCTACGACGCGGTGGCATTGTCGGGTGCCTCACCCTTCCCGCGTCCTCTGCGGGAGGGTGGGATCCCTCTCGTGCTCCGAACCACTACTGGCCGACAGCCTTACGCAGCGCCGCTCGCGCCAGTAGACGCGTCGAGTCCAAGATAGGCAACGACGACGACTCGTCGCTCACAATCAGTGGAATCTCCGTGCACCCGAGCACCACCGCATCACAGCCTTCCCGCTTCATGGCGTCAATCACTTCGCCGAAATACTCCCTCGACCGCGGCAGGAACTGTGCTTTGACGAGCTCACCCATGATGACCTGATGGATGCGGGCACGCTGCTGCGCATCGGGAACACGATGCTCGATTCCGACGGCTTTCAGCGCCTCCGGATACACGGGCCCTTCCATGAGATACCGTGTGCCCAAGACCCCCAGCCTGTGGAAGTTTCGCCGCCCGCCTTCCGCTGCCACCTCGCGCGCAATGTGCAACCAAGGCCGCGGCGACCGGTGCTCCACCAGATCAAATGCCTGATGAACCGTGTTGTCGGGGCAGATGAGAAAGTCGGCTCCCGCTCTGGCCAGCTTTTCAGCCGACGACAGCATCAACTGCGCAACGCCAGCCCAATCGCCCACGCGAATAAATTCCATATACGAAGACAGGGGATGACCGTGCAACGAGACTTCCGGATGATTGTGCGTATCCCCCAGCAGCCCTGAGCCCTCCAGGCAAACGGTGCGGTAGCAAAGCGCTGCCCCTTCTGAGCTGCAGGCGACGATTCCAATGTGTTGCGGCATCGCAAGGTTCGTGTAGGGATAGCCGCCTCGGCTGTCCGGCCAAGCGCAGCCTGGCTTGGTTTAGGATTGCAGATTGCGCGCTCCGGTTCGAAGACGTATTGAACAACAGCCCTAGAATCAGCTCCTAAGAACGGCTACCGTGCCGTTGCCGCTGCGGCATCGAACAGATTCAGAAACTCCAGCTTCTTCTCCACCGGCAGAAACGCCGCCTCAAACGAATTTCGCGCCAGCTCTCGCAAGTGCTCATCCGTGAAACCGAAGTTCTCCTGCAAGACCTGGTATTCGGCAGACAACGTGGTCCCAAACATTGAAGGATCGTCGGTGTTGATCGTCACCATAAGGCCTTGGTCAAAATAGCGGCGCACGGGGTGATCTCCCAGGTTTGCACAGACGCCGGTGCGCACGTTGCTAGTGACGCAGATCTCGACGGGCACTTGCCGCTGCGAGAGCTCCTGCAGCAGGTCAGAATCCTGTTGGGCAGTCAGGGCATGCCCAATCCGCTCGGCCCGCAGATTCAGCGCGCCCCAGATCGATTCTGGTCCCGTGGTCTCGCCCGCGTGCGCCGTCAACCGTAATCCCTCCGCCCCACAGTAGGCATAGACTTCGCGAAACAATTCCGGTCCCGCACGCCGCTCGTCGCCTCCAATTCCGAACCCCACCACGCTTCGCTCACGATACTGCGCCGCCAGTTCGGCGACGCGCTGCGCCTCAGCCGACCCGAAATGGCGCACCGCATCAAAGATCCAGAGCAGCGACACTCCAAACTCGCGTTTGCCGCGTGCCCGGCCGCGCTCCAGCGCCTCAAAAATCGCAGCAAAATCCTGCTTGCGATAAAGGCAAACGCCCACCGACACGTACACCTCGGCGTGCAGCACGTTATCCGCCTTCAAACGCTCCATCAGGCGGTACGTGATCAGCTCATAATCGTCGGGCACCTGCAGATGCGCCGTGATGTCTTTGAAGGAAACCATAAACCCGCTGAAGTCGGAGTATTGGTAAAGCTTCTCCACATCGGCAAGCGTGGCCTCGCGCAGCCCATGGTTGTGTTGGACCTCAAGAAGCGTCGCCGGGTCGATCGCCCCCTCCAGGTGCAGGTGGAGTTCCGCTTTGGGAAGAGATCGTACAAAACTGCTCGGCGTCGGATTGGCAAAAAGACCCATCACTCACGAAGAGGCTAAATTCCAGATTGTAGTCGGTCTCTCCGACTACCTGCCCAGCCGCGCGAACTCGCTGCGATGTCGGCTGTAAAAGAAGTAAATCATCAGACCGATCCCCAGCCACACCACGAAGCGGATCCATGTGATTACGGTCAGCCCGGTCATCAGCCCGCCGCAAAGCACCACCGAGATCAGCGGGAACCACGGCACAAACGGCACACGAAAGGCCCGTGGACGATCGGGCTGGCGGCGCCTCAACAAGATCACGCCCAGCGACACCAGCGTGAACGCGAACAGCGTGCCAATGTTCGACAGGTCGGCCGCGTCGCCAATATCAACCACTCCCGCGGGAATGCCCACGGCGAAGCAAGCAATCCAGGTCGACCAGTGCGGCGTCTTGAATTTCGGATGCACCGCCGAAAACAACTTCGGCAAGAGCCCGTCGCGCGACATTGCATACCAGATGCGCGCCTGGCCGTACTGGAAGACGAGCAGCGACGAAATCATCCCCATCAGCGCGCCCACCACGATCACCGACCGATAGAACGGGCGCGCACCCAGCGCTTTCAACGCGTACGCCACCGGCGCTTCGGCGGCCTCGCCCGACACGAACGTGGTGTACTTCATCATCCCCAGCAGCACGACCGCCACGCCCACATACAACAACGTGCAGACCACCAGCGACGCGATGATCCCGAACGGGAGGTCCCGCTGCGGGCGGCGACACTCCTCTGCCGCGGTCGAAACCGAATCGAACCCGATGTAGGTGAAGAAAACGATTGCCCCTCCGGTTACAATCCCGCCAAACCCCGAGGGCGCAAACGGAGTCCAGTTGGCCGGCTTCACCAACATCCCCCCGACCACCAGGAACGTGAGGATGGCTCCGATCTTGATCGCGACCATCACGTTGTTGGCTTCCGCCGACTCGCGCACTCCGCGCACAAGCAGCAGCGTTAAAACGAAGACGATCAAGAACCCCGGCAGATTGAAATAGGCTCCGGTCCAATGTCCTGAGGCCCAAACCGGGCTCGACCATTTCTCGGGCAGATCGATCCCGAAAGCCGCCAATTGCGCTTTTGAATAGCCGCTGAATCCCACAGCGACGGCCACGTTGCTGACGACGTATTCGAGGATCAGGTCCCAGCCAATGATCCACGCGAAGATTTCGCCCAGCGTTGCATACGAATAGGTGTACGCACTGCCCGCGATCGGAATCATCGACGCCAGCTCCGCATAGCACAGACCCGCGAAGCTGCACGCAATCGCCACCAGGAAGAAGGAAACCGCGATGGACGGCCCGGCGGCGGGGCGCCCATGCATCAGCGCTCCCGCCGTGCTGCCTGTGCGCAGGAAGTTCGCCACGAGGTCAAGCACCTGCGCATGCAAAATCGACGGCGCCTCAAAGTGTTCTCCCGCCGCTGCCGTCCCCGTGAGTACAAAAATTCCCGACCCAATGATCGCGCCAATTCCCAGCGCCGTCAGCGACCAGGGACCGAGCTTTTTCTCCAGCCGGTGCCCGGCTTCTTCCGAGTCGGAGATCAGTTTGTCGATCGATTTGCAACAAAGCAGCTGATGGCTGCTAGGGGTGGAGCCCGCGGGTTCTGTGGTGGTGGGTGTTTGTGCCAATCGAACCTCTTTCGCATCTCGAAATCGCGGCCGTTTCCCCTAAAACGTCGAGTCCGCCGGCGTCGTGGCCCGCCGGTCCTTTAAAACCGAAGGGCGGATCCGAAGACCCGCCCTCGCCACCTTACGATCCCTAGGTGCGCTTCGATTGCCCGCGCGCCATCTTTTTCACTTTGCTCTTCTTCGACCCGCGCGCGTAGTCGCGGGGCTTGAGTGGATGCTCTGCCTTGCGCTTTTTACGCGAGGCCCGTTTCGCTTTCTTGCGTTCTTCCCTGCTGAGAGAGGCTGTATTGGCCATGAGTTTGAGTTCGTTTTCCTTGAATTGTGCAATTGGGAAATTTGGTAATTGAGTAATTTGAATCCGGACGTACGCAGCACAGCAGACTACAATTTACCCAATTACAAAATTACCAAATTACTCAGTGCTCTTTCAGGCTTTCTCCAGCTGCGCGTACTTCTCCACCAGCTTCTTCAGCCCGAACCTTGGGAATTGTACCGTAATCTTGGCGTCTTCCCCATCTCCTTCGCGCTGGAAGACCGTGCCTTCGCCATACTTCGGATGCCGCACCTTCTGCCCCGGCCGAAATCCCTTCTTCCCCTTGGGCTCCTCGACGGCTTGTTTTGCAGGGCTGAACCGTTTGCCAGGTGACAGAAAGAACTCGGCAATGTTGTCGATCGAGTTGTACATCTTGCCCGAATACGTCGCCTTCGCCCGCTCCGCCCGTTCCTGCTGCCAGCTCGCGCTCTGGTCTTCATCCTCGTAGGAGTAGGAATGACCTGCTTCGTGGTCGTATTCACGCCTGTGTGGCGCGGACGCCCTGGTCCGCGTTGTCGCCCCGTCTCGGGCACCATACTCGCTTCCCATCCACGTTCGCCGCTTCGATCCCCCTAATTCCTCGATGAGCCCTGCCGGCACTTCCTCTAGGAATCGCGAAGGCACGCTGGCCTCCGGCAGATCCGTCCCGTACCGCCGCCGATATACGGCTCGGCTGAGAATCAGCGTATTCATCGCCCGCGTCATGCCCACATAGCACAGGCGCCGCTCTTCCTCGATGTCATCCATCTCAAGCAACGTGCGAGAGTGCGGAAACAGTCCTTCTTCCAACCCGCACAAAAAGACCAACGGGAATTCCAGCCCCTTTGCCGCATGCAACGTCATCAACGTGATCCGCGCCGAATCGTCGTATCCGTCCGCATCGCTGATCAGCGCCGCATGGTCGAGAAACTCGTCCAGCGTCTCGCCGCGGTCCTTCGAATCCAGCGCCGCATTCACCAGTTCCCGCAGGTTCTCAATTCGCGAATACGCCTCGGGGGTGTCTTCGTCCTCGAGTAGCTTGACGTAGCCGGTCCGATCAATCAGAAACTTCAGAATCTCCGCCGTGGTCGCGGCGCCACCGGGAGTGCGGAAAGCGCCCTCAACGTTGGTAGCGCCGGCGTCCCGCCGGCTGTCGAGGGGGTGTCCCGCCCCCTTTGCGCTCTCGATTTGCGTGTCGTTGACGACTTCTGATTCGACGTCCTCCGCAAAGGAGAAGCTCGTGTCATCGCTCGCATCCCCAAAGTCAAAAGCCAACGGATCAAACTGAGTCAGGCTATCGTCGGCAGATTGATCCTCCGGCTTCCCAGGCGAGCGCCCCGCTGGCTGCACTGCCGGCGGGACGCCGGCGCTACTGTCCGACGCCAGCCGCTCCACATACGTTCCCGCCGCCATCGCCCGCGCGTCCTCAATCAGATCCCGGAAGCTCCGCAGTGCCTGGCACGCTCGCCCAGGCAGCAACTGCCTCCCGATGGCCTCGCCGGTCGCCCCCCACAACGAAAGCCCCGTCTCGAGCGCCAGCGATTCCAAGGTCTCCACCGTCGCCTTCCCGATCCCGCGCGCCGGCGTGTTGATCACTCGCAGCAGCGACACCGAGTCGTCCGGGTTCACGATGACCTTGAGATACGAGATCAAGTCCTTGATTTCCGCCCGCTCGTAAAACGAGAACCCACCCACCACGTGATACTTGAGTTGATAGCGCCGCATCGCCTCTTCAAACAAGCGCGACTGTGAATTCGTCCGGTACAGCACCGCCGCCCGCGGCGCCTCGCCCTGCTCGACCGCCTCTTTCAGGTAGCGCGAGATCTTGTCGGCCACAAACAGCGCCTCGTTCTCCCCATCCGGCGCCTCGTAATAACCAACCTTCGCCCCGCCCTGCCGCGACGTCCACAAATTCTTGCCCTTGCGCTTGACGTTATTGGCTACCACCGCCGACGCTGCTTCCAGGATGTTCTGCGTCGAGCGGTAGTTCTGTTCCAGGCGAATAATCTTGGCCTCAGGGAAGTCCCTCTCGAATTCGAGAATGTTTCGGATGTCCGCCCCGCGCCAGGAGTAGACCGACTGGTCCTCATCGCCTACCGCGCACAGGTTGTGCCGAGTGCCCGCGAGCAGTCGCATCATCTCGTACTGCGGACGGTTCGTGTCCTGGTATTCATCGACCAGAATGTATTGGAACCTGCGGTTGTAGTACTCGCGCACCGACGCCGCCGACTTGAGTAGTCGCAACGCCTCCAACAGCAAGTCGTCGAAATCGAACGCGTTGGCCTTGCGCAGTTCCTTGCGGTACTCCTCATAGAGGTGCGCGACCTTCTCGGTCTTGGGATCGCCAGACTGCAGATAAATCTCCTGCGGGTCGAGCATGTGGTTCTTGGCCCAGGAAATCCGGCCCAGTACCGTGCGCGGAGTGAGCTCCTTGTCGTCGATCCCCATCCGCTTCATCACCGACTTCACGATGCTCTGCTGGTCAGCCTCGTCGTAGATCACGAAATTCTTTGTATGCCCGATAGGCGGCTGACCCGGCACGCTCGAAGGAATGCGCAACGCCTCTACATCGCGCCGCAGCATGCGCACGCAGAATGAATGGAAGGTCGAGATCACAGGCTTCGCTACCGAGAGCCCGCCCACGATCCGCTCTACGCGCTCGACCATCTCCGCAGCAGCCTTGTTGGTGAACGTAACGGCTAGGATCGACTCCGGCATCACCCCCAGGTTCTCGATGAGGTGCGCGATGCGGTAGGTGATGACGCGCGTCTTACCACTGCCCGCGCCGGCCAGGATCAATACCGGCCCTTCAGTGGTCTCGACAGCCTCACGCTGCTGGGGATTGAGTTGGTCTAAGAAAGACAAAGGAATTTCGTAATTCTGTAATTTGGTAATCGAGGAATTTTAAAGCCTCGGTTGGGCCTACCTGTTCCAAGAGCCATCTATTCCGGACCCTCTGTGATCTCTGTGTCCCCTGTGGTTATCCGATTTTCTCTCGTTCCGCCCTGCATTCCGCGCACGGACACCACTCCCGCAAAAATGCCCACGAGTAAATACCCAGCTCATGACCATCGTTCCAGTTGAACTTTATGGCGTACTTGCCCACGGGCTCAGCCGAGAGGGGCTTGGCAGCAGGCTTGAACATAGGCAAGGCCCCGGGCGCCAGCTTCAGGGGATCACCCGGCTTCCGCCCGCTTTTGCTGCGCTCTTCTTCGCACAAGGCGCACGGGCAGGCATCCCGCAAGTAAGGGAACGAATACTCGGAGCGGTGGCCGTCCTGCCACTCGATCCCCATCCCGGTTCCAGTAGTGAGATTCACCTTGACCGCCTTCGGGTCCGTGGCGGCACTCGGCGCTTTCAGCGGCGACTGCATGATTTCAGTATCGCATGTATTCCCAATTTGGATGTTCCGGCACACCTTCGTGTGACATCTGACCGGGCTTCTCTTGCAGGAAAGCTCTTCGTCTCGCTGTGGGCCCGTGGTGTAAAGCGAACACAGCACCCTGCGACAGTTGCAGATGCGGGTCGAATCTGGTCGCGTCCAGTTCCGAATCAGGAACGGGCCAGGGAATACGGGGATAACCACCCCGTCAAAAAGCAACTTGATCATCTCTTCGCGAGGCTTATACTCGCCTTGTTGCAGGGTGCTGTAAGTACCCGCCGTGAACGGTCCCGAGATCGGGGCCGTTGTTCCCCCCCAAGTGAAGCTCAGCAACTTGGCCAAACCCGCTCAAATCCTGTATAATCTGACTTTTGCACAACGAGTTCAGAAGCATTCTGGAGAGCAGTCCATGGCACAAGTTTGTGAAATTTGCGGCAAAAAGCCGATGAGCGGCAACACCATCAGCCACGCCCATAACGTGAGCAAGCGGCGCTGGAACATCAACCTGCGCCCGGTTCACGCCAAGGTCGGCGCCACCACCAAGCGCATGCGCGTATGCACGTCCTGTTTGCGCAGCGGCAAAGTGGTAAAAGCTTAGTTCCTCACATCAAACCATCGCGGCAAAGAAAATGGCGTGGGGCTCCCCCGCGCCAATCGTTTTCCAAGCTCCTACGTCCCCATCGCCTTCGCTGACGAGTGAAGACTAGCGACGGAAAACTGCCTTACTCCACCCTGAGCAACTCAATGTCGAAGATCAACGTCGCGTTCGGCGGAATCGCGCCCGGATACCCTTCTTTCCCGTAGGCCAGCTCGGGAGCAATGCGCAGCTGCCGCTTTCCGCCGACCTTCATTCCCGAGACGCCTTCCTCCCAACCCGCGATCACCTGGTGTGCGCCGATCCGGAACGAAAACGGCGAGCCGCCTACGGAGCTATCGAACTTCTTCCCATTCGTCAGCCAGCCCGTGTAGTGAACCTTCACCGTGTTCCCCCGATCGGCGGTGCGCCCGGTACCGACCTTGATGTCCCAGTATTGCAGGCCTGAAGACGTCTTTGTACCGTCGCCCGTGACCTTCGTCGGACCGGCCGCCGCCGATTTCCCCGCCTGGGCGTCCACGTCTTTCGAGACTACAAATGCACCCACCATCAAGACCGCGACGAGAAATCCAAGCTTCATCATGATCGTTATCTCTCCTGTTAAGCCAGCGCGATGACGTCGATCTCCACCAGCACATCCTTGGGCAGCCGGGCCACCTCGACCGTCGACCGAGCCGGGGGCGCCACACTGAAGTACGTGCCATACACCTCGTTCATCGCGGCGAAGTCCCCCATGTTCTTCAGGAACACGGTGGCTCGCACCACTTTCTCTAGGCTGGAACCGGCTGCTCGCAGAATTCCGGACAGATTCTTCAAGACACGGTCCGTCTGGAACGCCGCATCGCCGGTGACCAGCGTGTTCGTCACGGGGTCCAAGGCGATCTGTCCCGACACAAACACAAGCCCGTTCGCCCGGATCGCCTGCGAATAAGGCCCAATCGCCGCCGGCCCATCCTTGGTTGCAATCACGTCGCGCATAAAAACCAGCTCTCAGCAGTCGTCAATCGCCACGCCAAAACATCGGCGCCGCTGATTAACGCAGATGCACGCAGGGGAAGTCAAATGCATCCCGCGGATCCGGCTCTTGCGTCCAGAGGATTTGGGCCGACGACCGAGCACCTGCGACGAATGACGGTTCGCTAACGAGCGACCACGGGTTTGCTGAAGACTGACGACAGGAAGCTGGCGACTAGATTTTTTGAAGTCTCTGCACATCCCGCACGCCCGGGATCTTCCGCAGCCCGTTCACAATCGTTTCCAGATGCTTCAGGTCCGAAATATCAAGAACGATATCCACCACCGCCTGGCTGTTCGAGGTGCGCGCCTCAATGTTCCGGATGTTCGACTTGGCGTCGCCAATCACGCCCGTAATCTGCTTCAGCATCCCGTAACGATCGTCGCAGAATACGGTCAGCTTGACCGGATAGACGTTCGGTGTCGATTCGTCCTTCGCCCACGAAACATCAATGCGCCGCTCCGGCTCATACAACAGGTTGACCACATTCGGACAACTCACTGCATGCACGGCCACACCCTTGCCGCGCGTCACGTAGCCCACGATCGCCTCTCCACGAATCGGGTTGCAACATCGCGCCCGATAGACGAGTAAATCGCCCGAGCCCTTGACCGTGATGGCATTGTGATCGCCGCCAAACACCCGACGCACAACGCTGGTGACGGCCGACTCAGGCTCTCTGGTCTCCTCGGCCTCGGGCAGCGGCCGTCCGGCAGCCGGGGTCAACTTCGCGAGCACCTGGCGCGCCGAATACTTGCCGTAGCCGATCCCCGCCATCAGATCATCTGGCCGCCCCAGCCCGTAATCCGATGCGATCCGCTGGAACTCTTCCTCCTTCAGCTCTTTCAGCGCAATCCGATACTTCCGCGCCTCCTTTTCGATCAACTTCCGCCCAATCTCGATGGCCCGCTCTCGCTGATGGATGTTCAGCCAGTGCTTGATCTTGTTGCGCGCACGCGACGACTTCACCACCGCCAGCCAGTCGCGGCTCGGCTTGTGCCCGGGCTGCGTGAGGATCTCCACGATATCGCCGCTATGCAACTTGTGCCGCAGGGGTACCATGCGCCCATTCACCTTCGCGCCCACGCACGAGTGTCCGACCTCGGTGTGAACCGTATAGGCGAAATCAATGGGTGTCGAATCTCGCGGCAACACCACCACTTTGCCCTTGGGCGTAAAGGTGTATACCTCCTCCGGATACAAATCGATCTTCAGCGTGGACAGAAACTCATTCGGATCCGAGACGTCGCGCTGCCACTCGACCACCTGCCGCAGCCAGGCCAGCCGCTGCTCATCCTGCGCCGAGACCGCACCGTCTTTGTACTTCCAGTGCGCCGCGATGCCTTCTTCGGCCATCTTGTGCATCTCTTCGGTGCGGATCTGCACTTCAAACGGCGTGCCGTCCTCGGTGATCACCGAGGTGTGCAGCGACTGGTAAAAATTCGGCCGCGGCATCGCGATGAAGTCTTTGATGCGTCCCGGCACCGGCCGCCACACGTTGTGAATGATCCCCAGCACGGCGTAGCAGTCCTGCACCGAGCGCGTAATCACGCGCATGGCGTAGAGGTCGTAGACCTGGTCTACGTTGATACGCTGCCGCACTAGCTTCTTGTGGATGCTGTAGTAGCGCTTGATGCGGCTCTCGACCTTGGCCGTAATGCCGGCCTCCTTCAGTTTGTCGCGCACCACGCCTTCCACCCGCGACAGAAACGCCTCGCCAACTTTCCGGTGCGACTCAACCGCGCTTTTCACCTGCTCGTACGCAATCGGATCCAGATATTTGAAGCCCAGGTCTTCCAGCTCGCCGCGGATTTTGCCCATGCCCAGGCGGTGCGCGATCGGCCCGTAGATTTCCAGCGTCTCTTTCGCGATCTTCTGCTGTCGCTCGGGTTCCAGGTGCTCGAGCGTGCGCATGTTGTGCAGCCGGTCGGCGAGCTTAATCAGGATGACTCGGATGTCATCCACCATGGCCAGCATCATCTTTCTCAGATTCTCGGCCTGCTGCTCTTCCTTGGTGGCGAAATCAATTTTGCTGATCTTGGTGACGCCCTCGACGATATGCGCCACCTGTTCGCCGAATTCTTTGCGAATATCGACAATCGTGACCGAGGTGTCTTCGACCGAATCGTGCAGCAGGCCAGCCGCCACGGCCACCGGATCCATTTTCATCTCGGCCAGCACCAGCGCCACTTCCAGGGGGTGGACGAGATAAGGCTCGCCCGAGGCGCGCGTCTGCCCGGAGTGCACGTGCAGGGAATAGTCGTAGGCTTTCTTGACCAGCTCCAGATCGTCGGTCGGACGGTTGGCCTGCATCCTCTTCATGAGGTCGCGGAACTTCGTGACCGAGAGGACATTCGTCGCGATCTGTTGGCGCAGAGTCGCCATGCGGGATTATAGCCGTGGGGACCGGGAGAGACCAGTTGGGGAAGCAGAATCCAAGCAACCCGAGGCCGTAACTGAATTATAACTACTCGATCTTCACGATAATAGGGCGAGCCCGCGCGGAGAACCTTTTCGCGGGAAGCGTATGCCTCTCTCTCTCTGCGTCCTCCGCGAAGTTTCTCCGCGCCCTCTGCGTTTTAAGATTTTTGTCTTTATGCCGCTCACGACCGACAGTCTCTATCGGCAAGAAAACCATGCCGAGAATAACCTCCTGTTCTCCCCCCTTCTGTTACATTGGCCAGCATGTCGCTCGAATCCGCTCGCCTCCTCATCTCGGGAGCTTCCGGCCTGCTCGGCAGCGCCTTGGTTCCCACACTGCAAGCCCGCGGATTTGCCGTCACTCGCCTGGTGCGAGGCACGCCTTCGGGCGGCGACCAGATTCACTGGGTGCCAACCCGAGCCATCGATCCGGAATCGGTCTCTGGCTTCGACGCCGTGATTCATCTCGCCGGCGAGAGCGTTGCCACGCGTTGGTCGGAAAACAAGAAAAACCAAATCCGGGAAAGCCGCGTCACCAGCACGCGCAACCTCGCTCAAGCCGTGGCCAAAGCTTCCAAGCGCCCTCGCCGGCTGATCACCGCCTCGGCCATCGGCTACTACGGCGACCGCGGCGACGAAATCCTCAATGAAAAGAGTGCTCCGGGGACCGGCTTTCTTCCCGATGTCTGCCGGGAATGGGAAGCTGCCACGCAGGCTGCCACGGACGCGGGCATCCAAACGGTTCAGCTTCGAACCGGGGTAGTGCTGAGCTCAAAGGGAGGGGCCCTGAAGAAAATGCTTCCGCCGTTTCGCATGGGCGTCGGCGGAAATTTCGGCTCCGGAGGCCAATGGATGAGTTGGATTCATATCCAGGACTGGATCGGCGCCGTCCACCACATCCTGAAGAACGACCTCCTGCAAGGCCCCGTCAACATGGTCGGCCCCAAGCCCGTCACCAACGCCGAATTCACGAAGACCCTGGCCTCCGAACTGCATCGCCCCGCGATTTTTCCCGTCCCCGAATTCGCTGCCAAATTGCTCTTCGGCCAGATGGCAGACGAAGTCCTGATCTCCAGCCAGCGCGTCGAACCCGCCCGCCTGGTCACCAGCGGCTACCCATTTCAATTTTCCGATTTAGCGAAAGCTCTCGAGAACTGCCTGGCGAGAAGTTAGCTTCACATGCAGCCCCAACGGGACTTTTTTGTGCCACCCTTAACTGAAAGGCTTGTCATTCCGACGCGCGAGCGCAGCGAGCAAAGGAGAGCCTGCCTGGAGCGAAGCCTAAGGGAATCTGCTTTCTGCCCGTGCTGGGGAAGCAATCGAGTTCTATCTCTGGCACTAAATTTGAGGGGTTTCGCCAACGACCAACGACGAACGACCGTCGACCGCTCTACTGAATCCGAAACCGCTCCTTCATCAACCGCTGCAACCGGGGCTTATAAAGAATGTCAAACGCCAGCTCTTTTCCGGGAAACATGGCCAGCGCGGCGCGCCGCGCATTCGCGCTCAATTCCGACGCTTCTTCGACGGTCATATCCGGATCCTGGCTGATCACCGACATGACCATGCTGATCATCACCTGCAGCCGTCGGATTTTTCTAGCTTCCTCCTGCGCTTCCTGAATCTCGCCTTGCCCACCCCGGTTCGCTTCTTCCATACGGCCCCCGACAGGGACTCGGAAACTCCCATCTGGCGCCTTCGTGAACCGGCGCGGACAGGTCGCCTGACCCCTATTAGGCCCATTTTCCCGACATGGGCTGCCAAAAGCAACCACCCCTTGGTGGGGGTAGTGGCACGAATCGCGCTAATTCCGCGCAAATCGCTGAGCCCAAACGACCGCAGTTCGAGCCCCGGGGATGAAATCGGCCCTCCTGTAGCGCGGCCAAAATCCGCGCTTGCTCACCCAGCAGCCAGAGCTCGCCAGAAGCTAGTCGCCAGCAGCCAGAAGCACCTGATCGTCCCCTATTTCTTCAGATTCTCATCCAGAAAACTCACCGTCCGCTGCCACGCGTCCGCAGCATCCTCCGCCCGGTATCCCGACTTGTTGTTCGGATTTTCGAAGGCGTGCCCCGCATCGGGGTAGATCTTGATATCTGCCTTCTTCCCATCCTTCTTCAGCTGCCCTGCAAACTTCTTCACGTCGTCCGGAGGAATGCCCCTATCCTGTCCGCCAAAATTCCCCAGGATTGCCGCGCGGATCTTCCCAATGGCGGCGGGATCCGTCGCCAGGTGCCCGTAGTTAATGACGGCCGCAGCAAGCGTAGGCTCGGCCAGCGCCACCTCCAGCGCATATCCTCCGCCCATGCACCAGCCGATTGAGGCGATCCTGTCCTTCTTCACATTGGGCTGCGACTGGAGGAACTCAAAGGCCGCGTGCAGATCGCGCGCTGCCCGGTCGGCCGGAACGCCGCGCATGATCTCATGCGCCGCCTCGGGGGTTTCCGCCACCCTGCCGCGATACAGATCGATCGCCAGCGCCGCGAATCCCTGGTCCGCCAGCTTTGACGCCTGCTCCTTCACCCAGTCATTCAGTCCCCACCACTCGTGGATCACGATAATGCCCGGGAAAGATCCCTTGCCCGTGGGGGTATAGAGAATCCCTTGGACCGTGTCATCGCCGCTTTTGTACGAGACTTCCTTTCCGCTGGCAGCGAAGGTTGTGCCCGCCAGCGCCATCAGCCAGATCAGCAATAAGAAAATGGTAAACGTGAGCTTGATCATGATTTTCATCCTTACTCGAACTTGTGATTGTTATTTCTCGACCCTTTCCCAGGTGATCCGATAAGCACTCGGAGCGTGGCCCGGCGCGGTCTCGCGATCGGAGAGAATCAGCCGGTTGCCTTCCAGCCGATACGGCCGGAACTGATCTGTCCCCACGTAGTGAGGCCAGGAAGCCATCTCCGGTCGGTGAACCACACGGTGTTCTTTTTCCTGCACTTCGTAGGTGCCGCAGTAGGCGAACATCACCCGATACGATTCCAGTTTTTCGGCGTCGGTTGGTTTTTCAGGATTCGCCCAGCGCGGATGATTGGGATTCGCCAGCGAAACGCACATGTGTCCCGTTGGGTCGTACATCAGGTAGCCAATGGGATGCGCGCCATATTCCGCAAAAGGTTCGAACGTCCCGTCGTCCCGCACATTTTCCGCCGATACCAGCCGCCAGGTTCCGATGAGCCGGGAAGCGTCCGATGTTGTGTTCGATTGAGTCGCCGACTGCGATCGATACGCGAGCAGAGCGAAACAGAATACTAGACCTGAGAGCCCGATAATTCTTTTCATCAAAGAATCCTCCCCCGACTCACACTCAACGATTCACCGATAGAGAGGGTCTTATTTCCCGGAAGGCAGACACAAGCAAACTTGCAAGCGCCCTTATGTCACATTCCCCGCTGCGTCGGCTGTCAGGTCCAGCTCCAAATACAGCGTCCCCGCCATCGGATTGTCGCGATACGCCGCGATCTCCCGAAACCCCAGCCGCCGATACATCCCCACCGCGTCTTTCATCGCAGGCTCCACCGTGTCCAGCCGCAAGCGCTGATACCCGATTTCGCGGGCCTGCCGCAATATCTCCTCCGCCAGCACCCGCCCTAGCCCCTTCCCCCGAAAGGCCGGGCGCAAATACAGCCGCTTCATTTCGCAGACGTCATCGCCAAGCTTGTGCAGGGCCACGCAGCCCGCCAGCTTGCCTTCATACTCCGCCAGCAACAAACGCCCTTCCGGAGGCGCGTAATCCCCCGGCAGCGCTGCTAGTTCCTGATCGAAGCCCTGAAAACACAAGCTGAAACCGAGCGAATTCGCATACTCCAGGAATAGCTCCCGCACCTGCTCAGTTTGTCCAGGACTCGTGGCTTGATTGATCGTTAGCGATGTCGAGGGTGACACGGGCCGGGGGATGCTCACACCTTTACCTCCGATTTTCTATATCTCGGCACCCGGCTTTAGATGCCTGACCAGTCCTTTTCCGACCAGCCGCTGGGAGAGTTCCTGTGTTCTGGCACAACATCCTGATCGCGAAGCCACCCAGCGATCGCTAAACGGCAGCCGCCAGTAGCTAGAAGTGGTACTTCGTCCTACCCCATCAACATCCCGCCATTCACGTTCAGCACGTGCCCGGTAATGTAGGACGCCTCCTCGGAGGCCAAAAATCGCACCGCACCCGCCACATCCTCGGTCGTCCCGATCCGCCCCAGCGGAATCGCCTTCAGTCCAATCTCCTTGATCTCCGCGGGCAGTACGTCCGTCATCGCAGTCGCGATGAATCCCGGGGCCACCGCGTTGCAGGTTATATTGCGCGACCCCACTTCCCGCGCGATCGCCATCGTCAGCCCGATCAGTCCCGCCTTCGACGCCGCATAGTTCGCCTGCCCCGCCTGCCCCATCTGTCCGAATACGCTGGTTACGTTGATGATTCGCCCCCAGCGCTGCTTGAGCATCCCGGGGATCACCTGCTGAATGCACAGGTATGCCGAAGTGAGGTTCGTGTTGAGTACCGCGTCCCAGTCGTCCCGCTTCAAGCGCATCACCAGCTGATCGCGCGTGATCCCGGCGTTGTTCACCAGGATGTCGATCTTCCCAAGCTCCGCAATGGCCCCTTTGATGGCTGCTTTGATCTGCTCCTCGTCCCTCACGTCGAGTTGGAAAGCCGCCGCCTTGCCACCCGCCGCCGAAATCTGCGCCGCCACTTGGCCAAGCTTCTCTCGATTGCGTGCCGCCAACGCAACCGTTGCTCCCGTCTCCGCCAGCTTCCGCGCGCACGCCTGGCCGATGCCTTGCGAAGCGCCCGTTACCAGCGCCACGCGTCCGGAAAGATTCATGGATCGCTCCTCACTACAGAACCCGCCAGCAAGAACGCAAAATTATACGCGCCACTGGCTTCCTCTCCTCCGCCTTGGGCGTCTGAATTATCATGACCCGCGCTGCAGGAGTCCTGCCATGACATCTCGATTCTCTCGTCTCCGCCGGTGTCTTCTGACCTTGCTCGCAGGTTTGGCAGTGTGTTCCACCTTCGCTGCCGAGAAAGTTGTCGAGATATCCGCCCCGGACGGATTGAAACTGAAAGCCACATATTTCTCAGCCAAGAAACGCGGCCCCGGCGTCCTCCTGCTCCACCAGTGCAACCGCCAGCGCAAGGTCTGGGACCAGCTTGCACGCCAGCTCGCAGCGGCAGGAATCAATGTCCTCACCTTCGATTATCGCGGCTATGGCGAGAGCGGCGGCGAGCGCTACGACAAGCTTCCGCCGCAGGAAGCGGGAAGGATCCAGAGGGAAGTCTGGCCCAGGGACATCGATGCAGCATTTCAATATTTGCAATCCCAGCCCGGAGTGCAACATGACGTAATCGGTGCCGGCGGCGCGAGCTGCGGGGTCCAGAACTCCATTCAACTCGCCCGCCGTCACGACGAAGTGAAATCGTTGGTGCTGCTCTCGGGGCCCACCGACGCTGACGGCCGGCATTTCCTGCGCGACACCAAGATTCTCCCCGTTTTCTTCGCGGTCGCTGACGATGACGAATTCCCCGACAGCATTGTCGCCATCCAGTGGCTCTACAGCATCGACGCCAGCCCTGGGAAGAAGTTCATTCACTACCCAACCGGTGGGCACGGAGCCGACATGTTTGCCGTCCGTCCCGATCTGGTTGGGCAAATCGTCGATTGGTACGTAACTACGCTCATCCAAACGCCCGGTGAGGCACCCGTCCAGAACAACGCTCCGATCGTTCCGGAGCAGATCCAAAACCTGAGCGTGATCGATGCACCCGGGGGGCCGGCCAAGATTTCTCGCCAGCTGGAAGAGGCGCGCGGCACCGATCCGCATGCAACCCCGTTTCCCGAGGCTGCTGTCAACATAATCGGCTACGAACATCTGCAGGCGGGGGACAATGCGGGTGCGATTGAAATTTTCAAACTCAACGCGGCTGCCTACCCGGATTCCCCGAACGTGTACGACAGCTTGTCCGACGCCTTCCTCGCCGCCGGGGACAAAGTCCTCGCCCGCCTGAACGCGGAAAAAGCCCTGCAGCTATTGCCCTCCGACACGAAAGACAACGAACAGCTTCGAGAGGGAATCAGGCAGAGTGCGGAAGGCAAGCTGAAACAGTTGAGCGGAGCGGAAAAATAGCCGTAGGGCGTAAGGGTTTTTGCACCTCCCGCTCAGCTGTGGATTTCCCAGGCACTTCGGTGGGAGAATCCGGTCCTAGAGCATCGTGAACCAAATCGCCACCCTGGCGTGATGCGCGTCATGCAGTTTGACTCCGAGGTGGGAGACGTCTTACGGGGGCTGCTGATCGCACTGTTTTTCCGCGGTATGAGAAAGGATAAGCCTCTGCAGTCGATCGGCCTCGGCCCTGAACCACCTGAGGACTCGCAACGGAGTTGGCCGGAGCGCTGTGAATCAACCCGTATGCGGGAAGAGCGCAATCCCCGTCTCAGCGCCCTGCCAGCTTAGTCGGTACTGGAACCTGCATCTCCGGTTCGACTCTCGTAAGCGACCAAATCAGCACATCCACACGCCTCGCGAAGTGCAATAGGGGCGTCGACTCCGGCAACTCAATCCCCGCCGACTGCGCCACCGTGTTCACTTCGATCGTCGCCCACGCATCCTGCAACGGCCACTGCGTATGATGGATCTCACCTCGCCACACACAATCGCGAGGCACGGTATACAGGCAATAGCGCTCGGTCAGCCAGTGCTCCAGCGTACCGGAATTGCGCAGCACCACCGGCCCGGTCGGACCGTAACGCCCGCGGAATTCACCTGACTCGCTCAGCCGCTCCGACCGGTAAGCGATCGTTTCCCCATCCGCCTCTACCCTCATATCTGCAAAGAAATAGGGCAGGTGATAGAAGGTCCGCGCCGCGGCCACGGCCAGTCGGCTGGCTGCGTCCAGACTGAAGAAATACACCCCCGGCTTCCCGCCGCACACCACATAGGTGCGCACATTCAGTTCCGCAAACCGCGAGACTCCTGGAGCCGCTGGCATCCCTCGCACCCGCACGCCGCTCATCCAGAAGGGAACCACGCCCACCCAGCAGTGCCCGTCGAATAGGTCCAGCTCGAGCCCTCCGGGCACAAGTTTACGCATCGCGGTCGCAGACACCGGCCAATGCGCGAACAGCAGATCGTGCCAGCTCTGCGCCATCACCCACGGGCTCCGGGGCAGAGGCCACGGCCGGTGGGCAACGGAGTGAAGCGCGGGATGCATTTGCTCTTGGACAGTCTAAGAGATGGAGCGGCGAAAAAGATGGTACGGAGAGGTGTTCTGGAAGGGTACGGCTTCTGGGGCGGTAGAAAAAACGACGTTAGCGGCTGCGTCCCGCCGGCTGTCTCGAGAGCCCGCCCTGAGCTTGTTGAAGGGGCATATTGCCATCGCCGTTGGAGGGAACACAATGGGAAGGGCGCGGCTTCAGCCGTGCCGTTAGGCTCCTGAATATTTTGTCATTCCGACGCGCGAGCCAAGCGGGCAGGAGGAATCTGCTTGCTCGCACCTGCTCAGCTGTCCCGTAAGTGTTCTTTCAATAAGCGGCTTTTGCCGCCGAGGAGGACTCGCTCGAAGGCACGCGCGCGACGCTCGCTGCACTCCCAGCCGGAACTGCCTGGTAGTCGCGATGTTGAATATCCACGATCGTCCGCCCCACGATCCGCGCCTTGGCTTCCGAGTGGATATGCACTGGCAGAGTGAACGATTGCACCTCGGTATAGTCCTGCACAAACTCAATGTGCTTCACAAAAAACGATGGTGACCGCACCACCGCCCCTTCCGCCCGCACCAGCGTTCCCGTGTGCGCATCGAGAAAGACATGGCCTTTGAACAGGCCCATCCGCTTCTTGCGCGGCTTGACCAGGTACTCGTGCACCAAGCGGTCTCCTACGTGCGACATGCCCTTGTACGAGAACTTGTAGTTGGCGGGGCTGATGGCAGTGAGTTCCGGATCGTCCTTCTGCACGTGATCCACTTCTGACTGCAGTACACGGTTGATCACGTTGCTCTTAACGAATCCATCGCCGCTGAAATGCACAGGGGTGAACTGCAGGCTGTGCGGAGCTGCAAACTTCCGCTGCACCTCGTACTCGCCCTGCTGTGAGGTTTCCGGTAGCTCTGCTCGCACCACCGTGACGGCTGAGTAGCCGGCCAGGTCCTTGGCTTGTTGCGCTACATGCTGTTGGTAGGTCGACAGCGTCAGATCAGGCGCCATCACGGGGAGCTGAAACTTCGAAGCCAGCGCCGGGATCGCCGGTGTGTCCGCCAGGATCAGCGGGAACGGCGGCGACACTCCACGGCTCGGCGGCCAGATGACCGCCTCGTTCGCCGCGAACATCGTTTGTGCAAAAATCCGACCCGGGATCAGCAGCCCAAGTAGGAATATCAGAATAGGACGCTTCATCACTAAGGAATCAGTATCTTATATAAGATTCACCGGCCTTTTGAAAAGCTGCAAAAGCTTCTCCGCATCTCCCTGCACAACCCGAGCACGGCAATTTCTCCACAGCTTCCCGCATTGCGCAACCCGCACCCAGACAGATAACATTTCAGGACTCCCATGTCTGAAGTGATGACGAAGCCAGAGCCCCTTCACAAAAGCGCCCATCCTGATGACTCCCCGGCCGTCGAAGTCTTCGCTGTCTATGGCGTTGAGCCTGAAGTCCAGGCCTACGCCATGGCGAAGTACTCACGCTCCGCGCTTTCCATGAAGGAGTCGCTCAAGGAGATCACCGCGCAAAAGGCGGAGAAGTTCCTGAACACCTTCTACTTCCAGTACGGTCATCGCTCCATCGCCGACCTCGCGCACATCGCGCTCGCCATCGAAAAACTCTCCATCCTCGCTGCTATTGCCGTGGCCGACGAGCAGCGCTGGGACGGGCAGGAACGTTCCACCCGCTACCAGGATTTCAAGAAAAGTGGCTACTACATCCCTGACTTCGGCGGCGACGAGCAGGCCCGCTCTCTCTATCGCGACACCATGGATGGGCTCTTCGGAGCGTACGAAGCCCTATCGCAGCGCATCTTCGAATACCTCGCCGAAATTACGCCCCGCCCCCAGGAGATGAAGCCCGACGCCTACGAGCGCACCGTCCGGGCGCGCGCTTTCGACGTCTCCCGCTATCTACTGCCCCTCGGGACCAACACTTCGCTTGGCGAGATCGTCAACGCCCGCACCCTCGAGTCCCAGGTCGCGCACCTGCTTTCGCACTCGCACCAGGAAGCCCGCCGCCTCGGCGACCTGCTCAAGGATGCCGCTCTCTCACCCGCCTACAACGTCAATCGTGAATCCCTCGAAGAGCTGGTCGAAGAAATCCGCGAGATTTCTCCCCAGCTCGCCGCCAAGGCCGAGGAGCAGCTGCTAAAGGAAGTTCGCGTCGCCCCCACCCTGGTGAAGTATGCGAACCCCAACCCCTACGAGATCGAGACTCGCCGTTGCTTGCAGCAGGCTGCGCTCGAGATCATCGGCCGCACGCAGATCGCTCCTTCGAAACCAGTCGACCTGCTCGACGAAGATCCCCTCGAAATCGAGCTCGCCAGCACGTTGCTCTACGAGCACTGCCACTATCCTTACCGGCAGGTGCGCCAGGCCATTCAGGCTGCCGGCGAAAAGATCCGCCGCGAAATCATCGACCTCGGCCTTCGCTCCCGCGGTACCCACGACGAAATGCTGCGTGCCTTCTGCGCAGGCCAGCAGTTCCGCTTCGACATCCTCATGGACATCGGCGGCTTCCGCGACATGCACCGCCATCGCCGCTGCATCCAGATCAGTCAGGGCTTCACCTCCGGCCACGGATACGACACCCCTCCGGAAATTGAAGCCGCCGGCGCCCGCCCCGGCTACGACGGCGCCATGATGAACGCCGCCCTCGCGGTCGACCAGATCGGCCGCCGTCCCGGCGATGAAACCCGCGAGAACTCGCAGTACGTCATCCCCCTCGGCTATCGCAAGCGCACGCTCTTTAAGATGGACTTCGCAGAGGTCGTCTACATCTCCGAACTCCGCACCAGCCCCGCCGGACACATCTCCTACCGCAGCGTCGCTTACGCGATGTACGAAGCCGTTGCCCGCAAGCACCCGGCCCTTGCCAAATACTTCCGCGTTCACGACGTGAAAGAACCCATCGACCTTTTGAAGCGCTAATCGTGCCACCCGGGGGGAGCCGCCGGGGTCCCCATCGCACCTTGCCAGACCCGCCCCTCCGGCGTAGGCTTTCTACGGTTGTGGACCGCGTTCCCCCACGCGGATCGACGGCGGCTGCCAGGGTTCGGCGAAACCAGCACTTTTCATGAAAGCAACCATCACTGCCGTCGCTCTTCGGCGAATCATTGCTGCTTGCGCCTTGCTCGCGCTGACGGTCGCCTGCGAGGTCCCACGGCCCGGCAACGCCGCGGCCAGCAATCCGTCTTCCGGGAGGATGTCGATTCGCACCGATGTGCGAGTCCTCCCTACCCACGACCTCTCCCGGGACGAAGCCGCCGGCGGGCACACGCTCCGTAAGCACGTCGGCCGCACCAACGATCAGCTCCGCGAGCGCCTCCGCCATGAACACGAAATCTCCGCCGCTTCCACTTGGACCGATCGCAACATCGCCGAACGCGCCGTAGGCAGCGCCCTCGCGCAGAACGACGACCGCATCCAGCGCTGGCTCGCCCGCGACAGCCATTCCAACCTCGTGCTCGACTACGATGGCGATCCTGCCCACCCCATCGGCCGGTCCCTCCGTCGCGACGCCGATCAGCCCGAGCCCTGCACTCATGCCACAATCGTTCTCAAGTGGTCGGGCCCAGGTTCCTACTATGTGTTGACTTCGTATCCGGAGTGCCGCTCATGACAACCCGGGCATCGCACAAATACACCGCCGAAATCTCTGCCGCCACCTTCCCCGCCTTGCGCAGCTTCATGCGCGGCTACTTCCACGAAGACATGGCCGACGAATACGGCACGCTCGATGAAGCCGTCCGCCAGTTCTGCGAGGACGCCGACCCCAACGAACGCAAAACCGTCGCCGGTGAGTGGTCCCGCTTTGCCGCCCTTACCCGCGGCCAACCTATCGCTGCCATCAACAAAGTCCTCACCGAACAACTCGGTAGTGCATGCCGCCTCAAGCCCGAGGACATGGACAAAATCTCCCGTGCCTTCGAAGGCCTCCCCCCTGATTAGCGGGCTGTGACCGCTTGCGCCGCATGCAATCGCGATGCTTGCTCGGCGTTGAGCCGGACTTGCTCTGAGAACTGGCCAAGCCCCTTGGCCTTTTCCCACGGAGCAGGTAACCGACCCGGGCAATTCACCCCCGTAACCCCGCCAAAACCAAAAACCCCCTTGCGCATGCCCTCGGCTCTGCATACAATCCGCTCTCGAAGCTAGATTGTCCGCGAAGCGGTTCGCTTGCGCCGCTTCCGACCGAGTCATTCGCGGTCTCCCCCGCGCGGAGGATCCGATCGATGAGCATCATGTTCTGGCACGTCCTGAGGCGTCTCCCACGCCCGGCCCTTGTTGGAATCGTTTTCTTCCTACTCACCGCCTTGGCTCGAGCCTGAAGATACCCTGATCCCCTATTTCTGTTTGCGCCCATGTCCATTCCGGCGCGGGAGCGCAGTTGCGGCAGGAGATCCTGCCCGGAGTGAAGCCGAAGCGAATCTGCTCCCTCAGCCGAGGGCACGATCGCCAATCACCCGATTCATCCCGTTCCCCATCAAAAGATTCTTCCCTAACCCGGTCGTACACTCCCTTCTGGTAACCCTTAGTAACCATGCACTTCTCGGTTACCCGCCTTACAATTGCGTTGTGATGGAAACTCTCCCTCCTGGCCGTTCTCCAGGGAGGGACCGTTCCGCCCCGACTGCGAGAGGCTCCCAGGTTTCGTGAGCATATCTTCGGCGGGAGAAGGCTGGAGTCCGCACCTTTATGGCGTTTGGTTTCGGCTTTAATAAACAGAAGGTTCTCAGCGCTGCGGAGAAATACGTCCAGCAGGGCAAGCTGCAGAACGCCATCGCTGAATATGAAAAGATCCTCAAAGCCGACCCTAAGGATCTGACGGTGATGAACACCGTGGGCGACCTCTACGCCCGCAACGGCGAAGTCGATAAAGCCTGCCAGTGTTTCAAAAATGTTGGCGATGCCTACGCCACCCAGGGCTTCACGGTCAAGGGCATTGCCATGTACAAGAAGATTGGCAAGCTCAAGCCGTCGCTCGAAAGCGTTCTCAAACTCGCCGAGCTCTACACCCAGCAAGGCCTCTTCAACGACGCCCGCGCACAATACCTGCAAGTTGCCGAAGAGTTTCTACGTGCCGGCGAACTGGAACAGTCGGTCCGCATTTTCCAGAAGATCCTCGAAATGGATCCGGAAAATGTCGCCATGCGTGTCCGTCTGGCCGAGGTCTACATCCGCCTCGGCAAGAAAAATGAAGCCTGGCAGATTTTCTCCGCGGCGGCCGAAACCCTCCGCAACCGCGGTTCCCGCAGCGGCGCTGAAGAAATCCTGCAGCGGATGCTCACGCTCGATCCGGGCAACAGCTACGCGCTGCTGCTCCGCGCGCGCAACGCGCTTGAGGCCGGCGATGCTGCCTCCGCCATCCCTCTGTTCCAGAAAGTTCCCGACCTCGACCAGCATCCGGACGGCCAGCGCGACTTGCTTAAGGCATACTTGCAGACCGGCCGTGCCGCTGAAGCCGGCAGCCTTGCGGACAGGCTCTTCGCCGACCACAACGACAGCGAATCCATGTTCGCTTACCTCACCGCCCTGCAGCAGGCCGGCGCGAACGAGGATGTGGTTCAGGTCATCGAAGACCAGGCTGATCGCCTGATGGCCGACAATTCCGCCAAGGTGCTTGAGCTCCTGCGCTCGGCCATCGGCCCGCTGAGCGCGAATCCGGCTGCACTCGAAAGGATCCTCGAACTCTTTGCCAAGGCCGGCGACCAGTCGCATCAAACCGAAATCAACGAACTGCTGGCCCACGCGTACGTGCAGTCCGGCGACTTGGCCCAGGCCCGCGATCTCTATCAGGGCCTCGCCGAGCAAGAGCCGACCAATCCCATCCACATGCAGAACTACCAACAGGTCCTCAGCATGATGGGGGGGACGTCGGTAGCCAAGCTGCTCACCGTGGAAGAGGGAATCGTGCTGGTCGAAGAACTGGAGGCTACTGCGCCTCCCGTCGACCAGAGCTATTCCCCAGAAGTCGCCAACGCGCTGCGCGCCGCCATCACCGACACCGAGCTGTTCATCTCCTACAACATGCCCGACAAGGCGCTCGGCCCGTTGATGGCCGTGCTGCCCATCGCCCCGAGCGATGTTCGGTTGAATCAACGCCTGGCCGCGCTCCACGTTCGCGCGGAGCGTTTCGCCGACGCGGCTGGCTGCTGCCATACGCTGGCCAGGGTTTATTCCGAAGCCGGGCTCCAAGAAGAGGCTTCGCGTTACGAGGAACTCGCGCAGCGCTGCGACGAGCACACCGCGGCCTCGCCCATCGGCCCATCGGCGTTGGCGGCGACCGATGCCTCCGAGATTCCGGTCGCGCCCTGGCCGCTGGGGCCTTCTGAATCCGCGTACGCCCACACGGGCGAAGCAAGGCTTTCCGGCTCAGTCGAAGCCTCCGCGCCACCCGAGTTCGAAGGCGCCTCCGCCGCTGTTACCGGTGGGGAAATCGATCTCTCCGACGAGTGGGAAGGCGCTCATGGCACGGCGGACGAAACCACGGTGCACGCTGCTGAAGAACCGGCGGTCGAACAGGTGTCGACCGAGACCAGCGACGCTGCCGCCGAGACCATCGAAGAAATCCACTTCTATCTTGAGCACTCGATGGTCGATCAGGCGCGCGCCGCTTTCGTCAAGCTGCAGAGCCAGACCAACTACGAACAACTGGCCACGATTCAAGCAGAGATCGATGCCGCCTCCTCGCCCTTGCCGGCCAACCAAGTCGAAATCGAATCGGTCGAAGAGATCAGTGAGCCCGAGCCGGTCGACCAGGAAACCTACGAACCGGAAACCGTTGCCACGTTTACGGTCGAGCCCGAGACCGTAGCTGAACCTGTCACTGCGCATGAACCCGAAACCGAGCCAGAACCTGCAGGCCCTCTCAAGAAGATGGTCGCCGAGCTCGACTCCTCGCTCGGGGACGGCTTCTTGCCCGAAACCGTGGCACACGAAATCGAGCAGAACCACGAAATCGTAGCCCACGCCGGCACGGATCCGGCCCTCGTTGGCCATCTCGAATTCATGTCCGGGCCTAAGCTATCGATTCCGAAGAAAGAGAAGCAGGAGCCCGCACCCGCCAAACCAGGCGTGCTCGGCGAGTTTGTCGCCGACCTGGAAAATTCTCTGGGCGACGGCTTCCTGAAGGAAGCCCCGGTTGCGGCCACGGCCCTTCCGCCGGCGCAAGCCGCCGCTGCTGCCGCGCAGTCCGAGCTTCACATGGCTGCCGGCGCCGCTTCAGGCGTGATCGCCGCTGCATCAGTTCCCGCAACGCCGCCGCCGCCCGCCGCCCAAGCTGGGCCTTCGACCTTCCGGACCACGGTTCGGCCTACGAACGGCAGTAAAGGCGACCAGGCCGCCAGCGTCGATCTGGCCGACATGTTCGGCGAGATCCGTCACGAACTCGAGGAGGAAAACACCACTTCGGATGAGGATCCCGAAACTCACTACAACCTGGGCGTCGCCTTCCGCGAAATGGGACTCCTTGATGAAGCGATCGGCGAGTTGCAGAAGGTGTGTCAGGCCATCGACCGCGGCCACCCTTTTAAGCTGGTCATGCAGACTTACACCTGGCTGGCCCAGTGCTTCCTCGATAAGGGCGTTCCCGAGGCCGCCATCCGCTGGTACGAGAAAGCTCTTACGCTGCCTGCGCTCGACGACGAGACGCGCACGGCCCTGCACTACGAACTGGCTTCCGCCTACGAAACCGCCCAGGACAAGAACACCGCCCTGCAGCATTTCATGCAAGTTTACGGAAGCAACATCGATTACCGCGATGTCGGAGAGCGCATCAAGGCCCTGAAGTCGTAAAATACCCCGATGCCGTCACAGCGTCTTACTCGCCTGCGCGCGAGGCTTTCGCCGCCGGACCGGTGGGGCCCCGCCTGATGCACGATTCCGGCAATCCTCCGCGGGGCAGCTTTCCGGGGCAGGCCGGCCTGGCTCCGGCGCCCGCCCCCGAACCCGTGATGCCCCAGACACTTTCCCCCGAACCCGATCCGGCTCCCACCGGGCATTCGCGCGGCAAGATCTGGATGCACCGACTGCTGGTGCTGCTGTTTGTCTTTGTGTGCGCCGCTGCCGGCGTGTTGCTGGTCGTGCTGCCCTGGACCCAACAATGGACTGACAATGCCTTCCTGTTGCGGTATCCGCTGCTGCACACCATTTTTACCCATGGATTCTTCCGAGGCCTGTGCAGCGGGCTCGGCGTGCTCGACATCTGGATCGGCTTCTCCGAGGCCATCCACTATCACGAGGATAAAATTGTGTGACGGTGGCGCCGGCGTCCCGCCGCTGTCGCGAGAGCCGGTCCTGGGCTTGTCGAAGGGACACCTTGCCCTCGCAACCGATAACATAGCCGACGACCGATGGCCGTTCTTAGCCTGCCCTGAGCTGCGCGAAGGGACCGACGACGATTTCCATGACTGACGATCGCCTCAAATCCGCCCCGCTCGCTTATCAGAACGAACCCTTCCTTAACAGTCCCGACGGGCGCCTGCTTCGCATCCTCTCCGAATACAGTGAGCCCCTTTCCCGCTTCCGCCGCGAGCAAATCCAGGACACGGTCGTCTTCTTCGGCTCCGCCCGCTTCCAGAGCCGCGAAGACGCAGAGCGCAAGCTCGCCGAAGTCCGCACCTCCAGGCCCGGCCAAGAAGAGCTGGCGAGCGCCCAAGCGTCCGTCAAGATGTCCCGCTACTATGAAGACGCGCGCCAGCTCGCGTCCATGCTCACCGAGTGGTCCATCAAGATCCCTGCGCGCCGCCGTCGTTTCGTCGTCACCACCGGCGGAGGCCCCGGCATCATGGAAGCCGCCAACCGCGGCGCCAAGGAAGCCGGCGGCAAGACCATCGGCCTGAACATCAACCTGCCCTTCGAACAATTCCCTAACCCCTACATCACCCCGTCACTGAATTTCGAGTTCCACTACTTCTTCATGCGCAAGTTCTGGTTCGCCTACCTGGCAAAGGCGCTGGTGATTTTCCCCGGAGGCTTCGGCACGTTCGATGAACTCTTCGAAATCCTAACCCTCGCCCAGACCGACAAGCTCGCAAAGAAAATCCTCGTGGTCATCTATGGCGGCGAATACTGGAAGAACCTCATCAATTTCCAGGCCATGATCGACGCGGGCACGATCTCGGCCAAGGACCTGGACCTGTTCAAGCTGGTCAACACTCCCGAAGAAGGCTTCGAGTTCCTCCGCGACGGGCTCACGCAATACCACCTGGGCGGAGTCAAGCAGAAAGAAGGAGAAGTCCTGCCCGAGATTGCCAAAACCCGGCCGTGACCGCGCCCGACAGCCGCACGACGGCGGTAGCGTTCTGGGCAAAGCACACGGCGGGACAGACCTCGGGAGCCTGCCCCGGGCTGTGGCGCCAGCGTCCCGCCGGCTGTCGAGAGGGTCTCTTGCCCTCTCCGTGCGGGATCTGGCACTCATCGACGCCAGTCGGAAAGTCCACGCCAGCGGTTAGCCCGGCACACGAGTGCGGGTAAAGGCATAATGAAAAGGCAGAGTCGCTTCAGGGACGACATTCTTCACTTATGCCTCCCCTCCTCTACTACATCACCGACCGCACCGCGTTCCCCGGAGATGAGCTCTCGCGCCGCCGACAATTGCTCGCCAAAATCCGCGAAGCTGCCGAGGCCGGCATCGACTACATCCAGCTCCGCGAGAAAGACCTCGCTGTCCGCGACCTCGAATCCCTGGCGCGCGAAGCTATGACCATCCTCCGGGATACTCAACCGAGAATTGCGAACCGAGAACTGAGAACTGCTTTACTGATCAACTCCCGCACCGACATTGCCCTCGCCACCGGCGCAGCTGGAGTCCATTTCCCCGCCGACGACCTCTGCCCCGCCGCAGTCCACCGCATCTCGCAGCGCTCGTGTGGGGCGGACACTCCTGTCCGCCTCACGATCACTCAAGCCTGCCACAGCCCCGAACAAGTCCACCAAGCCGCCCAAGGCGGCGCCGACCTCGCCCTCTTCGCTCCCGTGTTCGAAAAAAAGGACCGTCCCGGCACTCCACCCGCCGGGCTCGACGAACTTCATCAAGCCTGCCAGCACCCCATCCGCGTCCTCGCCCTCGGGGGAGTCACACTCGACAATGCCGCCACCTGTCTCACAGCCGGAGCCGCCGGAATCGCCGCCATCCGCCTCTTTCAGGACCACGACATCGCCGAAGTCGCTCGCGGCCTGCGCCTGTTCCATCGCAGTTAATCGGAAGCTGACGAACGTCCCGGCGAACAACAGCGCCTTCTTCGCGCCAACTTTGCGTCCTTTGCGGTTAAGAGCTTTCTCTGCGCCCCCTGCGTTTTAACAGGTTGGGATCCGCGTGCACGCCGATCGCCTCATCTCGGTGTGTTAGCCTGACTGGTTACCCCCATGGCTGCCCAGCCAGATCTCGTTTTCCGCGAACCGCAACTCGTCCCCATCCTCGCCGGTTCCTTCCTCATGGGGTCCAACGAAGGTCAAGACAACGAACGCCCCATTCACCGCGTCTCCATCGACGCGTTTCTGCTCGCCGCCCACCAGGTCACCAACGAAGACTACGCTCGCTTCCTCCGCGCCACCGGCAAACTTCCACCCCCGTTCTGGCGCGACGCAAACTTCTCGCACCCGCATCAGCCCGTCGTCGGCGTCTCCTGGCACGAAGCCGTTGCTTACTGCGACTGGCTCGCCGCGACCACGCGCCGCCCCTGCCGCCTCCCCACTGAAGCCGAATGGGAACGCGCCGCCCGCGGCGGAGGTGAAGGCGCTCGTTTTCCCTGGGGAGACGCGCCGCCCGAATCTCTCCCCGACTACGCGGCTCGCTGGCAAACCGGCCCCGAACCCGTCGGCCAATCCGAGCCCACCGCCTACGGCCTGTTTGACATCTGTGCCAACGTCCACGAGTGGTGCGGCGACTGGTACTCCCCCGACTACTATGCCCTCTCGCCCGACCGTAATCCCCGCGGCCCCGAAACCGGCACGCGCCGCGCCTCCCGCGGAGGGTCCTGGCGCCACCACATCAAAGTCTCCCGCTGCGCGGCCCGCTCCAGCATCCCCCCCCACTTCCAATACGCCGACTACGGCTTCCGCGTCGCTTGTGACGCCACCTAAGGACCACTGTCATCCCGAGAAAGTCGAGGGACCTTGTCTTTACCTGGCGCCGAGTGCACATCACGCTTCCCACCCGCGCCCTAGGTTTGCGGGCTCTTTGCGCAAACACGGGATTCGCGACTCCGTCCCCTTCGAGGTTTTGGTCAACGACCACCGACAGCCCTAGCTGAAAACTGACGACTAGCGACTGCCGACTGGTTCCCTGCTACCATCCCCCACGTGGCCCTGGTCGAAGTCCGCAACCTCACCAAGATCTACCCTCTCGGCGAATCCCCTTTCGGAGGCCAAGCCCAAGGCGAGGTCCGCGCCGTCGACGACGTCTCCCTTACCATCGACTCCGGCGAAACGCTCGGCTTAGTCGGCGAATCCGGTTCGGGCAAAAGCAGCCTCGGCCGCCTCATCCTGCGCCTCGTCGAGCCCACCTCCGGCAGCATCCACTTCGACGGTCACAACCTGCTCGCCGCCGGACACTCCGAGCTCCGCCGGCTCCGCCGCGACCTGCAAATCATTTTTCAGGATCCCTTCGGCTCTCTCGACCCTCGACTGCGAGTCGAAGACATCGTCGCCGAGCCGCTTGTCATCCACGAAAGCCTGGGCCGCGATATCCGCCGCCAGCGTGTCTCCGAACTCCTCCACGCCGTCGGCATGGACGAGTCCGCCGCCCGCCGCTTCCCTCACGAATTCAGCGGCGGACAGCGCCAGCGCATCGGCATCGCCCGCGCCCTCGCCCTCCGCCCCAAATTCATCGTCGCCGACGAACCTGTCTCCGCCCTCGACGTCAGCGTCGGCGCTCAGATCGTCAACCTCCTCCAGCAACTCCAGCGCGAGTTCGGCCTGACCTACCTCTTCATTTCGCATTCGATGCCGATCGTCCGCTATCTCTGCACGCGCATCGCGGTCATGCAGCGCGGCCGCATCGTCGAAACCGGCACCGCCGAACAAATGACCGCCTCCCCCGAGCACCCCTACACACGAACCCTCCTCGAAGCAACTCCCGAAATCGCAATCTGAAAATGTGAGGCGGACACTCCTGTCCGCCATACTGCCTGCATGTCGCTTGGGATCTTAACGGTGGGATTCCACCATCATTTCTAGCTTGTCATTCCGCTACGCGAGCGCAGCGCGGCAGGGGAATCTTGAATCGCTGGCGGCGGCCGATCGTAACTCAGCGTCTCGAGGTTCTCAACCCAGGTTATCGAGCGAGATTCCTCACGAAACATGATGTAAATAAGGCCGGCTCGTTCCATGCTGCAAGTCGAAGACAGCCGATCGCGCAAGAACTGACCTTCCCTCGAACCAAATCTCCCACTTTGTACATCTTGATTCCCGCTCTAAGCAAAGACGCACCCATCGTCTCGAAATGCGATTTGCTGTCAGATGGGTCCACTTGCCACCGGGGAAAACGCCGTGGACCATCCTCTCCGGTCCACTGCATAACTACCCAGCGTCTTACCTACCCTGGTACCCCCACTTCCGTTTCATTACCACGGTTACCTTTACGTTAACCCTTACGTACTTGAAGATGAAAAAAACCGAGGGGGGCTTTATGCGTCAGCGGATACGCTCTGTGGCGTTCTTAGTCTGCACCTGCTTCCTGCTCAGTTCTGCGGCCTTTCTCTCAGCCCAGCAGGAGGCGGCTGAGAATCACCGCAAGATGACCGGGAAGATCATCCCCAATTATCCGCCGTTGGCTCACGACATGAACCTCGGAGGAACCGTAAAGATCGAAGCCGTCGTTGCGCCCAATGGATCGGTCAAGTCGGTCTCCGTTCTTGGCGGCCATCCCGTACTCGCTCAGTCCGCCATGGACGCAGTCCGCCGCAGCAAGTGGGAACCCGCCGCCCACGAAACCAAAGAACTGGTCATTCTCAACTTCCACCCCTAATGAATCGTCTTTGAGCCACAAGACACCAGCGATTAGCCACCTGCCGCTCTGCTGACGACTGAAGACTACCGACTGACGACCAGTCTCACCGCGGCCACAACCACCCAAACGTTCCCGCCGTCAGCAGCCCATACACCAACCCATCGATCACTTCTTTGATCGTGATACCCCAGAGCTGACCCTTCCAGATTCCGTTTGGCAGCACCCCCAGGCCATATGCCAAAAACGCCGCCGTCCCCACCACGCGAAACACCGCCGGATACGGAGTCCCCGGCGCCACCGTATGCGCTGCCAGGTACGCCACAAAGAAACTCACCAGCACGCAATACACGAACCACTGCACCAGATACTTCGGCATGGCCGGAGGCCCCGGCGGCATCATGGTGATCATGCCCACTGGCCCCTGCTTATATTTCTCCTGCATCTCTGGCGATTTCATCTCCTTCATCGTGCAGAACGGAAGAACATAGAGCCCACGTCCAATTCCGCGCAGCGCCGAGGCTACCTTGTCTTCATCCGGCAGCTTCTTGTAATTCGTCTTGTGATACGGCAACACCATGTGCATGATCGAACTCGCCACAAACACGATCACCGCTGACAGCAAAATCGCACCCCACAGTGCAGATAGCGAGACCATCGCGACCTCCTTCTCAAGATTTAAGCTTGGGAAAGTTTCTGCGCAGAACCAGGCATCCGATTCCGCCCGCGCGAGGCTACTCTAGGTCTCCCGCCCGGTCAAGCAACCTATCCACTTGTCATCCTGAGCGAAGTGAGGCGTCAGCCGAGCGCAGTCGAACGACCTCATGTCAGTTTAGGAATCACGCAGGACCTTACGAGGAGTTTCTACCGGGAAGGAACTATGGAAAGGGTGGGGCACCTGCAATTCACTCTCTTCCCTCGTGTCGTTCCGACGGGGGAGCGCAACGAGCAAAGGAGGAATCTGCTCTGGCCGACGACCGACGACCCACCACCGCCGTTACAATCCTCCTATGCCCCAGACCCTCGCCCACATCGCCCTCGTCGTCCGCGACTACGACGAAGCCATCTCCTATTACACCAACATCCTCGGCTTCCGCCTCCTCGAAGACACCGACATGGGCGCCGGCAAACGCTGGGTCCTCGTCGCTCCCCCCGGCTCGACGGGAACCAATCTCCTCCTCGCCCGCGCCGCCACACCCGAGCAGTCCACCCGCATCGGCAACCAGACGGGAGGCCGCGTCTTCCTCTTCCTTCACACCGACGACTTCTGGCGCGACTACCGCGCCCTCCGCGCGCACCAAGTCGAATTCGTCCGCGAGCCCAAAGATGAGCCCTACGGCACCGTCGCCGTCTGCAAAGATTTGTATGGAAATCTCTGGGACCTGATCCAGCCCAGATAAGATCATGGAGCGCCGGGCGTCCCCGCGCGTCGGTGGACACTGTTGTCGGCCGGGTACCCCACCCTTCCTGCGTTCTTTGCAGGAGGGCGGCGACTTCCAAGACTTTTCCCTTGTCATTCCGACACGCGAGCGCAGCGAGCAGAGGAGGAATCTGCAGTTCCTTCGCCCGATGACCCGAGCACCGGATCACCCGATCCTCTCACTCCAGCTCCACCCGCTCGAACCCCAGCCCCTGCAGCAGACTGGTCAACGTCGCCCGCGCATTCTGGTTCGCTGTCTTCAACACCCCCTCCTGCAAAGCCGCCTGCAGCAACTGACGCTCACCCTCCTGCCGCACCTGCGTCTCCAGATTCGGATCCACCGGGACCAGCAACCCCGTCTGCCGCGAATACACACGCGTCCGCGCATTGTCGAGCCGCGTCGCGAACACCTGCGCCGTCGGCAAGCGCAAGCGCACTCTCTTCCCCAGGACCACGACATCTCCGCTCTTCAAAGCGCCGAAATCCACGCCCGCGACCACATCCCCATGCACAATCATCAGCAGCCGGTCGCCCACCAGAAAATCCGGCAGCACGGCATTTTCCTTCTCGCCGCTCACGACTTTGTCCATGGTGTACACCACGGTCTCCAGCCGCTGCAGCTGCTGAATCTTATTCACGACCGTTGGTTGGCTGACATCAACCTGCGTCGTGCGCCGCAACAGGTGCGCCGTCACACTGCCCCACGACGACGCAGCCTGTCGCGCCACCACCAGCATCGCCAGCGCGCCCACCGCCACGCCCAACAGCAGCGTCACCACTCCGCGTCCGCGATTATCGATGTCCATCCGTCCCGGCTGATCTCCCACGCTCACCGGAACATAGCACAGCCCGACGCTCTCTCCCTCGCGAACTAGTTCTCCCACCGTTGCGAAGGATCACTCAAGGCAATGAGCTGGCCCACCGGATAGTCTTCCTCTCGAATCGGCATCGCCAGGTCATCGTTCACGATGGTCAGGATCTCTCCCGTTACGTTTCCTCGCACCACCAGGCTCTGGCTCTCCACTGCGATCACTCGATAAGTCTCATCAAATATGGCCATAACCACCTCATCCGAGAATGGAGTACCCAGGTTTGGATGCAGGAGCCCTCCGTTTCGGTTAGACGGGCTTTAAATGTTGTCAAATGAGTTCGTTGAAAATCTCCGGCCTCCGTAAGGACACCGTCTTTGTGGGCGGATATTCCCGCCGCTAGAAAAGCTACGCCCGCATTGGCAATCCCATTTAACCAATATCATCCTGAGCGATGTGAGGCGTTAGCCGAACGCAGTCGAAAGCCTGAACTGAGCGTGGTCGAAGGGGACTCCGCGTTCGCCAACGCAGTCACCAGCGCTGAGAAGGTATTCTCTCCGGCACCTCCACGGGGCCTCCCCTCTTCTCTTCGCCCGATCGCGGATCACCCGATTATCTTTTGCGTCAGCTTCTCCTTCACCCCCGGCCACTCCGCCGCCACCATCGAGAACCGTGCCGAATCCCGCGCGATGAAGTCCGCCGCCATACGATGCGAGCGCAAAATCCCCTCGAACTGTCCCCCAATGCGCCCCAGCGCCGCTCGCGACCGCTCATTTCTCACGTCAGTGTGAAAGCAAACGCGCAGCACCTTCCACACTTCAAACGCATGCGTCAGCATCAGCAATTTCGCTTCCGTGTTCGCCGCCGATCGAATCGCCGACCGTGCCAGCCACGTGTAGCCGATCTCGCAGGCATCCGGAGTCTCGCGTCCATGTAATGCATGGCCCTTCGGCCAGGCCCAACTCTCCAGATCAAAGAAGCGCGTCGACCCGATCACCGCCCCATCGTCCACCCGCAGCGTCGCAAATGACACCGCCCGCCCCACATCCCGCCAGGCCAGCGCAGTCGCGATATAGGCCTCCGCCTCCGCCTTTCCCTGCGGCACGGGACTCCAACGATACAAAGAAGGATCCTCCGCCGAAGCCGCCGCCAGCCCGTCCGCGTGTCGATCGTCCAGCGGCTCCAGCCGCACAAACCTTCCCCGCAACTCAAAATCACGAATCATGGAATTCTCGTGGTCAGTATATAGAAGGGAAGCAGAGGGGAACGGGTGACCTTTGTCGCCGACATCCGCCGGTACTTTTACTCTGTCATCCTGGGCGAAGTGAGGCGCTAGCCGAACGAAGTCGAAAGTCTGCCTGAGCGAAGCCGAAGGGGACCCCGTGTCTCTTAATCACGATCTCCGACGTTAACTGGAATTCTCTCGCCGGGTGTCGGGTGCCCACAGATCTTGAAACCCTTGTCATTCCGACGCGCGAGCGCAGCAAGCAAAGGAGGAAACTGCCCGTACATCGCTCGATCACCCGATACCTGCAAACGGCCCGACAATCTGCACCGGCTTTGCTTCGGTCAGCCGCCAGGCAATGCAAATCCCCACGAGCAGAATGATCAGCCCAATGATTCCATGAACAAGATCCCGTAACTGCAGCAGCGGAGACGCCAGCCCGATCAGCACCACGTATCCCAAGGCCGCCGCCACGTTCCGCCGTGGCTGCATGCCCGCCGACACTCTTCCGTTCTCTGCGATGTTAGGTTCGCTCGCCGCCGAGTTCGTAGAGCCGCTCCCCGGCGCTCCTGCTGGTTTCGCTGCCCCCGGCGGCGCCGGGAGTGGACGCGCCGCCGAATTCCCGAACTCCTGTTGCAGCTCGCGATCAGCGTCCGCCGATTTAGCCGCCCTCTCTTCCCGGCCGCCCGACATCTGCCAAGGCATCTCCCGCACGGCCGCCGGCTCGTGTCGGATCTGGTAGCCCACACTGATCGGCACCGCCGACAGCGTCACGGCCGCATACGTCAATAGCACCGCCATGACCTGATATCTCCGGCCGCCTACTCCTCTGGAACCCATCATCATCGCCTTGCCAACTAAGTACCCGACGCCCAGCGAGAGGTACGCGGCCACCACGCCAACCAGGATTCCGAACGTGGTGTAAAGAACCAGCCCCAGTACCGCCGCGCTCGCCCCAAACAGAAACGCTCGCAGGAATGTCGGATTGGTATCGTTCGAAACAGCATTCTTCGCGGCCTGCGCACAGCTCATGCAGCTCCTCGCGCCATTCACGCGAAAATACCACTTGCCCACGGGCTGTCCGCAGAACGAACAAGCCTCCACCACCACACGTTCCGCCTGACTCAACTGCGATCCCGCCGGCAATCCCGAAGACGACATGGCTCGCGAACAATACCACACCCCCAACCGCACCAACCACCCGGCGGGCCTATCAAGACGAACCCGCCCGCAGTTCTCCTGTCATCCTGAGCGTTGTGAGGCGCGGTCGAATACAGTCGAAAGCCTGCCCTGAGCGTAGTCGAAGGGGACCCCGTGCTGCTTAACACCGCCACCGGCGCTGAATGGAATTCTCAAGAGCACTCTGCACACTGCACCTGCAGTCTCCGGTGCCGCGATCCTCGGAAGAAATGTGCGAAATACGACCGGGTGGGAATAGCACCTTCGCGGACCTTGCCCCAGTCTGGCGAACGTCCACCGACCGGCTTCCAGTCCGCGAAGGCTCCAATCAATCAGCCAACAGCGATCATCGCCACCTACTGCACGGTCAACCTCACCGATGTGCTACGAAGCACGCCGCTGGTTCCCCGGATCCTGATGGTGAAGGTCCCGGTCGACGTCGATCCGCTGGTACTGATCGTCAACCTGGAAGTCCCACTCCCGGTCACGGAGCTAGGACTGAAGCTCGCGCTCGAGTTTGCCGGCAGCCCGCGAGCCGAAAAAGTCACGGTCCCGTTGAAGCCGTTGAGCGCCGTTATGGTCACAGTGTAGGTGGCGCTGTTACCTCGGGTCACGGTCTCTGACGACGGAGAGGCCGAGATCGTGAAGTTGTTCACGAACAGCATGACCGTCGTGGTGCGGGTCAAGCCGCCGCCAGTTCCCGTGATCGTCAGCGTATAGTTTCCGGCCGGGGTGCTCGAGCTCGTAGTGACGTGCATCGTGCTGCTGCCTGACCCGCCACTGATCGGATTTGGGCTGAATGTGGCGTTAGCCCCCGACGGCAACCCGCTCACGCTAAGGGTCACACTACTGTTAAAGCCTCCCGACGGAGTCACCGTCACTGTGTAGCTCGCGGCAGTGCCAGTCATGACCGTTCGCGAAGACGGTGAGGCCGAGACCGAGAAATTCCCGGTACCAGACGCGTTCACCACCAGGGTCACGGTCGTAGAGTGGGTTAACCCGCCACCAGTTCCGGTGATCGTCAGCGTATATGTCCCAGCCGGCGTGCTCGAGCTGGTGCTGACGTTCATCGCGCTGCTGCCCGAGCCACCGGCAATCGGGTTGGTGCCGAACGTAGCGCTCGCCCCCGAGGGCAATCCGGTCACACTCAACGTGACATTGCTGGTAAAGCCTCCCGAGGGGTTCACCGTCACCGTGTAACTGGTCGGACCGCCCTGCGTGACACTTTGCGAAGACGGCGTGGCCGAGATCGTGAAATTCGGCGAGACCGCCGTATTCACGACCAGGGTCACGGTCGTGGTGTGAGTCAAGCCCCCGCCAGTCCCGGTAATCGTCAGCGTATAAGTCCCAGCCGGCGTGCTCGCGCTGGTGCTGACGTTCATCGTGCTGCTGCCTGAGCCGCCGGCAATCGGATTCGTGCCGAATGTCGCGCTCGCCCCGGTGGGTAACCCGCTCACGCTCAAATTCACGTTGCCGCTAAAGCCGCCCGTCGGAGCCACCGTCACCGTGTAACTGGTCGCATTCCCCTGAACGACCGTCTGCGACCCAGGAGACGCCGATATCGTAAAGTCGGCCGTCGTTGTCCCGCAGTTCGTGAATTTGAACGACCCGATGAACGTCGCCCAATTGAACGATCCATTACTGGGCTCGTACTGGTTCGTGTACCAGAATGTGCAATCGTCACTCGGATCGATGCGCATGGCCGTGTAGTCGCCCCACCGGCTCAGCCCGCCGGTCTGCGAGCCACTCCCCACCTGAAGACTGGTTTCCGCTCGCATCGTCCCCGCTGGGTCTGTCGGAGTCCGGCCCGTATAGCGGATCGCCGGAGACACACTGCTGCTCGACGCGCTATATCCGATCGCAATGTCCCCCGCTTGATCCATTGCGGCACTACCCATCCACCGATAGGTCGCATCCGGCGCAAAGGTCCCTTGCTGGAACAACGTGAACGCCTCGGTCAGCGGGCTCCGCAGCTCATACCAGCGCACGCCCGCACTCGACCCGGCCGTGACCGAGTGGTTGACGACCAAGGCATCGTGGTCCGCGAAGTTGCGGTACGCCAACCGATACATCGGACGGTCGGCCAGCGAATCCAGTTGCTGAGACGTCCCAGGCTGGGGAATGCAGGTTCCCCCGCCGCAGGCCTCGTTGAAAGCAGCCACGTTGATGTCCGTCGCCGCGCTCAGCGTGGAGCTGTTCGGATTCGCAAAGTTCGGCGTCAGCTGGTAGTACCGCAAGCTGCTCAGCGTCTCAAACGTAAGGAACGTAGCCGGCGAGCCCGCCGGCGGCGCCGTCGATCCATCCACGTCGGCAGGCAGATAGCCACCATCATTCGGAATCGGGAAACACACCGAAGCCGGACTCGCCGCCCCGCTCAGCATCGCCGCGCGGTCATATGCGCAAAGCTCTGCGCCCACAAACGGCCCGCCATTCGCGAAGAAGTTGTAGGTGGCGAGGTAGGCGCTGTTGGTGCTCGTCGGCCACACCCCGAATTTCGGATAGTCGTTAAAGTTGCTCCCAGTGCTGAAGGCGTAAAGGAAGTAAGCGCCAGTCGGATCGTTGGTTTGCGATACTGCAATGCACTCGCCGTAGGGGCCGTTGAAACTTTCCAACTGCGTGAGCAGCCAGCGGTCCGCCGCTCGGTCGTATTGCACGATGGGGTCGCCCCACTCCCCCGTGCAGCTTCCACCCAAGCTACTAAAGATCGAACCGAGGCTCTTCGGATACCCTGCAAGCAGGTTCCCGCTCTTGCTGTAAACCGCAATCTCGGAATTCACCATCTGCACGATGTGGTTCGGCCCGACCGCGATGTTCGCGTCCGACGGAGCGGATCCATTCGCGCCGATTCCTGGAAAACGCGGCTTCCCCCCTTCGTCCTCGAGTTCAAGCAGCCGCCCGGCAGTCGTCTGCAGCGCCCCGTCCTGCAACGCCGGAGCCGGCACGAGCGCGCCGCGACCTGTCAGCGGCCGTGGCCGCAACGGAATCACCCTCGGAGCTTGCGATGAAGCCGGCGCCGCAGAACTCGCAGCCGGACTGACGTGCGACAGAGGCTGTGAAATCGCGAAGCTCACAGGATGGGTGACGGTCAAGGTGGGTTGCGCAGTTTGCGCTGATACCGCGACCGCTGCTAACAACACGCATCCCACAGCGACGCTTAGTGCCAACAAACTTCTTCTTGCCATGGAGGCCTTCTCCTGAGCCCGGATACCGGGGCGGGGGAAATAGGTTGAGGGCCATAAAACCAAAGGTTGGGAGTCCGCAGACGAAAGGGTGAGTCACCGAGCAACTCACCTCCGAGGCGGCTCAACATAACTCCGCTCGACATGCAGTGTCAAGAACGCGGAGGGACATCTTCGTCACTCACCGGCTGCCCCACTTCCTGCGTTCTGTGCGCGAGGGTGGGATGCCGCGAACCCCATCCGTCTAAGGCTTTTCCCAACCACCCACAGGCAACGACCAACAATGTGCCCGGCCCCCGCTTGCAGCCAAACCTCTTCTTTGTCATCCTCCCCAGAGGAGACCGCAATGCGACCCTCTTCGCGTTCCTTCATCACCCTACTGGTGATCGTTTATGCCGCTGTCGCTGCCTGGAGCCAGGCCTCCACCAAGCCTCAACCCGCGCAACCCGCCCGCAAGCGCGAGGACTTCGCCACCGCCATCAAGCGGATCCGCCAAACCTGGATGCAGGAATTCAACGCCGGGCACGCCGACAAAGTCGCGGCCCTCTACGCCCCGGAAGCCGTTCTTATGCGTAGGAACGGCTCCGTCCACAACCGCGACTCCATCCAAGCCGAACTGCAGCGTTCCATCACTCGCGAAGCGCAAAACTACGTCCTCCAGAGCCTGCACGCCGAGGCCAATGGAGGCCTCGGCTACGACTCCGGAGCCTACAACGAAGACCTTCATACCCACGAAGCCGAGGGCAATTACTTGATGGTGATCAAACGAATCAACGGGGAGTGGATGATCGTCGCCCACGCCGCCGTTCCCAATCCGCGGCAGAAGTAAATGTGGGGGCGGACATTGCTGTCCGCCAGCTCAACGCGCCCAGTACAAACTGACTGAAATTCGCCTTCGGCGCAGCCCCACAGGGCAAAGTCGCCACTGATTCCTTTGCACTCTGCATCCCGTTCGACCTGTGCGTTTCCGATCCCCAAAGCACCCGCGATCGACTGCCCATTCGACTTCACCAGAAATTCGCGCAAATTGAAGTCGCGCGGCAGCAGCCCGAACTTCCACGAATCCATCCCTCTTGTGCTCTTGCCGACGACCGAGGACCGACGACGCTGCTCCCCGGGAACTGCCGCCTACCCTTTCCCCTTCAACATCCCAACCACCCGGTCAAAGTCCCCTAGCGTCGAATACTCCAACGTGATCTTCCCCTTCCCGTTTTTGTCGCGAATCCGCACCCGCACGCCCAGAATCCGCTCCAGCTCCCGCTGCGCCGCTCGCACATTCGGGTCTACCCACCGTGCCCCGCCGGCGCGCCGCAGGTTGGTTTCTGACGTCCGCTTTACCCCCGCCATGCTGGCATCGAACAACACAAAATGCTCCAGCTTGTCCACCGACCAGTCTTCCTCCACCGCCTTCAGCGCCACCCGGTTGATCACGGCCGCGTCTTCCAGGTTCAGCAGGATGCGCGCATGGCTGAAGCCCAGATCTCCGTTCTGGAGGTAAATCTGAGTCTCTTGCGGCAGCTTCGCGAGTCGCATGTAGTTTGACACCGATTCCCGCGCCACCCCGACCCGCTCCCCAATCTGCTCCTGCGTCAGGTTGAAATCCTTGCTGAGCATGATGTAGGCCCGCGCCAGGTCAACGCAGTTCAGGTCGCGCCGTTGCAGGTTCTCGATCACCGTCATCTCGGCCGCCTGCTGCTCCGAGACGATCCGCACGATCGCCGGGATCGTCGCCTTCCCGGCCATCTGCGACGCGCGCATGCGGCGCTCGCCGGTGATCAGCGTGTAGCGCCCGCCTTTCCCCGGACGCACCGTGACCGGCTGCAACACACCCTGTATCTTGATCGACTCGCGCAATTCGCCCAGAGAGTCGATCTCCCATTTCGTCCAACTCCGCGTCTGGTGCGGATTGAGATCAATCAACTCGATCGCAATATCCAGCACCTCGTGTCCAT
>Ga0182037_10000036_pt1 | contig 50899 bp, 48 predicted proteins | sample sta12Cox44000082_FD_125974 | JGI IMG/M metagenome (GOLD analysis project Ga0182037, IMG submission 125974) | Lab enrichment of tropical soil microbial communities from Luquillo Experimental Forest, Puerto Rico - statoxic.12C.oxic.44.000.082 | ecosystem: Environmental > Terrestrial > Soil >... | reverse complement strand
GTCCGGTTCTGGGCTGCCATCGGACGCTCGCCCTGCAGCACGTGAACTTCAACCGAAGTCTGGTTGTCTGCCGCCGTAGAGAATGTTTCCGTCTTCTTGGTCGGAATCGTCGTGTTCCGCGGAATCATCGGCGTCGCCACGCCGCCTAGCGTCTCGATCGCTAGCGACAGCGGGGTCACGTCGAGCAGGAGCAGGTCTTTCACTTCGCCCTTCAGAACACCACCCTGGATCCCCGCGCCAACCGCCACGACTTCGTCCGGGTTGACGCCCTTGTGGGGCTCCTTGCCGAACAGCTCCTTCACTACCGCCTGGATGCGGGGCATGCGGGTCTGACCGCCGACCAGCACGACTTCGTTGATCTTGCTGGCGTCGACGCCCGCGTCCTTCATGCACTGCTTGCACGGGCCGACCGACTTCTGGATCAGGTCTTCTACCATCGATTCGAGCTTCGCCCGGGTCAGCTTCTTGACCAGGTGCTTCGGCCCGCTCGCGTCAGCCGTGATGAATGGCAGATTGATCTCGGTCTCCATGGTGGTGGAGAGTTCGATCTTCGCCCGCTCGGCCGCGTCGCGCAGACGCTGCAGAGCCATCTCGTTGCCCTTCCCGCGCAGATCGAGGCCTTCATCCTTCTTGAACTCGTCAATCAGCCAATCGACGATGCGCTGATCGAGGTTGTCGCCGCCTAGGTGAGTATCACCGTTGGTGGCCTTGACTTCGATGACGCCTTCGCCGACTTCCAGGATCGAGATATCGAACGTGCCACCGCCGAAGTCATACACAGCGATGGTCTCGTCCTTGCCCTTGTCGAGCCCGTAGGCCAATGCGGCCGCCGTGGGCTCGTTGATGATGCGCTTCACCTCAAGACCAGCAATCTTGCCGGCGTCTTTCGTGGCCTGGCGCTGGGCGTCATTGAAGTACGCCGGAACCGTGATAACGGCTTCGGTCACCTTCTCGCCGAGGTAGTCTTCCGCCGCCTTCTTCAGCTTCTGAAGAATCATCGCGGAGATCTCCGGCGGGGTGTACTTCTTCCCCTGCGCGATGACCGCTACATGGTCGCCATCCCGCTCGACCTTGTAAGGCACCATTTTCATTTCTTCGCTGACTTCGTCGAACCGGCGCCCCATGAACCGCTTGATCGAGTAGATCGTGTTCTCGGGGTTGGTGATGGCCTGCCGTTTCGCGACCTGCCCGACTAGCCGTTCGCCGGTCTTGGTGAAACCAACCACGGACGGGGTCGTGCGCCCGCCTTCTTCATTCGCAATGACCTTGGGCTCTCCGCCTTCCATGACGGCGACCACCGAGTTCGTGGTTCCCAGGTCGATTCCAATGATTTTGCCCATACTCTGCTCCTCCAAATTCCTTATAAGTGCCTCAAAAATAATGCAATTAACGATGGCGCGACAGGTTCATCATAAGACTTGAGTGCAATGCTGTCAACGTTTAGATGAGCCAACGTGCAGAGCGGATGCAGGGACTCTTGCGAAATCTGACTTTCTCTAAGTGTTTTATTTTGTTGGAATTTGAGAAATACAGCTGCGCGGTTGTCAGGCGGAAGGCAGTGCTACGAGCAAGAGCTATCGGGGACAAAGCGGTTCGGCCTCGTCGAGTGGCTCGACACGATTGCGTCCGTTGTGTTTCGCTTTGTAGAGGCCCAAGTCCGCCCGATGCAGCAGCGTTGTGGGTTTCGCAACAGAAAGACCGTCAGGGACGGCGAACCCGACGCTAAGAGTTATGTTCGTGGTCACCCTACCTGCCTGGAATGCTTTGTCCGAGACCAAAGCGCGAATTTTGTCGGCCCGGGTAAACGCGGAAATCAGATCACAGTTCGGCCGTACAAGCAGAAACCCTTCGCCTCCATACCAGCCGACCCGGTCGTAAGCTCGAACCCCAGACGTGAGGGCGTGCGCGGCTCAAGCACGCGACAATCTCTCGCCGATTTAGCAGCCAGGTCCGACCATCGTAGGTGGCGGCGGTGCGCATCCCCTCGCGGGCGTTAATCAGCTCCTTTTGCAGCGCCACAATCCGTTTGCCGACCAAACGACGAGCCTTGAGCTCCAATTCATCGAAGGGTTTGCCGAGAAAAATCGTCCACCCCGGCTTCCATCGCTCTTCGTAGATCCGCACGGCTATGGTTGGCCGTCACCCAATCCAACAACGCCAGCACAGGGGATCCGGGCCGCCGCAGAATTTCCCAGGCTTTTGCGCCATCGGTGGCGGAGACAATTTCAAAGCCCCACTCGCGCAGGTGGGCGGCAATCAGGTGTCGATAATGGGGGAATCGTCGAGCACGAGCACGCGGTTCTCCGTCTTTTCACGCTTGGCCATCAGAAGAAGAATCGGCCCCGTTGCAGAAACACTTCCGTCACTGAGCGCTGGCACGATTACAAAAGTGACCGACCGATCTGCGATTCCTCTGCCACGAGGATGTCTTTGACTTCTCCCTGTTCCCCTCCTAAGATTTTCCTCGCCTCACCAGCCATCTCTATGATTGGCCACACTATCTCCCACTACCGCATCGTCGAAAAGCTCGGTGGCGGGGGGATGGGCGTTGTCTACAAGGCAGAAGACCTCACGCTCGGGCGGTTTGTTGCCCTCAAACTCCTGCCCGACGAAGTTTCCAAGGATCCGTCCGCACTGGAACGGTTCCGCCGTGAAGCCCGCGCGGCTTCGGCGCTGAACCATCCCAACATCTGCACGATTTACGAAATCGGCGAGGGCGATGGGACGCGCTTCATCGCGATGGAGTACCTCGATGGCATGACGCTGAAACATGCCATCGCGGGCCGCCCCCTGGAGACTGAAACGCTGCTGCAGTTGGCGATCGAAATTGCCGACGCACTGGACGCAGCCCACACGGCGGGCATCATCCACCGCGACATCAAGCCAGCTAATCTTTTCTTAACCAAGCGCGGGCACGCCAAGATTCTGGACTTCGGCCTGGCGAAGGTGGGCGAGACGGGTTCGTCGGCCAGCCGCATTGCCACCACCAATACCGAATCGAACGCTGAACATCTCACCAGCCCAGGTTCCACACTGGGAACGGTGGCCTACATGTCCCCCGAGCAGGTGCTGGGCAAGCCGCTCGACGCTCGAACCGATTTGTTTTCCTTCGGAATTGTGCTCTACGAAATGGCAACCGGCACTTTGCCGTTTAAGGGCGAGACCTCAGGGGCAATCTTCGACTCAATTCTGCACGGCGCACCCGTGCCGGCAGGCCGGTTGAATCCGCAAGTCTCAACAGACCTGGAGCGGATTCTGCAGAAGGCGCTTGAGAAGGATCGCGAAGTCCGATACCAGCATGCTTCCGAAATGCGTGCTGACCTGGTGCGCGCGAAGAGAGACTCCGTTTCGGGATCCGCATCGGGGCTCGTTCCTGCAGTCGCCATTCAAGCGAAACCCCGGCCGCGCTGGATCTGGGCTTTGGCGGGGTTACCGGTTCTCGTTCTGGCTGGCCTCTTATGGCGCCTCAAGCCATCCTCTGCTCCTCAGCCCTCAAGGGCGGCAGCAGCCCCGGTTACCATCGCCGTCCTTCCTTTCCAGAATCTGGGCGAAGACAAAGACGCGGACTTCCTCCGCATGGCGTTACCAGACGAAATTGCCACCACGCTGAGCGCAGTGCGCAATCTCTCCATTCGCCCATTCTCCACAACCAGCAAGTACTCAACGCCAGGCACTGACCTGCAGCAGGCAGGCAAGGAGATGCACGTCGGCCGCATTGTTACCGGTCACTTCCAAAGAGTGCGCGACCAGTTGCAGCTCACCATGGAAGCCGTAGACGTTGCCGATGACCGCGTGCTCTGGCAGGACAGCCGGAATGTTCCGGCCGAGGATCTGGTTGCCATGCGGGAGCAGGTCACGGCGCAGGTGCGCCAGGGTTTGATCCCTGTCTTGGGAGCGAGCACGGGCGCTACCGAGAGCGGAACGCGGCCCAACAACGAAGAAGCCTACGACCTGTATCTGCGGAGTGTAGCACTGGGCCATGACGGGCCTCAGAATCAGGAGGGCATTCGGATGTTGGAGCGGTCCGTCGGCCTCGACTCAAGTTACGCTCCCGCATGGTCCGCTCTTGGCAAGCGCTACTACTACGAGGAGGAATACGGGCCGGGCGCCACTGGAACGATGTCGCGCACCGAGCCCACCTTGCGGCGCGCCCTCGCGTTAGATCCGAATCTGGAGGACGCGGCCCAGCAGATCGTAAGCCTGGATGCGGACGCAGGGCGGCTCCCGCTGGCTTACCAGGAAGCGAAAGCCATGGTCGACAAGCGTCCGGGGAGTGGATTCGCGCACTTTACGCTTTCCTATGTGTATCGGTATGCAGGTTTGCTGCACGATGCGGCCCGCGAGTGCGAAGAGGCCAACCGGCTGGATCCCGGAAATTACTACTTCCGTTCCTGCGGGAGCGTGTTTTCAGTACTGGGACGATTTGACCGCGCGCGATTTTTTCTTAGTCTGGATGCGGGGTCCGAATGGTCTACGAATATGGAAGCTGACGTTCTTCTGCGGGAAGGCAAGAGGCAGGCCGCAGTAGAATGGCTGCACAAGCTGCCCTCGAGTCCGTTCTTCCGCACAAGGGCACTTGAGGCGTGCTATTCCCAGCCTCATTCTCCGGGGACAGACAAACTCCTCGAAGGCGTCGAGAAGGAGACTCTTGCTTTCCACGATCCGGAACCACACTATGGAACGGGCGTGAACTACAACTATTGCCTGGGGAACGCCTATACCGCCCGGATGGTCAAGTCCGCCATCGAGGGAGGCTTTTGCGCTTACGAAAATGTGCAACTCGATCCCCTTTTGGCCGACTTTCGCAAATCGCCGGCATATCCGCCGATCCTCGCCCAGGCCCAGCAATGCCAGGATCGTTTCCTGGCAGAGCGCGACAAGCCGCAGAAGTGAGTACTTGCCCGGTCTTTGACTTCCGTCTCCACGGGCCCTAAGATTTCTCCGGATCCACCTCCCTCCTCATGATTGGTCAAACCATCTCCCATTACCGCATCGTCGAGAAACTCGGCGGGGGCGGCATGGGTGTGGTCTACAAGGCCGAGGACATCAAACTCGGTCGTTTTGTGGCCCTGAAGTTCCTGCCCGAAGACGTGGCCTCCGATCCCCAGGCGCTGGAGCGCTTCCAGCGCGAAGCTCGGGCCGCCTCTGCGTTAAACCACCCCAACATCTGCACCATCCATGAGATCGACGAGCAGAACGGCCAGGCCTTCATCGTCATGGAGTACCTGGAAGGCGTCACGCTGAAGCACCGCATCGCCGGACAGCCTCTGGAAACGGAGGTCTTGCTGCAGTTGGCGATCGAAGTGGCCGATGCTCTCGACGCAGCGCACGCGGGGGGCATCATTCATCGCGACATCAAGCCCGCAAATGTGTTCGTGACCCGGCGCGGGCACGCCAAGATTCTCGATTTCGGCCTGGCGAAGCTGCTGCCCTCTGAGAAGGACCCCGAAAAGACGGCCGGCACGACCGCACTCGACGACGCAATGCTCACCAGTCCCGGGACCGCGGTGGGCACGGTGGCCTACATGTCGCCGGAGCAAGCCAAGGGGAAGGAACTGGATCCGCGAACCGACCTGTTCTCTTTCGGCGCCGTGCTCTACGAGATGGCTACTGGATCGGTTCCTTTCCGGGGCGACACGACCGCGGTCATCTTTGAGGCGATTCTGAATCGGGCGCCGCGCCCTGCCGTGCAGATGAATCCGGACGTTTCTGCTCGGCTCGAAGAGATCATCAACAAAGCTCTCGAGAAAGACCGCGAGCTGCGCTACCAGCACGCTTCGGAAATTCGCAGCGATCTCAAGCGCCTGCAGCGCGACAGTTCTGGGCGAAGTGCTGTCAGCTCCACGGCTGGCCCATCGGAGAGCGGACAGACCCCGGTCGCCGCTCCGCGTTCCAGCGTAGACGGTGCTTCCGCGACGGGCCGCCCCATTTCTACGGCACCCGGCGTCACACCGATCAGCAGTGCAAGCGTTACCGCCGTCGCGCGGCAACATCGCGTAGGAACGGTGATCGCTTCGCTGCTCGCATTGGTTCTTCTCGCGGCTGCCGGGTTTGGGGTGTACGCTTTCCTGACTCGCACGGGTCACGTGCCCTACGAGAACTTCACGATCAGTCAGATCACGAACACCGGGAAAGCCGATCTGGCCGCAATCTCGCCCGACGGGAGATACATCCTGCACGTTCAGGAGGACAACGGCCTGCGTAGCCTTTGGCTGCGCAACATTCCCACGGGCAGCGACACACAGGTGATCCCAGCCTCTCCGGGGGTCTACCGCACCCTCACGTTCTCGCCCGACGGGAACTATGTTTACTACCGCAAGTCCGCGAACTCGCAGGCGACGGAGTACAACCTTTTCCGGGCGCCAGTACTGGGCGGAGTTACCAAACAGGTTGTCCGCGACATCGACAGCGACATTGCCTTCTCTCCAGACGGGCAGCGTATGGCCTACTTCCGGGCCAATGACCCCGAGCCGGGCAAAGACCGCTTGCTGGCTGCGAACCTCGACGGCAGCGATGAGACAGTGCTCCGCATCTCCGTTCCCACCCGGGGCACGGACCCGGCCCATGTCACCTGGTCGCCTGACGGGAAGCAAATCGCTTACTCCTACATCTCGTCAGGGGAGGCCATGGGGTATGTCGAAGCCTTCAACTTGGGCACGAAGCAGGTCGCAACCCTGGCTTCGCTCACAAACAACAGTGTTTTCGACTTGAAATGGTTGCCGGACGGTCGTTCGTTGCTTGTGGTCTATGTGACAAAAGGGCCCAGACTCGAGCAGGCACAAATCGGATTGCTTTCTGCAGATGGAAAATTGCGGCCCATTACTCGCGACACCAACAGCTATTCCACGCTGTCTCTCTCTGCCGATAGCCGCACCGCCGCGACCGTGCAGGTGAAAAACACCCGCTCCCTCGAACTGACGGCAATTCCCGCGTCGTCGCATCCAGCCCCCCCGAAGGCGCTGCAGGAGGTGGCTGACCCGCGTCAAGTGGAATGGACCGCAGGCGGAAAACTGCTGATTTCCGACGGCGCAAAGATCACGCGCATGGAACCTGACGGCAGCAACCCGACGGTGCTGCTTGGAGACACCGATGCCGGGCTCTTCAACATTTCGTCCTGCGGTGAGCAATACATCGTCTTCACTTGGGCGTATCACGCCGGCAAGAGCATCAACGTTTGGCGTGTCAATGCGGATGGTTCCGCGCCCAAGCAGCTCACCTTCGGTGCGTTTGAGTCGAATCCGATGTGCACGCCGGACGCAAAGTGGGTTTACTACATTGACCGGCCCGGCGTTTCCCGTCTCATGCGGATTCCCATCGACGGTGGCCAGGGCGAGCCAGTGCAGGGAACCGACGTTCCGAACCGCTTTGCAATGGCCGGAATCAGTTTCTTCGCACCGGACGGCAAGTCGTTCGGGTACGTAGCCCATCTCATCGACCCTCGAACCAACGATGCCTACACCCAACTCGCAATCGTTAATCTCGAGGCGGGTGCGAAGGCAAGTCCCCGCTTAGTGGACCTCGACCCACGATTAGGCTCTGCCGATGATTTGGGTCATACGATGAAACTTGTGCCTCAGACGGCGCCCGCGGTGACCTATCGGATCACCGAAAACGGACAAGATAATCTCTGGATGCAGCCCCTGGATGGCTCACCGGGACACCAACTCACTAGTTTCACTTCCGAGCAGATCTCCGACTGGGCTTGGTCGCCGGACGGAAAGACTCTAGCCATCACACGCCGAAAAGGTGCGGCGGATGTTGTCCTGCTAAAGGAAGTACAGTAGCGCTGCCCGCGAACTGACGATGCGTCGGGATGCCCGCAGGGCGCGTGGCCGGCCTGCCGCCGTTCCGCTTCGCCCGAACCTGAAAGAGGGGAAACGGCAAAAACCTGTACCGCGCACCGCATCTGAGCAAGCTAGCCCGGCATAGCACCGCCTGCAATACGTGGATGGTTGTACGTCGCGGGACGTTCGGCCTGGGGCCTTTTCCCGCTACGCGGACTTGGAAACCTCGCTGATCACCGTGACATTGTCCTTGGCCGGGGCCGATTTCTCCTCCACTCGGTGAGCGACTGCGAGACTGCTGCTCCAGCAGGCAGCCGCGATCCGCCAGGCACCGAGGCGGCGCCATACCGTCAAGTACTTGCCACGGTCGACTTGAGTTCCTCGGACCTCCTCAACGATCGAGACCGAGTAGCGACCCACTTCCATCGCCATGTCGCCCGAGCTTTCGACGCGGAGTGTGTCCAGGCGGAGATCCTGGAAACCTGCCTCGCCGAATTCTCGTAGCCGGCGCTCGACCAGGCGGTTGCCGACAACGGGTTCATGTTGCGGCGCCATGAACGTTCCGTCAGAGGCAAACAAACCTGCAACCTGATCGTAGTTTCCTGTATTGAAATTCATGCGGAAGTCCTGGGTTAGTCCACGAATCGTTGATTCCACATCCGACAACGAGCCGGACCCGCCCACCGAGCCGGGGTACTGGCGATACATCAAACTACCTCCTGGGAGAAGGCAATGCGCGCACATCCTGGCTTTGGAGTCCAGACGCTGGATTTGAGATGGCGCACAAACTTTGCCCGAGATTGTAGCGCAGAACGATGGTGGGTGGATCACGAAGTTTTGCTCGCCGACCTTCCTCGGACGCCGATTTTCACAAGAGGTTCACAACGAGGTGCCCTTATGAACCAAAGTACGTGAGTCAGGTTGTCCTTTGGCGAATGTCGGGCCGTGGGCAATTGTGACGATCGATGCTAATCTTGGATAAATCGGGTTTGCAATTTATTGCGCTTGTCTGCAATAGATTGCGCCTCATGTGGAGTTCGTTTAGGAAATGGCTTCGGCGCAGGAACTCGATCTGGCTCCCCCTGTGGAACTACAGCGTCCCCTCTGGAAGTCGCTGGTCTACAATTTTCGGGACCGCTTCCTGCCGGACCAAGGACCGCCGCTTTATCTCACTTCGCGCCCCATCAATCTGGGAATGCTCCTGGGAGACTATCTCAGTCTGCCGTGGTACCGAACGGTGTTTACCAACCTCGGGGACGTGATCTCACCGGAGACCCTGCCACCGTTGCAACTAGAGTCGCGTCCGGTGGAAGTGGGCGAGTTGATTGCCGACTCGATGGCCCGACCCTGGTGGCGGTCGTTGTTGCGGAGCCTGGCGGATGCCGTCGCACCGGAGAAACTTCCCCCGCTCGAAATCACATGGGAACCCGCCAATGCGATCATGCCATCGCAGGCTTTGCTCCTGACGTCGTGGTCAAACGTAATCCACGGACCGAAGATCTTTCTGCCCGACCCGGCTAAGACCGCCAGCGCTCCAGCGAGTCCCGGTTTGGCGCGGACTCAACCCCTTCCCGCGCTTCCCGATGCGGCGACGGTCGCGTTCGTCTATGACCTGGAGCGCGACATGCTCAAAGATCTGCGCCGGTCCCGCCGCAGAGAGCGTTTCCTGATTGCGATCTTTGTTGGGGAAATCATCGTTCTCCTGGTGGGCGCTTTCTGGCACCACTGACCTGTCCCTGGATCATCCTTACCTTCCCCTTTTTGCAGCGCGCGTCGATGTGCGGGCATCTTAAATGGCATTCCTGCGATCGCCGCATCGATGCGAGGCGATGTGGTCAAGGCCGTGTCGGGGTGGCATGAACTTGAAACCATGATCGCTGGAAAACGCAGGGGAGGATTCATGCGGGGGCTGATACTTCTTTTATTCACAACGGCGCTGGTGTGGGCTGGATCGCAAGCCGGAAACCAGACCCGGGTATCCAACTCGAAACAAACCTCGACGCCAGCGGAGGCGCAAGTGTTCCGTATCTTCAACCCTGAAACGATGGCCAAGCCAACCGCAGGATACTCGCAGGTTGCGGAAGTCACCGGCGGGAAACTGGTCTACATTGCAGGCCAGGTAGCAATCGACCGTTCGGGGAATCTGGTGGGCAAGGATGATTTCCGCGCCCAGGTGCAGCAGGTGTTCGAGAACCTCAAGAGCGCGGTGGAGGCCGCCGGCGGAGACTTTCACGACGTCGTCAAGCTGAACTACTACTGTGCCGAGAGTGTGGATCCGGCGCAGGTGCCGGTGGTGCGAGAGACTCGCGACAAGTACGTCAATACCGCAAGTCCGCCGGTGAGCACGTTTGTCGTCGTCAAGCGCCTGGTGCGGCCGGAGTGGCTCATCGAAGTGGACGCGGTGGCGGTGGTCAAGAAGTGAGTCGTGCCGCGATGGGTGTCGAACTGTCTGGATGGAGTATGCAAGATGCGTTATCTGGTACGAGCAAGAGTAAAGCCTGATGGCGAGCGCAGGCTTTTGCAGGCAATCGAAGAAGAGTCTCTGGGGCAAGGTTCGGTGGCCGAAGGCGAGTACTTGCGCAACATGAAAGACGCACGATTGCTTCCCGACGGCACGGCACGCTGGGTCGAGGTCTGCTACTGCCCTACACCCTTACAGGAAGAGCGGCCCTACTGGGAGGAGCATTTCGAACTTACGAAAATTCAGGATGCTCATGACCGCCGCCGGTGCCGCGACCAGAACGGCGAAGAGCCGTGGGCCTGCAGCGAATGCGATTGCACGAAGCGATTGGAGGACAGACTCGCTCAGTCGGGAACGCCGTTCCTCGCAGTGCTGCGAGAGCGTTCAAAATAGAGTCCCGGATCTGGATCCGAGTCAGCATCCATTGCCTACGCCTGGCATCTAATTCAGTTGGAGTCCGCCCTGTAACGTTGGCACCGGCGATGGCTCTTAGTCGCGTTCCTTCAAGGACCTAAAATTGCGAGCTCGATTCGCCGTTTTCCTTCTCATCATTCAGTCGATTCTTCTTTCCGCGCACTGGTTGATCTACGAGACGTGGGTTGCCTTCCGCGCGATCCCCGACGCTCACGGAATTACGCTGCTGCAGGTTGCGATGGCCGCGTTGGGGGTCAGCTTTGTGTCGGCTTCCTGGTTGGCGCATCAATACCGAAGCCGCGCGGTGAAGTTGTTCTATCGGGCGGCAGCGGGATGGCTCGGCATCGTGAATTTTCTGTTCCTCGCGGCCTGCGTCTGTTGGCTCCTCTGGATCGTCGCGAGTATCTTGGGCCTTTCCATCCCGCGACACCAAGTAGTCACAATCAGCTACGGAGTAGCGGTCCTGGCGAGCCTATATGGGGTTGTGAATGCTCGCTGGCTTCGGGTGAGGCGAATCAAGGTAAAGTTGCCGAACCTTCCCGAGTCGTGGCGCGGACGGGTGGCCGCACTCGCCTCGGACCTGCATCTCGGGCATGTGAATGGTGTTCGATTCTTGCAGAGAATCGTGACGCGCCTCACGCGCCTGGCCCCTGACGTCGTGTTTCTGACTGGAGACCTCTACGACGGCACCAAGGTCGATCCTGCAGAAGTTGCCGCCCCCCTTCGCGATTTGGCAGCACCGCTTGGCACGTTCTTTGTAACGGGTAATCACGAGGAATTTTCGGATCCCTCTGGCTATCTGAAGGCCGTACACAACTCCGGAATACGGGTGCTCAACGGGGAGAAGGTTACGGTCGATGGCTTGCAGATTGTCGGCGTGCCCTACCACGAGACCGTCAATCCCGCACGATTTCAAGAAGCGCTGGAGCGCGCGGCCATAGAACCGGGACGCGCCAGCGTGCTGTTGTCTCATGCCCCGCATGCTTTGCCGGCGGCCGAGCAGGCGGGCATCTCGATGCAGCTCTCCGGGCACACGCACGCCGGCCAGATCTTTCCGTTCACCTGGTTCACGCGATGCATTTTTCGGGCCTACACTTACGGCTTGCAGCGGTTTCGGGACATGCTGGTCTACACGACTGCCGGCGCCGGGACCTGGGGACCGCCCATGCGTGTCGGCACGCATCCGGAAATCGTGCTGATTGAGTTTGTGTAGATCGGGCGCCCCGCAAGAGAGGATCTGTCGCGTGGGTTCGCAAGCATTCCACGCCTGGAATGCGATCTTGTATACAATCCCCAGTGGTTTTGCTCGTGGCGCCATCTCTGGAGGTCTCTTGAGAGCATCTGCAGGCGTCTTTTCAACGACTACGTCCAAACGCCTTTACGAAAGAAGCAAGTCAGTCCTCATCGAAGGCAGCAGCTCTTCCTCGCGCGGACCCGTGAACTACGGCGACCACCCGATCTTCATGCAGCGGGGACAGGGTTCGCGCTTGTTTGACGTCGATGGCAACGAATATGTCGATTGGATGATGGGGTTCGGGGCACTGCCCCTGGGGCATGGTGATCCGGAAGTCGCGCAGGCAATCGTGGAGGCGGCATCCAGCGGGGCGCATTTTGCCACGGCCACAGAGATCGAGATCGAAGTCGCGAAACTGCTGCAGCAGATGATTGGGAACGCTGAGATGGTGCGCTTCGCGAACACCGGAACCGAAGCCATGATGGCCGCGATCCGGCTGGCAAGGGGTTATACCGGGCGTCCGAAAATCCTAAAGTTCGAAGGCCACTATCACGGCTGGTATGACGACGTGTGCGTGAGTTCAAACACTCTGCCGACCACGGCCATGGGGTTGCGCAGTGATCCGGTGCGAATCCCCGACAGCTCAGGACTGAACCTCCACGCGCTTGAGGACACGGTGGTCGTGCCGTGGAACGATCTTGCGCTGCTGGAGGCTGCCTTGGAGAACCATCGCGGGCAGATCGCGGCCGTGATCACCGAAGGCGTGATGGCGAACATGGGCGTGATTCCGCCCGCAGACGGTTACCTTCACGGACTCCAGGAACTGGTGAAAAAACATGGGGCCTTGTTCATTCTCGACGAGACCGTTACAGGCTTTCGCATTTCCCGCGGGGGCTGTCAGGAATACTACAAACTTACCCCCGACCTCACCACGTTCGGAAAAGCGCTCGGGTGCGGGCTGCCAGTAGCAGCGCTGGTGGGCCGCCGTCAGATCATGCAGGCGCTCGCGTGGGGTGGAGTTCTGCACTATGGCACGCATAACGCCTCCCGCATTGGCCTGCATGCTGCGCGTGCCAGTCTTCGCAAGCTCGATCGCGAAAACGGCACGGGCTTCCGCCACATGTGGGAGATCGGAGAGCAACTCTGCTCGGGAATACGACAAATCTTTCAGGCGCGAGGCGTGAAAGCCATAGTGCAGGGCGTCGGCCCGATGTTTCAGATCATGTTTACGGGTCAAGAGAAGATTCGGGACTGCCGCGACTTCTGTACCTACGTTGACCGGCCCGCCTACCAGCGCTTGTCGCACAAGTTGTTTGAGTTCGGCGTCTACACCAGCCCCGCGGGAGGGTTGCACTCCATCGCCACCTTTGCGCATAGCGGCGACGACATTGAATACACACTCACCGCGCTCGGCCGCGCGCTCGACGCCCTGCGGTAGCCCGCATGGACCACACGAGAATTCTCACCTCAGCCGGAAGCTTGCTGTCCCTTGAAGGCCGAGTGGCCATGGTGACGGGCGCAGCATCGGGCGTTGGCCGCGGAATCGCTTTGCGTCTGGCGGAGATGGGCGCCCACATCGCCGTGCTCGACATCGACGCCAACGGCGCAACCGCGACCGCGGCATGGATTCAGAAGAACGGAGGCACGGCGCTGGCCGCTTCCTGCGACGTCCGGTCACGCCAGAGTTGCCGGCAAGCCACCGAGCAGACGATCGCCGCTTTCCTGAAGGTCGACATTTTGTGCAACAACGCCGGCATCATCGTACGCAAGGATGCGGTCGCCTTGTCTGAAGAAGAGTGGGACTCGGTGATTGATGTGACTCTCAAGGGAGTCTACCTGCTCTCGCACGAAGTATTGCCTTACATGATCCACAACGGGAGCGGCTGCATCGTGAACACGGGGTCTGGTTGGTCTCTGAAAGGCGGACCGAAGGCCGTCGCCTATTGCGCCGCCAAGGCGGGCGTGCTCAATTTGACTCGTGCGATGGCCATCGATCACGGCAAAGACAATATTCGGGTGAACTGCGTGTGTCCGGGCGACATCGAAACGCCGATGCTGGCGGCAGAGTGCCAGCAGTTGGGAGAGGATCCAGCAAAGTTCAGAAAGGAAGCAGCGGAACGGCCCCTCCCGCGGATTGGGCTCCCTGAGGATGTCGCCAACGCGGTGCTCTTTCTCGCCAGCGACATGGCCCGGTGGATCACAGGCGCCTGCCTGGTGGTCGACGGTGGCGGCCTGGCCTAGCGTCCCCTTCGACTACTTGCCCCCAACGACTCGCCCCCCTTGGCCAGTACCTGCCCATTGAGCTCCTCGAAAATCCAAAAAGCCCGGTCCCCCGTACTTCTGGTTGTAAACGGAGCCAAATAGTAACCTCTGGGGCGCGGCCCCGCGCACCAGACGAGGGCGACGTTCACTACCTCAACTCCAAGGACAATTCTATGCATCGACTGAAATCCCTGGTCGCCCTGCTGATGACTGCGTTCCTTCTGGTTCCAACCGGAATGTTTGCGTCCAGTCATCGCGAGGCGCCGATCTCAGCGCTCGATCACAGCGCAGACGTGACTGACTGGTACGCGTTCATCAGCTATGACCACCCTGACCGCGTCACTATGATCCTCAACGTGGATGGGCTGCTCGAGCCGGCCAACGGTCCCAACTACTTCCCCTTCGATCCGAATGTTCTCTACGAGATGAAGGTCGACAACAATCGCGACGGAGAGGAGGACATCACGTTTCAGTTCCGTTTCAACACGCAGATTCGCCAACCCGGCGTGTTCACCGGCTTTGTCGGCGGCATTGCTGGAATTCCCCAGATCACGGCTCTTGACGGACCGGGATCGGAAGGACTCAGCTTGCGCCAGACCTACACCGTCACGATGGTTAGGAACGGCGTGGCAACCGATCTCACCGGCGGGCAGACTCTGTTTGCTGTTCCCTCCAACGTCGGACCTCTAACCATGCCGAACTATCGCGGTCTGTTCGGCCAGGGGACCTACGATCTCGGCAACGGCGTTCGCGTCTTCGCGGGCACTGTCGATGATCCGTTCTATATCGATCTGGGCGCCGCCTTCGACTCTCTTAATTTCCGCATGGGTGTCGGCGGAATCCTTTCGCCCAAGGTGGATAGCGACGACCAGCACAACTACGCGCCGGATGCGGTTGCCGGCTTCAACGTTAACTCGATCGTCCTCGAAGTGCCCATCACAATGCTGACCGAAGATGGCCAGTTACATCCGGCTACCGACAAGCGGGCCGTAATTGGCACTTACGGGGCCACTTCGCGACAGCGCATCTCCATCCGCCGCAGCAGCGGTCGGATTGACGGCGCGGGCAAGTGGCGGCAGGTGAACCGCGAGGGCAACTCCCTGATCAACGAATTGATCATCGGAACTGGATCGAAGGATCTGTTCAGCGTCTCGGATCCGAAGGATGACAAGCAGTTCGCAAACTTCTTCCTCGATCCGCTGCTCGCACACCTGTACTCTTCGATCCTGAACATTCCCGTACCTCCGGCGCCGCGAACCGACCTGCTTCCCCTGGTCGTGTACACGGCTCCGATCTGCCCCGGGTGCGGACCGAATGATGCAGGTCCGATCGCAGACCTCCTTCGACTGAACACTGGAATTCCCCCGACTCCAGTGACGAACCAGAAGCGCCTCGGATTCCTCGCCGGCGACGTTGCCGGATTCCCGAACGGCCGCCGTCCCATCGATGATGTGGTCGACATCGCTTCCCGTGCGGTGGCGGGCATTCTCGCGGATCCGAACAAGTATGGAGCTGCGATCGGCGACGGCGTCAACATCAACGAGAACGGGTACGAACCAACGTTCCCCTATGTGCGCCCCGCCAACAGCGGGCGCAACGGGCATCATGTCGGCGCCGGGCAGTCCGGATGCAACGGTCAGCCCAACGGCGTCTGTCCAGTGAAGTAACCCTCAATCCGTGGCCGCTCGCGAGGGCGGCCACAATCTTGAAGGCTCAAGGAATTCTTATGCGCAGAACCGCTGCTGTACTCCTGATGCTGATGGTGGCCACCTCCGCGTTTTCGCAGACCGCTGTATCCGATAGAGCGCAAAGGGTAACTCCGGCGGAGCAGGCGATGGCCGCCGCCAACCGCCTGATTGAGAAGAGCCCGCGCAACTTCGAGGCTTACAACGCACTCGCGCTTGCGCTTTCCCGGCGCGCCCGCGAGACGTCCGATGTCCGCTTCTACAACCAGGCGGAAGAGACCTTGAAAACGTCGTTTGAAATCTCGCCCCACAACTTCGACGGGGCGCGGATTCATGTCTGGTTGCTGCTCGGCAAGCACGAATTTTCCGCCGCGCGCGAGGAAGCCCTGAAGCTCAACAAAAGGACACCGGACGACGTCATGGTGTACGGCTTCCTCACGGATGCGAACGTTGAACTCGGCAATTACAAGGACGCCGAATCTGCGGCCCAGATGATGCTCGACCTCCGCCCGGGAAACACTCCGGGCATGACGCGCGGCGCTTACCTGCGCGAGTTGTTCGGAGACGTAGATGGAGCCCTGGAGCTGATGAATATGGCGCTTACCTCAACGCCTCCCACCGAGGTCGAAGACGCCGCCTGGATCACGACCCAGATGGCGCATCTGAACCTTTCCGTGGGCAGGATCGCCGAGGCGGAGAAGCAATTGCAACAGGCACTGCAGTTGTTCCCCGGCTACCACTATGCCCTGGGGAATCTTGCCAAGGTCCGCATCCAGCAGAAGCGCTATAGCGAGGCAGTGGAGCTTCTTCGGGTGAGGTACATCGCAGCTCCGCATGCGGAAAATCTGTACGATCTGGCCGAAGTACTGGAGCTCGCGGGCCAGAAAGCCGAAGCCGCGGCTGCTTTTGCGGAGTTTGAAAAGAAGTCGCTCTTAGAAACAGGAATCGCGGACAACTCCAATCACGAATTGATCCTTTACTTTGCGGATCACGCCCGGCAGCCGGGCAAGGCCCTTGAAGTCGCTCAACGAGAATTCTCGCGGCGGCGCGACGTCTTTACCTTGGACTGCTACGCATGGGCACTCCACGCCAACCGACTGGACCAGGAAGCCCGCAGGCAAATCGACCAGGCCCTCGCTGTGGGCATCCGCAATGCGCGCCTCTTCCGGCACGCGGGAGAGATCGCACTCTCGCAGGGGGATCGCGCGGCGGCGGAGAACTTTTTCCGGCAAGCGGCGGGATTGAACACCCTGGAGTCAGAACAGGCGCAGGCCACTCTGGCGCAGATTTCTGGAAACTCCGCGGAGCCGATTCAGCGATGAACGGCGCCGACAAACTCGTTCTGCGATCGTGGTGGTTCCGTGTCTGTTTGCTCTGGTTCTGCAGCCTGCCGTTGGGCTCAGCGCCCGCGCAAACGGCAAGGCTGAGAACCATCTCCGGAGAAGTGATCACGGATCGAAACGAATTGGTCCCGGGAGTAGCAGTGGAAGCCAACTGGGGATCCGGCAACTGTGAAACAACCACCGACTCCCAGGGTGCTTTCCACCTGTCTGCTCCCGATGCGCGTTTGACGCTACGCGTTCGCGGAAAGTATCTAACTTTCGCGCCACTCCATCTTGCAAAGGGCGACAACCGTGAAGGCCTGGAGCTGCATGTCACCTACGCGATCGCTTCCGTTCACGAGAGCCTGGTGATTTCGGCGACGGCGCTGGATCCGGCGATCGACCGCCGCAACGGCAACGTCTACAAAAGCACGCTGTTTTCGCGCGACGACCAGATTTTCGACACGCTGGCGGCGGGTATCAACGCAGGCCAGCACGAGGGCGGAGGAAAGTCCCTGGAGATCCGCCGCTTCGGATTCAACCTCGATCACGGCGGAGTCAACGGCGGCCTGAAGGTCCTGATCGATGACGTGCAGCAGAACCAGGCGAGCCAGGGGCATGGCCAAGGCTACCTGGGCTCGCTCAAGAGCCTGATTCCCGAACTGGTCGATGATGTCGACATTCTGAACGGCCCCTTCAGCGCCGAGTACGGAGATTTCTCGGGGCTGGGCGTGGTCCACATTCGTCTGAGGGAAAGCCTGCAGAACATTCTGACGGTGCGGTTGCAAGGTGGATCGTTCGGCGCATGGCGCGATTTTATCGGTTACAGCCCGGAGTTGAAGAACGCCGACGCTTTCCTCGCCTACGAGGCTTCTCATACCGATGGCCCTTTCCTCAATCCGGGCCGGTATGGGCGAAACAATATCACCGGCAACTACACCGTCCATTTGAACAAGCGGGAGTGGCTGGGCTTCCGCCTGAATGCCGGGACCAACAACTTCTACTCATCGGGGCAGATTCCTCTCGACCTGGTCGATGACGGCCAACTCAGCCGCTTCGGCTTCATCGACCCATACGATGGCGGACGGGTGCGGCTCGGCACCTTTGGCGCCTACTATCGGCGAGAGAGAGCCAACGGCGACGTCCTTAAGATCGACGGGTTCCTGGGGAGGTCTCTGTTCGATCTGTATTCGAACTTCACGTTCTACCTGAACGACCCTGTCAACGGCGACGAGATTCAGCAACACGACTCAAGGCTGCAGGAGGGCGCCAACTTACAGTACCTGCATCCTTACAAGCTTTTCGGCCACACGGCCCTTCTGACCGTCGGCTCAAACTTCCACGACAACCAGATCAACCTGGGATTGCTTCACAGCAAGACGCGCGAGGTACTTGCGGTCACCACCAGCGCTCACGCTCACGTGACGAACGGCGCCGGCTATGTGCAACAGGGAATCGACTTTCTGGGGCAGCGACTCCACTTCGATGCCGGGCTGCGCTTCGACAATTTCCGTTTCGACGTCGATGATCATATCGACTCGACGCATTCCGGGATCCAGGGCGCGTCCCGCTTCGAACCCAAGGTCAACGCTGCCTACACGCCCTGGACGCGAGCGCCTCTGACCTTTCATGCGAGTTATGGGCGCGGAATTTCCAGCGAAGATGCGCGCGGCGTGATTCAGCGACCGGGCGCTCCGAAGGTGGCAACTACGGATTTCTATCAGTTGGGCACATCTCATGCGCTGAGGCGTGTCGCAGTCAGCACCGACGTGTTCCTGATCGACCGGTCCGCCGAGCAGGTCTACATCCCGGACGACGGCACATTCGAATTCAAAGGACCCAGCCGCTCCTATGGCTGGGAGGCAAAGACATCGGCCCAGCTGTCCACGCGCCTGGTGTTCAACGGGGGCTTTACGCGAGTCTCGAACGCGTTCTATCGCGGAATCACACCTCGCGACTACGTGGACAGCGCGCCGCACTCAGTGTCGAACACGGGCCTAACAGTGACCGACTGGCGAGGCATCGACGCTTCCCTGCGCTATCGCCACATCGGCCACTACATCCTCGATCAGCACGTCCTGACGGGAGGACGGTTCGCGCCACCGCCGCCACTGGCATTCGGACTCGATGTTGTTGATCTCAGCGTCTCCAAGCGAATCCGCCATGGCGTGGACTTCAACGTCGCCATCGACAATCTGAACAACAAGCGATTTTGGGAAACCCAGAATTATTTCGTTTCGCGCTTGCCTGCGGACCCGGCGGCCGGAATCGCCCGAGTGCACGCGACCCCCGGCTTCCCGCTTGGGGTTAGCGTCGGCCTTACGGTCCGGCTTGGCGAGCACACGCAATAGTCCACGCTCGGCGAGGGGCCAGAGCCGACGGCCAATTTCTCCGACCATGGGACAACGGCCGATGTCACCTTTAGGGAAGAGAAGCGGGGACGGTTTCCTGGATCTGCAAGCTTTCCGTGAACGCTTCCACGCGGTTGCGTCCGTCAATTTTTCGCTTTGCAGAGTGCTGCGTCGGCTGCGCTTACCCACCCCTCCCGGGTGTTGCCGTGATGTAGATAGCTGGCCACTCCAAACGACGCGGTGAGCTTAACGACAGATCCGCCCAATGAGAAAACGTGTCCAGCTACCATCTCCCTGAGTTCGTTTGCCCGCTTGAGCGCCTCCTGGCTTGTGGAGTTAGGGAACAAAAATGTTTCTCCTCCGTAGCGGCAACAAACATCACTTGCGCCGCGCGGGGGGATGATTCGCTTTGTTCTACAAGACGAGCGCGTTCAGTTTGCGGTGAACGAGAAGGCCGCGAATCGGGAAGGCGCCTTGATCAGTGCTCGGCTGCTGGGCGTGGCCAGAAAGATCGTTGAGTAGAGAGTAGATCACCGGGGCCATGAAAAAAAAGTTCCAGCGCTGGGCATCCGTCCGGCCAGATTTGCTGCCTGCAGCCTTCATTCTGCAGCGCTGTTTAGGGGCAGACTTTTCCATCATTTGCTTTGACTTCATAAATGTAGTAATATGACTCCATAAATGAACACCCAAACCTCCACGATCCAGCCGGCGGTGGTCGGGTTCCAATGGGACCTGGCGGTTGATCTTTCGCGGAAGGAGAACCGCGTCCGCCTCAGTCCTTCGGCAATCAGGGGGATGCTTCGTCTCGCTCGGCACTGGAGGCTGCGCGATGAAGACACCCGCGTCTTGCTGGGCGGCATGTCCAATGGCAGCTTTTACGGCCTGAAACGGCGTTCCTCCCGAACCCTCGACGAGGACCTACTCACCCGCATCTCGCTGCTGGTTGGCATCTACAAGGCCCTCAACATCCTCTACAGCGCCAAGCTGGCCGATGCCTGGATGACCCTGCCCAACTCGAATCCCATGTTCGGCGGAGACGAGCCTTTGCGCTATGCCAAGAGCGGTGGGATCCCGGCCCTGCTCCGGATACGGCAGCTGCTCGACGCGCGTCGTGGCGGTCGCTAAACACAAGCAGTCGATGAAAGTTCCCAAGCAAGTCCTCGTCGAACGCGACCGGACCCACCGTCTCATTCCGTACCGCTACAGCGATCGCGGACGTCCCGTGCTCGATCGCATCGCTGAGGGCGACGACGACCTGCTCCGCGATCTCACCGAACTGGAGGGAGCAACCAACGATCGCCTGCTCGGCGAAAGTGGCAGGCTGCCCGGCATCAGCGCCATCGAACTGGTTTCCGGATTTCGTCTGGCACACATCGTGAACGCCACCTTTACTCATTCCCGTCCGGGCGGTGGGCGATTCAATAGCCTGGAGCGCGGAGCGTGGTATGCAGCCTTTGAGTTGCCGACCTCGCAGCGGGAAGTCAGTTTTCATCGCGCTGTCGAGCTAAAGGAAGTCGGTTGGAAGGACGAAGAAGTGTCGCCCTACATCGACTACCTTGCCGACTTTCACCACGAATTTCACGACATTCGTGGCGATGCAACCTTCAAGAACTGTCTCGATCCCGACAGCTATGCTTCGTCGCAGGCGCTTGGTCAGCAGTTGTTGAACAGCGGTTCGGCGGGGGTTGTCTATCCCAGCGTCCGCCGGCCAGGGGGAGTGTGCCTTGCTTGCTTCCGTCCGCCTCTGGTCTTGAATGTGCGGGAGGGCTCGATGGTGACATTCACGTTCGTGAATGCGGAACTGCAATCGGTGCGAGTGAAACGCTGAGCTGTGACCTTTGCCTAGGGCAAGGCCTCATAGAGCGCTGCCACCGCCTCAGCTTTCCACACTGCGCCCAGCTCCAGAGCCTGATTTTCTTCCGAGTACACTCCCAGGAATTTCGTCACGCTCTCGGTCGAGCCGCCGCTCTTATCGGCGTGGCTGAACCGGCGTGCGTACACAGGAGAACCCGACATTCCCGACCGGGCCGTGGTGTCGACCAGAAACTTGGCTTTGCCGCCGTAGTTGATGTCGAGATCGCTGGCGATGGTTCCCGTTTTCCAGATGGGCAATCCACCGCCCTGGGTTTCGCCGAACGGGAACCCAACGATGTTGACCGGGTCTCCCGGAGCAAGCTGCATATCGGAATTGCGCAACCCGAGGTCGAGGGGGTAAAACGCAACGCCGTCGGTATTCTTCAGAGGTAGCGCGATCAGGTCAGCCGAAGCTCCCAAGGTGGGATGCTCGAGCCAGCGCTTGTGCTTGTGCTCGTCGTAAAGCGTTTCTTCCACCCAGAACCAATCCCCCAGGCGGCCAGCCGTGTTGTGCAGGACCTTCAGTTTGTCGGCACACATCCAGCCGCCGACGTTTGTCGGACTGGTATCCTCCGCGCAAGTGAGGACCACGTGCCGCGTCGTAACCAGGTAGTAATTCTGATTTTTTTGCAGGACGAACCCGGTTGCACTGCCAATGGAAGCTTCCCCGTGAAAAACGGCAACGGCGAGCGAGGTGACGGAGAGCCGGTCAATCGTCTGGCTGTTCTGTCCAAGCGCGAGCACAGCGCTACAGGCGCACAGCATCAGTTGCACGGCAAACCTGGCCAAGAAGCCTCCCGCCTGTGAAGGTGATCGTGTCGATATTGCAGGAAACCAGGGTCCCGCGCCAACAGGAAAGTGAACCCCATACCCCAGAAAAGAAACGGGCTGAGCGTAAGCCCGGCCCATGTCATCTCCGTCGACGGTCGATTCCTTCAAGTACCGCGTCAGTGGACCTCGATCGACGAGATGCGATCGTTCCAACTGTGGCCGGGTTTTACCTGGAAACGCTGCAGGTTGGAGCAATCCTCCTGCAAACGCAGATTCGGTCCTCCAAAGTTGGAATCCTGGTAGACGGTCACCCACACGCGACCATACAGACGCACAGAAGAGATCGAATCGTTGAATCCGGACGGCATTTTCTCCATGCGATCACCCTTTTGCACGCAGAACTTGTCGCCCTTGAAGTCGGCATCTTTGAAAAAACAGGCGCCGTCGCGATCATAGTCTCCGTAATCTCTCAGATTCGCAACTTCGATCGAGGAGATACGGTCATTCCAGCTGTGGCCGGGTTTGACCTGGTAGGCCTGCAGGTTGGGGACGTCGTCTCGCAAGCGCAGGCTGGGCTCGCTGTAGTTGCGGTCTTGGTACACAGTGATTTCCGTGCGTCCGAAGATGCGGATGGAGGAGATCGTGTCGTTGAATCCGGGCGGCATCTGCGGGACCCGTTCGCCCGGGCCTAGGCAAAACTTATCGCCGCGAAAATCCGCGTCCTTGTAGAAGCACGCGCCTGCGCGCCGATCTTGATCCCGATCGTCGCGATCATGATCATAACGATCTTGGGCGATGGTCGTTCCCAGGACGCTTGCGAGAAACACGAGAAGCACTGCGAGTCGTGCGCGTAGGGATTTCACGTTCGCTCCTGAAATTGAAATTTGGTCTGACTAACGTGCGTTTGAGGGAATGATAATCGAAGGAAACCATCCCGGCCCAAGGACCTGGGCGATCAGTCTGGCCAGGGCCGCCGATTGCGGAAAATGCGGTTCAGAAACCATCAACAGCGGCATCGTTCGTAAGGCGCGAGGTCCGGCAAAACGCCCGTCCAGCAAGGCCATCGCCGCGGCACCGTTTTGATATTTACCGAATGTTCATCATTCCTTAACAGAACCGTAACAGCTGGCCGCTAGCGTGCCCATGGTCGCGCCCGTGCGCCCGCGCGTGGCCCGACGACTGTTCGCATGGAGGAGCTGCACATGAATCGAAAGGTCGCCACCTTGGGGATCCTGGTTCTGGCCTTGGCGAGCACGATGTTCGCCGCCGAAGGAGTGCCGACGGGTGTTCCACGTCTGGATCACGTGTTCCTGATCCTGATGGAGAACCACGGCTACAGTCAGATCGTGGGGAATCCCGCCGCGCCGTTCGCGAACCAGTACGCCAAGATCGCCAACTTCACCACCAACTACTTCGCCATTGGGCACCCCAGTTCTACCAACTATCTGGAAATCGTCGGTGGATCGAACTTCGGTGTGCGCAGCGATAACGCCCCTGACTGGCACAACAAGAACTGCACTCCAAATCTCGGGCCACCGGCCTCTACCAACCTCGACACTCCCAACAGCGGCAACGTTTGTCCCATCGCGGGCACCGGCACGGATGCGGAGACCCCAGCCCTTGACACCACCAACGAGTGTCCCAACACGGCTCCTTGCCCGCCCGGTCTGATCAGCATCGACGGCAGTTCGATTCCTGCCGCCTCAAAGATCGTCGGCAAGAGCATCGGAGATCAGCTAGCGGAACACGACCGCCGCTGGAAGAGCTATCAGGAGAGCCTGCCGCCCACCGGCGCTGACGGCATCGCCTACAGCGACGGCTTCTTCACCGACGTCGCGTCCCCTCCCGCCGCCATAGGTGGCCTGCTCAAACTGTATGCGGCGAAACACAATCCTTTTGTGTATTTCAAGAGCGTGCAGGACGGCAATGACCCCCACAACAGTCTTAAAAACGTTGTCGGCTTCGAAGGCAGCGGCGGGCTCTATGACGATCTCGCGTCCGGTCACGTTCCGGACCTTGCGTTCATCGCCCCGAATCAGTGCAACGACCAGCACGGTCGTGGCAATGGTGGCTCGCAGTGCGCCTTTGATCCCGTCACCGATGGCTCACAGAGCGGCCTGAACCCTGCGCTGATCTATGTCGGCGACCTCACTCTGAGGACCCTCGTGGCGGCCATTCACCGGTCTCCAGCGTGGGAACACGGCCGGAATGCAATCGTGGTGGTGTGGGACGAAAACGACTACAGTTTTGTGCCCAACCTGAATCGGGTTCTAGCGATCGTGGATACGAACTATGGTCCACACGGCCAGCACAGTGGGCGTTTCTATACCCACTTCTCGCTGTTGAAGTCGCTCGAAGCAGGGCTGGGTCTGCCTTGCCTGAACCATGCCTGCGACGAGAACACGAAAGTCATGTCGGACTTGTTCGGCGGCGAAGGCGACTAGTCGGCTGAACGCTCTGGCTAAAGGTCGTCAGACGCAAGGATGATTCGGGCCAGCTCTATCAGGGCTGGCCCGCTTTCTCTCGGAAAAGAGCCCGACTCAAAGAGCGCGCCCCGCAGCGCCAGTCGCGACGCAATCTTCTCGCAAACCCGCGGCAAGTCCGTCTACAATGGAGCCGCTAACCTTCACGACAACTTGGACGATACGCCCTCAAAACCGTCCCGGCGTTGGAGTGTGATCGCTGCCGGCTTGTTGATCCTTGCGATCGGTCTGGTGGTGATGTTCACCGGTAATGTCGCATTCCGCAGTCCGACTTCCGCAGTGGTTTTGGCTGCCGTTGGATTGGTGGCCGTCCTCTTGCAGCTGCGCCTGCGTCCGGAAGGCGCGAAGAAGGTTCACGCACCGCAGTGGCTCAATCTGGTCGGAATCGGTTGCGCAGCACTGGCCTTGTTCGCCGACTATCTGAAGCTGAGCTCAAATCTGTACCAGGTGAGCGCGCTCGGAGCTGTGGGTTGCTTCGGAGTAAGTGGCGTCATCATCCTGGACGGAATCCGCCGCAGTCGCGCATCCGCCAAATGACCTTCGGGAATCTTGCTTGGAGGGCCTACCGGAATTCAATCGCCAGCGTCGTTTCCGCTTCCACCGGCGCGCCGTTCATTCGGTAGGGTTCGAACTTCCACCACTGTACGGAATCCATCGCAGTCCTGGTCAGCAGGCCCGGTCCGCTGACTGGGCGCACGCGGATCACGGAACCATCGCGCCCGATGACTGCGGAAAGCACCGCCACGCCCTTCAGTCGCACACCCTGCAATGGCGGCATGGCCGCGTCATGAACAAGTAGGCGTTGCATCACTTCCCAATCGACCTGCACGGGCGACTGGACAGTCTCGACGGAGTGTCCGGGAAGGCGCGATTCCAGTTGTTGCCAGGCTTGCTGCCACTGCCACCAACCCACGGCCGCCGCCACAATGACCGAAGCCGCGATTACGGTGATGATCTTCCGCCGCAAGAACCACCCATTCTTGGAATCTTGGCGAACGGGTTGTGCGCTGGGTTGTGCCAGGAATTTGGGGAGCGGAGGCTCCACCGGCGCCGAGGTCTTGCGCACTTCTGAAGCCTGCGCCGTTTCTGAGGGTCGCGGAGAGCGGCCCGAAGCCCATGCTTCAATTCCCGCTTTTTGTTCTGCGGAAATGGCCAGGAACTGCAGCCCGCAACGCAACCGTTCCTGATAACAAACGCGCGCCTTGGCGAGCACCGGGGCGGCGCCCGGAAGCCGGAATTCCACGCCCACCAGCTCGCCCGGCTGGAGTTCGGCGGCCAGCACTACGCCCAATCCGCCTTCTGCCAGATCGACGGAGCGGCCCGGCACAGCTTCCGGAACTCCCGACCGCAATACCGTCACATTCAGCGGAATGGCCAACGCTCGGCGCGGAGCTACCCGGCGGCCTAGTGGAGGCCGGCCCTGCACCCAATTCTGCGAACCTCTGACTCCGACGTTGGTCATATCCTGTCCCCTCCCGCGCGGACGGACATTGGCACAGCATCTCGGCCAGATGCGACGAGTGTGGCTCGACTGAGAGGGTTAATGGGCGGAGTATATCACCCGAAAAACACTCAGCCTACCAGTGAACGCCTGTTGAAAACACAGAAGGGTATCGAAAGGAGCAAGACTTTCGGACACCAGTAGCAGATGCCATCGGCCACTCCCGGTCAGTTACCTCTAACGGGAGTTCTCGCCCTCTTTGTACATATATTTGATCGCGGGCTTGTAGATAACCAAATTGGGCTGGGAGGTCCGGTTTACCTTCAGACAATGCTTGTCATACCACTCAATGACGCCATGAATCTCTTCGCCATCGCGCAGCACTACGACCATCGGCGTCTTGCTCTGCATCTGCTTCTGGTAATAGAAATTCTCGGCGTTGGTGGTCTCCGGCGGAGCCACCTTCTTGCCCCCTCCTCCTGCGGAGCGTTCTGACCGTTCGCGCCGCTCCATTCCCGAAGCGGCATGGTTCACGTTGTGATCGTTGCGGTTCAGGGAAGGCCGAATTAACTTGCGGTTCGCGAATCCTTCCTGCTCGAGCGGACGTTCCGTTGGCATGGAATCGATTGCATCCTTCATGGCAACCACCTGTGTTCAGCGCTGAGGCACCCGGCCACAACACCTCGCTGCTGTGCATGTGGGGATAGGGGGTGATCTTAGGATGTACCGTAGCACAGGAATGACAGGGATGACAATGCTTAAGTGACGGACAGGCAACGACTTTGGAGGTCAAGGAGCTATGAGCTTCGAGCGGCAAGCTGGGAGCGAACTGAGCCTGGCGGAGAGTTGGCCCTGACGAACGCCCCTAGAACGCTGGTGGCTCGCGGCTCGAAGCTCGTAACTCCAACCGCACCTAGGCCTTCTCCAGAGCTGCCTCAAATGCATCCAGAGAAAGCGATCGCAGTAGATTGCGCCGCATGCCGCGCTCAACCTCAGCCAGCCGATCCGCCGCCGCCCGAATCCAGGCGAAATCGGAGGCCTCGGTCAGCCTTTGCAGTTCTCCCAAGATGTCGGTGTTGTGGACTAGTTCAGGCGCGTTCGAGTTCAGAAACAGTAGGTCCTGAAGAAGCGAGTACAGCGTCCGCACGAGTTCGTCGGTTTTTTGGCGTCCATCTGCTCCCGGACGGTAGGTTTCGGTGACTTTGAACAGTTCGCTGTGCTCGCCCGTGCGCAATGCCGCGTTCAGGATGGTGAGCGCATGGGTTCGGGCCGCCGTGTAGCGCGCCAGGTCAAAGCTTCGGGCACGCCCCACCGCACCCTCCGAGAGTCTTGCCGCCAGCGCGCGCTGCCTGGCGGTCCAGTCGGGCCGCAATTTTGCCAGATCACGTTCAATCTCTTCCGCCGAAAGCGCCCCGAGCGTGAATGTCATCGCCCGCGATCGGATCGTCGGCAACAATTCCCCGACGTTGTCTGTCAGCAGGAAAATGGTGGCGAACTCAGGCGGCTCCTCGAGGACTTTCAGCAGCGAGTTCGCTGCCTCTTTCATGAAGCTCGAATCGGTGAAAATGTAAATCCGCTCCCGCGCCTCCCCCGGACGATAGTGGACGGTCTCGATCACACGCCGCACCTGGTCTACCTTGATCATCATCTGCGGCGGGTCAGGGGGCACCACCAGAACATCCGGGTGAGTCTGCACGAAAATTCGGGTTTCTTTCTTGTCGGTCTCACGCAGGTTCTCGCGGGTTTCTACAGCTTCGGCGAACCGCGCGTCCAAGTCCTGCGCCTGAGCAATGCGCGCGCAGTTGGTGCACTTGCCGCAAAAATCCGGCAGGCCGTCGGTCACCGGCGACACAAGGCAGTTCATCGCCTTGGTCAGCATCAGAGCCAGCGTGTACTTGCCCGACCCGATGGACCCGGCGAGAATCACTGCGTGCGGAAAGTGGCCGCGCGCCAACATCTCGCGCAGGCGTCGCACGAGTTCCCCATTGCCGTGAAAATCGGAAAAAGGCACGATTCAGAATCTACCACGCCGAGCTCGCAAGCACGCGGGAGCCGAGAGTGGAGGATGCTGCCCCATCGCGGACGCCAGCGACGTGCGGCTGGAAGGGAACAGGAGAACACGTTGCGAACACACAAAGCTGTCTTGTACTCCCTGACCATGGTCCTGATCGGCGCGCCATGCGTCGGCCAGGCCCGGGTTAAAGGGGCAACCTCGAAACCACGGGGCATCCTGCTGGAGAACCTGAGCTGGGACGTAGCCGAGCGGGTGCTGACCCCGGACCAGGTGGTTGTGATCGCTCTCGGCGCCCAGTCCAAGGAACACGGTCTCCACCTTCCCCTCAACAATGACTGGCTCATGGCGGAGTATTTCAAGAATCGCGTCCTGGCGAACGATGCCGTCGTCGTTGCTCCTACGATCAATTACAGCTACTACCCGGCATTCCTTGAATTTTCCGGGTCGACTTCGCTCAAATCCGACGTCGCCCGAGACATGATGGAAGACATCGTGCAGTCGCTGGCGCACTACGGGCCGCGCCGCTTCTACGTCATCAACACCGGCATTTCCACCTTGAAACCCCTGGCACAGGCCGCAACCGATCTGGCCGAGAAAGGAATTCTTTTGCGATATCTGGATTTCACAAAGGAAGTCCCGATCGAAAAAAAGCTACGCCGGTCCGGCGGAACCCACGCCGACGAAGTCGAGACTTCGATGATGCTCTACATCGCCCCCGAGGTCGTTCACATGGAAAAGGCCAAGCGAGATTTCAACGCAAATCAGCCCGGTGGGCTGACCCGCGATCCTACAGGGAAGGGAACCTACTCTCCCACGGGCGCCTGGGGAGATCCGACGCTTGCTTCCCGCGAGGAAGGGCACGCCATCGTCGAGAGGACCGTACAGAGAATTCTGGGAGAAATCGAAGAGCTCCGGCGGGCGAGTCTGCCCGCCCAACACTGAGCGCTGCCGCTACTGCGCGAGCTGTCCGGGGTGAATGCCTTCGCCCAGCACGAACGTAGCGCCCACCGCGCCCACCACAGCCGACTGGCGCGGCAGGCGCAGGTGCTGCCGGATCTGATAAACACCCTCAATCCCTGTGCAGTGCACACCCACCAGATACGACAACCCAAAGCCTTTCAGCTTGTCCGCCGTCCAGTCGATCTGCTGGTCGGTCGCTGGAAAAAGATGCAGGCCTCCGACCACTGCATACACCGGAGTGTTTGGAAATTCTTTTTCCGCAAAGGCGAGAATGTTGATCACGCCCGCATGCCCGCAGCCGGTGACCATCACTAGTCCCTTCGGCGTGCTCAAAATCAGGGACTGATCTTCGGGAATTGTGTCCTCCACCAGCCCCTCAGGAGTTCTGACCTTCCCCTTCACGGACCAGTTGTGCTCGGGATACGTCCGCGGCACCGGCCCGGTGAGCCATGCGCCAGGAAACAATTCAACCGGCCCGTCGTGCTCCACGAACGTTCCGCCAGCGCTTTCGTACTCCCCCCGCAGGGCAATCATAGGATTGTTTTCTTTGCCGTCACTTCCCGGGCGACTGTAGAAAATCCCCTTACCCACATGCGCTACCGACAGAGCTTTCGGATTGCTTTTCATGAATTCCCGCCGCAAGGTCAGCAGGCCGCCCACGTGGTCGTCATGATTGTGTGTGAGGATCACTTCGCGCACATCGCTCAAGTCGACATGCAACTCCCGTGCGTTCGAAAGTACGGTCTCCGTCCGCGCGCCTGTATCCACCAGGATGCGGTGGCCATCGCTTTCCACCAGAGCCGCGAAGCCCCATTCGCCGATGCCCTCATCCGCCAGCATGGTGGATAGAATGGTGACCTTGAGCGTTCTTACTTGAGCGTGAGGCGGAGAAGCCACGGACTGTGCACGCGAAATGCAAGCGCATGGGAATACGAAGCAGACGATCACGTAGCGTAAAAGGGAATTGCGCATGATGAATTTCCTGGATGCATCTCCGATCAGTGCACCTTGGGGGGAAACCTGAAGCGGTGGAGCACCGCTTCAAGAATTTTGGCATGTGTCTGCGCCGGCGTGCCGCGCGCATCGACCACCATCACGCGATCCGATTCGCGCCGCGCAACGGCCATATAGCTGTGCCGCACGCGGCTGAAAAACGCGCGGCTCTCCTGCTCAAACCGGTTCTCGTCTTTCTGCCCGTGCCCGTTTCGCGACGACTTCTGGTTACGCCGCCGGGCGCGCTCCACGCTGGTGGAAACATCAGAATCCATGAGCACGGTCAGGTCGGGCTGCAGGTCGCCGCACAGAATCCTGTGCAGTTCAAGCACAACCTTGCTACCCAACTTCCGGCCGCCGCCCTGGTAGGCTTCGGTGGAATCGGTGAAGCGGTCGCATAGCACGATCTTTCCCTCGGCGACCGCCGGCGCGATCACCTCATGAATGTGCTGTGCGCGCGAAGCGAACATCAAGGCCATTTCCGCCATAGGGGCGAGCCCAGTCGTTCCCGAGTCGAGGATCACGTGCCGGATCTTCTCACCCGTCGGGGTGCCCCCGGGTTCGCGGGTGACCAGGACGTCCAGACCTCGCGCCCGGAGCGCTTTTGCCAGCTTCTCGATCTGCGTGCTCTTGCCCGAGCCGTCCAGACCTTCAAATGTGATGAACTTGCCGCGATGCGAGGTGGGCACCGAGCGATGATAAAGCACTCACCGGCGGCCTGTCAGGAAAGAGGTTATCGCTGTTTTCGGTCGACCCACTTGGGGACATAAGGAACCTCGTAAGTCTGCAGTCTATCGATGATGCGTTCAGGCTCGGTATCAACCAGCAGAAGTTCCCGATGCTCAGCCCGAATGAAGCCATCCTCCGCTGCCCGCTCCGCCATGGCGAGCAGGGCGTCGTAGTACCCCTCGATGTTCAGGAACGCGCATGCTTTTTTCTGCAGTCCCAATTGCGACCAGGTCAGCGCCTCGCAGAACTCGTCCCAGGTGCCAAACCCTCCGGGCAGGGTCAGGAACGCATCCGCGAGGTCGGCCATTAGCGCCTTGCGCTCGTGCATTGATCCGACCACGTGCATCTCCGAAATGTTGCGATGCGCGATTTCTTTCTCCGCCAGCGCCCGCGGAATCACGCCTACCACCCGGCCGCGCGCGCCCAGGCACGCGTCGGCCAGGGCCCCCATCAGCCCGACATTTCCCCCGCCGTACACCAGCGTGATGCCGCGTTGCGCCAGCGCTTCTCCCACACGCAGCGCTGCTTCGCGATAGCTTGGCCGTTTTCCGTAATTCGCACCGCAGAAAACACAAAGCGCCTGGATCACATCTCGATTCTACGGGAAGCCGGTGCGACGCAAGCTTGCGGAACCTCATCAGGAACTTTACGACTTTGAAACCACAACGACCGGACTGGTATAGTCAACGCTTTGCCGGCGCTCATTGCCGGATCCTTTCCGTGAGCCGTAACTAAGGAGCTCTACGCATGTCCTGGTTCCGGGGTCATGTTGTGTCTGGGGTTATTCTTACTGCAATCGTTTCCGCCAGCGCGTGGGCCTCCGCGGGGCCGACCATTTCCATTGCCGTCGATGCCAGCGAGGCGTCGCGCAAACTTCTCCACGCCAAATTGCGTATTCCCGCTACCCCGGGCACCCTTACCCTCTACTATCCGAAATGGATCCCCGGCGAGCACGCACCCGACGGCCCGATCAACGACCTCGCCGGATTGAAATTTTCTGCCAGCGGCAAGCCGCTCAAGTGGCGCCGCGATCTGCTCGACGGGTGGACCATTCACGTGGAAGTGCCGGCCGGCGAAAACGAAGTTTTCGCCGACCTCGACTACCTTGAGCCAGCCACTCTGGTCGGCGGCTTCTCCTCGGGTTCCTCCGCGACCGATAGGCTTCTCATCATGAGTTGGAACCAGGTCCTCCTCTATCCCAGGGGTTGGAAGAGCGACGACCTTACCTACTCGGCCAGCCTCCGCATTCCAGACGGATGGAAGTACGCCACTTCGCTTCCGCTCAGCAACGCCAACGGGAGCACTTTGCATTTCACGCCTGTCTCGCTCACCATGCTGGTTGATTCGCCGGTGCTCGCCGGGCAGTACCTGAAGGTCGTGCCGTTGAACCCGGGCCAGAGTCCAACCGCTGAGCTCGACGCTGCTGCGGACAGTGCCGCCGCGCTCGAACCTCCCCAAGAAGTCTGGGAGCGCTACCGGAACCTGGTCGCCCAGGCTGCCGCTCTGTTCGGAGCCCAGCACTACCGCGATTACCACTTCCTTTACACACTGAGCGATCACGTCGCGCACTTCGGGCTCGAGCACCACGAGTCCGACGACAGCCGCGTCGGAGAAAGGGGCCTGGTCGACGAGACCAGCCGCAAGCTCAACGCCGGGCTCTTGCCCCACGAGTACGTCCACTCCTGGAACGGCAAATATCGCCGCCCCGCTGATCTCTCCACGCCCGACTACCAGCAACCCATGCAGACCGACTTGCTCTGGGTGTATGAAGGTCTGACGGAGTACCTCGGCAACATCCTTACGGCGCGCAGCGCACTCTGGACTCCCGAGCAATACCGCGACTACCTTGCCCTCACCGCCGCTGATCTCGATCATCTCCCCGGCCGTACTTGGCGAAATCTCCAAGACACGGCCGATGCTGCGCCCCAGCTCTATTTCACCCGCAAGCCCTGGTACTCATGGCGTCGCAGTACTGATTTTTACGAGGAGGACAATCTCACCTGGCTCTGGGCGGACGTCATCATCCGCCAGCAAACCAAGGGCGCGAAGTCACTTGACGATTTCTGCAAGCTCTTCCACGGCGCTCCGGGAGGAGCTCCCGCTCTCAAGACCTACACCTTTGACGACATCGTGAAAGCGCTCAACCAGGTGGCTCCCTACGATTGGGCCAACTTCTGGACCGAGCGCCTCACCAATCACGGTCCGGGTGCAGCCCTGCAGGGTCTGGAGGAGAGCGGCTGGAAGCTGGTCTACAACGAAACGCCCACCGACTATTTCCGAAGTGCTGAACATGACGATGGCGAGGTGCGGGAGCTCTATACGATCGGGCTCCGCCTGCGCGATGATGGCGCAATCATCGATACCGTGGAGGGAATGACCGCAGCGAAAACCGGAATCGGGCCGGGCATGAGGGTCGTCGCCGTCAACGGCCGCCGCTTCTCGCCCGAGGTTCTGCACGACGCCATCAGCGCTGCCAAAGGCAGTAAAGATCCCATCGAATTACTGGTCGAGAACACCGACTACTTCCGCACCTTCAAGCTCGACTACCACGACGGCGAGAAATATCCGCGGCTGGTGCGCGACGAAAACAAGCCCGATTTGCTGACGGAAATTCTGAAAGCCAGATAGCGGTGTAGCTGGGCGTCAGTCCTCCACCACGTTCTCGAGCAGGTCGGTTTCCGCCACTCCCTTGCTCGGCTTCGACGTAGCGGCCAGGTGGAACAGCTCAACTTTCGCCCGGGCGAGAATCGTGTCCCGCACCACCGGGAACACCGGCGCCTGCGAGGTGTGTGCTGCAAATGCTGCCACCTTCGCGTTCACATAGTCTCCAATCTGGATGACGGTCGTCGCCGGGGCAGGAGACGTCAGCGGACGATCCGGCAGCGTGAAGTCGAACGTGGCGTAGTAAAGCTTCTGCGCCCGATGAACCCGCAACCCTTCCCCAAGCTGCTCGGGATAGCGCTTGCTCTGGCCAGCCCACTCGAACGCCAGAGTCGCAAATACCGAGGCCATTGAATGGTCGGGATGACCGGTAACCGCGCCGTCTGGACCAAACGTCAGCACGATGTGCGGCTGCAACTCGCGCACATGCAGCACCAGGTCGGCCACTACCCGATGCAGGTCTGCCCGGTACAGTTGGCCGTCCACGTAATCGAGCACAATTCCGCGATCAATGCCCAGGATTTCACAAGACGCCGCAAACTCCTTACGCCGCATCGCCGCCAGTTCGTGGTCCGTTTTCGTGGCGCCCCGGTACGTTGCCGCTTGCCCCGGTGTCAGGCAGACGACGAAGATCTCGCACCCGCGATCGTGATAGAGGCGTAAAGTCCCACCGAACGCCGCTGCTTCATCGTCAGGGTGCGCAGTAACGCAAAGAATTCGAGCCATGCAGGGATTCTAAGCTACGCGCGAGCGATGAGCTGCGAGCTGCGAGCGGCGAGCAAAACAAACGTAGCGCCGGCATCCTGCCGGCTGCCCCGGGAGCCGGCCCTGAGCGAGCCGCAGGAGTCGAGGGGTGTCCCGCCCTCGGCTCTTACACAAGACCAGCTACCCGTCCGCGACTTCCTCGAGCATCCCTTCCTCTGCCGAGGCCTTCTCCTCCAGCATGAAGCTCAACACTTCTTGCGGAACCGGCGCGTTCCAAACCGGCGCAAACGATTGGCGGTGCAGGGGAGAGGGACCGTGCTCGCGCAGTGCGGCAAGATGATGCGGAGTGCTGTATCCCTTATTCGAAGCCAGACCATACACGGGGAATACCGGGTCCCACTTCGAGACCATTCGGTCGCGCTCCACCTTCGCCAGGATCGAAGCGGCCGCGATCGAGGCGGACAGCGCGTCCCCGTGAATGATCGGTTTCTGCGGGAGTTCGCAATCGAGACGGACCGCATCGATCAGAAGGTAGTCGGGAGCCGGCAACAACTTTGTCACAGCCATCTTCATGGCCAGCCGCGAGGCCTGGTAGATGTTGATCTGGTCGATACGGGCGGCATCCACCGCCGCGACTGCCCATGCCACTGCATGCTCGCGGATCCGATCCGCCAAAACTTCACGGCGCGGCGCAAGCAGCAATTTGGAATCCCGTAATCCCCGGATCCGGTGCGCCGGGTCCAGGATCACCGCCGCTGCGACCACCGCGCCAAACAACGACCCCCGGCCGACCTCATCCACCCCAGCGACCAGCTGAGCTCCGCTCTCCCAGGCTTTCTTTTCGTAACGTAGAGTGCAGCGCAGTCGTTTCAGCAAGCGCAGCTTGGCAGTTGCTGTGGAGACCTGAGTGCGGGAGTTTGATCTTCGGGCCACAGGCGGATATCTGGGGCCATGTTCGCGCACGCCGCTGTGGAAGTGCAAGGGGAACTCGATTCGGACCGGATTGCTGCCTGGTCCAAATTGCCATGCACGGACTCGGCAATAGCACCTTCCGGGAAAGGGCGTGCGCGTTCGTAACTGCGTGTTTGGGTACTGATGTAGGTTGAAGAATGTAGGGGTAGTTGCTACTCTCGGAACAATCCTCCAGGGAACCCAGCCTATAAATTCAAATGCTAACCAGTGCCCAGGAACTCGGGGGAGAAGCAGTGAGCCAATCTGTTGAAAAGGAAGCCGATCGCACCGAACGGCGCATCTCGGTAGCCATGCCGGTGCGGGTGACTTACTACGACGCTGATTCCAAGCCACGCCTGGAGATGGCGTGCACGTATGACATCTCGGCTCACGGGGCCCGGCTCACCGGCCTGCGCTGCGTGAAAGAGGCTGGAGAAATCGTCACCGTCGAACGTGGCCGCAGCCGAGCGTTCTGCCGCGTGGTGTGGGTCGGCGAAACCGACTCCCAGCTTCACGGCCAGGTCGGAATTCAATGCGTGGAAGCGGGAAAGGCTCTTTGGACCGCCGAGCTGCGTGACATGGAACAGATGTACGAAGTCATTCGACCTGAAGGCCGATCCGGCTCTCTCGGTTCAGGCAATCGTCGGCGCCACCAGCGCTTCAGTTTCACCGGCGCAGTCGACCTGCTCCAGAAGAGTTCCACACCCGTTCATCTGACTGGAAACCTCAAAGACGTCTCGGAAGTCGGCTGCCTGGTGGCGACTAAATGCCTGGTGCTGCCGGGTACCGAGCTGAAGCTTGTTCTGAAAATGGCCAATTACGATCTCGCCTTCACAGGCCAGGTGCGTCACGCCGCCCTCGACGTAGGGCTCGGAATCGAGTTCCGCGAGGTGCGTAAAGGCGATCGCGCCATCCTTCAGCAATTGCTGCGCAAAGCCCAAAGCCAGCAGCAGGCCGAAGAGGAAGAAAAGGCGATGGCCATGTGGGCGGGATCGGTGTCGTAGCGTAACTCCACGCTCAAAACGTCTTTCAAAAAGATCCCCAAATCGTGAGAACCCGGTGCCGCAAAGAGAAAATCTCTGTGCTCCCCCGGGGTCCTCTGTGGTTAGACCTTTCGCTGGACTAAGCCCACTACTTCGCGGCTGCCGTTTCAGCCGCTGCGTGTTCGCGTTCCACGTCGCGCAGGCGGGCCGCCTTGCCCTTCAGCGCGCGCAGGTAATAGAGCTTCGCGCGGCGCACCTTCGACGAGCGCACCACATCGATCCGGTCGATGACTTTGGAGTTCATCGGGAAAATGCGCTCCACGCCCTGGCCGAAGCTGATCTTGCGCACCGTGAAGCTGGCCTGAGGTCCCTTGGCCTGTGAAATTACGACGCCCTCGAAGGCCTGCACGCGCTCCTTGTCGCCTTCTTTGATCTTCACGTGCACGCGGATGGTGTCTCCGGGCTCAAACTCTGGGAGGTCGGTCCGTTTCGTCTTCGACAGCAGTTTTTCGATAATCAGGTTCGACATGTTTATTTCCTTAAAGGATCTTGGTGCCGCAAAATTCTCTTCTTACAGGTCATCCTAAGCGAAGCGAAAGACCTGCCCGGTGTTCCTGGCATCCTCACTTTCGCTGCGTAATTCTCCGTTCGTCAATCTCAGCCAGCAACTCGCGGTCTTCCTCGCTGAGTTCTGCTGCCTCGATCAAATCCGGCCGGTTACGCATCGTCTTGCCGAGGGCGGCGCGCCGGCGCCAGCGGCGAATCTCCTCGTGATTGCCGTTGACCAGTATTCCCGGCACCGGCATCCCGCGAAAATCTGCAGGCCGGGTGTAGTGCGGATAGTCCAGCAACCCACCCGACCCGCAGGTCGAACTCGGCCCCGGGCCCGCAACTTCACGGGGCGAAGTGAACGATTCCAGCTGGGTGGAAGCTTTGTTCCCAACCGCACCCGGAATCAGCCGCGTGACCACATCGAGGATCACGGCCGCACCCAGCTCTCCGCCACTCAGCACGTAGTCGCCGATCGAGATTTCCCGGTCGGCCAGGTGCTCGGCAACGCGCTCATCCACGCCTTCGTATCGCCCGCAGATCAGAACGACGCGTTCAAGCTTCGCCAACTCCTGTGCCAGTGTCTGGTCGAGCCGCTGTCCCTGCGCCGAAAGCAGAATTACGGATTCTTGGCTCTCGCCGCTAACGCGGGCATCTCGATCCGCCACGCTCAACCGCTCCAAACATTCAAAGATCGGTTCCGGCTTCAGGACCATGCCTTCGCCGCCGCCAAATGGGCGGTCATCCACGCTGCGGTGCTTGTCGTGGGTATAGTCCCGCAGATCGTGAACGTTTACTTCGACCAGCTCTGACTGCTGGGCCCGCCGAAGAATTCCAAAATCCAGCGGCCCGCGAAAAAACTCCGGAAAAATCGTGACCAGATCACAACGCATTTGGTAATTGGGAAATTTGTTATGTGGCAATTTGAAAACTGCTGTATCCGATTTTCAAATCACACAATTACCAGATTACTAAGTTACCCAATCTTCTTCTGCTCCCTTTTCTCTTCCTCACTCAGGGGAGAGTTGATCTCGAGCATTCCTTCCGGCAAGCGCATGCGGACTTCTTTTTGCCCGAGGTCGACTCCCTCGAGATACGCTTCCGCGAACGGAATCTCGTAAGGCGCCTTCGCCTTGCCGCGCACCATCAGCAGCGGCGCTTCTCCGGTTCCGAACTGCACTCCCTCGACGCGTCCAATCTCGCGGTCGCCGTCGAAGACCGTGCAGCCCTGCAGGTCGCTGATGTAATTCCAGCCCGGCTCGAGTTCTGCGCGCTCCGACTCCGGAACCTGAAGTTCGCAGCGGAGCAACGTCTCTGCTTCGCCGATCGAATCAACTCCTGCAAACTTCAAAATCAGCTGACCCTTATGGGGCCAGACTTCCTCAACTTCTAGCGATCTCCGCTCATTGTTAGCATCCAGCGCGAACAGTCGCATCCCTCCAGCGAAGCGGTCGGGAACGTCGGAATGCACTTCCACCGCAACTTCACCGCGCCGCCCCTGCGTTTTGAGGACGCGAGCCAGAGTAATGTACTCGTCGCCCATGGTTCCTGTTCGGGGTCCTTTGGGGATGATTCCGGAGACCTACTCCAGGATTTCCAGCGCGAAGCGCTTGCCGGCCTTTACGCCGGCCGCGCTCAACAGCGTACGCAAAGCCCGGGCCGTGCGCCCGGATTTGCCGATCACCTTGCCCAGGTCTGACTCGGCCACGGTCAGTTCGAACACGGTCTCGCCGTCCTCGTCGATCGCTTCCACCGAAACCTGGTCCGGGACATCCACCAGTGCCTTTGTGACGTGCTCCAGAAGCGTTTTCACATCGCCCGGCTGTTCGCCCATCCGCTGCTCCTGATTTTCAATAAGGCAGGGTTCGCTGAGGTCAAACAACTAGGCGGCCGGACCTGCTGCGGCCGGTTCCGGCTTGGCGAACAACCGCGCCACGGTATCCGACATCTTGGCGCCCTTCGAGACCCAATAGTTAATACGCTCGCGCTTCAGATCGATATGGGCAGCAGCGCCCCGGGGATTGTACGTCCCCACCACTTCTACCGAGCGCCCGTTGCGCGCCCGTTCCTTCTCGATCACCACCACGCGGTACTGCGGCTGTTTGCGCGCACCCGTGCGCGCCAGACGAATCATTAACACGGAACTGGATTTCCTTTCCTAGTCCTTCCGGGAGGGATAAGACAAACCATTATTATCGCGGAAGTTAGCGGGATTGGCAAGCGTGAGACGGTTAGCGGGCATGACCCTACTTTTGAAAATCCCTAGCAACCTGTCGAGCTTTAGAGGCCCCTTTCCCTAAAACGCCGTAGTAAGACCGCAATGGCGGCGCTTGCAGCGATTTCACCTCAAGAGTGCTAAAACCTCCCACGGCTCCGGCCGCTCCGTATAATCCTCGTTCGCCGCGGCAAACTCCACGATCCCCTCGCGATCGATCACATACGTCGCCGGAATCGGCAGTTCCCAGCTCTGGTCGCCGTTGATGAAGGGAAGATTGATGAACGCCCGCCGGTAGATCGCCTGCTGCTCCTCCGGCACGCGGTACACGAGCCCAAACTGGCGCGCCACGGAATTCCCGACATCACTCAGAAGAGGGAAGCGCAGCTTGTGCTGGTCGGCCATGAAGAATGACTGCTTCACTGTCTGCGGAGAAATACCCACCAGCGACGCCGTGGCCGTCTCAATCTCAGGAAGTGCGCGGTTCATGGCCTCCACCTGCCCGCAGCAGAATGGGTCCCAACGCCCGCGATAGAAGCACACGATGAGCTTGCCCCCGCTCAGCAAGTCTGCCGAGGAAACCAACCGGCCGTTGTGATCAGGAAGAGAAAATTCAGGAGCCTTCGCGCCCACTCCCAGAACTGCTGCCGCCTTCCCCTGTGCCTTGAGATCCGCGATCACACGCGCATGCACTGCCAGCGTGGCGACCGGCACGTACTGCGCGATCTTCTGCTTCCGCTCGGCAAGGATCTCGCGCAACGGGCGCGAATCGGTTCCGGGAGGCGACTCATCCAGCGATCGCCATTTCATGCGGCGCCAGTATACGGGACCGTTCTCGTCGCCCGACAGACCCCCGTCCCCTTTATTGCTTCTTGGTCTCGGGTTTGGCTTGCTTCTGCTGGTCCTCAGTCCACGGCGGCACGATCCCATTCATGCGTGCGTACGCGATCGATTGCCCCAGGTGTTCGCCCATATGCCGCATGACGAACAGCAAGATGCCTCTCTGGGTATTTTTGCTGCCGCCGAACCAGTCCAGTTGCTTGTCGAGATCGGCGTCCGGCATCTTGATTACCGCCTCCCGCATGTGGGTAAAGGAATCCTGTAGCGTCTGGATCACTTTCGCCTTGTCGGTCGTCGACTTGTCAAAGCCCTTCGCCTGAAACCCTTCGGGCGGAGGCGTGCCGATCAATTTCGTCAGATTGTAGTTTGCCGCTGCCACATGCAAATAGACTTCTGCGATCGAGCGCACGTCAGGCGCGGGACGCCACGTGAACTTGTCTGCCGGAGTGGCCTCCGCCAGTCGCGTAAACTTCTGCTCCTCACCCTTCAATTCGACCAGAAATTCCGCCCGCGGCCCCGACGAAGGAGCCGCCCCCGCGGACTTCTCCACAGGCTTGTCCTGTGCGATCGTCTTCGCCGGAAATGCGCATGCCAGCACCATCACGCCAAGTAGCCATGAGCGACGCATAGAGTCCTCGATTCGGTAGGGATTCGTACAAACAGTGATCAGACGGAAGAGCCAAAGCAAAGTGAGCCTAAGCACGCCGGACTAACGGCACGTGCCAACGAGCAACGACTGACGACTACCTTCACATCCCCGGCATTTTCATCCCTGCCAGGCGTCGCGCAAAACTCGGCTTCCCCATCTGCTTGAACATCTTCTTCATCTGCGCGTACTGGCGGAGCAGGTTATTCACTTCCTGCACAGTGGTCCCCGAGCCCCGTGCGATGCGCTTGCGGCGGCTGCCGTTGATGGCCTCGTGATGATTACGCTCGTACACGGTCATCGAATTGATGATCGCTTCCACGCGGTTGATCTGCTTCTCGTCAACCTTGTCCGCCGCCTTCTGCAACCCGCTGAATGGGCCGATCGAGGGCAGCATGCCCATCAGGCTCTGGATCGATCCCATCTTGCGAACCTGCCGCAATTGATCGCGGAAGTCTTCGAGTGAGAAGCCGTCGCCGGCGAGCACCTTGCTCGCCATCTCCTCGGCTTTCTTCTTGTCGATCTTCTGTTCGGCCTTCTCGATGAGCGACATGATGTCGCCCATTCCCAGGATCCGCGAAACGATGCGGTCGGGGTGAAACGGCTCGAGCGCATCGTACTTTTCGCCCAGGCCGATGAACTTGATCGGCTGCCCCGTCACCTGCCGTATTGAAAGCGCCGCGCCGCCGCGAGCGTCGCCATCCATCTTGGTGAGTACCACGCCGGTCAGCATCAACTTCTTGTGGAACTCGTCCGCCGAGTTCACCGCGTCCTGGCCGGTCATGGCATCGGCAACGAACAGAATCTCCGACGGATTCAGCAGCTTCTTCAGCGACTGCATCTCGTCCATCAACTGCTCGTCAATGTGCAGGCGGCCAGCCGTGTCGACGATCAGGACGTCGCTGCCCGTGTTGATCGCTTCCCGTCTCGCTTCCTTCACCAGTCGCTCGACCGTGGCCGTGTTCGCCTCGGTGACTTCGCCTTCGTAGATGTTGGCCTTGATCGCGTCTGCCACGACCTTGAGTTGCTGCCGCGCCGCCGGACGATACACGTCCACGGAAACCAGCAACGGACGGTGTCCGCCATTCTTGAGCCAGTTCGCCAGCTTGCCCGAGGTCGTGGTTTTGCCCGACCCCTGCAGCCCGGCCATCAGCACCACGGTCGGCGGCTGGGAGGCAAATTTCATCTTCGCCGTGTCTTTGCCTAGGGCCGCGACCATCTCATCGCGCACGATCTTGATGACCTGCTCGCCCGGCGACAGCGCCGTCATCACTTCCTGCCCCACGGCCTTCGCCTGGATCTGGTCGATTAACTGCTTCACGACCTTGAAATTGACGTCGGCCTCGAGCAGAGCCAACCGGATCTGCCGCAGCGCCTCCTGTATGTTCTCCTCGGTAAGCGTGGCCTGCCCGCGCAGTGTCTTGAACGCGCGCTGAAGTTTTTCCTGAAGGTTCTCAAACATAGGGTTAAAGATGATATTTTAGCAGCCGGGAGTGCAGCGAGTGCGGGTGGCTGATGGCCGGTAGCTGGTAGCGATGGCAAAAGGCTGAATCGCGGAAAGCTTGAGTTCTACCCTCATCCGCTCTGGCATCGGCCGCGATGTATGCGGGCCTGGTCAAACGATGATGGCGATCGCCCGAATCTCCCAGCGTTTGTTCTTGAGGGTGTCGAACACGTGCACCGATGAGACCGCGGGATCGGTCACGAAGATCCGCGCAGTCTGCCCGCTTTGGGGAGAGCTTTGCCTTAACTCGGCCTGTCACTTACGGTTTCAGATCGCGCCTTCCAGCGTGTGCGAGAGCTCTTCCCATTCCTGCATCAGAGATGCCAACTCGCTTCGTCGCTCAGCAAGTTCCTGCGTCTGCCGCTGCGTTTCATCCGCGCTGACAAAAGTGGTCAGGGCAGTTTCGCAGTGCGCGATGGCAGCTTCCACGCGCGCGATGCCTTCTTCAATCTCATGGACGCGATCTTCCAACTGCTTGCGCTTGATCGGATTCAAGCGTTTGCTCTTGGAAGGCTCGATCTCCGCAGAATCGCCCGTATGGTCTCCGTTGCCGGAAGATACCGCTGTAGCACGAAGGGATTCAGCCGAAGTCGAGACTCCCCGGTTTCGCGAATTGGGCATGGGCACGTCGTCGAGGGTCGGGACCGAACCCACGCGTCCTTCCTTCCGCCAGCGATAGTCCTCGTAGTTTCCAGGATAGATCTCGACCCGGCCGTCGCCGATTTCGAAGATTCGCGTTGCTAGTTTGTCGATGAAGTAGCGGTCGTGCGAAACCAGCACGACAGTTCCCGTATACGCTGCCAGCGCTTCGAGCAAGATATCCTTGGCCCGCATGTCGAGGTGGTTCGTCGGCTCGTCGAGCAGGAGGAAATTCGCGGGGTGCAGCAACAACCGCAACAGCGCATAACGTCCGCGCTCGCCGCCGGAGAGCACGCCGATGCGCTTGAACACGTCGTCAGCCTGGAACAAGAAACAGCCGAGCAGGTTGCGCAACTCGGTTTCCGTAGAGCGCGGCGAGAGCTCGCTGAGGTCGTCGAGAATCCGCTCGTCGGGATCCAATTCTTTGTACTGGTCCTGCGCAAAGTAATCGGACTCGACGTTGTGGCCGATTTTGTATGCGCCTGCGCTGAGCGGTTCGATGCCCGCGAGCAGCTTGATAAGCGTGGACTTGCCTGCACCGTTCACGCCAACCAGGGCGATGCGGTCGCCACGCTCGATCATGAAATTCACGTCGCGAAACACTTCCTTCGACCCGTAGCTCTTCGCCACCCCCTTGAACTCGGCAACAATCCGCCCGCTCGCCTTCGGTTGCGGAAACGAGAAGTGGATCGACTTCTCCTCGGGAGGCATCTCGATCCGCTCCATTCGCTCGAGTTCCTTGATGCGGCTCTGCACCTGCTTGGCCTTGGTTGCCTGGTAGCGGAAGCGGTTGATGAACACCTCTAATTGCTCGATGCGCTCTCGCTGGTTGCGGTATGCGGCCTCGAGTTGCTCGCGGCGCTGCGTCTTCTCGGCGAGGTACTTGTCGTAGTTGCCGGTGTAGAAGAAGAGCTGCTGGTTCCAGATCTCGACCGTCTTCTTCACCGTGACATCGAGAAAGTAGCGGTCGTGCGAGATCAGAATGAAGGCATACGGATATTCGTTCAGATACTCTTCCAGCCAGTTGCGCGCCTCAAGGTCCAGATGATTCGTCGGCTCGTCGAGCAACAGCAGGTTTGGCCTCTGCAGCAGTAGCTTCGCCAGCGCAATGCGCATCTGCCAGCCGCCGGAGAATTCGTCGGTCAGTCGCGTCCAGTCTTCCTTGCGGAAGCCGAGGCCGGTAAGGACTGTGCCGACCTTCGCTTCGATCGCATAGCCGTCCCGCGTCTGGAATTCATGCTCGATGCGGTGATATCGCTCGGCAACCTGCCCGTACTCGCTCGACTCATGCGACAGCTCCGACATGCGCCGCGTGAGTTCCTCCATCTCGCGTTCCATGCCGCGCAGTTCGTCGAAGACCGCCAGGCACTCGGCGAAGACCGTACGCCCCGAAAGTGCCAGCCCGTCCTGCGGTAGGTACCCGGCAGAGATCCCCCTGGCGATCGTGATCGAGCCATAGTCGAGTGTCTCCAGTCCAGCGAGGATCTTCATGAGCGTGGACTTGCCGGTCCCGTTCGCACCGACCAGACCGATGCGGTCCTGCGGCGTGACCAGCCAGTCCGCGTTCTGGAACAGGAGTTTGTGGCCGAAACGTTTGCCGGCGCCCGAAAGCTGAATCATGACGTCCGATTCATCGTCTCATGACAGCGTGGGATTGCAGAAGCGAAGAGCGTGGTCGGCCGCGTGTCCGCGGGTCGTCAGCGCCATCGAGAAGTCGCACGTCGGGGCCAGGGAAGAGCGCGAAACCCTTGGTCGGCTTACGGGAAGTGTGTCCCCGCCCTATTTCTGAAGATCCGGCGGCGGCTTCATCGGGTCGCGCGGCGTTGAGGAGGTGCCGTCGGGATCCATGACCCGGACCGGAGTGACTTGTGGCTTGCGTGCGCGCGCGGCGCGAGCCAGGTCTCCGAGGGACGCCTCAGAGGGCTTGCGCACGGGCGCCGTCTCCGTTCCATCCTCTTTCACCATGCCGGCATCGATCGACACGGGATCGTTGGAGACGTGTACATTGCGCCGCCATGGCTGGAACCCGACCATGCGCAGCACGACTACATGATCTCCAGCCGTGAGGTGCAGCGTGTTCGGCGTGTTTCCGGAAACCCGCCCATCCACGGAGATCTCGGCACTCTGCGGATTCGAGCTGACCTTCACTTCCCGTGTCGGTCCGCTGGCCGCGCGCAGCCGCGTGAGGTCCACTTGCTGGTTGCCATCAACATAGGCTGTGAGTTCTGTTCCTTGCGTGATGCTGGCGTCCTGCCCGCTGCTGGAGACGACCAAGGCTTGTTGATCCCGCACCGCCTTGACCTTCGAGGCGCGGATCGGAATGCGCTCGCCGTCGGCCAAAGTCACTGAATCAAGATTGACATCCACCCACCCGCCGCGGCCGCTGCCCCCACCCGAACGCAGATTCGTGACTTCCACCAGCCCCGCGTTGCCTTTGGCGATGACCGCCACGTCGCTGATGCGAACGTCTTCGGCGACTTCCAGCTGCAGGCTTTCGCCGATGCGGATGCTGCCCGGTTGCGTCGAGCTGTTCATGCGCAGCTTCAAAGGCGTACCATCCGCGAGCACTGCGCTGACCGGGGCGGCGGAAGCAGGCTGAGTGGCCGCAGGATTCTGCGCGCTAGAACGGAAGGTCAGTCCGGCGAGGACAATCGTCAACAGCAACAAGGATTTTGACATCGATGTCTCCGGAAGAGCTCAAGGCCGATCCTTGGCGGCTTCCGAGGACATTGTTTCAACAAAACACCAGGCCCGATAGTTACTGGAGTCACTCTCCAAGAGTGCAAAACCAGGACGATTAAAAGGGACTTGATTACGGTCGGATCTGGCCAGAGACACGCAGGGAAGAAGGGATTTCGCGAGCGCCAAGAAGCTGGATGCGCTCCATCGCGCGATCGATCACCGCGTGCAGCTCGCCTGCATATTTCACTTCGCGGCCACGGGCCAGGACACTATGGGCCTCCGTGGCGGTGAACCAGGTGGGGTCGCGCATGGCCTCGCCAACAGTGCGCATGCGGGTTACTTCCATCAGGAAGGCTTTCACGACAAATTCGCGCACGCCTGAGGGCTGCCAGAACACTCCCTTGGAGTGCAGGTAGAGGCAAAAGTGCCGAGGCTCAATGACGCCGACGGCTCCGGCTTCTTCGAGGGCCTCGCGGGCAGCGGCCTGACTGTGAGAAAGACCCGAGTCCGTGCAGCCTTTGGGGAACGTCCATTTACTTCCGCCATTGGTTCGGACCAGCAGAAATTCCACAGAGGAACCGCGTCGGCGGTAGCAAACAGCCGCCACCTGCAACGGCAACGACTTCGGTACGCGGTCAATGGGCACGGCGAATATCCCTGGAGCCAAGCATACCCGCCACGTGTTGCAGAATGATGAAAGTGCAACAAAAATTGTGCACCCTGGTAACCGTTAAGAGTCGGGGTGCGATACATCCGCAGGCGGGAACTTTGCATCTGCGCTGGTAACTGCCACAAATGAGGAAGTTCCTTCCCTGAGAACAGGTTAGCCTGGGCGAGGGACGGGCGCCGCAAGGCGCCGCGAGTGGATCTCAGAGATCCGGGGTTTGTGGGGTGAGGCTTCTTTTCGGGAAGCCCAGACGGGCGTGGAAACCTACAACCAATCGTTTCGGGGAGACAAATCATTTGAGAAGACATTTGGTTCTGTTCATCGTCCCGGTGTTTTTGGCCTTCGCGGGTTCGGCTTTTAGTCAGCAGATGGATTTCGCTCTCGGATTCAGCACCGTCCACTCCGCGCCGGTTTCGAGTTCCCAGGCGCAGTTGCAGTTTCCGCCCGTCTCGTTGACGGGTGGCCTTTATCCCTCGTTTAGCGGAGATGTCAGCTTCCGGAAAAACATTGCCGTGGGTGGAGAGATTAGCTGGCGCGGCGGCCAGGCCAACTACGACTTTTCGCAGCCCTATCGGCCGATCTTCTGGGACTTTGATGGCATGTATATCCCCAAACTCGGACCGCGCGCGCAAGCGGAACTCTCCGCCGGCATTGGCGCGGAGAGCACTCGCTTTTACACCAACTACCTCAACTGCAACCAGATCACTTGCACCAACTACGCCACCAGCACGCATTTCATGGGGCAGTTCGGTGCGGGTTTGAAGCTGTATGCCAAGGGCGGTCTGTTTGTGCGGCCAGAGGTGCACGTGTACATGGTGAAGAACAATATTGAGTACACCTCACCCTACATCGTGCGCTATGGTGCGTCGATCGGATACACCTTCGGGCACTAGAACGCCAGCTTGAGCGAGACCCTGGGCCGGCATTTTGCCGGCCTTCGTTCTTGGAACTGGTATGCTTTCGTCTCGCCCCAAGACCGATCCTATCGGGGACACAGAGGAACGCGGAGGGAGGCTCATGCTTCGAATGGTGTTCGCGTTGATGCTCGCGTTTTCGTTAAGTTCAGCCTGGGGGCAGGCTGAGGGTGCGAAAGCCGATCCATCCGGGCACTACCTCTTTGCATGGACCGGCGACGCGGACGGAAAAGGGAATGACTTCCTGGCAGTCATTGACGCCGATCCGGCATCTTCCTCCTACGGACGTCTGCTAAAGACAGTTCCGACACAGCAGCAGACCATGTTGGTCCATCACACCGAATACACCATGCCAGCCAGCGGCATGCTCTTCGCCAACGATCACTACGCCGGGAGTACCTTCATATTTGATGTGCGGGACGGCCTGCACCCCAAGCTGGCAAGCTCGTTTACCGACAGGGATGGCTACATGCACCCGCACTCCTACGTGCGTCTGCCGAATGGGCACGTGCTGTCGACCTTCCAACACGCGCACCACGGGGCGGACGGCAATAGCGGTGGCCTCGTCGAGATCGATGACACAGGCAAAGCCGTTCGATCCTCGAGCAGCGCTGATCCGGCCTTCCCTGGGGCATTGCTGACTCCCTATAGCCTGGTCGTGATTCCGGAGAAAGACCGAGTTGTTTCGACCAACTCGTCGATGCACCTCGAGGAGCTGTTGCACGGCGTCACGCTCCAGGTCTGGCGATTTTCGGATCTGAAGTTACTCCGCACGATGTACATGGACGTTGGCGAAAATCACTATGCCCACATCACCCCGCAGGAACCGAGGCTTGGCCCTGATGGGGCGGTATACGTGCAGTCGTTGAGTTGCGGACTGCAACGGGTCACTGGAGTCGAAACAGCCGAGCCCAAGGCAAAACTGGTCTACACCTTCCCGGGGCAATTCTGCGGAGTGCCAACAATCGTGGGACACTACCTGATCCAGAGCGTAAGGACGCTGCACGCTCTAGTCGTGCTGGATATCAGCAACGGAGCCGGGCCAGTGGAAGTCTCGCGCCTCGTTCTCGGGGATACCTATCTGCCGCACTGGACGGCGTGGGACCCGAAAACACAGCGCCTGGTCGTGACTTCGGGAAACAAGCCGGATGACCGGCTCTTCCTGGTGAAGATGGATCCCAACACCGGTTCCGTATCACTCGACGAGAATTTTCGTGATACCGATGGAAAGCCCGGATTCAGCTTTGCCGATCGGCAATGGCCGCATGGGTGGAAGGGATCCGGCGTACCCCACGGGGCGGTTTTTTCGCGCTGATCGTGCTCGGGTTTCGTACGGTGAGATGAAAGGCGACGCAAAAGCCGCCCCGCGAGTCATGCAGCAAGGCGGCTTCTAGAAATTCCTCTTGGTTGCTGGTTACCCTTACTTCTTTGGACGGGATTCGGGCGGCACCAGTCCGGCGACCCGATAGTAGACAGCCAGTTGGCCGTAGTGCTCACCCATGTGCTCAATGAAGCCATAGGCGTAGTCTATGACCCGGGTTTGCTGATTGGCGAAGGGATCCACCTTCAGGTCGTTCATGCCTGCGTCGCCCTTCTTCTTGATCGCGTCCGCACCGTCAGACATGGCTTTCTTCACGAAAGCCACGATCTCCGCCTTGCTCTTGAAGTTGGCGCGCGGCGGAGCTTCTTCGGCGGGAGGTTTCTCTCCGTTTGCCAGGTTCGTGAAGTAGTAGTTGGCGCCGGCGGCGTGCAGGAGCTGTTCGGCGAAGCTCCGCTGTGCGGGCGTAGGTTTGAAGTCGTATTTGTCTTCCGGGAAGTCCTCGGCCATGGTGTTGAGCTTCCGCGCGACATCGTTCCAGGAGTCGAGCACGGCCTGCGACGGGCTCAGTGCGGGTTTGGGGGGCGTGTCTTTCTTGGGCGCATCCTGGGCAGCGGCAGCCAAAGTCGCAGCCAGGATCAGGGCGAGCGTCCAACCAGCTTTTGACATGAGGGGGAAAACCTCCAAAGGTGATTTGAATGCGTAAGCTGGGACATCTTAGCCGCAATTTCACTCAGAGGGAACTAAGGATGGGCACCCATGAGGACGAACTTAACAAAAACAGTCATGAGATGTTGTTGGTGAATTGAAGAATCGAGAAAGGGGCGCTGTCTTGTCGAATAGTTCGGGCCAGCAGTCCATTTATTCTGCGAACAGATGCGGTTCGCGCGCAGAGCACTGCCGGCCCCAAGCAGTTCGAAGATTGTCCGTCAATCTAACACGCACGACTGACATTGTGAAAAACGAAGGTTATGGCCCGGTCGTGGGGCTAGGATTCCTGCTTGGATTCGATGGCCTTGAGGATGGCAGCGCGAGCCGCGGCGTGGCGGTTCAAGGGGCGCTCCTGAGCTGTGGCAGCCGGCCGGATAGGAAGTTTCTGTTCGGGCATTTCGGAGGCGACGCCTTTTTTTCGAACGCTGCCCTGGGGAACTAAAATCAATTCGACGTCTGCCGCATTCAAATATCCCTCGCCCGTATGGTAACGCCCGCAACCTGGAACCGGGCAGGCGTGTCCCGCAACGATGGCATGGCCGCGTTTGAACCAGCAGACCACCATCTGCAGGTTGGTGTGACGGTCGCAGGTTGGGCGTGGGTGTGGCATATCCTGAGGCTCAAAAACAACTTCTTCCACAAGGAAGAGCAGATGCCCTTCCAGACGCGATTTCTTGTCGCAAGCATGGCCCGGAACTGCAAACGTCTGATAAGACGAGGCAGAGCAAACCCGACGGTAGACTGAAATCTGCTGGCCCTGAGTCGGTTCGACACAAATTCGTGTCGGCTGAGCGCTCAGTCTGGGGGACTGAGATGCCCTCAACAAAAAGAACCGTTTCTTAATTTCGCCTGTGGCTGGGGCCGCGGACGTCAGAGCCGGAACGGTGCGCTCAACAGACGCGCCGGGAACAGGATGACCGCTGCAATCAGCGCCAGCACACCGTGAACTGCGATTCCGACGAACCGAAAGGGCAACAGAAGTAGCCAGACAAAAGGATAAACGATTAGGGCCAATAATGCTACGGGCCAGCAAAGGACGAACAGAAGGCACCAGGCGAGGAACGCAAACATGGGACACCTCCGTCGTGTCTAGCTTAGGGTACGAGGAAGAGGCGGGAAAAGTTCCCGCGTCACGCCGGTTGGGTTACGAGGTAGCGTTGAAGAAACGATAGGGTGCGCCGGCGGGCGTCGTCCCAGATCTCGCCCGTGAAGCCGTGTCCCGCGCCAGGGTAAATTTGCATTTCGTAGGGAACGGATTTGTTGTCGAGCAGCTGTTGCAGGTGATAGGCCTCGGCGACCGGAACGGTGGGGTCGTGATCGCCGTGAAGAATCAGAGTTGGACACAGCCGGCGAATGAAGACGCTCATTTCTTTAGGCATGCCTCCGAAAAACTCGACGACAGCTTTGACGCGCGCATCGACGGCAGCGACGGAGAGCGCGAGGTAAGCGCCCAGAGAAAAACCGAGGAGGCCGATTCGTTGGCTGTCGACTTCAGGCTGGCGCTCGGCGTGGGAGATTGCGTCCCAGATGGTCTTTCCCCACAGCGGAAAATTCCGAATGACGGTTTGCTTATCGGCGACGCCGGTGGTACCGGTGCGATCGAAGTAATGAAGCACGTAAACGGCAAATCCCTTGGAGGCGAGCATTGCAGCAGGGTCCGACATCGTTGTGTGGCCTCCCGCCGAACCGTGCAGGCCGATCACTGCGGGTAAGCCGTGATTCTGAGCTTGAGGTATGAAGGCATCGTAGGCAATGGACTTTCCGCCCGAGACGAAGGTGCCACGCGATTGAGCAACCGGGGTTGAGGAGGTTGGAGGAACGGAGTGAGGCATCCTAAACCCTCACCTCGGCGGGATTCGCGGCCAGCTTTCGCAGGGATTCCTCGTAGGGCGCCCGGGCGATGCCACGTTCGGTGATGATCGCGGCCACGTAACGAGCAGGGGTGACATCGAAAGCGGGGTTTTCTACCGCGACCCCGTCGGGCACCATTTGGCGGCCGGCGATGTGGGTGACTTCTTTCCCGTTGCGCTGCTCGATGGGGATGCCTTCCCCGTCGGGTGTGGCAAGGTCGACAGTCGAGATGGGAGCGGCCACATAGAACGGGATGTTGTGTTCCTTTGCGAGCACGGCCACGGTATAGGTGCCGATCTTGTTGG
>Ga0182037_10000032_pt1 | contig 52074 bp, 54 predicted proteins | sample sta12Cox44000082_FD_125974 | JGI IMG/M metagenome (GOLD analysis project Ga0182037, IMG submission 125974) | Lab enrichment of tropical soil microbial communities from Luquillo Experimental Forest, Puerto Rico - statoxic.12C.oxic.44.000.082 | ecosystem: Environmental > Terrestrial > Soil >... | reverse complement strand
AGCGAGCGCGTTCGGGGCGGATCAATCTCAAGACGAAGCCGCGATTCGAGAGTTGGAAGCACGGTAGCCGGAAGCGTGGAATCATCACGATGCGAAAGCGTACGCGAGCCTGTTCACAGAAGAGGGCGATTGCGTGAATGTGGTCGGCTGGTGGTGGAAAGGGCGCGCGGACATCGAGAAAAAACTCACTGATGCCTACATCTATGTTTTTAAAGAGAGCACTCTAACCATCACCGGAGTCGATATTCGACTTTTGAGCCCCGAATTTGCGGTTGCGCATGTTCGCTGGACGATGACCGGTGCGAGAACTCCGGCCGAGCTTCCGGTGCCGCGACAAGGTATTCAAACGCACTTCCAAAAGCGAAACGGCCGGTGGTTGATCGCAGCGTTCCAAAATACGAATTGGTTACCGGAAATGCTTTTCCCCAAGGACAGCTGCGCCTCAACCTAATTCGACGCCGAGGTCTTGATCGAATTATCGAACATTCAAATCAACCCAAGCGCGTAAACAGTTGGGCCGTCGATTACTCCATTAACTTCTAATCCTAGGTCATCTTGGTAAGCGCTGATTGCTCGACGCGTTGCCGGACTGAGTGAACCGGTTATCGCGCCGGCGTAGTAACCTAGTTCTTGGAGAGCGTGCTGGACATTCACGATGACCTGATCCGGCAAAAGATTTCCGTAAGTGAAAATTGGCCCGTCGTAATCGTAGGCTTCGTAGTTCGCATCGTAACCCCACGCCGGGAACCAATATCCCGAGTCGAAATAGTAATACCCGGCTCCAACCAAAACGAAGGTTGTGAAATGGCGCCTCCACCAAAAACGGGTGTGCCGCGCGTGTTGATATCGGCCAAGAGCTTCCGAGTAAGCGATGAAATCGACTGGTCTCCGCGTTGGAGCAATTATCGTCGGCATTCGAAGACTTGGCGACGGCTTCGGAGCGACGTTGCGGGTCTTAGGCTTGTGCGATGGTGCCGGCGTGTTACCGGCCGAAGTACTTTGTGCTCTCGGCGCCGGTGCGGTTGCGATTGCGCAAAGCAATGCGAAGGCGAGCTGTTTCACGCCTATTTGACATCGTCCCGTTCATTTTTGTTCGGCAGTTTCTTCAGGCACGGGTGCGCGATCGACAGCAAGCCAACGCTGGGTTTAAAAGTGAAACAACCGCGATCTTGCTCGCCGGCTCTTGCGCAGAACAAAAATCCAGGCGGCGATCGATACCAGCCCGAAAACGACAACCGCGTAAAGAAGTTGGGAGGTGTGCACGGTGAAATCGCGCGAGCCGGTCCAGTACGTCGGCGCACCCGGCTTGCCGTTGTTCCCGATCGCCGAAGTTATTGAATACATGATCTACACCCTGCCGCCGGCGAGCGTTGTCCCGAGCGTGATGAGAGTCCAATTGCGAATGCGCTAGATCTTCGAGATCGTTGTCGCATCCATGCCGCGATGAGAGCAATTGAGACTCGCGAGCCAGAGTTTGTAATGCTCGCTCTCCTCGTCGTGATGATCCTTTTCGGACGGACGCTGATGACTTCTGCTGAATGGCACATCGCGACTGTTGCCACCCAGGGTGCATCGTCTGCCTTTTTAGGACTGCGGCAAGCGGAGCGCTTGCTCTACAATTCGACGCGTTCGGGCTCGATTTGGTATAAGCCAGGGCAAGATGAAGGTGAGTTGGTTTCTTACAGCTCTCGCGTTCGCGACGATTGCATTCGCTCAACAAAAACAAGGCAGCATAGTAACTGACGACTTGCTTTGGAAGAAGCTCGATGCGCTCGTTGGCGACACCGTCGAGAAATTCGATGGGGTAATGGGTGTGGCGATTGTCGATTTTACCGATGGCCGCGCGATTCTGAAAAATGCGGACCGCGTGTTCCCGACGGCGAGCTCGATCAAGATCGCGGTCTTGCTGGAACTTTATCATCAGGAACAGAGCGGCAAGGCGAAGCTCAGCGATGTTTACCTATTCGATCCGAAAGATTTAGTCGAAGACAGTCAGATCATGACCGGACTTACTCCCGGCGTGACCAAAGTCACGAATCGCGATCTCGCACAGTTCATGGTCACCGCGAGCGATAACGCAGCGACCAATGTCCTGATCGATCGCGTCGGAATGGAAAACGTAAACGCAACGCTGCGCAGTCTCGATCTCACGAGAACGACGTTGCGTCGCAAAATGATGGACATCGCGGCAGCAAAACGCGGTGACGAAAACGTTTCGACGCCGCAGGAAATGGCGCGTTTGTTGGAAGCGATCTACAAAGGCAAAGCGCTGAACAAGGAACTTACCGAATCGATGATCAAACAACTCAAGGCGCTTAAGAAGGACAGTTGGCTCTCGACTGATTTGCCGCTTGATGTCGAAATTGCCGATAAGCCCGGGAGTCTGGAAGGCATTCGAACGGATTCGGGAATTATTTTCGCGAAGAATCGGCCATTCGTGATCAGTGTAATGACTTCCTTCGTTCGCGACGAACCTGTCGCTGAGCGCGCGATCGGTAGAATCGCGCTCGAAGCATTCCGTTACTTCGAGATGCGAGGAAAAACTTCTCAATACGGACGCATCTTGGAAGAGAATAAGAATTGAAGATCCGTTTTCCGTTCCACCAGAACTGGAATTTAGCCCGTATCGTTAGGCCGATGTGTCGCGTTTTTAAACCCGACACAGTGTCGCGCGCAACCATACCGGTAACCTTTACTCTTCTGCCGGACGCGAATAGAATTGGGCAAAATCGGGATTTTCCGCCAGGGGAATGAGTCGGTCACGCCGGTCCAGGCACGGGCCGTAAAGAGTGAGGTTGCGAATCCGGCGGCACCGAGCAGTGTTTCCGCCGGAGGGTAACGAATGAAAGTATTAGCGTTCACAATTGCTTTGTCGGTCGCATGTGCCGCGACTGGCCTTGCGCGGGTTGGCGACGATGAGAAACAAATCGAGTCGCTTTATGGCAAAGCAGCAAAAGTGTTGGACGAAAAGGGCAACTTCCGTCAGGCCGGCTATACCGCCGGAGCGTTCGCGGTGGTTGTCGATTTTGTCAACGGAATCAGTCGTCGCGAAGGGTTCGCGAAACCGGATACCTCGCCCCTAACACCAGAGGACATTCAGCAAATTCTTTCGGTCAGTGCTGCCAATGGAACAACGTGGAAGGAAACGGTCGGACAAGCAGGCGACAAAAAGTGGGATCGCTCCGACAACAAAGCCGTAGCGATTTTTCCGGCGCGCGGGACGTATCTCGTCGTCCAGGATGTCGCATACGTGCAGCCGGAGTAAAACCGACCGCGAGAAGTCATTTATTCGAGCCGCTGGAGCGAAGGAATACCGTAATTTTCCTGAAGGTCGGCCGCTTCCCCAGCAACTGCTTTCGCCTCGAGCTCGATCTGTTTGGGATCTTCTTCGGTCTCGATTTTGATAAAGCCGCCCTCGACCGGTTGTTTCACTGCCTCGGCCAGGTCGTTTAGCGACTTAATTTCTTTTCCGTTCACTTTCGTAACGGTCAGATAAGAAAATTCATCGTAGCCGATCGTGTTGTTGGCGGGAAGGACCTGGCTCAAAATCACGATTCGTCGATTCTCGCCTGGGAAAAGCTCGGATTGAAATCGGTCGAGATAGACAAAGCGCTGCGGCGCTTCACGCTGCCAATTTGGGCCCCATTCCTTCAGATACTGACGCGACAATTCCTGAAAAATCAAACCGCCGAGCACTAGATACATCGGCGCGTCATCCGACGCATACGGCGGACTTATGTAATCTTTTGCATCACGATGCTCAAGCGTGACCTTCAGCTCCATCGGCTTGCCTTCGCGCTGAATTTGAAAAGGAAGGACATCGCCCGCGTAGGAATGCGCGCTAACCAGATTCGTGAAGTCGATTTTGCCGTAAAGTGGATCGACGTAGTTTCCGTTTTGGTCGATCTCATGATTACCGATCGCCGTTACGATGTCGCCAACTTTCAGACCCGCCTTCATCGCCGGCATGTTCGGTTCGACATTCGTCACGTAAACGCCGCCCGCCTTGCCGGTCTGACCGGCGAATTTTCTTAATTGCGGGTCCCGTGTTGGAAAGAACGAAAACCCGACCGCCGGAAATCCGCGGTAGTGTTCGCTCTCAGCTTCTTTGAGGAAATGCGTGATGACCGGCGCTGGGATCGCATCAATGAGTTGTGACCGCGGATCGTAACGCAAAAGCAGGCCAGCGAGTTTGTTATTTTTGACCAACGGAATTGTATAGCTGTTTTCCCGATATTGCATCGGCAGGCTGATGCGGTACGTCAGGAATTGACCAACGTCGACCGGGTACTTCGTCATCTGAATGGTCGTAACCAAACCTTCGGTCGCAACCAGCGCTCCGGTCGGCTCGAGCTGCCATGCCGCGAGTCGATCACCGACCACGGTGTCGGTCGCGATATCGAGCGGCGTAATTCCATCGAGAAAACTCTTCTCGCTGGGCCGAAGCAGCGCGAGATTCGCTTCGTAGTCAATTACTTCGACGTTGGCTGCTGTTTTTTCGCCGGACTCAGCGCGCTCGAGCTCGACATAATTTTGATTCGACACCAGGTCCGCGGTTACGAGCACCCGACCCTTGGACAAGACCGCACCGAGAGCGCGCTTCGAGATTGGCGCTTTCTTTTGCCATGGTCGAAAATAATCGTAGGGCTGGCCGGTTACATTCACGCGGACAAGCGCAAGCGTTTTCTGTTTGATGTCGTTGTTCGCCGGAGGCGACGCCAGGGCAGATTCTTTCTTTGCCGCGACTTCGTTAGTGACAGCCAAAGCGAAAACAAGACTGAAAAACAGAGTTCGCATCCTAGATTTTCGTTTGCAGATCGGCTGGCTTCGCGCCGGGCTGTTCATTAAGATTTTGTTCGCGCACGACATTGTAGCGCGTTCTGATTCGATCACGGGCGGCTTCAACTTGTTTTGGATCAAGCACGAGCGGTGGACCGTCGCCGATCATGTCAATCACGAAACGGTCGACAGGTTCGGCCAAAGTCTGGCTCAGCTCTTCAAGCGTGCGGATTTTTTTGCCGTTGATTTGATCGACAATCCCACCGCGATAAGGCGCAAGATAAGTGTTGATTGGGTCCGGCAAAATATTCGTCAGCACAATCACGTCCGGGTGCTCAAGGTAAAGTTGGTCGATCACATAGAAATCGAAGAAGTGCCGCAGACGCAGATCCTGGGGCTGATAAGCCTCGAGCAAATCAAGGCTTAAGGGCTGGAAAAGCAGACCGCCGTAAACTACGTAACGCGGTCGCACGTCGTACTTGTGGCTTTGCATCAAATAAGGCGGCACGGTGTCGAGCTGCACGCTTGCCCTGGTCGATTGCTTATCGCGCCAAATCTCGAACTTCACGTCGTCATGTTTGAATTTGCGCTCGACAACCTCCGGCATCTCCACGTGTTCGCCCTCCAGATCCACGTTCCCGTCACTCGCAATAGGATGGTTATCGATTGAGAGTAAAACGTCGCCCGGTCGCAAAATTTTTGCGCAAGGCCCGGCCGCAACGACGGTCTCCACCAACACCCCGCGGCCGTCGTCCTTTAGTCCAAGAAATTTACGCTGCGCCGGGTTCTGCAACTTTCCGTAAGTGATTCCGAGATCGACATATCCGTCGTAGTGCCCGTGGCTCACGTCTTTGAGGAAGCGATTGATGACCGGCGTCGGCACCATGTAAGCTACCCCTTGCGCGACGTCGCCGCTGTAACCCTGAAACGCGACGCCGACGACTTTCCCGTTTTGCATCACTGGCCCGCCGCTGTTGCCCGGATTAATTTGCGCGCTGATTTGAATCGCGAGGTGCTGGTCAATCGATGAGTGCGTGTAAAGCTGGAAATCGATTCGGGAAACGATTCCCGTGGTCACCGACATCCGCTCGCCGCCGATTGGATACCCGTAAGCCGACACCGTTGATTCGAGCTCGGGAATTCCGCCAAACTTTAGCGACACCATGGTTTTATAAAAATTCGGCGAATCCACGGTAATCAGTGCGAGATCACAGTCATGTGCGACGAAAAGCACCTTCGCCGGATATTTGTCTGGGTCGCCATCGCGCTCGACGGTGAGATAACGACTGTTGCTGACCACGTGTGCATTGGTCATGACGCGATCACCGTCGATTACGAAACCGGCGCCGATGCCGCGCCCGAGCATGCCGGCGTTCCATGGGGCGCGATAATCCGGCGCAACTTCTGTGGCCGTGATCCGTACCAAACTTTTTTGGATCGGCCCGTTTGGTTGAGGCGGAGCGATCGGCACCGGAACGGCGACAACATTTTGCGTCGGCGTTCCAGGCTTTGTTCCAATTCCGGGCAGCCGGGGTTGCCCCGGCGAAGCCTCCGGAACAGGTCCGTTTTCCGGTCGTTGCTGCGGCGCTGGCTGTTGACCAAACGACGTCGATCCCGCGAGCACCAGAATCAAAATAGAAATGTGGACACCCTTCATGCCGGAAAGTCTGCAAGATGAACGTTGTTGATTGGAAAGCAACCGCTCAAATCCCAGCGCGATCAAGTAATGATTTCAAAACCTTCTCCGCTTCAAAGAACTCGCGCGCGACTCGTCGGGCCGCGTCGGAGTGTTTTTTGTAATCCGTGTTGATCATTTTCACTCCTTCGGCGATTTCACCTAACGAACGAAACGCGAGCAGCCCGACATCGCCGTCATAATTTCTCGTGAACCCTGTCTCCTGAGTAATAACTGGCCGGCCGGCGGCAAGATAACAGGCGCTGCGATCGCTGAACCAGCCGGTATTCAATCGGACGTACTGATCTTTCGCGACCGTGAATTCGCCTTTGGATTGCTGGATGTAATCGCGGTAAAGCCAGTAATCGACGCTCAGTTGTATCGGTGAGACCAATCGCCAGCCGTTGCGTTCGAATTTCTCGCGCGTTGCTTGATCGGAAATGTTTGTTGCCAGCTCAAATGTTTCGCCTGATTTTTTCGGCGCAGCCACGAAACACAGGAATTCTCGCGACTTGCTCCAGAGATATTTGCGGCCGCGCCACGTGATGTCCTTGAGTCCACTTGTCGACCAATTCGCAATCGAAGTGAACACCGCGGGCCATTTCGGGGCGCGATTCGTCTTCCAAAGGTCGGTCACGACCGGTTGCCGAGTCGCGTTCCACTTAAATCCGTGTTTCGGGACCAGGAATCCTTTCGTCGGAACGTTCTCGCCGAATGTGAAAAGCGCGTGATGCCGACTCAAATAGTCGATTGTCGACTTTACTCGCTTGTCGATCTTGATTTGTTCAACCCCCGGATCGCTTTCAACATAGATGATCCGGTTGCTTGCGAGCAGGTCGTCATTGAATTCCTGAGTCCCGCAAATGTTCAGGATGCCGTCTGCCTCACGATAGAGTTGGCGGATTTTTGTTAGCGGCAATCCCGCGGTCGGGTTTTCTTTTAAATAACGTGCGCAGAACGCCCACCGATTCTTGAAATCGAACTGGCCCGCAAGTTGATTAAGGATTTTTCCCGGATAATCGACTTCGTCGTTTACGGCGAACGTTTTCGGGTTGTAGGGAAGCCGGGCCGAGTCTTCGATGTAGTAGACCTCGTGGCCGAGCCTTTGCAGACCGACGACGTAATGGATATGTTGCCAGATTACGCCCGCGATCGGCATCCCGCCCATGAAACCCATGACGACGATGCGCTTGCGTTTCAAAACTGTTTCACAACTTCTGCCGGATTCCCGGCGACGATCGTGTTCGGCGGAATGCTTTTCGTGACGATCGCGCCGGCCGCGACGACCGAATTATCGCCAATGCTCACGCCTTTCAAAATTACCGCACCCATTCCGATCCAAACGTTGTCTCCGATTTTTACCCGCGCGGTTTTTAATTTCGGCCGCGGCGGGCGATCTTTGAAAAACGGCGCCAGCGCCTGGGCATCGATGAATCGTTGAGCCGGCTCGAGCGGATGAAAATCGGAATCTGCGATGCCAACATTCCATGAGACGAGACAGTGCGAACCGATGTCGATCCTTTCCTCGACCATGATGAGAGCACCGTTCAGCAATGTGAAATCGCCAACCGTGCATCTTCCGTTTTCGCCAACTGCGAAGGAACAACCTGCGTAACAAGAAACGTGCTTGCCGATAACTACTGCGCCCGGCTTTTTGCTGACCAGTTTCTTGAAAATTTGCGCGCTCTCGCAATAAAAGCCTTCGCCGAATTCGACGTTGGGCGGGATCGGGTGCGGATACCAATCGTCTTCCACGTATCGATCCTCCTTGACGTTGCTCATGTTGGGAATTTTCCGGACGCAAACAGTTTGGCGTAAACGCCGCCGCGCGCGAGCAATTCCGTACCGGTTCCTTGCTCAACGACGCGCCCGCGCTCGAGCACAACAATTCGGTCCACCTCGTGAATCGTCGCGAGTCGATGTGTTGCGATCAAGGTCGTCCGTCCACGCATGAGATCCTTGATCGTTTCCATGATCGCCGCCTCGGTAGCGGGATCGAGCGCGGATGTTGGTTCATCGAGAAGAAGCACTGGCGCGTTTTTCAGGAACGCGCGCGCGATCCCGATGCGTTGACGCTGACCAACGCTCAGTTGCTGCCCACGCTCCCCAACTGTGCTGGCATAACCATTTGGCAATTGCCGAATAAATTCGTCAGCCTGCGCGCGCTTGGCGGCGTCAATGATCTCCTCATCTGTCGCTTCTGGCCTGCCATAGGCGATGTTTTCGCGAATCGTTGTTGAAAAGAGAAGTGTGTCCTGAAGCACCATTCCGGTCTGCGCGCGTAACGAGTTCTTTTTGATCTCGCGCACGTCGCGATCATCGAGAGTTACGCTGCCTGATGTCGGATCGTAAAAGCGCGGCACTAAACTCAAAAGTGTGCTTTTTCCGGCGCCAGTGCAGCCGACGATTGCGATCATCTGATTTGGCTCAATCTGAAGATCGACAGCATGCAGGATCTCTCGCTCAACTGCATAGCGGAACGACACGTTTTGAAATCGGATCTGGCCCTTGGCCGATTCAATCTCAATCGCATTGGGTGAATCAACGACATCGTCCTGTCGGTCCAGCACTTCGAAACACCGGTTCGCGCCGGCGGTGGCGCCCTCCATCGCCCAAGCCGTGTAAGTGATCGATTCGAGCGGCTGATAAAGCATCAGCAGATAAGCGCTGAACACGAGAAGCGTTCCGAGACTGATCGTGCCCGCGAAAACATGCAGCGTTCCAACATAATACATCGCGGCCGTTCCGAAAACCATCAAAGTGCTGATCACGAGGGCACTGTTCACGTTCGTGAGAGTGAGGCGCAGGTTCGCCTGCAAACTTTGCTGCGCATGTTGGTGAAACTGCATCACTTCGAACTGCTCGCGCCCGAATGCGTGCACCATTCGAATGGAGCTCAGACCTTCCTGCGCTTGTGCAAGCACCGCGCTTTCCTGTTCCTGAATGAGCGTCGATTCGCGGCGAATGCGGTGCGCAAAAAAATAAATGGCTGCGACGATCAGCGGCACGATGCCTAACGAAAGCAGCGTCAGTTGCCAATCAAGCCGCACCATGATCGCAAAGGTGCCGATGAGCGTCACGACCGAGCCGAAAATTCCGGTGAACCCCTTGTTGTATATCGTCTGGATCGATTGTGAATCGTAAGCAACGCGAAAACTGGAATCGCTCGAGCGACGAACGTCATGATACTTCAGCGAAAGCGATTGCAGATAAGCGTAAAGATCGGTGCGCAGTTTGAGGAGCGCTTGAAGCCCGACTTTGACCAAGATGTAATTTGTCGCCCAATTCGCTACGCCCCAAAGCAACTGGATGACGACCAGCGCGAGGCAGAGCAGAGGAATCCAGGTATGCCAGTCGCCCGGTGCCGGCTTGTTCGGGCGAAGGAAATCGTCGACGATAATTTTGAACGGCCACGGCTTGAGGAGATTTAACCCGATGCCGATAAGCGAGAGTAACAGACCGGCGACCGTTTGCGTAAGAAATGGCCGGTAGTAACCCAACACGCGCCGGTAGATCGACATCGGAATTTCAGATTGCAGATTTCAAATTTCAGATTGAACTAGGGCCGCCCCGAAACAGTGAGAGATTCTTCGACTTCACTCGGAATGACAATATGCATCATTTCATTCAAATCTGGTCCGACTGGGTCCTGACGGGGGGTTATCTGGGGATCATCGCTTTAATGGCGGTGGGAAGCACGCCAATCCCGTTGCCAGCGGAGGTCGTGGTCCCGCCGGCGGCTTTTCTTGCGGCGCAAGGACGATTGAGCCTGGCCGGAGTGGTTCTGGCGAGTACGCTGGGCGCTTACCTCGGGGCGGCGGTGATGTATTGGTTGTCACTTTGTTTGGGTCGACCGTTAGTCGTGCGCTTCGGCCGTTTCATTCTATTTCCACCGAAAAAATTGGAGGAAGCCGAACATTGGCTGGCTCGCTACGAAGCGGGCGGCGTGTTTTTCGCGCGGCTGCTGCCGGGCGTGCGGCATCTGATCTCGATTCCGGCTGGAATCGTGCGGATGAATTTTACTGTTTTCAGCGTCACGACGCTGCTCGGCTCAGCGATTTCGTGCTCGATCCTTGCGTATTTGGGTGTTCGCGCGCATCGCGTTGCTCCCGATCTGCTCAATGATCCGGAGGGGCTCGTTCATTTTGTTCGAAGCCAATCGAAGTGGCTGCTCGTGATAGTTTTGGCGTTTGCAGCGCTTTACATTCTTTCGATGTCGCTTTCTAAGCGGAAAGCGGAATAACGCATTCGGACGAGCAAAATTGTTCCAGCCGCGCCTCACACGGCAGGCGAAATAAGATTGAACGAAGTCACTGAGGTTGCTGTCGAATGGAGGTAAAGCAATGAAGAAAAACAGCCTAATCCTGAAGCCTCGCCCGAAACTTTCACTTGGCGACCTCGTTCTCGCCGTCAGTTCTTGCACCAAGGATACAAAGGAGACTGTGGCAGCGGTGGCTGATCTGTTGGCCAGTGGGAAAGTCCGTCTCCAGAGCGACGGCAAATTCCTCCGCGCCAAGGTTTGCTAGGTCCGAACCGGACTGGCATTAAACAAAACAAAAGCAAAATTTCGAATCGCTCCGGTAGTTAGTCTGCCGGAGCGATTTTGCTTCCGGCATAAAACACTTTCGCGTTTAACAGCGCTATCTATCTTGGCGCGTGATCGATCGTTATTCGCGGCCGCAGATGCGCAATATTTGGGGCGACCAAAGCAAATTCGAGATCTGGCTCGAGATCGAACTGCTCGCCTGCGAGGCGATGGCGGAGCTCGGCCAGATTCCAAAAAAGGATGCGGCCGAAATTCGGAAGAAAGCTCGGTTTTCGATTCCCGACATTGTGGAGATCGACAAACGCACAAATCACGACGTCATCGCGTTTCTCGAAAACGTTGCGTCGTATGTCGGACCGGCCGCGCGCTGGATTCATCAAGGACTCACTTCGTCCGACATCCTCGACACGACGTTGTCAATCCAGCTTACAAAATCGGTGAGAATCCTGGCCGACGATTTGAAACAGGTCCGTCAAGTCGTTGCCGCGCAAGCGCGACGTTACAAAATGACGCCGATGATAGGCCGTAGTCACGGCGTGCATGCGGAGCCGATCACCTTTGGATTAAAAATGGCGCTCATGTTCGATGAATTCGGCCGCGCCGAAGAGCGTCTCGCGCAAACACGCGAGCGCATTCGCGTTGGCAAGATCAGCGGCGCAGTTGGAACGCATGCACATCTCGATCCAAGGGTTGAACGTGCAGTTTGCGAAAAACTTGGGTTGAAGCCGGTGGTTCTTTCGACGCAGATTGTCCAGCGCGACCGTCATGCGGAATTCATGACGACGCTTGCGGTGATCGCGTCGAGCATCGATCGCTGGGCGACGGAGTTTCGTCACCTGCAGCGCACTGAAGTTCTAGAAGTGGAGGAATATTTTGGCGAAGGGCAAAAAGGCAGTTCAGCCATGCCGCATAAACGCAATCCGATTACGAGCGAACGCTTGAGTGGACTCGCGCGAGTAATTCGCGGCAACGCGCTCGTCGCTTTGGAGAACGTCGCGCTTTGGCACGAGCGCGACATCAGTCATTCGAGCGCGGAGCGGATCATTTTGCCGGATTCATGCATCCTGATGGACTTCATGTTGAACGAGCTGCGCAGTTTGGTTGAGAATCTCCAAGTTTATCCAGAACGGATGCAAAAAAATCTTGAAGTCACAAAAGATCTATATAACAGCCAATCCATTCTGCTCGCGCTAACCCGTGCTGGCACCGAACGCAAAACTGCCTACGAAGCTGTGCAACGCGCGGCGATGGAAACCTGGAAAGGCGGCGGGAGTTTTGTGCAAAACGTTAAAGCCGAGCCGGAAATCAGCGCGAAACTTTCAGCAGAAGAGATCGACCGGCTCTGTTCAGTAGACGTTCATTTCAAACACGTCGACGAAACATTCAAAGAGCTCGGCTTGGACTAAATCGGACAAGATCAGCATCGCTGTCGCCGCCGCACTCCTGTGCTGCGGATTTTGCAGTTTTGCCGGCAAAGTGACGATCGAAAAAGGAGCGGGGCTTTACATTACTCACAGCGAGCGACAGTGGGCGGGGCCAGCGGTGAGTTTCGGACAGCGCAGCTGGCGCTTGGCCTCCAGCTAATTACAATTGGCGTCGCCCGGAGAAGATCGAGTCGGTGTCGGCGTTCGGAAATGAAATAGGTGAAGCTAAACACCGGTCCAACGTCGGTGCGGCTAGCGGTCCAGATCTATTCGTATCGAAGGGCTTCGATCGGATCGAGATTCGCCGCGCGATATGCCGGATAGAGTCCGAACCCGATCCCAATCACGGAACAAACTACCAGCCCGGCGATGGCCCAGCCGTAGGGAAAGATCAGATCAACTTGGAGCCACATCGCGAGGAGATCGCCGACGATGATTCCGAGAACAATTCCCAAAATCCCGCCCGCTTCCGAAATGAAAACAGCTTCGGTCAGAAACTGCCGCAAAATATCGCGACTGCGCGCGCCGATTGATTTTCGGACGCCGATCTCCTTGGTTCTCTCCGTCACGCTTACCAGCATGATGTTCATGATTCCGATGCCGGCGGCCACCAGCGCGATGAAACTGATCACGAATGCACCCACCCGCACGACGCCGGCGACAGAAACAAATGCGCTTTTGAGCGAATCGTTGGAGTAAATCTCGAAATCGTTTTCCTGATCTGCGCGCAACCCGCGCGCGAGCCGTATCGCACCAACGGCTTTGTCGAATGTAGAATTGTAGGTTTGGGTCGAAGGGGCCTGCGTTGCGATGTTTACCGTGCGCTTCGCTGATCCGAAATCTTCGAAGAAACGTGTGATCGGCATCATGCAGATGTTGTCTTGGGTCTGACCAAATGCGGTTCCTTTCTCAGCCAGAATTCCGATGATCGTGTAAGTGTGGCCGCTGACGCGAACCACTTTGCCGATCGGGGATTCGTGCGGGAACAAACGTTTCTCGACCATTTTGCCGACCACGATGACGTTGCGCGCAAGATCGACATCTTCATCGTTCAAGTTGCGGCCGTAGCCGAGCGTGTACGCGTTGGCGGTGAGAAAACTTCGGTTCGTTCCAACAATGAGCAGGCTCGGTGTCGTTTTGACTCCGTTGTAAACAGCTTGGCCCTTCACTTCGTAGCCGAAACATTTCAAACAGATCTCGCGCGCATTTCCTTCCATTAACTTCTGATAATGGAGCGCCTGCTGATAGGTGATATTGCGGCGGTTCTGATATTTCTTCTTCACGTCGCCGCTCGCTGCCATGTTCGCGGGATATTTTGCAAATTGGAAAATGTTCGATCCGAGAAAACTGATGCCGTTCTCGATCGAGTATTGGAGCGCGCCAATGGCGGTCATGACTGAAATGACGGAAAAAACGCCGATCGTGATCCCAAACATCGTCAGACCGGAACGCAATTTGTTCACGCCCAGCGAGCCCAGCGCCATCGTGATGATTTCGCTAAATTGCATCTTGGTCTAAATTAGTTTCCCCAAGGAGTTCACGGAAAGCGCGGAGCGATAGGAAATTTGTTCTGGCGGTCCGAGAACTTTCCCACGAATCCCCTGAACAAGCACCGGCACACTGAAATTGATTAGAAGCCCAATTCAGTCCGCTGAGTTTGAGATAGCTCAACAGCTTAGCGTCATGGATCGCCGCGAGTTGATCGGCCAATTCTATTTCGACGAGAACCCGTCCATCCAAAATCAGATCTGCTCGGTACCCGCAGTCCAGTTTGACAGCTTTGTAGGCCGCAGGCGCTACGTTCTGACGTTCGAAGGCTACGTCGTTTACACTTAACTCACGAGAGAGACCAATCCCATAGGCCGATTCGAGTAATCCCGGTCCGAGCGTGGGTTGCACCTTGGTCGCACAACCGATAATAAATTCCGTGAGTTGATTTATCTCCGTCGCCAACTCTGTGGTCTCCGTGTTCCGCGTGGTTAATCCGCCGCTACTCATAGCGAAGCGCGGCGACTGGATCTAGGCGTGACGCTGTCCACGCCGGCGCGAAACCGGATATAAGCCCAGTGAGTACCGAAACGATCATGCTTGCGATAACTAGCCCGAACGAAAATTGAATTGGAAACGAGGGAAACGCTTTGCCGATTCCGAAGCACATCAGGTAAGCGACAACGAGACCAATAAATCCGCCGAGCAGACAAAGCGCCGTCGATTCAATCAGAAACTGAAGCAGAATCGTGCGACGGCGCGCACCCAGCGCTTTGCGCGTTCCGATTTCCTTCGTGCGCTCTTTCACGCTTACGAATGTGATGTTCATGATGCCGATCGCGCCGACAAAGAGGGAAAGTCCGGTGATGAAAAGTCCGGCGATTGCGATCGTATTTTTCACCGGATCGAGTGTGCTCTTGAAGGCCTGTTGCTCGTTGATCGAAAAATCCACCTTCTTTTCCGGGGACAAACCGCGCACGCGACGCATGATTCCGGTTAGTTCATCCTTTGCTTCAGCGAGTTTGGTTTTGTCTTTCACTTTTACCCGCACGTCCGATTCAGTTGTCGAACCATTGGGGCGCACGTCCGATGCGCTTTTCGAGCTAAAATATTTGTTAAATGCCGTCAACGGTACTGCGACCATCGAGTCCCAGCTAAACAACCCGAGAAATGTTCCCTGCCGCGCGTTGACGCCGATCACCTTAAACAACTGCCCGTTGATTAAAACGAACTTGTCGATTGGGCTTTCCGACGGAAACAAAGCGTCCGCGACGTCGTAGCCGATGACAACCACTTGCGCGCCTTCTCGCGATTCGATCTCGTTGAAGAACCGGCCCTCTTTGCAGTCGATTGTCGAGGTAAGAGTGAAATCTGAAGTCGTCCCAAGCGTAAAAACATTGTCAACCTCGTTGCCACCGTATTTGATCGAGCGCATCAAGCTCGATGTCGGCACCGCGACCACAAGGTTTGAATTTGGCGTCGCCGCGATCATTCGATTAATTGTTTCGGCGTACTCGGTCTGAATCCTTTTGCGGTCGCGGTAGTTCCACCAGTCGTCGACCGGTTTCCACGGCCATTGCGTGACGTAAAGAACGTCATCGCCGAGAACCGACATACTCTTGTCGAATCCGACAGAGATTCCGCTAATTGCCGTGCCCATTAATGTGACCGCGACGATGCCGATGATGACCCCGAGCGCGGTCAACGCTGAGCGCGTCATATTCGAGCGCATTTGCGAGGCAGCGATCTTCCAACTTTCTTCTAGCTCGTAGAGAAAGCGTTTCATGTCGATCTAGCTCGCGACCGCAGCGTCTAGTTCCGGAATGAATCCGGCATGGTCCATTTCGATCAAACCATCGCGCAAATGGATTGTACGCCGCGCGTGCGCGGCGATGTCACGTTCATGCGTGACCAGGATGATCGTGTTACCGCGTTGATAAAGATCTTCCAATAGCGTCATGATTTCGTCGCCGGTCTTGGAATCGAGATTGCCTGTTGGCTCGTCGGCGAGAATGATCGACGGATTGTTTACGAGCGCACGCGCGATCGCGACACGTTGGCGTTGACCACCGGACAATTCGTTTGGCTTGTGGTGAATTCGATCGCCCAGACCAACGTCGATCAACGCCTGCGTCGCACGTCCCTCGCGGGTTTCGGGATCAATTCCTGCGTAAATCAGCGGCAGTTCGACATTGCGAAAACTCGTTGCCCGAGGCAGCAGATTGAAAGTTTGAAACACAAAACCGATCTCGCGATTTCGGATGGCTGCGAGTTCGTCGTCGTCCATATCGGCGGCATTGCGGCCGTTGAATTCGTATCGGCCTGATGTCGGCGTATCGAGACAGCCGAGCATATTCATCAATGTCGATTTGCCGCTGCCACTCGGCCCCATCACCGCGAGATATTCGTTGCGCCGAATTTGCAGCGACACTCCGCGCAATGCCCGCACGATCTCTTCTCCCATCACGTAGTCTTTCGTGATGTTCTCGATATCGATCACCACCGGGCCAACTGGTCTGACTGATTGCCGCCCGTCCATTGTTAGATCGGCATCTACTTCAATGCTTCCTTGTCGTAGGCGACTTTCGCGCCGTCTTTGAGTTTGCGACTAATCGCGCTGTAGCTGCCGGAAATCACTTCGTCGCCTGGTTGGACGCCGCTCTTAACTTCCATGTAAGTGTCATCCGAGATTCCTGTGGTGACTTTCGCGGACCGCGCTTTGCTGCCCTTTTTTAAGAACACGACCTTCATCAGTTTCTCCCGCTCTTCCTTTTGCGCGGCCTTCTCCTGGCGTTCGTTGACGTAATCGGCGTTGTTGTCGCCTTTATCGCGCGCTGTAGTCCTCAATTTTTTCTTTTCAATTTCCTCCGGACTCAAGTTGCTGTCGCCAGTGCGGATAGTCACGGCTTGCATTGGCACCGCGACCGCATCCTTCACAATGTTGGTTTCAATGTCGGCAGTGCAGCTCAAACCTGGCCGCAGCACAACATCTTCGCGATCGAGATTAATTTTCACTTCGAAGTTTGTGACTTCCTCTTGCGTACCGCTGCCGGTCGTCTTTCCGGTGTTGCCGATTTGCGCCACCGTGCCTTTGAATTGGCGATCGCCATAAGCGTCGATTTTCACGTTTGCCTTGTCGCCGACTTTTACATTCGGCACATCGTTTTCGTTCACATCGATAACTGCTTGCATTTTCGAGAGATCCGCCACTCGCATTACTTCTGTGCCGGCGAACTGTCCGGTCGCGACAAGGCGCTCACCTAGTTTGCTGTTCAGCAACGTAACCGTCCCATCGAGCGGCGAGTAAATTGTCGTCTTCGAAAGCTGATCGCGCGCCTGGCTTGACGCGGCCTGCGCCCGCTCAATCTCGTGTAGCGAACTTTCGTAAGTATTTTTCGCGACCTCGGCGGCTGCCTGCGCGGCGTTATATTCCTGAATCGAAATCGCCTTCTTGCCGTACATGTCTTCGGCGCGCTTTAAATCCAAGTCTGTCTTCAGCATCGTTGCCTTTTGCTGAAGGTTCGTCGCCTTCGCTGTGCTTATCGCCGCTTCCTGTTGCTCGAGCAGCGCTTTGTAGGAGTCCGGTTTAATTCGAACGAGCAAATCGCCTTTCTTGATATTCATTCCATCCGTCACCGGCAGTTCAGTGATCTCGCCCGCTACTTCCGGTGAAATTTTCACCTCGGTTTCCGGCTGCACTTTGCCAGTCGCCGAGACAGTCTGAACGATCGTCTTGCGCACCGCCTTTTCGGTCGTAACCGGAATCGGCTTCTCGCGTTTTGACAAGGCGACCGAAACGATCAACCAGAGCACAAAAAACCCGCTCCCGCCGACGATGATTTGGCGTTTGCGCCGGGCCCGCTGTTTCTTCGCGGCCTTCGGATCGATTTCAGGAGTAGTCAACGTTTGGTGCATCAGGAACTCAGGGGGCCGGAAACGGTCAGAAGTAACCCTAGTTTAGACCTTTGCAAGCGAAACGCGTTCACAAGATCGACTATGGGATGCGGCAATCGTGCAGAATGGATTCAAAGCAGTTATCCGTTGGCGCTGGTGCGCTTCAAGATTCGATCAATGGCCCACGCGGCGTGTTCGGCGATCAGCGGCTCTGGGTCGCAAGCCGCGCGTTGGAGCGTTGGCAAATCCTCGCTCGTTCCGACGTTTCCGAGCGCGACGCAAACGTTCCGGAGAAATCCGCGGCGCTTGATCCGCTTAATCGGCGAACCGCGAAACAGCTTACGAAAATCAGTTTCGTTAAGCGCCAAATAATTGCGCAGCGACAACGCGGTTGTTGATCTTCGCGCAGCGAACGCGGTCTCCCGCGAAACTTTCGCGAAGCGGTTCCAGGGACACGCGTCGAGGCAGTCATCACAACCAAAAATGCGATCGCCAATCAGTGGTCGGAATTCGAACGGAATTGAGTTCTTCAATTCAATCGTGAGATAAGAAATGCAACGGCGCGCATCCAATTTGTGCGGTGCGGTGATCGCGCCGGTAGGACAGGCTTTAATGCAACGCACGCACGTGCCGCAACGATCTCGTGCCGGTTCATCGGGCGGCAACTCGAGCGTCGTTAAGATTTCGGCGAGGAAAAACCAGGTCCCAAGTTTCTCGTCGATCAACATCGTGCTCTTGCCGTGCCAACCAATTCCCGCACTTGCACCGTGGTCGCGTTCCAGAATCGGTCCGGTATCGACGTAACACTTTTGCCGTCCGCCGAGTCCCCGCAGAAAATTGTCGATCTTTTTCAATTTCGACGCGATCACGTCATGGTAGTCGTCCCCCAATGCGTAGCGAGCAATTCGGCCTTTCTTTCTGCTATCCGGTTTCCGTTCTCCGCTACTAGTAAAATAATTCGTCGCCAACACGACGATCGACTTTGCGCCCGGTAGAATTTTCTGCGGATCGCGGCGTTTTTCCTGGCCGCGCGCCATGTATTCCATTTTGCCGTGCGCGCCCTCGCCTAACCAATTTCCAAATTCATCGGCGTGGGCTGGGGGAGAACAGATGGCGATGCGGCATGAATCGAATCCGAGATCACGCGCAAACTGGACGATTTGCGTTTTCTGTTCGAGACGCGTTGTCGCTGTCGACGGCACCGACGCCAGATTGGTTGCCAGATTCACCGCGCGGCTAGCTCCTCGATTCTCGCCAGAATTGTCTCCGCGACTTCGTCATGAGTTTTACAACACGTATCAATCCGTACGTCTGCTGCCGCGGCGTAGAGCGGTTCGCGTTTTCGAAACAACTCTGAATAGACCGTGCGGGGATTTTCCTTTTGCAACAAAGGCCGATCGTTGCGACGCGAAGCACGCTCGAACAGTGTCTCTTGGTCGGCTGTCAGCCACACAACCACGCCGAGCTTCTTCAAAAGAGCGACATTCTCCCGACGGAGAACAATTCCGCCGCCTGTCACAATGATCGCTGGCCGGTCAGGCGCTAATTTGCGAAGCAGGGCGGTTTCCGCTTCGCGGAATTTCTCTTCGCCGTCTGTCCCAAAGATCTCCGCAATCGGCTTTCCAAATTGCGCGGCGAGCATCTCGTCAGTGTCCAATCGAGTCAGACCGGTTCGGCGTTGGAGGCAACGGCCGACCGACGATTTGCCAGCGCCCATCATTCCGATGAGCACAATCGATCTCGCAGGATTCATATCCGGAATATGCGGTCGGACCGGCCAGTTGAAAAGAGTTGCGGCCTTCCGCTGGCCGACCAAAATCCGGTATGGCTGAATCGAAGTCGCTAGTCGCTGTGGTGATGGGTAGCAAATCGGATTGGGAAACAATGCGACACGCCGTCGAGACGCTGGATGGACTTGGTGTACCTAACGAAGCGCATGTGCTCTCCGCGCATCGCACACCCGAGCAAACGACGGATTTTGCACGCAGAGCAGCGGGTCGTGGGGTTCGTGTGATCATCGCCGGCGCCGGCGGCGCGGCGCATCTCGCGGGTGTGATCGCGGCGCACACAGTGTTGCCTGTTCTTGGCGTTCCAATTCAATCGAAGCTCCAGGGTCTTGATTCGCTTTTGTCGACTGCGCAGATGCCGGGCGGAATTCCTGTTGGAACTCTCGCGATCGGTGAAGCGGGAGCGAAAAACGCGGCCCTGCTCGCCGCAGCCATTATTGCCACACACGACAAAAAACTGCGAGACAAGCTGGAGGCGTTTCGCAAAAAACAGTCCGAGAGTGTGCTCGCGGCGAAGTTGCCGAGGTGAAAACGAAGATTTCAACCGACCGCGACGCGGCGGTTGAATTGCTTCGCAAAGGCGAAATCGTCGCGCTCCCGACCGAAACGGTTTACGGACTTGCTGCTGACGCTCTGGATCCAATCGCAGTCGCAAAAATTTTCGAAGCGAAAGCTCGTCCCCGGTTCGATCCACTCATTGTTCATGTCCCGGATCATGATTGGCTCGAGAGAATTGCGGAGCCTGCGGCGCAAGATCGAGAATTGATTTTGAAATTAGCGACAAAGTTTTGGCCGGGACCGCTTACGATGGTTTTGCCGAAAAAGAAAATTATTCCCGAAATCGTCACCGCCGGCTTGGACACGGTAGCGGCGCGGATCAGCTCGCACCCGGTTTTTGCAGCGATTGTTCGTGAATTTGGAAAACCGCTCGCTGCGCCGAGCGCAAATCGCTTCGGTAGAATTAGTCCGACGACGGCAAAGCACGTTCTTGACGAGCTCGGAGGATACATTCCGTCGATTATCGATGCTGGTCCGAGCGCCCATGGAATTGAATCTACGATTATCGCTGTTCGCGCCGGCAAGATTGAGGTCTTACGGCGGGGGCCAGTAACCTCCGAGCAGTTGGGGGAATTTGGAAGGGTCGAGATTACGACAAAGCGTGAAAAGATTGCGGCGCCGGGACAGCTACGGTCGCATTACGCGCCAAAGACGCCGTTGCGCGTCGTTGATGACTTAGAATTGTTCAAATCGAACCAACGCTGTGCGTTGCTTGCGTGGAATCCCGTGCAAAACGATGAACGCTTCATCGCGATTCGAAATTTGAGCCAGCGCCAGGACGTTCGCGAAGCCGCTGCTAACCTGTTTCGCTACTTGCGCGAGCTCGACGAGCTCGATATCGATCTTATCGTTGCAGAACGAGTTCTTGCGCAGGGACTCGGCGCTGCGATTTTGGATCGCTTACAGCGCGCGTCTCACTCTTAGGCTCGTAGGCGAGCGCTGCCTGAATGAATCCTCTGAATAACGGATGCGGTCTGTTCGGCTTGCTTTGAAATTCGGGGTGATACTGACACCCTATAAAGTAGGGATGATCGCGAAGCTCGATTAATTCGGCGAGCGTCCCATCCGGCGACGTTCCCGCAATGACGAATCCTTTTTCCGCCATCCGCTCACGATATTTCATGTTGAACTCGTATCGATGGCGATGCCGCTCCATCGCATCGTTCGCGCCATAGATTTTTTCGGCGAGTGTCCCTTTCGCAATCTTGGTCGGCCACGTTCCGAGCCGCATGGTCGCGCCTTTGTTGTGAATCTTCTCCCGCTGTTCTTCGAGCAGTGAAATCACGGGGTCTAGCGTGTCCGGATCGAATTCCGTGCTGTTCGCCTTTTCGATACGACAAACGTCTCGCGCAAACTCGATCGTCGCCACCTGCATGCCGAGACAAAGGCCAAGATAAGGAATGCCGTGCTCGCGTGCGTAACGTGCCGCTTTGATCTTGCCTTCGACTCCCCGCTCGCCGAATCCGCCGGGAATCAAAACGCCGGCGACTTCCTTGAGCTGCGCACGAACACGATCTTGCAGAGATTCGGCATCGACCAATTTTAAATCGATCCCGCAATCCTGGCTCGCCGCCGCGTGGGTAAGCGATTCGTAAATGCTCTTGTACGCGTCCTGGAGGTGAATGTATTTCCCGACGACCGCGATTGTGACCCGCCTTCGCGGACTGACGACGCAGTCCACGAATTTTTTCCAACTCCTAAGATTCGGTTCTGGAGTTTTCAGTTGCAATAAGCCGCAAACGAGTTTGTCCAAGCCCTCAGCGTGCAACATCAGTGGCACTTCGTAGATCGTGCGCTCGACATCGCGTGCTTCGATCACGGCTTTTTCAGAGACGCTGCAGAACATGGACAACTTCTGCCGCAACTCGCGATCGATCGGTTTTTCGCTTCGGCAAATCAAGACCTGCGGCTGCAAACCGATCTCACGAAGCTTCGCCACACTCTGTTGCGTCGGCTTCGTTTTTAATTCGGCCGCCGCTTTGATGTAGGGAACAAGCGTGACGTGCATGTTTACCACACTTTGAGCGCCGACTTCGAGAATGAATTGCCGGATCGCTTCCAAAAACGGCAGACCTTCGATGTCGCCAGTCGTTCCACCGATCTCAGTAATCACGACGTCGTATTTCGATTCGTCCGAGATTTCGCGGATACGATTTTTAATTTCGTCGGTCACATGAGGAATCACCTGGACGGTTTTGCCCAGGTAATCGCCGTGTCGCTCTTTCACGATGACCGATTCATAGACCTGACCGCTGGTCAGATTGTTGTGGCGCGAAAGGACGCAATTTGTGAAACGCTCGTAATGTCCGAGATCGAGATCGGTCTCGGCGCCGTCGTTCAACACATAAACTTCACCGTGTTGGAACGGATTCATAGTTCCCGGATCGACATTGAGATAGGGATCGAACTTCTGCAGGACAACGCGAAGTCCGCGGGCTTCGAGCAGGGTTCCGAGTGATGCGGCGGCGAGTCCTTTGCCTAGCGAACTAACGACGCCACCAGTGACGAAGATGTATTTCATCGCGACGCCCTTCGTTTTGCGCGAGTCAGATTTTGCTCGACCGCCTTTGCGTCAGCCGGCGTGTCTACACCGGGCGATCCATGTTTGGTGAGGAGCACATGAACCTTTACACCATTTTCGAGTGCGCGCAATTGCTCGAGCGATTCGGCGCGCTCCAACGGCGTCGGCTTCAACCTCACGAAATCGAGCAGCGCTTTGCGGCGAAAACCATAAATGCCCTGATGGCGCAGATATTTGATCGGCACTGAATGATTGCGAGGGAAGGGGATGGGGTAGCGAGAGAAATAGAGCGCGTTGCCGTCGCGATCGACAATCACCTTAACCTGGTGCGGTAATGCGGCTTCGGCCGCGTTCTCGAACGGGTGGGCTGCCGTGACGATGTCGATCTTGCGATTGGAGCGCAGCGTCTCGACGAAGCGATCGAGCAGGCTAGGCTCGGTCAGTGGTTCGTCGCCCTGGATATTAATAATGAACTCAAATTGGGGCGCCTTCCGAGCCACCTCAGCGACCCGGTCCGTCCCGCTCTGATGTTTGGGCGACGTCAGTGAGACGTCTGCGCCCCAGTCGAACGCAGTTCTGGCGATGCGCATATCATCCGTAGCAATGATGACCGCGTCCAAATTTTTGGCTCGCCGGCAGCGTTCCCACACGTGGCGGAGAATGGGCTTGCCTCCAATGAGATACAACGGTTTTCCTGGAAAACGCGTAGATCTCCACCTGGCGGGAATGATTCCGACGGCCTTACTCATCCGCTCCTCTGGCTTCTCTCAGTATGATTTCGGCGGCCGCAGGCAGATCCTCGACCACCCAATCGGCGCAACTGTCGTTGGTTATCTTGTCGAATCCGGTCCGGACCCGAATCGCGCGTGCGCCCACCTTATGGGCGCACTGGGCGTCGATTTCCTTGTCGCCAATCAAAAACGACCGCGAAAGATCGATCTGGTGATCGTGCGCAGCCTGGAGAACCATTCCCGGTGCGGGCTTTCGGCATTTTGAGGGTTTGCCCGGCACGTCGGGACAAAAATAGGTCGCGTCGATCAAATCCTTCCCGACCTGCCGCATGACTTCCGCTTCGACAGCGCGATATTCCTTTTCGGTAAAGAATCTGCGCCCGATCCCGCTCTGATTTGTGATTACGATGATTTTGAATCCGGCGTTTTTGAGCCGACGCAACGCCATCGCCGCTCCGTCGAAAACGTGGACCTGACTCGGATCCGAGCAATAATCCACGTCGTGCATGATCGTGCCGTCGCGATCGACGAAGACAGCGCGCGACTTCGAATTAGTCGAAGTCATGTTCGAACTTGGAGATCAGTTCGTCGCGAGTAACTGTTGCCGTCCCGAGTTTACCAACGACCACTGCACTCGCGTGGTTCGCGATTTGGGCGGCTTCGATCGGCGTTGCAGTGGAAACGAGCGCAAGCGTAAACATCGCGATTGCTGTGTCGCCGGCACCCGACACGTCGAAGACGTCCCGCGCCCTTGTTGGGATATAATGCGGATGTTTGCCTTTTTCAAAAAACATCACACCGTGTTCGCCAAGCGTGACGAGCAGATATTGCACGCTCCATTTTTGGAGCAGTTCTTTTCCGGCACGGACAAGTTCTACATCTTTATTTGGCGCGAGGTCGAGATCGCGATCTGGAATTCCGGCAGCCAGGAATGCTTCAGCGCGATTCGGTTTGACTGCGGTCATTCCGCTCCACTCGATCAAATTGTGCGGATTTGGATCAGCAGTAACGATCTTCTTCGCGGCGCTCGCCTCTCTCGCGACCCGCGAGACGAGCTCACGCGTCAAAAATCCTTTGCCGTAATCTTCAAAGATGATCGCGTCGATGTTGGGCAACTTCTCTTTGACCGCAGCCACAACTTTCCCGATCTGCGCCGCCGACGGTTTGATGATTTTTTCACGGTCGACTCTCACCACTTGTTGATGGCGGGCGATGATTCGTGTTTTAACAATCGTTGGAAATTTTTCGTCTTCGATCGAATCGGAGACGTCGATCTTCTCTTTGGCCAAAAGTTCCCGCAGTTGCTGCCCACCACGGTCTTTGCCCATCAACCCAATGACCGAAACCATATCAAGAAACTCGCGAAGATTGCGCGCAACATTGGCGGCGCCGCCGGGGAAAAAACTTTCGCCCGTCACCTGCACGACCGGCACGGGCGCTTCGGGCGAAATGCGGCCAACTCTGCCCCAGACGAATTCGTCCAGCATCAGATCGCCGATGACGAGAATGCGCTTGGACGCCGCGCGCTCCAAGATTTGCCGAAGCCTTCTTAAGTCCATAGCGCGGACCAGGTGCGATGGTTAGCGGGGAGAATAGTCTGGCGTGACAGAGTCAAAATTGTTAGGCGCAGGGATTTGTATGGGTGGGCAGTTCTGCTTACAATGACGTCATTAATCCTGAATACGAAGCCAAAATCAACAGTCGAAGCTGCCGATGATAGCCTTTTCCAGACCCTTAAAACTTAGCGCAATCGCCCTGATCGGGGTGACTTTTGGTGCCCACGGTGCGCAGGCGCCCCAGCGAATTGACGTCAAACAGATGTCGAAAAAAGTCGAAAACGTGGTCGTGCCGTTGCCAAACGAGATCTTTGGCGCGCTCAACAAGCTTGGTTCGGTGAACTGGCGCGAATATGTGCGCGCCGGGAAAACGAGCAATTTTACGGAACGGCCGCGGATCGCGCTCCTCCTCGGGACCGTCATCGCCGATGGCTTCATCGCAGTGCAGGCCGAAGACGCGCCGGCCGTGAAAGAGATTGGTCAGCGGGTATTGAATTTGTCGAAGGGGATCGGCGTCGGCAATTCCATCACGCCGCACGCTAAGGCGATCACCGAGGCGGCGGACAAGCGCAAATGGGAAGATGTGCGGCAGGAGCTCGACCGTACTCAGAGTAGCGTCCAGCAGGCGATGAACGAAGTGCACGACGAAAAATTGTCGCAGCTTGTTAGTCTCGGAGGCTGGTTGCGCGGCACGCAAGTGTTAACGGCGGTGGTAACGAAACATTTCTCAGCGGACGGCGCCGAGCTGCTGCATCAACCCGATTTACTCGTCCACTTTCAAACGCAGCTGCAAGGGATGCCGGAATTTAATCTGCCGATCATCCGCGACATCCAAAGCGCGCTCAGCGAAGTGAAACCGCTGGTAGATGTCGGAACGGCGCGCATTTCGGCGGAGTCCGTGCGGAAGATCAACGACATCACTACCCGACTGGATAGTGGAATTGTGACAAGAGACTGAAGCCCCCATTATGAGCCTCTTCACTAAAATCAGTCTGCGAATTGGTCTCTGTGTTCTCGTGGGTTTTGCCCTTCCGCTTGGCACAGCCGGAACTGTCGATGACGCGCAATCGTTCGCGCTTCAAGCCTCCGAACCATACGTCAAAGAAGGATTCCAAGTGCGCGAAGATTACTGGGGCGGCGATCTCGGCTCCGGTGAAAAGAAAGCCGTGCGGCAACAGTTGTTTAAAGGAAACGAATACTGGTTCTGGCTGGGTACCGAAGTCGAACGCGCGAAGATTTCCGTCCACATTTATGATTCGGAAGGAAAACTGGCCGAACAACCAGACAGTTGGGAAAAAGGCCATTTTGCGGCTGCGCACGTGATTCCAAAAGCGACGGGAAGTTATTTCATCATCGTGGCGGTCGAGGAATCGCCGGAAGAACGGACACATTGGGCGCTGGTTTACGGGTTCCGCTAATCGATGTGCCAGCCCGCCTTGGACTCGATCTTAGGAGTGGTTGATCTTTAATGACCGAAACGCGAACGCTGCATTTCGATAACGCGCGCCAATTGCAATCGCTTTACGCGAACGATTTCAAGCTGCTCAAAGGCATGGAGGATTCACTGGGCGTGAAAGTCACTACGCGCGAGGGGTGGGTGAAACTCGAAGGCGAGCCGGAGAAGCTCGACAAGGCGCAGCGCGTCTTCGATCAGCTCGAGGAGGCGCAGAAGAAAGGCGTGCCGATCCAGAAACACGAATTTCAATACGCACTCAATTCGGTGAGCGAATCCCGCGGCGATAACTTGACCGACGCGGTCTCGATGAAGATCACGACTTCCCCGCGCAAACCGCCAATCGTGGTGCGGTCTACCGGACAACGAAGTTACGTCGAAGCGATCGACAACCGCGACATCGTTTTCGGGATCGGACCGGCCGGTACCGGCAAAACCTATCTGGCGGTGGCAATGGCTGTTGCAGCGCTTAAAAAAGATCAGGTCAGCCGGATCATTTTGACGCGACCGGCGGTTGAAGCCGGCGAAGCGCTTGGATTTTTGCCAGGCGAGCTCGAACAAAAAATCATGCCGTATCTGCGTCCGCTTTATGACGCGCTCCGCGACATGTTGGAGCCGGAAGAGATCGAGCGCGCGATTGCGCGACAGACGATCGAAGTCGCACCGCTCGCCTACATGCGCGGCCGCACTTTGAACAACGCATTCGTAATTCTCGATGAAGCGCAGAACACGACGACCGAGCAAATGTTCATGTTGCTTACGCGCATCGGTCCGCATTCCAAATGCGTGATCACTGGCGACGTAACGCAGATCGACTTGCCGACGAACAGGCGTTCAGGCGTTGTCGAGGCACTCCAGGCGCTGAAAAACATTCCCGGAATCGCAATTGTTTATTTCAGTGAGCGCGACGTGGTACGTCATGAGCTTGTTCGTTCGATTATCACGGCTTATCAGCAACACCGCTCGCCCGCGCCATCGATGCGCAAATAATCATGCTCGATTTTTTAAAGCGCAGACGGCTTCTCCGACGCGGCCTCGCTTCGAAAAAACAGCGCCGGCGCCGCACGCGCAGCGAATTGCTTGGCGTGCTCGAATCGGCGCGCTACGTCAAAGTTCTGATTCTGGCTGCGTTCATCGCAGGATTGGCGTTCCTGATTTTCAGCGGCCAACAATCCCAGCCTACCAAAAATTTCGTGATCGCGCTCTTGTTCTTCGCGACTGCGGTGGTGCAGCTCTGGATCAACCAACCCCGAACATTTTCCGTGAACTCGCGCGTTTTTCTTGTTTTCGGGACGATCTTCATTCAGCTCGCGGCGATTAAAGGCATCCTGGTCTTGTCTAGCGAGCACGCGTTTAAGTTTCTCACACCGGAGATGGGTTGGTTGCTCGCACCATATGCGTTCGCACCGCTCGTGCTCAGTGTTTTGCTTGGTCGCAATCACGGACTTTATGCGGCGGTCTTCGTCAGTCTCTGGAGCAGCGTTTTGTTCGGTAGAATCGATGCGCCGCTCCTCGTCATCAGTTTGATCAGCGGATTCACGGCCGTTTATCTGACGCTTCAGGTTCGCAATCGCGGCAGATTGATTCGCGCCGGTCTCGGTGTCGGCGTCGCGACCTGGTTGTCTTCGCTCACTTTCGGGATGATCGGGCCGATTAGTCTGTTCCCGCCAATGGACAACGATTGGGGAATGATCGGCCTACAGAGCGCGCTCGCGCTCGGCAGCGGAATCGTGACCGCGATGATCGTTGGCGGCGCGTTGCCGATGCTCGAACAAGTATTTCAGATCACGACCGATGTTTCGTGGCTGGAGCTTTCGGATCTGAACCACCCATTGCTGCGGCGGATGACGATTGAAGCGCCGGGCACATATCACCACAGCCTCGTCGTCGCGAATCTGGCCGAAGCGGCGGGGGAAGCGATTGGCGCCAATGCGACGCTTTGCCGCGTCTGTTCGTATTTTCACGATGTCGGCAAATTGGTGAAGCCACAATACTTCACCGAGAACATGAGTTTCGAGCGCAACCCACACGACGATCTCGCACCGAGCATGAGCGCTCTCATTATCATCTCGCACGTGAAGGAAGGCGTTGACCTCGCGCTCAAACACAAACTTAACCAGTGCATCATCGACATCATCCAAGAGCATCACGGCACTTCGCTCGTCTATTATTTCTATCAACGCGCGCTTCAGCGGCAGGAAGACGCGCGTGCTGGCGGCAAAATCATGAACATCCGCGAGGAAGACATTCCCGACGTAGAGGAGGAAAGTTTCCGTTATCAAGGGCCGAAGCCGCAGACCAAAGAGAGTGCGATCGTCAGCCTCGCTGATATCGTCGAAAGCGCGTCGCGAAGTTTGGGAAAACCGACGCCGCAAAAAATCGAGCAGCTGGTCAACGAATTGATTGAGGAACGTGTCGCCGACGGCCAGCTTGACGAATGCGATCTCACTCTCGGCGAACTGCGCGTTATCGCCGAGCGATTCCGCTTCACGCTCATGACGATGCTCCACACGCGCATCGCATATCCGAAAGGTGAGTCGAAGTTTACGCCGACCGAAGACGAAAGATTGAAAATGCGTCCGGACGTCATGGCCTCGCTTCGCAAGCCGGAGTCTGCGCCGCCCGTCTCGGCTGCCTAGGGTGGATCACGCTCTCGAGCGTGATTTCTGTCATCTTGATCGGAGTGGAGAGATGCCTTGTATCTCCGGCCGTTGCCAAGGTCAGAAATGTCGACAGATTCGGGGACTTCCCTGGGAATGACAAAATAGAGGACGACTTCGGTCGACATGACAAAAAGGATGAAAAAACTCCGCAATTAGAACACTGTTATGCTTCTCGGCTAGGGCCTGAATTCGCTCATTGAGGGTCCAACGAAGGATCAAACCCTTCCTTACGCAGAGTTTTCAGAAATTCCGAGGCCGACAGTTCACGGTCACCTCGGCCGATTCGTTCTTGGCAAAATCGAAAAGGTAAAAATCATTTTCGGACAGGGCCGCGTTCATCTTTATGAAGGCCACTCAGCACGCGACGTAACGTCGATCGTTTGCGTTCTCGCCGGAATCAAACAACTGATCGTCGCCAATGCCGCTGGCGCCATGAAACCCGAGATTCAGACCGGGTGAATGGATGATGCTCACCGATCACATCAATCTCGGCGGACGTGCGCGCGGTTCGCGGAATTTGGTGATGGCTGTGCTTGGTTGAGTGACGAAAGGGCCGCCTTCGAGCGGCGCGGATTTGGTGAACGCCACGTCCAGCATTTCGCTGGGGAGTCCCTCCAACGGAAATTCTTTCCGCAACGGAAAGAACGGATAGCCATCCCACATCAGTATCCGACGCAGGTCGGGATGACCCTTAAACTTGATTCCCATCATGTCGTAAATCTCGCGCTCGTGCCAATTCGCCGTTGGCCAGATATCGAAAAGGGTGTCGACCTCTTCGGCTTCGCCAAGTTTCAATTTCAAACGCAGATGAACCGCGAGCGTCATTGAATAAAGTTCATAAACGATTTCGAACCGCGGTTCTTCGCCGAAATGGTCGATGCTGGTGATGTCGATTAGATAATCGAACGAGAGATCGTCGCGGCAAAGCTTCGCAATTTCGCGAAGATCGTTCGCCGAGATTGTGTAGGTGGTCTCGCCGCGAAACTCGGCTTTGTTCTGAAGCTTTGGCCCGGTCAGTTTGCGTAGTGAATCGAGCAGTTCCTGGCTGGTCATGCGGTTATTTCGGCGAGTTTGCTAATCAGCTCCGGTTTTTGCGCGGCGAATGATTTCTCGCGCGAAATTTTTTCCTGCAGTTTCATCAGACCGGCGAGCAGTGCTTCCGGACGCGGCGGGCAGCCGGAAATGTAAACATCGACCGGAAGCAGTTGATCGATTCCCTGAAGTACGGCGTAGGACCGATACATTCCGCCAGTTGATGCGCACGCGCCCATCGCGATGACCCATTTCGGCTCGGGCATTTGTTCGTAGATCCGTTTTACGGCCAGCGCCATTTTGTAAGTCACAGTCCCGGCCACGATCATCACGTCGCACTGTCGCGGCGAGAAACGCATCACTTCCGCTCCGAACCGCGCGATGTCGAACCGCGACGCGGCGGTGGCCATTAGTTCAATCGCGCAACAGGCGAGCCCCATCGGCATCGGCCAGAGCGAGTTTTTGCGGATCCAATTGAAGGCAGCATCAAGCCGGGTAAAGATGACGTTGCCCTCAATTTTCGAGTCGTAAGCAGTGGCGCGTTGTTCCGCCATGCGGAAACACTAAAGTTGCGTCAACCCGAGGCAAGCAGAAGATACATCCCTCCAGGCAAGATCGACATGCAACGAAGTCAGCGCACTCATCTCGACGAGCTCGAGAACCAGAGTATTTTTATTTTTCGCGAGGCGTACCACGCGTTTAAGAACATCGCCATGCCATGGTCGATGGGAAAAGATTCGAACGTGCTGATCTGGCTGGCCCGGAAAACATTCTTCGGGCGCGTGCCGTTTCCGGTTTTGCATATCGACACGACTTACGAATTTCCCGAGATGCTCGAGTTCCGCGAATGGGCGAAGAAACATCACAACTTGAATCTGGTTGTGAAGATCAATACCGAGGCGCGCGCCCGCGGAATCGGTTACGAAACGCATGACCCAGTGACGGTGACTCACGAATTGAAAACCGTCGCGCTCCAGCAAGTGCTCGCCGAATACAAATTCGACGCGCTGATCACTGGTATCAGGCGAGATGAAGATCCGACCCGGGCGAAGGAAAGATATTTCTCGCCGCGGAACGCACAGTTCGAATGGGACTACAAAGATCAGCCACCGGAATTTTGGGGACAATTCGCGACCAGCGCGGCCAAAGGCGAGCACGTACGCGTACAACCGTTGCTCGACTGGACCGAAGTGGACGTCTGGCGCTACATCCAGCGCGAAAACATTCCGATCCCGCAAATGTATTTCGCGCGTAACGGGAGACGATTTCGTTCGTTAGGCTGCAGCCCCATCACACATTCTATCGACAGCAACGCATCGACCATCGACGAGATCATCGCTGAACTCGAAGCGACGAAAGTTGGCGAACGAGCTGGCCGTGCGCAGGATCATTACGAACGCAACGCCATGCAGAAATTGCGCGCCAAAGGATTCTTATGACAAAAGAATCGCTGCCGCTTCGCGTCGTATTCGTTGGCCACGTGGATCACGGAAAGTCCACGCTGGTCGGTCGGATTCTGCACGACACCGATTCGTTGCCGGAAGGTAAGATCGAGATGGTAAAAAAGGCGTGCGCGGAGGAGGGAATGGAATTCGAGTTCGCATTCGTGCTCGACGCGCTTTTGGAAGAGCAAAAACAGAACGTCACGATCGACACGACCGAGATCCGATTCAAAACAAAACGGCGTAAATACATCATTATCGACGCGCCGGGTCACAAAGAATTCCTCAAGAACATGATCACCGGGGCAGCCCGGGCGGACGCGGCGGTGCTCGTGATCGCGGCGAACGAAGGTGTGCGCGAACAAAGCCGTCGCCACGCCTATTTACTCGGCTTGCTTGGGATCAAACAGCTCATAGTAGTCGTGAACAAAATGGATCTCGTGGACTTCTCGCAGAGGAAACTCGAGCAGATCGAAAGCGAATATTTAAAATTCCTGAAGGAACTCGGACTGAAAGCGCGCGTGTTTGTTCCAGCTTCGGCGAAAGACGGCGAGAACATTGCGAGACCGAGCGCGAAAATGAAATGGCACAACGGTCCGACGGTTCTTGCAGCGCTCGATTTACTGGAACCGCAAAGCGATGATGTCGATCTTCCACTGCGATTTTGCGTGCAGGACGTTTATCGATTTGATGAGCGCCGCATCATTGCCGGACGAATCGAGACGGGAAAGCTGAAGGTGGGGGACGAAATCGTTTTTTCTCCCGCGAACAAAACTTCGAAAGTTCAATCGATCGAACAATGGGGCGGGGACTACGACGACGTAAAGATTGCCGGCGATTCAATCGGCATCACGTTAACTGAACAAATCTTCGTCGAGCGCGGTTACGTCGCATCCCATCAAACCGAAACGCCGATTGAGACGAATCGGATTCACGCGGACGTGTTTTGGATTGTGCGCGAGCCGATGCGAGTCGGTCATCTTTACGATCTGCGGTTGGCGACTCAGGAAGTGAAGTGCGAGGTCGTTTCCATCGATCAGGTGATGGATTCGGCAACGCTTGAATCGACAAGCGACGGGTGCGAGCGGCTCGAGCGCAATGAAGTTGGGCGGCTAACCATCCAAACGCGCAGCCCGCTCGTGATTGACAATCACGAGCGGATTCCGACGCTTGGACGTTTTGTAATTGTCGATGGCGGGCGGATTTGCGGTGGTGGAACAATCTTCGGCGGCGTTTACACAGATCGGACCGTCGCCAAGAGCAAAAATATTTTCTGGGTCGAAGGAAAGATCACCGCCCATGATCGTGCGGCGCGGACAGGTCATCGCGGCGCGGTCGTGTGGTTCACCGGATTATCGGGCGCTGGAAAATCGACCATTGCGCAGGCGCTCGAGCGCGAACTGTTCGCACGCGGAATGCATACTTACGTGCTGGATGGCGACAACATTCGGCACGGTTTGAATTCGAATCTCGGATTTTCCCCGGAAGATCGCGTGGAAAATATTCGACGCGTGAGTGAAGTCGCGAAATTAATGGCGGATTCCGGTGTCGTGGCGATTACAGCGTTCATTTCCCCGTATCGAATGGATCGACGCCGTGCACGCGAGATCGCGCTCGAAGGCAACGCGGAGTTCGTCGAGGTCTTTGTTGATGCGCCGCTGCAAGTTTGCGAAGCGCGCGACCCGAAGAATCTGTACAAAAGAGCGCGGGCGGGCGAGATCCGCGAATTTACCGGAATCGATGCGCCGTACGAACCGCCGGAGGACGCGGAAATTGTAGTCCACACTGATCAGCAAACGGTAAACGAATCAGTTGCGGCAATCCTGGAAGGCCTCTTGCCACGATTAAAACCGGAAGAACACGGTGAATGATTTGAAATATGCCGGCGTTACGGTACGCGGACCGGAAGCGGGTGACATGGAAGCGTTAGCTGATTTATGACGCAGCTCGGTTACCCGACTTGCGTTCGGAGATGCAGGAGCGCATGGAAACAATTCTGGCCAACAAAATTACGCGACGTTTAATGCAGTCAGTGGGATGACGTTCACTCGTTACACCTACGAACATGACAGCCCTTTGGCGATGTATTCTGCCACCGCACTGCCTCTTTGCCGCCCGACGCCTAACGACGCTCAAAGCAAAATCAGTACCAAATTTTTACGAGGTACAAACCCTCAGCTGGCGCGACAAAACGGGAGCCACCAGCCCGGCCTGATTTTAATCGGGCGGTGATTTCACATGCGTCCCATTTGTGCAGCGCAACGCGCGTCATAGCGCCAACCATCAGTCGCACCATTTTGTAAAGGAAACCCCCTCCGGCGACTTCGATTGTGATGCAGGGCCCGCTCTTTCGGACTCGAACTGATCGAATCGTGCGATGCGTACTCTCTTCCTTTTTACCACGATTAGCTGCGAACGCCGCGAAATCATGCTTTCCAATGAACTCTTGACTGGCACACTTTAGAAGATCGATATCGAGCGGCGTAGGAATGTGCCAGGCGCGACCAACTTCCAGGGGCGGCAAAATCGGCGCTGCCCAGATTCTATATCGATAAAGTTTTCTCTTCGCGGAAAACCGCGCATGAAAACTTTGAGAGACGTAACGGCAACTCGAAACGCGAATCGTATTTGGTAAGCCAGCGTTGAGCGCCCTTGTCCAGCGATCCGAGGAGATTTTTCGGTCGGGAAGATCGACATGCGCGCACTGTGCGAGTGCGTGAACACCGGCATCGGTCCGTCCCGCGCTATGAACTCGAACCTGCGCGCCGCAAATTTTATGAAATGCGCGCTGCAATTCATCTTGAACCGTCTTGCGGTGACGCTGGCTCTGCCAGCCCGCGAACGCGGCACCCGCGTACGCGACCGTGAACTTAAGGCGCTGCGACATTGCGTTCGCGCTCGAGGTAGCCCTGCAAAATCATTTGGGCCGCGACTTGATCGACAATCTTTCGCGTTTGTCGCGTTTTCTTGCCGGCAGCGCTAAGCGCGCGATTCGCGGCAACTGTTGTAAGTCGTTCGTCCCAGGTCTCGACGGCACACGGTAGTTGCGCGCGCAGTTTGTTCGCGAATTCGAAGGCTTCATTCGCAGCTTCGCCGATTTCACCGCTCATGTTACGCGGAATGCCCACGACTACTGTCTTGATCTTTCGATCGCGAACAATTTCGGCGATTCGCTTCACTGAATCTTTGTTCGCCGCAATTGTTTCGAGCGGATGCGCGAGGAAGCACAGCTCATCAGAAATCGCCAATCCGATTCGGGCGCGACCGAAATCGATCCCTAGAATTTGGTTCATTCAGCTTATTGCAACTCTGGCGGCAATTTGCCGACGAGATTCTTGATCTTCTCGGCCTGATGTCGATGGCAAATTAAAATTGCGTCGCCTGTCCGGACCACGATCAAGTTATGAATGCCCAGCAACGCGATCGTTGTCTCGCCGTCGTTAAAAACAATGTTGTCCCTGGAATCGAGCGCGGTCAGCGGGTGGTTAGCAATATTTCCATGCTCGTCCTTTTTGAAATAACGTGCCACCGCCTGCCAGCTGCCGACGTCATCCCAGTCAAAGGTCGCTTCCACAACCAGAACGCGTTCGGCCTTTTCCATGATCGCGTAATCGAAAGAGATCCGCGGCAGCTTGGCGAACCGTTCCCGCAAAACCTTGTCGAGATCCTTTGAAGACCGAACCTGTGAAATGAAGTCAGCGAGCTCCAGGGTGTGGCGATTAAACTCGCTCAAGACTGTCGGAACAGACCAGACAAACATTCCCGCATTCCAACGGAAATTTCCTTTTCGCAAAAACGATTCGGCAAGATCGACATTCGGCTTTTCACGGAACCGAATCACGCGATGCACGGCGATCTTGTCCTCGGCACGCAGCTTCACGGCTTCGCCTTGTTCGATATAACCAAAACCGGGACATGCCCACGTCGGTTTGATTCCAATCGTCACCAGCGCGCCGGTTTCTTCCGCCGCCGCCGCGGCGGTTTTCATTGTTGCTAGAAACGCGGTGCGGTCGGCGATGACGTGATCAGCCGGGAACGCGAGCATCGTCGCGGAATGATCGCGCGCCGCGACCCAACCAGCACCGAGCGCGACCGCCGCGGCCGTGTCGCGTTTGGCCGGTTCGGCTATGATGTTTTCCTTCGGAAATTCTTTGAGTAGATCGCGGACGGCCTTCTCCTGTTCCACGTTTGTCAGAATCAAGATGCGATCGGTCGAGACGAAATTCTCTAGTCGCGCGACCGCTTCCTCAAGCAACGTGCGCTCCGAGACAAGGCGCAGCAATTGCTTGGGACGATTACGCCGGCTCAATGGCCAGAAGCGTTGGCCGCTCCCGCCGGCGAGAATGAGCGCATAAATCGGATTCGACATTTGAAAAGCTGACAATAGCGGAGATCACGCCAGCATGCAGATTTTCCCGTTTCTTTTTCGCAAACGAGATTTATAAATAGCCGATGTCTCTTTCGGTATCCATTCCAAAAGCGAGCGAACAGCTGCCGTTGGATAATCTGCTCGCACTCACGCGCACCGCGTTCGGTTTGGGAATCGGTATGCTGGTCGCGGACAAGATTAAAGGGCGGACGCGACAGGCGGCGGCGATCGCGTTGATGTCGGTCGGCGCATTAGCTGCGGTGCCATTTCTCGTGAAAGTCGCGCTCGAGCGGATTAATCGACCCGAATCTGATCGCGGCAGTCGCGCAAGACTCCGTTCCATTCGCGCTGACTCGGGCTATCGCTCCGAAGTGGATATTTATTAGTTCGCTCTCTGTCGTTTCGACCGGAGTGGAGGAATCTCGGACTGTTTCTGTCCGTCACAAGTTTGGAAATATCTAGAGATGTCTCGACTTCTCTCGCCATAACATCAGAAGTGGTCACCCTTGATTCAAGCGCCGTCGCAGATTAAAGCCTCATCGCCACATGGCCAAACCATCGACATCTTCCAGCGAACCGTTGCGGGAGTTTTGCCGCGAAATTTTTAAACAAGAAGCGATCCTGCGGCAGGGCGGCGGCAAAGCTGGACTCGAACGGCAACGAAACCTGGGTCGTCTGCCCGCCCGAGAACGAATCGCCCAACTTCTGGACAAGGGCGCGCAATTTTTCGAGATCGGACTTTGGGCTGCCTACAAAATGTACGAGGAGTGGGGGAATATTGTCGCTGCCGGAACGGTCACCGGAATTGGAAACGTCTCGGGCGTGCCGTGCATGATCATCGCCAACGACGCGAGCGTGAAAGCGGGTGCGTTCTTTCCGGCGACGGTGAAAAAAGTCTTGCGCGCGCAACGCATCGCTTTCGAATGTTCGCTCCCGATCATTTATTTGGTCGATTCGGCCGGCGTCTTCTTGCCGATGCAGGACGAGATTTTTCCAGATGAAGACGATTTCGGCCGAATTTTCCGAAACAACTCGGTTATTTCCGCAGCTGGAATTCCACAGTTCGCGGCGATCATGGGGAATTGTGTCGCCGGCGGCGCGTATCTTCCGGTGTTGTGCGACAAGATTTTGATGACCGAAGGGAGCGGTCTTTATCTTGCCGGTCCGTCGCTTGTGAAAGCGGCGATCGGGCAGCTTGTCGATCAGGAAGAGCTTGGTGGTGCGAAAATGCATTCGGAAATCAGCGGCACCGTCGATTTTTATGAGAAAACAGATGAGTCGTGTTTGAAACGTTTGCGTTCGCTGGTCGCGCTTTTGCCGGAAGCGAAAAACGCGGGCGAAGTGAAGATCGACAGCACAACGTTCAAGACATCGAAGAATCCTGATTCGCTTTACGACCTTGTTAGTCTCGACGGTCAGAAAAATTACGACGCGCGCGATCTGCTGATCGCGATTCTCGATGTGAACTCACTCAACGAATACAAAGGCGATTACGGAAAAACGCTGGTGACGGCATATGCGCGGATCGCGCGTCAGCCGGTCGGAATTATCGCCAGCCAGCGATTGCAAGTGCGCACGAAGAAGGAAGGGATCCAGATGGGTGGCGTTATTTATTGCGACAGCGCCGACAAGGCCGCTCGCTTTGTGCTGGATTGCAATCAAGACGGATTGCCGATCATCTTTTTCCAGGACGTGACCGGATTCATGGTCGGTCGCGACGCGGAACAGAGCGGAATCATTCGCAGTGGCGCCAAACTCGTGAACGCGGTCAGCAATTCAGTCGTGCCGAAGATCACAGTGGTCGTCGGCGGTTCGTTCGGCGCCGGGAACTACGCGCTTTGCGGCAAAGCTTACGATCCTCGATTCATCGTTGCGTGGCCGAACGCGCGTTACGCCGTGATGGGCGCGGCCCAGGCTTCCGATACAGTGTTCTCAATTCTCGCGCGCGCACGCGAGCGCGGTGACAAAAAAGCGTCGCACGAGGAGCTCGATGAATTGCGCAAGAGAGTGAAAGCGAGTTACGAAGAACAAACTGACATTCGTTACGGCGCAGCGCGCGGTTGGGTCGACGCGATCGTTCAACCCCATGACACGCGCGATGCGCTGGTTCAATTGCTTCAATACGTTTCGCGGCCAACGCCGAAAGCGCACTTCCACACTGGCGTCATTCAGGTCTAACCTCTGATCTCTGACTTCTGCCCGCTGATCTATGCATTATGCCGGTTGTCATTATTGAGAAGCAAACGCCGCAGATCACGGTCGTAACTTTGAATCGTCCCGAACGGCGCAACTCACTGACGATCGAGCTGCTGAGCGAATTGATGGCCGCGATTAAGGTCGCATCGGATCAACCTGAAGAGCGCGTTCTGATTTTGCGCGGCGCAGGCGCGGCCTTTTGCACCGGACTCGATTTAAAAGAAGCGGCCGATCAAAAAAAAGCGCACGCCACTGCGGAGATGGTGGCCAAGACTTTGATCGCGCTCGCGGAAACGCGAGTGGTCACGATCGCGGCCGTTCACGGCGCGGCCGTCGCTGGGGGTGCTGGAATCATGTCCGCCTGCGATTTCGTTGTTGCCGCAGAGAAGACGAAAATTGGCTATCCGGAAGTTCGGCGCGGCTTGGTCGCGGGATTAGTAATGACCTTTTTGCGGCGACAAGTCGGCGAGCGAAATATGCGGGAATTGGTCCTCGGCGGCGAATTGATCGACGCCGAGCGCGCGCGAGAAATTGGTTTGGTCAATCGCGTCGTTCCGCATAGCGAGTTGATGAACGACGCGCAAAAGTTCGCCGACTCTATCTTGCAAGGCGCGCCGAATGCGATTGCGCAAACCAAAAGGCTGATTGAAGAGCTTTGGGTGACGTCGGCAAAACAAGATGTCGACCGTGCGTTAACGCACCATATGCGAGCGCGTGAATCCGCCGAAGCGCGCGAAGGCATCGCGGCATTCAACGAAAAACGGAAGCCAAACTGGACGAAATAAAACGCGAGCTATGCTGGCGCTGCTGGGCCTTGGTACTGCGCGTTGCCGAAGGCGAGGATCGGGTAAAAGATAAACGGTAGAAAAATCAATCCGATCCCGAAGCCTGTTCCTTTGCCGAACGCTCTGGCCACTTCAATGCAAAGGATGATAATAATGATGAAGTTCACCAGCGGGATGAACATCAGAATCAGCCACGAACCTGGGCGTCCCGCGACCTTCCAGAAGAAATAAAAGTTCAGGATCGGGATAATTGCCGCCCAACCAGGCTGTCCAGCTTTGGTGAACATCTTCCACCACGACGCGATCATTATGATTATAACTGATCATAACGACCGTGCAGATCCAGAACGCTGGGCCGGGCGGTTTTCCGGAGGTCGATTACGACGAGTCGAAACTTGCCTGAGCAAAAAACGAACACGGCACGAAGTTTATCAGGGATATCATATGGGTTAGGACTTTAAGCCTGCAGGGTTAACGAACGGATTTGAACTGAGCAAGAACAAATGTGACTTGAGCGAGATCAGGAATTAATCGCCACCGTTGCCACCGTCGTTGCCACTGCCGCGCTCATATCTTCGCCCTCATGGTCTAAGGCGTCTTCCATACCCTCCTCGTCTACGGAAGCGACTTCTTCGTCGGTGTCTTCTTCAGCGGCGAGGTCGTCCTCCTCGCCTTCGCTCATGTCGAACGATTCGTAGTCGGCGTAGGAGTCCTCACTACTGATTTCCTGGTCGGAAATGTTATCGCTGACATCGACTTCTTCCCCTTCGTAAGTGTCGACGCTGGTGTTTACGACCGCCCAATCGTAGATGACCGACGTCTCCCATTCCGAATACCAGGTATCGTAGGCTTTCGTATAATCGACGAGAATTAGGTAATCCTTGCGCCAGTCATTATCGACGTCGTAGCCGCGAATCAGACCGGCCTGAACCTCGAGTAAGTAAAGGGTCGCGATGTAAGCATCGAGCGTCGTCAGTTCTTTCACGATGTGCTTAGCTTGTTTCTTCAGCTCGGCCAAACCCTTCTCGAGCGGTCTGTCCTTCTTCGCTTCGCCTGAGGTAAGCGGAGCGGCAAGTCAATCCGCGAGATCACAATTGGTCAGCGCATCCCGGTGTCGCACTGCCACTCAACCTGAGTCATTTGGCCGGCCACAACATCGACATCGAACGGTCCGTAGCGCCCGATCCCCTTTTTCTGGTCTTTTCTTGCGATGGTGTAATGCCCCGGCTTAAGTGAAACTTTGAAACGACCCTGGTCATCCGTTGTAAATTCCGCGACCGATCCAGTTTGGTTCGTTACGATGAACGTTGTGTTCGCGAGTGGGCGCGAGCTCTGAATGCCCGGTCGAACTGGACCCGGGAGGGTCGGCCCGATTTTGATCACACCTTCCACTCCGGCGTTTCCTGTTTGCGGCGCTGGCCTCGGCAACGTTTGCGCGCAGCAAAAACCGGCAAACGTCAGGAAAGCGATTAAGCTTAAGTGTTGAAGCAGCATACACGTTTCGACGTGTTAAACGCACCAGTTGTTTAAGAAAAAAAGAAAATGTTTCTCGATCGGATCAAGGTTTTTGCGCAAGCAGGAAGCGGCGGCCGCGGCTGCGTCAGTTTCCGACGGGAGAAATTTGTCCCGAAAGGCGGACCGGACGGTGGCGATGGCGGTCGCGGCGGTGATGTAATCCTTCGCGCCGACCGCCACACAGATAATCTCTCGAATCTCTTTTACGAACCGATCATCAGGGCGAAAAACGGCGGGCATGGAATGGGAAAGAAAATGTACGGCCGATCCGCGCCGAACAAAATCGTCAAAGTGCCGATCGGAACCCTGGTATATCGGATAGCGGAAACCGGAAACCGGAAAGAGGACGAACAACAGCGCGAAAGCGCACAGCTATCCGGTATCCGGTATCCGAAATCCCAAATCGAGTGTGTTGCTGACGTTACGCGCGATGGTCAGGAATTTGTGCTCTGCGAAGGCGGCGCGGGCGGAAAAGGCAATGTGCACTTCAAGAGCTCGCGCAATCGCACCCCGCGCGAATACACCGAGGGCGAAGAAGGCGAGTTGGGTCATTTCCTGTTGGAGCTGCGCACGATCGCGGATGCGGGACTGGTCGGCTATCCGAACGCCGGCAAATCGACCTTGCTCCGAAGAATTTCCGCCGCTCGACCGAAAGTGGCCGCCTACCCATTCACAACGCTGCATCCGATCGTCGGCGTTGTGGAATTTTCGGAATATCGGCGCGCGACGATTGCCGATATTCCCGGATTGATCGAAGGCGCGCATCGCGGCCTCGGGCTTGGTCACGAATTTCTCCGGCACATCACGCGTTGCCGCATCTTTCTTTTCGTGGTGGATGTTGCGGGGAGCGAAGGCAGGAGTCCATTCGAGGATTTGCAGCAATTGCGAAAGGAGCTCGACCTCTACGACCCACTTTTATCGCAGCGTCCATGGTTTGTGATTGCAAACAAAATGGATTTGCCTGGCACCGAGGAAAATCTGAATGCGCTGCGCAAGAAATTTTCGAAGATTGAAATCGTCGCGATTTCTGCGGCGAACGGCGATGGGATTGAGGATTTAAAAAAGAAGCTTGTGAAGTGGCTCGGGACGGCTTCGTAAATAAGACCAAAGTCCAAGGTTTTTCGAGAGGCCAACTTGTTATTCTCGCAGGATAGGCTTTGGTATCCGCGTCAAGATTCACGGCTCGATTTCCGAGCGCTGGGGATCACGGGGCGGGTGCCCGTGCCACTTGGCGATCAACCAAAATGCGCAACCGTTATTTACTGATGTCGACCCTGGCGCTGGTTTTCGGCGCGGCCCTTGGAACGTCGGGGCTGGCGGCGGAAGCCGGACCCGCTGAGCACGGCGTTCCGCTGAAACCGCAGATGCTGGTCGACTTCGGCAAAGGTTTCGGAATTACAAATTCGATGCTGGTAACGTGGATTGTCGCGGCAGTCATTATAGTCTTTGCGCAAATCGCGACCCAACGGGTCAAACCCATCCCGAGTGGAGTTCAGAACTTTTGGGAATGGCTGGTTGAGGGGCTGCATAATTTTCTCGAAAACATTGTCGGCCGTGAATTGGTGAGGCAGGGGTTTTGGTTTTTCGCGACCGTTTTCATTTTTATTCTGTTCGTGAACTGGTGTGGACTCATTCCGGGGATCGGAACAGTCGGCTGGGGCCATTATGATCCCTCAGGCCACTTCGTTGTCGACCGCCCGCTTTTTCGCGGCGGCAACGCGGATTTGAACATGACGACGGCGATGTCCGCGATTTTCTTCGTGATGTGGTTTGTCTGGGCGATCCAGGCGAACGGCGTTGGCGGATTCCTGAAGCACTTGTTCGGGCCGAAAGGGGAAACCTCCGGAATCATAAAGGTGCTCATGATCGTCATCTTCTTCGCCGTCGGCTGGCTCGAAGTGATTTCGATCCTGTTTCGCCCAATCGCGCTCAGTTTCCGATTGTTCGGAAATATCTACGCCGGTGAGAGCATTCTGGAAGCGATGTCTACCATGATTCCGTGGCTATCGCCGATTCTGCCGATCCCGTTTTATTTTCTCGAAGTGCTCGTCGGATTCGTGCAGGCGCTCGTTTTCATGCTGTTGACGGCAGTTTTCACGATGTTGATTGCCGAACATCAGGAGGGACCCGAACACGCACACTAATTTTTCGGCGATCCCATGACGGGATCCCAAAACCAACTAACAAGAATATGATACTACCAATACTAGCAGAACTGGGCGGAAGCATTCACGTCGGGCTTGCTGCGATGGGCGTCGGAATCGGAATCGGTCTGACCGGCTTGGGAATGACCAGCGCGGTCGGTCGCAATCCAGGCGCCTTCACGCAGGTGCTCGTGCATGGAATTCTCGCCATCGCGTTGACCGAGGCGATCGTCTTCTACGCGCTGTATCTTCTGCCTCACTAATAGTTTTATTGCGAGAGGCAAACCGCCTGAACGCCGTGAGCTTTATTTTATGAATCTGATCATTGCCGCTGCTACCCAAAGCGTGAGCGAGACGGTTCGCGATACGGCTGATATGTTCGGCTGGAATTGGAAACTGTTTCTGGCGCAGGTCATCAGCTTTTGCATCGTCGCGTTCCTTCTGCGTCGCTTCGCTTACAAGCCGATCCTTGCCGTCCTCGAAGAGCGACGACGAAAAATTGAAGAAGGGCAATTGAATGCGGAGAAAATTCGCAAACAGCTTGCCGACGCGGAAAAGCGCTACCAGGAGATCGTCGCGAAGGGGAACGCCGATGCGCAAAAGATGATTGATGAAGCACGCAACAGCGCTGCGCATCTGTCTGAGCGAAAGCAGCAGGAAGCCGTCGTCGCGGCCCAACAAATCGTCGCCAAAGCAAAGGAGGCGGCTGCGCTTGAGCACGATCGTCAAATGCAAACTTTAAAGCGCGAACTCGGAAGGCTCGTCGTGGATACCACGGCGAAAGTCACCGGCAAGGTCTTGACATCGGACGACCAAAAGCGTTTGCAGGAAGAAGCGGCCCGTCAGGTTGCCTGATGAAAATTAACAAAGAGATCCGCCAAGTTTCCCGGGAAATGTTGCGCGCCAGTTTCATCGACGGTCAACTCGATCGCGGAAAGATTGCGTCGATTGTGGAATCACTGGTCGCCAAGAGGCCGCATCATTACATCGACATTCTCCGGCATTATAAGCGCTTGCTGCGACTGGAGATCGAGAAACGGCACGCGAAAATAGAGAGCGCGACCCAATTGGCGCCAGAGGCCGCTGCCGACATTGTCGATCGCTTAAAGCAAAAATACGGCGGGGATCTGACAAGTGAATTCATCGTGGATCCGACCCTTCTCGGGGGATTATGCGTGCGCGTAGGCAGCGATGTTTGGGACGGAACTCTGCGCAACCGCCTAGAGCGGCTTCAACAAGAACTTTAAACAACCAAAACCATGAGCAGTATTCTTGAAGAAATTGAAACGAAAATTGCGGGTCTAAAGACGTCGACCACCAAGAGCAATGTAGGCGTTGTCCGTGAAACCGGTGACGGCGTCGCCCGCATCGAAGGGTTGAGCGACGTGATGCTCAACGAGATGATCGAGTTCCCGAACGGCGTTTACGGGCTAGCTTTGAACTTGGAGGAGACTGAAGTGGCTGCGATTTTGCTCGGTGACACGACAAAAGTTGCAGAGGGCGCTGAAGCGAAAACTACGGGAAAACTTCTCCAAGTTCCTGTCGGCAAAGCACTTCTCGGCCGCGTGGTGAATACGATTGGTCAGCCATTGGACGACAAAGGCCCGATTAAGACGGAAACCTTTTATCCGCTCGAAAAAATCGCGCCGGGTGTGATCAAGCGGAGGAGCGTCAGCCAACCGGTCCAGACCGGCATCATGGCAATCGATGCGATGATTCCGATCGGGCGCGGCCAGCGCGAGTTGATCATCGGCGACCGTGCGACCGGCAAAACCGTGATCGTGCTCGACACGATCATCAGTCAGGCCCGCTTAAACAAGGCCGCCGAGGGCGCAGGTGATAAGAATTATCGCCCGCTCTACTGCATTTACGTCGCCGTCGGGCAGAAGAATTCCAACGTCGCGCGCGCCCTCGATGTTCTCTCGCGTGAAGGCGCGATGCCGTATACGACGATCGTTTCCGCGCCCGCGTCGGACACTGCCACCAATCAATATCTTGCGCCGTTTGCCGGAGCCGCGATGGGCGAGTGGTTCATGGATAATGGCATGGATGCTCTCATCATTTACGACGACTTGTCGAAACACGCGGTAGCGTATCGGCAGGTGTCGCTCGTTTTGAAACGGCCGTCCGGTCGCGAAGCGTATCCAGGCGACGTCTTTTATCTCCACTCCCGTTTGCTCGAACGCGCGGCGCGCGTAAGCGATGAATATGGCGGCGGATCACTCACTGCGTTGCCGATCATCGAGACCCAGGCTGGCGACGTGTCGGCCTACATTCCGACGAACGTCATTTCAATCACCGACGGACAGATTTATCTCGAGACCGATCTCTTCTATCAAGGAGTGCGGCCAGCGATCTCAGTCGGTTTGTCGGTCAGTCGTGTCGGCTCGGCTGCGCAGATCAAAGCGATCAAGCAGGTCGCCGGAAAAGTGAAACTCGATCTCGCACAATTCCGCGAGCTTGCCGCGTTCACGCAGTTTGGTTCTGATCTCGACGCGGCGACGAAAGCGAGTCTCGATCGTGGTCAGCGCATCGTTGAGTTGTTCAAGCAAAAACAACACAGTCCGATTCCGGTCGAAGAACAGGTTTCCATCATGTGGGCTATGCAACACGGCTACCTCGACTCCGTGCCGGTCGAGCGAGTGAAGGAATTCCAATTGAAGCTGCAGGATTGGTTGCAAACGCGGAAGGAACCGATGCTCGGCGCGATTAAAGAAAAGAAACAGCTCGATGCCGATCTTGAGGCGCAACTCAAGAGCGCGTTTGAGGAATTCAAAACCACCTGGCAGTAATTTCCGATGGCAAACACGCAGGACATACGGCGGCGGATCAAATCGATCCGCAGCACGTCCCAGATCACGAAGGCGATGCAAATGGTCGCCGCGTCGAAGATGCGCAAAGCGCAACAACACGCGCTATCCGGTCGTCCGTATGCCGCGTTGATGAACAAGGTCCTCGTTTCGTTGCAAAAGCGGACCGACCCGACATTGCATCCGCTTTTGCACGTTCGTGAAGTGAAGAAGGAATTAGTGTTAATCATCAGCACCGACAAGGGTTTGGCCGGCGCGCTGAACACGAACCTCTTTCGTGAAGCGTCAAATTTTGATCAGACCAAAACCGTATTTGTCGTCACCGGGAAAAAAGCGCGGCAGTTCGTTGCCCGGACAAAACGCGAACTCTTGGCCGATTTCGAATTGAAAGATGCGCCCGGTTTCGTCGAAACCAAGCCCCTCGCGAAATTTTGTCTCGAGAAATTTCTGACTCGCGAGGTGGACAAAGTCTCCGTTCTCTACACGCACTTCGTCAACACGATTAACCAGAAGCCGGTCGCGCAAACGCTGTTGCCCATAAGCCCGTTTGATCTACCGAAGAAGCACGACGAATCGAAGGAAGCGGAAGATGTCGATCCAATGCTCGGTTATCTGTTTGAGCCGAACGCACTCGAAGTGCTCGACATCATGCTGCCGTATTACGTTGAGTACCAGGTTTTCCAAATGATCCTCGATGCGCGCGCTTCCGAGCACAGCGCGCGAATGGTCGCGATGAAAAACGCGACCGATAACGCGAACCAGTTCATCAAGGATCTCACCCTCGAATATAACAAAATACGCCAGGCCGGGATCACAACCGAGTTGCTCGAGATCTCGACCGCGCAAATGGCGCTCAGCGGCTAATCAAGACTTATGAATAAAGGAAATATCGTTCAAGTTATCGGGCCGGTCGTGGACGTCGAATTCCCCGACGAGAAAAGCATGCCGAAAATTTATAACGCGCTCGAGATCGACTTCGAGGTCAACGGCAGCCCGACCAAGTTGACTCTTGAAGTGCAGCAGCATCTCGGCGAAGCCTGCGTGCGCTCGGTCGCGATGTCTTCCACCGAAGGCTTGAAGCGCGGAATGAGCGTGAACGACACGGGTGGTCCAATCACGGTGCCCGTCGGGGAGGGTATTCTGGGTCGCTTGTTCAATGTCACCGGCGACGCGGTAGACAACAAAGGCCCGGTCAAATTCACCAAGCGCTATCCGATTCATCGGCCTGCGCCCGATCTGACCGACCAAGACACGAAAGTTCAGATTCTCGAGACCGGAATCAAAGTTATCGATCTGATCTGTCCGTTTTCCAAGGGCGGCAAGGTCGGAGCGTTCGGCGGCGCCGGGGTCGGCAAAACTGTCGTCATCATGGAACTCATCAACAATATCGCAATAGGCCACGGCGGCGTTTCGGTGTTCGCGGGAGTTGGCGAACGCACGCGCGAAGGCAACGATTTTTATAATGAAATGAGCGAGGCGGGCGTCATCGATCAAAAAGACTTGTCGAAATCGAAAGTGGGAATGGTTTACGGCCAGATGAACGAGCCGCCCGGAGCGCGCTTGCGTGTCGGACTTGCCGCGCTCGCGATGACGGAATTTTTCCGGGACGAGCGCCATCAGGACGTGTTGCTCTTCATCGACAACATTTTCCGCTTTTCGCAAGCGGGCTCGGAAGTGTCGGCATTGTTAGGCCGAACGCCGAGCGCGGTCGGCTATCAACCGACCCTCGCGTCCGAGATGGGCGATCTTCAGGAGCGGATCACGTCCACCAAGGAAGGCTCGATCACTTCGTTCCAGGCGGTGTACGTTCCGGCGGACGATCTTACCGATCCCGCGCCGGCGAACACGTTCGCGCACTTGGATTCAACGATCGTACTGGAACGTTCAATCGCTGAGCTTGGAATTTACCCCGCGGTTGATCCGCTTGCATCAACGTCGAAATCGCTCGCGCCAGAAATTGTTGGAGAGGATCATTACAACACCGCGCGCGGTGTGCAGCGCGTGCTGCAACGTTACAAGGATTTGCAGGACATCATCGCCATCCTCGGAATGGATGAACTCAGTCCGGAGGACAAGCTGACCGTCCACCGCGCGCGCAAAATTCAGCGCTTCCTTAGTCAGCCCTTCCACGTCGCCGAAGTTTTCACCGGAACGAAAGGCCAATACGTGCCGATAGCTGAAACCGTGCAAGGCTTCAAAGAAATCTTGGAAGGCAAACACGACGAAGTTCCGGAAGGCAACTTCTACATGAAGGGTAACATCGACACGATCAAGGAGGAGAAATCCTGAACGGCCATGACTGCCACGCTGAAGCTCGAGATCGTTACCCCCGAAGAGAAGATTTACTCCGAAGACGTGGAGATGGTCACGTTGCCAGGGTCGGAGGGCGAACTCGGCGTTTATCCAAAACACGTGCCGGTGCTGACGGCGCTGAAGCCGGGCGAGCTTCGGATCGTGAAAGATGGACGCGAAAGCGCGATGGCGATTGGCGAAGGATTCGTCGAAATCAAAGCTGACGGCGTTTCGATTTTGACCGACATGGCACTGCAATCGGAGAAAATCGACATCGCGGCGGCCGAAGCGGCTGTCGCGCGCGCACAGGCAGCAATGAAAGAAGACACCACTCCGGAACAATTGGTCGCGATCCAGGCGTCATTGCAAAAAGCGCTCACGCAATTGCGCGTCCGGCGCCGTCATCACGGCTAGCGTTGTAGCGGCGGTCGCCGCGGCGACCGCCTGTGTGCTAAATTAAAAGCTTGGCACAAGCACCGCTACAACTTCTCGGAATCATCGCGGGCAACGGCGTTTACCCGATAACCCTTGCGACTGCTGCGCGCAAAGCTGGCGTAAGAAAAATCGTCGTCGCGGCGTTTTCGGGCGAAACCGATCCCGCGATTTCAGACCTGGCGGATGTCGTCGAATGGCTGCGCGTTGGGCAACTAGGCCGACTCCAGAGTTTTTTTCAGCAACAGGACGTTCATCGCGTGATCATGGCCGGCCAAATTGCGCCGAAAAATCTTTTCGATTTGCGGCCGGACGTAAGAGCGCTGGTCGTGCTCGCAGGACTCAAACAGCGCAACGCCGAATCGATCTTTACCGCGATCGCCGATGAGCTTGGCAAAGTCGGCGTTCATCTCCTGCCCGCGACAACTTTTCTGGAAGACGATCTCGCCACCAAGGGCCTGATCGCCGGAGTGAAATTATCGCGCGCTGAAGAAGAAGATGTCGATCTCGGCTGGAATGTGGCCAAAGAAATCGCGCGACTCGACATTGGGCAGACGATTATCGTTAAAAACGGAACGGTGCTCGCAGTCGAAGCGCTCGAAGGAACCAATGATGCGATCAAACGCGGCGGCTCGCTCGCGCGCGAAGGCGCCGTGATGATCAAGGTCGCTAAAACAAAGCAGGACATGCGCTTCGATGTTCCGGTGATCGGCGTTGAAACAATCCAGGTGGTGACCGAAGTAAAACTTCGCGTTATCGCCGTCGAGGCGGGAAAAACCTTGCTGCTTGAGCGCAACAAAGTTCTCGATCTTGCGCAGCGCGCGAAGATTTCAATCGTTGCCCGTTAGTTGCAATCAGAAATCTGCAATCTAAAATCTGAAATTCTTTTCACGGGGTCTTAGCTCAGTTGGTAGAGCGCCTCAATGGCATTGAGGAGGTCACGGGTTCGAATCCCGTAGGCTCCAGTTTCGCTACTCACTGTCTAATTGGATCGGAGATTAATTCATCAACCTGGAGTTGCGGACCCGTTCGTTTCGGTTGAAGAGCTATTGTGCGAAAAGTTGCAAACTGTGGCGGAAAAATTGTGCTCAGCGAGGAGCCGCTCGTTTTAGAGACGCCGATTGACCAGCTCCAGCAATTTGTCACGCCGACGAAATCGTTTTACGTGCGGACGCATTTTCAGGTTCCGAAAATCGACAAGAACAAATGGCGATTGCGTATCGAAGGCGAAGTAGGAAACCCGTTCGAAATTGATTTCGACGAGCTAAGCAAACTGCAATCACGAAAAATTCCGGTGACTCTCGAATGCGCCGGCAACAATCGGAGTTTTCTCGAACCGAAAGTCAAAGGCGTGCAATGGCGGCTGGGCGGCGTCGGAAACGCTGAGTGGACTGGCGTTCCGTTATCGGTTCCGCTCGAGCGCGCCGGAGTTAAATCAAGCGGACTCGAGATAATTCTGGAAGGTGCAGACCATGGGAAGTTGGAGGATCCGAAAAGTCCACGTGGCGAAATCAATTTTGCGCGCAGCATTCCGATCGAGAAAGCGAGAGATGTTTTGCTCGCTTACAAAATGAACGATGTCGATCTTCCGCCCGAGCATGGGTTCCCTGTGCGGGCGATCGTTCCAGGCTGGTACGCGGTCGCGTCGATCAAGTGGTTGCAACGCATCATTGTCACCGACAAACCGTTCAACGGTTATTATCAAACGCTCGACTACGCGTTCTGGAACAGACGAGGGGACAGAGCCGAGCTCACCGCGCTTTCGGAAATGCAAATCAAAGCGGCGATCGTGCAACCAAGCGAAGGTGGAACCGTTCCGGCGAATTCACACGTTCGCGTGCGCGGCGCAGCATGGACTGGCAACGGCGAGATCGCAAAGGTCGAGCTTAGCCTCGACAATGGAGAATCATGGAGCGAAGTGAAATTGCTCGGCGAATCCAAGCCGAAGGCATGGCGGCTTTGGGAATTTGATTGGCGAACGCCGGCGAAACCACGGAAAACGACGCTGGTGGCTCGCGCGACCGATTCAAACGGCGGCACCCAACCGCTCTTGCGCGATCCCAATCGCGGCACCTACATGATCAATCATCTCCTGCCGATTGAAGTGAAAGTGCGATAGACTCCCTCTAGTCGACTTAGTCGTCCGCTTCTCCCTCAGGGAGAGAATTGAGCGGTTGGGAACCACGAAATGGCCGCACCACGACGTAGCGGTCGTGCGCCACTGGGAAGCTGTCGAGATACAACTTGACAGGAGGGCGGTTGTTGAACTTCTTGGGTGCTTCGGGTCAACTTTCTGCGTGTCACTCGTTTTCAAGACAATTCAAACGCCGGGCATCGCCGAGCTTTCCTATCTCGTCGGCGATGATGATGAAGGCGTTGCCGCGGTCTTTGATCCGCGACCGGACTGCGACATTTACATCGACATCGCGCGGGAAGCAGGCGTGGCGATCACGCATATTTTCGAAACGCACATTCACGCCGATTTGGTAAGCGGTTCGCGCGAGCTCTGCGCGCGCTTGGAATCAGCCAAGATTTTTGCCAGTCACGAAGGCGGCGCAAAGTACGACTTCCCGGTCGAAAAATTAAACGACGGCAATCGTTTTGAATTTGGCGAAGCCCTGATCACGGCGAAGCACACGCCGGGTCACACACCGGAACACATTTCGTATTTGTTGGCCGACTCCGAGGCCCCGGATGAACCGTGGGGAATCCTGACCGGCGATTCACTTTTCGTTTCGTCGGCCGGCCGCCCCGATTTGTTGGGCGAGAAGCACACTCAAAGGCTGGCCGAGCAACAATTTCACACGCTGCGCGATTTTTACCTGAGAATGCCGGACCACGTGATGATTTATCCGAATCACGGCGCGGGCTCGCCTTGCGGCGCGGACATTGGCGCGCGTTTGACGAGCACGATTGGTTACGAGCGGCTCCACAATAAATTTCTTCAGTTCGACGACGTGCAAAAGTTTACCGAGTATGCACTGAAAACTGCGCCGCCGGTGCCGACTTATTACCCGCGGATGAAAAGAGTGAACGCGGAAGGACCGCAAGTGCTTGGATCTTTGCCGCGCGTGCCCGGTTTACCGCCGAGGCAATTTAAAGACGCGATCGGGAAGAACGGCAACCAGCTTGTCGATGTTCGAACCATGCTCGCGTTTGGTGGCGGGCACATCGCGGGCGCGCTTAACATTGGCGGCTCGCCGATTCTTTCCATTTGGGCCGGTTGGATGCTCGATCCGGAGAAACCGATCCTGCTCGTTCTCGAAAGCGACGGCGACCTCGAAAATATTTTGCGACTGTTCGTGCGGACCGGTTACACAAAATTCGCCGGCTATCTGATCGATGGAATGAAATCGTGGGATACGACCGGATTCCCGATCGAGCGAATTCCGCAGATGAGCGTGCACGAACTGAACGAGCGGAAAGCGTCGCTCCAGGTTGTCGATGTTCGCGGACCTGGCGAATGGAAGGAAGGACACGTCCCCGGTGCGCGTCACATTTTTGTCCCTGAAGTGCGGAAGCGACTTGGCGAGCTCGATCGCAACAAACCGACGGTCGTCTATTGCGGCAGCGGCTATCGCTCGAGCATCGCGGCGAGCATTTTAAAACCGGCTGGCTTTAAAGAACTCTGGAATGTTCCCGGTAGCTGGAAGGCGTGGAAGAAAGCGAAACTTCCGATTGAGGGAGCGGACGGCGCTTAGCCCACACTGACGATCTAGCCGGCAGTTCGGACCCGGCGTGGATACGGGTTTTCGTATCGCGTCCCTGCCAATAAAACAAGACGCGCGCGAGAACACGGGCACAATCGCGGCCGCAACGTGCAGTCCGAGTTATTCGAAGTGATATCGAACTTTTTGCTGGCGGCGTTTCGCCGTCACGAGATTACGCGAGACCTTTTGGTTGAAAAAGCGCGGAAGCATCGCTATTCAAACACGAGTCCATGGCGTCCGCTGAAATCATGTTGCCGCGCCGATCTTTCGGT
>Ga0182037_10000029_pt1 | contig 53694 bp, 44 predicted proteins | sample sta12Cox44000082_FD_125974 | JGI IMG/M metagenome (GOLD analysis project Ga0182037, IMG submission 125974) | Lab enrichment of tropical soil microbial communities from Luquillo Experimental Forest, Puerto Rico - statoxic.12C.oxic.44.000.082 | ecosystem: Environmental > Terrestrial > Soil >... | reverse complement strand
GGTGGCACGGCTGAAAGCCGTGGTCTTCTACGCGATGGTTATGATTTTTTTCACGGGCGAGGACGCCAGCGACCACACATTTCTCGTCTTTCCTGGCCGTGCGCGCGTGTCGCTCGCGCTCTGTTCTTGTACCCAGGTTGGCTCGCAAAACGCGCTCGCGAACCCTTCGACAAGCTCAGGGAAGGCTCTGGGCCGCCAGCGGCTCATAATCCCGTTGACCGTGGTGGACCATCCTTCCCCGAACTTCCTACAAGCGCGTTTCGGGTTCGAGGATTTAGTCGTCTATTTTCGCGCGTGCGCCAGTGTTACTGCACCCGCACCGCCGTGATGTCCGGTTGCCGCCCCCTCTGAAGAAACAGGCCAGGCCGAATAGATAGCCGAAGTTGTACCAGGATCCATTGTTGTGGACCTCGTAGACATTGAGGTCGCCCTTAAATAACGAGGCTACAAACACAAACGGCGCAATAAAGCCCTGCCAGAGACCGAGCCAGAAGCCCGCGGATTCGCCCTGTTCACTCACTATTTTCTTGGATGGGTTAGGACCCGGCGCGCACCCAGCCAGAATGCTCAGCAGCAGCAGGACAAGCACAAGCACTGTCAAAGAGGTTTTCATCGCAATTTTACCTGGCCTTACGCTTCTACGATGCACGGGCATGAAAAGTTTCAGAAGGGCCGGCCACCGCGCCCTGCATCTTTTTTAGGTGCTCACCCGTATATCCGGTAGCATGAACGCCGCGGCGTATTTCCTCATGATCGAGATGGAGTCCGAGGCCAGAGCAATTGCTCGCGGTCTTCGCCGACGCGATCCGCAGTTGCTGGGCCGTCTTATCGAGCAGTATCAACACCGACTGCTACGGTATCTGGTATACCTCGCGGGAACTCGTGAACTGGCGGAGGACCTCTTCCAGGAAACATGGATTCGCGTGCTGGAACGCGGCCATCAATATGACGGTAGACATGAATTCATTACTTGGCTCTATGCGGTGGCAAGAAATCTCACTATCGATTATTTGCGGAAGCAACGTCCAGTCAGCCTGGATGGGCTGATGGAAGACGAAGGGAACGCCCCAGCGGAACCAGCCGACACCCGGCCGCTGGCTTGGGAAGTTGTGGCGCAGCACGAGCAGGCCGAGCGCATCAGTACTGCGTTGCTCGGCATTCCAGTGGACTATCGCGAAACGGTCCTATTGCGCTTCCAGGAGGGGCTGGCTTTGGAGGAGATTGCCACGGTGACCGGAGCTCCGGTGGGCACGGTGAAGTCGCGGCTGTATCGCGGATTGAACCTGCTGATGTCGCGGTTGAAGGGAGCACAGGCATGACGCGAGACACACATGGCGAGGCGCGGGAGCTAATCGCTCTGGGCGATGCTCTTTCGGATGCGCAGCAAGTCTGGCTTCGGAACCATCTCGGAGAGTGCGCATCCTGTCGTGATTATGCGGAAGGCGCGGCCCAGATGGTTCGCGCTTTGCGCTCCCTTCCCGTAGCCGCTGATGCCCGCTTGGTGCGAGCTACGCAGTTGCGGGTGCGCTTCCATGCCGCCAGGCTTCGCGAGACTCGGGAGCGCATGTGGCTGGTGGGGATGGCCTGCTTGGGCGTAGGGCTCACCGCAACACTGACCCTGCCGCTCCTGTGGCGCTTGTTTGCCTGGATGGGAGAGCAGGCCGGAGTCTCTGCTCTGGTTTGGCAAGCAGGTTTCCTGGTTTTCTTTATCGCACCGGCACTCGTGGTAAGCGTGGTGTTGTTGGCTCGCGGCACGCATGTGAAGAGCCACACACAGGGGTCAGGGCAATGGTGATCAGAAAATGGGCAAATCTATGCTAGCGAAAGAAGAGACTCAAACTAGACTGGTGACGGAAATCAAAATTATTCCGGCCTGGGCATGGATCCTGGCTTGCGTTGCGTTCGTTGCGGCGCAGTGGTTTTTCAATATCGCTGTGGTTCGACACCCAGAGCCTCATCCAATACCGGCGTGGGGGCGGCCGTTGCTCGGCCTACTGGCCGGAATTTTAGGTGGCTGTTATTTGTTGTTAATCGGCTATATCAACCGCGATGCCAAGCGCCGCGACATGAGCCCGACTCTTTGGACAATTCTGGCTATTGTTGTTCCCAACGCTCTGGGCATCATTCTTTACTTCTTATTGCGGCTCCCATTGCAAAGCGTTTGCCCACACTGCGGCCATGTCGCGCAGGCTGGGTTCAGCTTCTGCCCTCACTGCCGTTACAAGCTAGGCCCGAGTTGCCCGCAATGCCAGCGCTCGGTTGGGGTAAACGACATCTACTGTCCCTCCTGCGGAACCCAGCTGCGCAATCCAACGGGCCCGGTCTCTAGTCCTCCAACGCCGATTCCCAGCTAGCGGCCCACAAAGTTGCGCCGTAGGGCGATCACCGATCGGAATGCAAACTGAGGCCCGTCGGGTCGCGTTCTTAGCGCCAGGCCCGAAGTCGCCAACAAGCCACAATGAATCCCACAAACGTGCAAAGCACGGTGAGACCGGAGATAAGAAGCACGAACAAAATGCCTCCTGGACCCCTCCGCGGTAGCAAAGCGCTCAACGAGAAGTCTCGCTATAAGGAACCCGATGACACCACCGAACTAGCGGCAAGTGGGGTGCGGCTCGATCCGCGTTTGGGGGAGTCAGTCGGAAGAAGTTTCCTCTCAGCCGGCAACGATTTCACTTCCGCGGCCCAAGTTCGCCCCTTGGCTTGGCAAGCAAGAACCGACGCGGTTTGGGCAAGGTCGTGCGTGAGCAGTTGCGGTCTTGCAGAACTCAGATCAATGCCGACCTCCCGCATGACCTGCACGACCTCTGGCTGAAGATGGTCGACAGGTTGTGTGCCTGCCGAAATCGCTAGGCATCCGCTGCGGTTGGCATGCCGGTTGAACGGCGCCGCCGCCAGGGTTGATCACGAACACCGAAATGTTCCATAGAACGTCGGCAGAAAGGAGGCAAACTGGGGCCGAGCTCGTTTGGCGTCTGTCCTGGGCAGGCATATTGTGACAACGCAAGGCATTCTCCCCTGCCTGCCGAGCGTGGTAGCCTTGGCGGAGTGGCACTGGGGCGGCTCGCCTGGCTCGGGCGGGCGCGCGTTCCCCCGAATTTCGATCAGAGTCCCCATGGCGCAGCCCCCCGATCCCTCGCGACCGCCTGCAAATCGAACAAAAAAAGGCACTTCTGCCGACCTCCCGGACGGACAGGACGTGCAACTTTCTGACCCGGACGGGGTTGATACTGATGTGAGCAGCGTGGCCTTCGATCGGGGATTGCTGGCAATGGGATCGGTCGGATCCCAGCCCATACCCGAAACTGCCGCGCCGATCACAGGCTGGGCGGCCGGCATGACTGACGCCGAGATCATGCTCCGTGTGAAGACCGGCGACGAGTCGGCCTTCGAGTACCTGGTGCAGAAATATCGCCGCGCCATGATCGGCTTTATGTACCGCATGTCGCATAATGCGGCGGCGGCCGAAGACCTGGCGCAGGAAGTGTTCCTGCGGGTGTACCGGTCGCGGTCTAACTATGAAGCCAGCGCGAAGTTTACGACTTGGTTGTATCGCATTGCGACCAATCTGGCCGTGAATTACGCGCGCGATACGCGCAACGAACGACCAGAAAAAACCGCCAGCCTGGATGAACCGGACGAAGGGACCGGCACCACCATGGACGTCGCCGACAGCTCCCTAACGGCGGAGCAGTCGATCCTGCGGCGCGAGCGCATGGCAGCGATCCGTGCCAAGGTGCAGGGGCTGCCGGAGCGGCAGCGCATGGCGGTGGTCATGCATAAATACCAGCAGATGGACTACCGGCAGATCGCGGATGTCTTGAAGTTGAGCGAGTCGGCGACGAAGTCCTTATTGTTCCGCGCCTACGAAACGCTGCGCGAACAACTGAAAGCTTTTGTGTAAGAGGAAGTGGAACCATGAAGTGCGAAGAGATGGAAGATCAAATTCTGGATGTAGCGGCCGGCGCGGGGGAGTCGACCCCATCCCTGGACGAGCATCTGCGTGGATGTACGGCCTGCGCGGCGAGGCTGGCAGACATGCGCAAGACCATGGCGCTGCTGGATGAGTGGCAAGGGCCGGAACCCTCGCCCTATTTCAACACGCGGCTGGCCGCGCGCATGCGCGAGGAACGCGCCAAGCCGGAGCGGGCGGCATGGCTCTCGTGGTTCCGCTTGCCCGTACTGGCGGGTGCGCTGGCCATGATCATGATGATGGCGGGAGGGATCCGGTGGTTCACAGGGACAGGGGGAAAGAACACGTCACAGCGTGTTGCTCTCGGAACCGCAGTCGGCGATCTGCAGGCGCTGGAGAAGAACGAAGACCTGTACGCAAACTTTGATCTGCTCGACGACCTGCAAGTGCAGCCTGACGTCGATGCGGACCAGGAGACGCCGTAAGCAATTTGCAGTTTCGGCTTAGGGGGCCGAGAAGTGATCGCGGGAAAGTCCAAATCGGGGAGTGTTGCTGCAGGAGCTCTGTTGGGGCTCTTGCTGTGTTCGGCCGTCTTTGGACAACACCGCGATCAGCAACAACAGAGGGCAGAAAGACCGGCGAACCACCGCGAAGTGCCTCGGCCGCCACGCCAGGAGCACGCTTTCCCCAAGCAAAGCGTCCGGACTGAGCGGTCCTACGGCGGAGGTTTCCCGGCGCGGCCTGTTGGTTCACAACCGGCTCGCCCCGCATACGTTCCCCAACGCGAGGGCATGGGCCGCGAGGACGCACATGCTCCCGCACAGACCGAGCGGAGAGTAGCGACGCCGCCTTCCTACGCGCAAGGACAACCGCGCGAGGTGCCGCGGCCTCCGGCGCCAAGACAGTCCCGAGGTCCAGCGCCAAACTTTGCTCAGCACGAGCACCGGGTCGCACAACCTCCTGCCGCCTCCCCGCAGAGGAACGAGTCCCGCGCAGCTTCCACTGCGCAAGGACGTCAGGTGCCTCGACCGCCACAAGCGGGCACTCCAGCGCGGGAAGTGCCTCGACCTCCGGCTGCCGGGCAGAAGCACGGAGGCGACTGGCTGCGTGCGCACCGCGACCTGCCGCTCGCCGATCAGCAGAAGGCGTTACAGAACGACCCGCAGTTCCGCAAGCTTCCTCCTCAGCAGCAGCGGCAATTAGTCAACCGGCTGCACACTTTCAATAGCCTGTCTCCACAGGAACAGCAGCAGCGGTTGAACCGTGTGGAAGTTTGGGAGCACCTCACTCCTCAGCAGAAGCAACAAGCACGTCAACTGAATTCGCAGTGGAAGGAGCTGTCACCAGAGCGCAGAAAAATGATGAAGACTGCGATCGGTGATCTGCGGAGCATGCCGCCCGAGCAGCGCGAGAGGGTGCTCGAGTCGGACCGCTTTAAGGGCATGTTCTCCGATCAGGAGCGAAACATGCTACGCGAGACCACGAAGCTTCCGCTGGCACCGGCGGAGGCGTCAGTGCCGCGTCCCCCGCAGGAGTAGGGCTCAGGAAACCCTCACCCACACTGGAACATCTGACGTTCTAGGCCACCCGAGCTAACTTCGCAGCAAGTTCCTAGCCAGGAAGAACACATTGGCCGGACGTTCCGCCAACCGCCGCATGAAGTAGGGATACCACTCCGTTCCAAACGGAACGTACACCCGCATTTTCCAGCCATCCCGCACCAAGCCCTGTTGCAGGTCGCGACGAATCCCGTGCAGCATCTGGAACTCGAACGCGTCTCGCGGAATCTTCTCGCGAATCGCAAAGTCCTTCGCCTGCTTGATGATGTTCTCGTCGTGCGTGGCGAGGCCGTGATAGATCCCGCTCTTCATCAGGATCTTCATCAGTTTCACGTAATTCGCGTCGACATCCGATTTCTTCTGGAAGGCGATTTCCGGCGGTTCTTTGTAGGCTCCCTTGCACAGGCGGATGCGGATGCCATCGGCCAGCAGCTTCTGCACATCATCTTCCGCCCGCAGCATGTAGGACTGAATGACCGCGCCCACCCGCTTGGCATGTCCGGGCATGCGATGCAGCTCATGCACAAAGTCGAGCGTGCGTTGCGTGTAGGGGGAACCCTCCATGTCGACGCGCACGAAGTTCGGCGGGCTCATGCTCGCCGCCTTCTGCACCAGCCCGGTTACTAAGTCGCGGGCCAACTGCTCGTCGACATCGAGCCCCATGTGCGTGAGCTTCAAGCTCACGTTGGCTTCCAAGTTGTTGGCGGCGATCCGGTCGAGCATCTGGTGGTAAAGCTGCGCGCTGGCGCGCGCCTCCTCCACATTGGTTACGTTCTCCCCAAGATTGTCGACGGTTACGCCGATGCCCCGCTTGTTCAGGCTGGCCGCAACGCGAATCGCGTCTTCGACGTGGTTGCCGGCGACAAAGCGGCTGGAAAGGCGCTGGCCGATGGAGGACCGTTCAGCAACCCCGCGCAGCGACCGGCTTTCGGAAAGAGAAATAAAGGCGGCTCTCAGCACGGAAACCCGTCCGAGAGAAGAATGGCGTTTGGTTTCGCACCCGAGACGTGCATTCGGATCACAGGAAGTTGTATCACAAACCCCGGTGAGAGGCGGTGTGATCAAGGTCACCGATCAAGATCCGAGGGTCCGACGATCCGGCTCTACAGGAGGACCGTAAAACGTTGAGCCGCTTAGCGGATGCCCCTTACGCCTCAGCCCTCCGGGTCGACCCGGCCATGCATTAGAATAGAGTCAAATGGCCACTCGGACTTTCACCCTGCAAGATGCACAAAGGCTGCTTCCTACACTGGAATCCCTGCTGCGGAGCGCGATCAACAGCAAGAAGCTGATCGAGGAGGCCGACGGGGAACTCCAGTCTCTGTCACAGCGGATTTTTCTCAATGGCGGCACCCTGGTCAACGTGGTCACGGTCGCCCGGCGCAAGGCGGAGCGCGAACGTGCCGTGCAGCGCGCCAAGGACGCGGTCGCTGAGATTCACGCCACCGGGGTCCAAGTCAAGGACATCGACATCGGACTGCTCGACTTCCCGTGCCGCGTTGAAGGTGAGATCGTCCTACTCTGCTGGAAGCTGGGCGAGCCCAAGATCACGCACTGGCACTCCCCCGAGGAAGGCTTCGCCGGCCGCAAGCCCATCGACGAGCGCATTGCACGTGCGGGGAAGAAGAAACTCTAGTCGCCAGCGGCGAAGCACTTGGCATTTTGCCACGGATACGTTTTGAATCAAAGTTTCCCCCAAGAAATACGAACGCGACGGAATTTGACGCGAATGCCTTAGTCGGCAATTCGCCAACTCCACGGACCTCCGCTGGCTAGGTGCTGACTGCCAAATGCCAAGTGTTCTCTTCAAGGCCGCGAGAATCTGCTCTTTTGCGCTGAAGACTGACGACTGGCGACTGAAGGCTGGCCCATGACCCAAGAATGGAACGCTTCCCTCTATCACCGGATCTCAGCTCCCCAGGTGAGCTGGGGCAAGAAAGTGCTGGCGCGCGTGTCCCTGCGCGGGGATGAACGCGTGCTGGACGCGGGTTGCGGCACGGGCCGGCTTACGCGTGACCTGCTGGAGTCATTGCCCCACGGCCAGGTCTTCGCGCTCGACGTCTCCCAAAATATGATTGACGCCGCCCGCGACTATCTGCAGCCCGACTTTGGCGCGCGCGTTCAGTTCGTCCGCTGCGACCTGCTCGAGCTCGCGTTTGACCGCGAATTTGACGGCATCTTCAGCACCGCTTCCTTCCACTGGGTCCTCGACCACGACCGCCTGTTCCGCAACCTCTATCGTGCTTTGCGCCCGGGAGCCTGGCTGATTGCCCAATGCGGTGGAGGTCGCAACCTCGCCAGGCTGCTTGGTCGCGTGCATGCGCTGATCGAATCCCCGGCCTACGCGAAGTACTTTGTCGACTACCCCTTTCCCTGGGAATTCTCGGACGCGGAAACGGCCGCTGGCCGCCTGCGTCTCGCGGGATTCACCGAAGTGGAGACCAGCCTTGAAGAAGCTCCCACCAGCTTTCCCAACGAAATCGAGTACCAGCGATTCGTCGAGAGTGTGATTCTCCGCAACCACCTGCCGCGCATCCCCGACTCTGCCAGTCGAGAGAACTTCCTCGCCGAGCTCACTCGTCAAGCTGCCACAGACGATCCGCCGTTTGTGCTTGATTACTGGAGGCTGAACTTGCAGGGGAGGAAAGCAGTCGTCAGTAGCTAGTCGTCATTCGTCGGCAGCTGAGTGGCATGCCCACAAACGCGAGCAAGTTGATAACGAGCCATATAAATCACGCACTCATGCTGAATGCTGCTGAATCCTGATTGCTTGTCTCGCTGACGACCAGCGACGGGCGACTAGGGCCGTCCCCCGGCCTTCCACGCCGGCTTGAAATCCGAGTTCGCCAGCCACTCGATCGGAGCGATCAGCGATCCGATCGCTTCGGTCATATGCTTGAAGTCGATGTGTGCCAGGTCGTCAGTCGGCTGATGATAGTCAGCGTGCAGGCCAAAACTCGACGCAGTCTGCGCCACGATCCCCTGCTTTGCCAGGACATAGTTGTCCGAGCGTTCGAAGAAGTGCTGGTCGGGACGCTTGTCGGCGACCAACTTCGCGCCGTGCTCGGCCAGCGTTGGACCCAGGTTCGACCGTTCCCATCCGCTCAGCCACAACACGTCGCTGGGATACATGGGATCAGCCCGGCCGATCATTTCGAACTCGAGGTCGGCCACAATGTCGGTCAACGCGACCGGGGGATGCTCTTCGAACCAGGTCGACCCATATCCGCCCAACTCCTCGCTGCCGAACAGGGCGAAGATCACGGTGCGTTTCGGCTTGGGCCCGGCAGCGAGAGCCCGTGCCAACTCCATGACGCACACCGTGCCCGAGGCATCGTCATCCGCGCCGTTGTAAATGGAATCGCCTTTAACGGGCTTGCCCACGCCCAAGTGATCGAGGTGCGCGCCGAGCACGATCGCGTTCTTGCCCAGCACGGGATCGCCTCCTGAAAGCTTGCCCACCGCGTTCCAGGTGTAGCTGTTTTCCGCTGGCCGCAGCGCCGCTTCGAAATAGAACATGATGCCGTCGGGCATGTCTGCCAGCTTCGTCAGCGCCTCCGGATTCACGGCGAACAGGTTGAGAGTGCCAGCACCCAGCCCAGCTGGCCGACCTCCGATCTTTGGGGGCAGCTTCGGCAATTCCTTGCCGATTTCGTCCCACCGCTTGAGCAGATCGGGCGAGGCCGTCACCAGCACCGCGACGGCACCAGCCTCAATCACGGAAAACGTCTCCGCCTGTAGCTTCGGGCGGTCGTTGCCCAGGAGCAGTACAACCGCCCCGGCCAGAGACTGCTTTTGGGCCGGATCTTCAGCCGCCCCGGCTTTTCCCCCTCCGGCCGCTTTCGAGCGCTCGGTGTCCACCCGGCGAAGCGGTCCTCGGAAATCGGATGCTCCAAGTCTGAGCGCTAGTATTTCCTGGCCGTGGGTCCAATTGATGGTCTGGGCAGGGATCCCGTCGCCGGGCGTCATGTAGTGCAAGACGGGCACGGCCTTGAGCTTCTCGCGCACGATGATCCCCTTCTGGACGTACGTGCCGTCGTCCCCAGCGGGTTCCACTCCATACCTCTTGAGCTGTTCGCCCACATAGGTCGCCGCTTTGAGTTCGTCCTGGGTACCGCTGCCCCGTCCGCGAAGCTCGTCCGAGGCCAGGTAGTCCATGTTGGCGCGAATGCACGAAGCGCAAACCGCGGACGCTGAAGCGTGGCCGACGGCCTGGCCCTTCACCGGAGGTCCGGTTTGCCCCGCCAGAGCCAGCGTTGTCAAAAGGTTCAGGGTCAGAAGGTTTGTCTGCAAGCTGTGAAACAGGCGTCGTTCTATCATGGAGGATCGTGAGCCGCGATTATATCGTCGCGGGCGGGATTGCTCTGTTCGACGCAACCGGCTGAAGGCATTTGCTGTTGTAATTGCATCGTCGGCCGGGATTCAGTTAGTTACTGACGGGTCCCTCTGATTCAACACATGCGCGAAGCCGCGGTAACGGTCTGCTACAATTTTCTCAACCCCTGAATCGTCCTGATAACGGATTCACTGACGAGGGTTTGTCCAGTTATGTTGAGTACGCCTCGCAAGCTCCAAGTGCTTGTCTCGTTTGCGGTTTTACTGGGTTTCGCTGCGGCGGTTGGCTGCAACGGGTTCTTCGTCGACCCCGTCCTCACCGCGATCAATGTCGGGCCAGCGGGCCAGCAGATCCTGGTTGGGAATACGCTGCAAATGCAGGCTCTCGGCACCTATGATCAGGGCGGAGTGCCGAAGGACATTACCGGGAAAGTCCTATGGGGCAGCGGCGATCAAATCGTCGCCACCGTTTCCAAAAGCGGTCTTGTCACTGGTGTGAGCATGGGCAGCGCCACCATCACCGCAACGAGCGGGACCGTTCAGGGATCAGCCTCCGTGCAGGTCGCTCAAGCGGTCACGTCCATCGCAGTAACACCGTCCTCGCAGACCGTTTCCGCGAGCAGCGGTACACCATTCTGTCTGCAGGCCATCGCGCAACCTGGCTCAGTCGATATCAGCAGCACTGCGACCTGGGCGTTCGCCGATCCGAGCAACGCTGCCGAAACCGGGATCAACAAGACTACAACCACGACCTGCACGGGTCAGGCCTTCTCGATCGGGACCCTTTCCCCGACACCCGCGCCGACAACTTTGAGCGCAACGGCATCGGCTCCAGGATCGGGAGGCGGAACCGTAACGTCGCCCAAAGTCGCGGTGGGCGTCACACAATAGCTTTTCATTCACTATTAGCTAAATTGTTGAAAGTTCGTCCTGCGGCGGCAGCATTCCAAAAACAGCCAAACAACATGTTATAAAATGCCAGCTAAATCGCGCTAGAACGCACCAGGTTCGACGATTGAGCTTGGGGACGATCAGGATCATCCGACCCTCTAAATGCGCATCCTAGGGCTCCAGAACGCAAAGTTTATCTAAAAGTTAATGCGCCCAGATCGGTCGGGATGTGGCGACGGGCTGGCAGCTAGCCGCTGGCAGCCAGAGAGGCCGGCAGCCAGCGCTGTTCTAGCCAGACAACCCGCCAATGACCTTCGTAACCGCGGTCCCGCGTTACCGCATTGCTGCTCTTTACCCGGGACTCCTAGAATCACCATGCAGGTTACTGCCCTCATTACCCGATGCCCGATCGAGCCGAAATCGCGAAGCGTGTCGCGCAGGCGGAGAAGCTTCTGCAACGGGGTAAAACCGGCGACGCACTCGAGGAATATCTCCAAGTCCTGCTGGAAGATCCGGAGAACGACAACGTTCGGTCGATGGCTGCCGACCTGTGTCTGTCCCTCAGCCGGACGGCGGAGGCAGTCTCGCTGCTGGGCGAACTCTTCGAGCGGCAGATTACGGCGGGCGATGCCACCCGGGCCAGCCTGACGTACAAAAAGCTCGCGCGTCACGGCAACCCGACATGGCAACAGAAATTCCGCTTTGGGCAGCTCCTGGAGAACTCCAACAAGAAGCTGGCGATCGGGACCTACGAGGGCGCCCTCGACGACCTGTTGAAGCAGTGCAAGCAGGCGGAAGCGCTGCAGGTGCTGACCCGGATTGTGACCCTCGAGCCCACGCAGGCCAACTACCTACGCCTCGCCGAGCTGTGCTCGCAACTGGGAGAAAGCAAGACCTCGGCGGCGGCGTATCTGAAAACAGCAGAACTTGCAGAAGCTGCCGGTAGTGACGCTTCGCAATACATCGAGCATGCCTACGGGGAAGATGCCAGCGATCCACGCATCGCGCTGGCCTATGGCAAGAGCCTGCTGGCACAAGGACAGATTGGCGCGGCGATTTTCATTTTCGAGCCACACGTGATTGCCGGCAATCCTTCGCCGGAGCTGCGCGACAACTACAGCCAGGCACTGCTCGCTGCCAACCGGCTATCAGAGGCGGAGCCGTTGGTGTGGCAGCTATTCGAACAGAATCCCGGACGCATCCAGCAGGTGGTCACGCTGATCGGGCAGATGATCGAATGCCAGCAGGATACCGACGCGGTCGCGTTGGCCCGCAAGCTCGAACTGTTCCAGCGGCGCCGCGGGGAACGGCGCTCGTTTGTCGCGACCATGCAGGACCTGGTCGGGCGGCATCGCTCCTCGCCCGAGATGCTCGAGTTTCTGAGCGAGCTCTTCAACTCCTCCAACCGCGAGAACGACTACTGCCAGACCCTGTTGAAGCTCTTCGATCTGTACGTGAGCACGGGAAATTTCCACAAAGCCGGGGAATGCCTCGATCGTGCCGCTGATGTCGATCCTTATGAGCGCGGGCACCAGAAGCGGCTGGAGTTGCTGCGGGGAAAAATTCCCGACGACCGCTTCAAGGTCATCGCTTCGCGGCTGAGCCAGCTCAACAAGTCGGTGCCGGAAGCCGTCCGCGTGGAAGAACCCACGCTCGGCGCCGCCGCGTTGCAGGACTTGATGCTCCAAGCCGAGATCCTGGTGCAGTACGGCATGCGCTCAAAGGCGGTGGAGCGGCTGCAGCGCATCCAGGAACTGTTTCCGCGCGAGGAAGAGCGTAACGAGGATTTGCAGAGACTGTACCTGGCTGCGGGCGTAACGCCGCGCTATGCGGGAGCAGCGCCTGCCCCACAATCCCCTCCCACCCCAGCTGTGCCTTCTCCGACCCCGGCAGCGCCTCTGACCCCTCCGGCTGCGGTGAACGGCGAACAGGCCGACGTCAGCAGCTTTACGCGCGTGGCGGAGATCACACGCAAGCTCTATCACCAGAACAACGCCAACAACGTACTGGCCACGGCCGCGCAGGAGATGGGCAGCCAGTGGAAAGTGACCCGCTGCGTAGCAGCGATGCGCAAACCCGGCTTGCCGCCGACTGCAGTGCAGGAGTTTCACGCCGATGGAACGGCCGCCGCGGAACCTTCGGCTTTGGCATCGGTGGTAGCCGCGTGCCAGGACCTGGCGGTAAACCGCGGCACGGTGAACATCACTGACACGTTAACCTCTCCCGAAGCACAACCGGTGCGCCGCGTTTTGGCTGAACTAGGGGTCACTTCCCTGCTGGCCCTGCCCTTAATGGATGGCGAGGATCACGTCGGCATTCTGGTGTTCATGCAGAACTCGGAACGGGTGTGGCATCCCTCGGAGATCGTCGTTCTGAAGACCCTAGCGGAGCAGGTCGTGATCGCCCTCAACAACGCGGGCTTGCGCCGGCTGGTCCGGAACCTGTCGGTGACCGATGAGAAGTCGGGACTGCTCAAGCGCGCTTCGTACCTGGATCTATCGCTGGCCGAGGCGCAGCGGGCCAGCCAGCAAGCCACACCGCTGACCATCCTGCTGATGCATTTCGGCAAGGGTGCGGCCTTGATTAAGGAATTCGGCGAGCCTGCGGTGGAAGCCACCATGGAGCAGATCGGACAACTTTTCACAGCCAACATCCGCTCGAACGACCTCGCGTTCCGCTATGACACGGCCACGGTAGCCATCATTCTGGGCGACACCGCGGAAAAGGAAGCCCTGCAGGCAGTCGAGAAATTGCGCAAGCTCATCGCCGGCGTGCGGCTGCCCGGCAAGGACCAGCCTGTCGCATTCACCGCAGGCCTGGCAGAGGCAGTCATGCGGAGCAACTACGATCCAGTCGACATCGTGACCGAAGTGGTGAACCGCGCTGAGCAAGCCCTGCACGACGCGCTGACCCAGGGCGCGGGCAGCGTGCTGGCCCTGGCGCCGAATATGGCTTCGGCGGCGGTGGCGTAGCTGATCAGCGCGTATCCGCCCTCACATCCCATCATAGTTCGGCCCGCCCCCGCCCTCGGGCGGCACCCAGGTGATGATCTGGTACGGATCGGCGATGTCGCACGTCTTGCAGTGGACGCAGTTCGATGGATTGAGGCTGATGCGCTTGCCGTAGGGTTGGGTGGGGTCGTCGACGAGCTCGTAGACATTGGCGGGGCAGAAGTTCTGGCAGGGACCGCCGTATTCCATCACGCAGCGGTGGTTGCAGACTTTTGTGTCGTGGATGATCAGGTGTGACGGCTGATCTTCCTCGTGCTTGGTACCCGAGTGGTAGAGGTCGGTCAGCTTGTCGAAGGTGAGCTTGCCGTCGCCCTTGGCCGGGCCGAGCAGGTGGGCGTCGGCACCACCATTGGCGGGAAGCTGCGAGAGCTTCTCCATGTGCTCGTGGCCAGCGTGGGCTGGGTACCGGTTGCGCAGGCCGCGCCCGCCGGTGAACTGCTGCAGGCCGGCGTGCAAGAGGCCAGAGAGAAAACCCTTTTCGAATCCCTGGTGGAAGTTGCGCACCTTCCAGAGTTCGTCTTTGATCCAGCTCGATTCGATGCTCTGCTGAAATTTTCCCAGGGCAGCGGCGGAACAGTCCCCGCTCTTCAGCGCTTCGAACGCCGTTTCAGCGGCGAGCATGCCGCTCTTGATGGCCAGGTGAATTCCCTTCAGCCGCTGGGAGTTCAGGAAGCCCGCGGAGTCGCCGAGGATCATCCAGCCATCGCCAGCGACCGGCGGAATCGCCCACCATCCGCCGTAAGGCAGCGACTTGGCGCCGTAGCGGATCATCTTGCCCCCGGCGAGAAGATTGGCGATGAACGGGTGCTGCTTGAAGCGCTGCAGCACGTGTTGGGGATCGAGGCGCGGGTCGGGATAGTCGAGGCCGGTAACGAAGCCGAGCGAAACCAAGTTGTCGTTTGAGCCGTAAATCCAGGCGCCACCATACTCTTTCGTGGTGAGCGGCCAGCCCATGGTGTAGATGACTTCTCCGGGGGCGATGCGGCCGGATGGCACTTCCCAAAGTTCCTTGACGCCGACGCCGTAGGTTTGAGGGTTACGGTCTTTGGCGAGCTCGAACCTGGAGATGAGTTGTTTGGTGAGCGAACCTCGGGTGCCTTCGGCGAGGATGGTGACTTTGGCCTTCAGATCGTAGCCGGGCTCGAAGTTAGACTTCGGCTGGTTCTGCTTGTCGACGCCTTTGTCGTCGGTGCGGACCCCGGCGACGCGGTTGCCGTCGTAGAGGAGTTCGGATCCCGCGAATCCGGTGAATACCGTGATGCCGGTCGGTTCCACTTTCGATCCCAGCCACTTGGTGAATTTGTTGATGGAGATAACGTAGTTGCCGTGGTCACGCAGCGGCGGAGGCGTGATGGGGAGCTTGAATTTTCCGTTCTTAGTGAGGAAGTAGACGGCTTCCTTGTTGCACTGCGCGTCGAGTGGAGCTTCTTTCTCAAAGCCGGGCAACAGCTCGCGCATGGAGCGCGGGTCAAGCAGAGCGCCCGAGAGGCAATGCTGGCCGATTTCTCGAGCCTTTTCGAGCACGTAGATGTTCTCTTTGCTGAGGGGCGACTCAGGGGTCTTCGCGTTGTGCGCGTCAATCAGTTGCGATAGCCTCAGTGCGCAGGCCATGCCCGCTGGGCCGCCGCCGACGATGACGACGTCGGCTTCCATCTGAGGGCGGTCGATATTTTGAAGGGGAGTACGGAAAACAAGGGTCATAGTTTGATGGTCGAAACGTGACGCATGTAGGGTAGATTCTTAGCCAGCTTCACGAAGCGGAGAACCGATCGGCGCCCGTTGCTAGCCCCCCGCCTTCGCTTTCTTCACCTCTTCAATCAGCGGTGGCACTACGTCGAAGAGATTTCCCACCACCGCATAATCGGCGATTTCGAAAATCGGCGCCTCGCTGTCTTTATTTACGGCGACGATCGCACGAGAGCCCTTCATGCCGACGATGTGTTGGATGGCGCCGCTGATGCCGAGCGCGAGGTAAAGCTTGGGGGCCACGGTCTGGCCCGAGGAGCCGATCTGGCGGTCCATGGGGAGCCAGCCCGAGTCGCAGATGGGGCGCGATGCAGCCAGCTCGCCACCCAGCGCCTCGGCCAGTTGCTTCGCGATCTCAATGTTCTTCTGCTCTTTGATGCCGCGCCCGACAGCCACGATGATCTCGGCCTGGGTGAGGTCAACGGCTTGCTTGGCTTCCTTGAACACTTCCTGGGGCTTGTTGCGCACTATACCGGCGGCGATTTCGATCGCAACCGTCTCGACCGGGGCTGCACTGGCTCCCGCTTCGGCCTTGTCGCCGCGGAAGGCGCCGTTCTGGAAAGTAGCAAACCAGGGTGACTCCCCGGTAAAGGTGACGTCCGCCACGAATTTGCCTTGGAACATCTGGCGCGTGAAGGCTAGCTTGTCGCCTTCTTTCTTGTAGCCGATGGCGTCACTGATCACCGAGCGGCCCATGGCCGTGGCCAGTTTGGGCACGAAGTCGCGCACCTGGTAGGTGTGGGGCATCAGCACGAGCTTTGGCTGTTTTGCGATGATGAACCCCTTCAGCGCTGCTGCGAAGGCGTCAGGAGTGTAGGGTTCAAGGTTGGGATTCTCGATCGCGTAGACTTTTGCGACCCTTTTCCCAGCAATTTCCGCGGCGAGGGCTCCGACCTTCGAGCCTGCGACAGCGGCTTCAAGCGGCCAACCGGTTTCAGCGGCGATCGCTTGTCCGGCGGCGATGGTTTCCCAGGAAACGCGGTTCAGCTTGCCTTCACGTTGTTCGACGATGACGAGAATCATAAAAGCAGGTCTCAGATCTCAGGTCTTAGGTATCAGGCCTTAGCTCTTTGCTCCAACCCTTTGGCCACAAGCAACGGCCGCGGGCGAGGGCGCCCGCGCAACGCTGTTCAGATCACTCTCACTTCATTGCGCAGCTTGTCGGTCAGCTTCTTGGCAATCTCTCCCGGCGAGCCTTGAATCACTTCGGTCTTCTTCGTCTTCTGTGGAATATACAGGCGCTCGATTTTCTGCAGGTTTTCTCCCAAAGCCGACTGGACTTCTCCCAGTGTGACTTTGCGCAGCGGCTTGTTTTTCGCCTGCTTGATGCCGATCAGCGTGGCATAACGCAGTTTGTTGATGCCCGACTGAATCGTCAGTACTGCGGGCAGCGGCATGTCGACGAACTGGAAGTATCCGGCTTCAAGTTCTCGCTTTACGCGGATGCCGGCATCGTTCTTCTCGATCTGCATGATGATGGTAGCGTGCGGCCAGCCGAGCAGTTCGGCAAGGATCACTCCCGTCTGCGCGTACCCGTAGTCGTCAGACTGCAGGCCGGTGAAGATCAGATCGAACGGCTCGTCTTTGATGGCGGCCGCGAAGGCGCGGGCGGTGCTGTAGGCATCGAGTCCGACGAAAGCATTGTCCTCGAGGTGGATGGCGCGGTCAGCGCCCTTGGCCAGCGCTTCGCGCAGCACCTGGCCGGCGCGAGCCGGGCCTGAGGTGATCACTACCACTTCGCCGCCGTGCTTCTCCTTCTGGCGGAGCGCCTCCTCGAGCGCGTAGGCGTCGGGCTCATTCACCTCGTAGGAAACGTCTTCGCGGATCCAGGTTCCCGCCTCGTTTAACTTCAAGGGCGCATCTTTCTGCGGAACCTGCTTTATGCACACCAGGATTTTCACACATGACTCCTGCCGCAGAGACCGCGGCCGATCTGTAACGGGCTCCCCCTCAAGAGGGCCCGAGGACGTAGGGCAAACTGGGCATTATAAATAATTCCCGCGCATGTTGGGACATCAGCACACACTAGAGTGACAAGAGCGAATGGGGCAAAAATATTCACCACAGCAAGGGGAGCGAGATTGGAAGGGATGAATGGAAGCCACGACGCATGGCAGGTCAACAACGCGTGTCGAGTCGAGTGCCCTAGTCGAGAAAAGCAACCGACTGGACGGATGTGATGTCGAAGCGTTTGCGGCAGCGGAGGTTCTTACACATCATGACATCGTCTTTGCGAAGCATGTAGGAACGGGCCTTCGCGAAGCGAGCACGGTCGCGGTCGTCGGCACGCGGCGGGAGGCTGCGCTTCTTGGTGCGGACGATCCAGTTAATCTCATATTCCGCACTCTGGTGACAGTGCGGGCAGTTGAGATTGGCCGGTTTCTTGTCGGGACGCTCGTCGAAGAATTCGCGCTCTTCCATGGGGGAACGTCGTTCGTCATTGGTCCCCGGTCGTTGACCAGGGCACCTAATTACCAGTTGCTTTCGCTATGGGATTATTGCACAGACTGAGTCGAACCGAAGGAGTTCTTAGGTTTCCCGGGTAAACTTGGACGGGGTCGTTCGATGGTGAAGAAAAAGAAATCCAAACGCTTTCGGGCGGTGACGGCGGTGAAGGAGATGGCCCGAGAGAGGATCGGGACACCCCGGCCCACGCAGGTGGTTCCGGATCGGACTAAGCAGAAGCGGGAGAAGCACAAGTCGACGCTGGGGAAGATGCTCGAGGGTCTATAGGCAGGCGGTTTGTGTTTCAACGTTGCTACTGAAATGTCGCGGTGGCAGTGACGGGTTTGATGCCGACCAGGACGGCGCAGCTATTGCCGGTTGTTCCCATGCACGCCCCACCCCAAAGAACCGTTGTAGCACCGGAGCCCGGCGTCGCGTTCAGCACAACCTGGTTCCCAATACTAAACAGGGCGCCGCAGGTCCCGGGGCAGTTGATTCCCGAAGGCACGCTGACGACTTTCCCGTTCCCGCTGACGGCGACGAGCACGGAACCCTGACCCACTGAGCCCCCAGGACAGGAGAGAACGGTTGGATCGTTCACCGTTACCGTCGCGTATCCGATTACGAGATTTCCGCTGTGACCTGTTCCCTGGGTGGTGCTGGCCGAGATGTTAGCGATTCCACAGCCGCTTCCCGTTGTGGTCACCGTGCCGGCAATGATATTGACGATGCCAGGAACGTCGCTTTTCCAGGTCACCTGGTTGGTGATGTCACTCGAGACCGGAGGATGAATATAGCTACCAATGGCAGTGAACTGAATCGATCCAGTCGCCTCTGGAGAAAGGAACGTCCCGCTGGCGGGCTGGATCGTAATGGCCACCAGCTGCTTGTCGCGGGCACAACTGGAAAGGCTAAGCAGCAGGCCGGAAACCACAATGACAGCCAAAAGACCCGCCAACGCAGACCACTTCTGACTCATGACAACTCCTGGAATCCCAGCTCCCGGCTGGCTCGAAAAATGGGTGAGGGATGGCGCAAATTTAGTAAAAGCATCTGGAAAAAGCAAGCTTCTGGCGACGACGCCTGATTGCATTGAGGGTTCCATTCTCAGGGCTCGTTGCACCCTCAGCCTTGGGACTAGCGCGCCACGGCCTCCGCGACAAACTTCGCGAAATCGCGCACGTCTTCCTCGGTAGTATCGAAAGAACACATCCAGCGCACGACCGATTCTTCCTCGTTCCAAACGTAAAAGAAATAACGGTCCTGGATCCTGGCGATGGCCTGGCGCGGGATTTTGGCGAACACACCGTTGGCCTCGACCGGGTAGACGATCTTCACCGGTGGAATCTTTCGGACTTCCTGCTCGAGCAGCTTGGCCATGCGATTGGAATGAGTAGCATTGACCAGCCAGAGACCGTTGGTGAGCAGCGCGCCGAGCTGCGCGGAGATGAAGCGCATTTTCGAGGCGAGTTGCATGGACTGCTTGCGCCAGAACAGAAAGTCGTGCGCGAGTTCCGGGCGGAAGAAGACCACGGCTTCTCCTCCCATGATGCCGTTCTTGGTGCCGCCGAAAGAAAGCACGTCGATGCCGAGGTCGCGCGTGGCCTGGCGCAGCGTCTGGCCAAGGCTGGCGGCGGCGTTGGCGATGCGGGCGCCGTCGAGGTGCAGGTAGAGGTCGTGCTGGTGGGCAAACTCGGCCAGTGCGCGGATCTGTTCCGGACGGTAGACCGTGCCCATCTCGGTAGACTGAGTGATGGAAATGACTTTGGGCTGCACGTGGTGCTCGTCGCCAATGCCGTGGTAGGCGTGCTGAACCATCTCGACGGTGAGCTTGCCGTCGGGAGTGTCGATCGGAATCAGTTTGCATCCCGCAAATTTTTCTGGAGCGCCGCACTCATCGGTGTAGATGTGGGCGGAGGCGGCGCAGATCACGGCGTGATAGGAGCGGGTGAGAGCTTGCAGGCTCAGGCAATTGGCTCCGGTTCCATTAAAGACCACGAAGACCTCGGCGTCGGCCCCGAAGTGCTCGCGAAACGTGTTCACCATGATGGCGGTGTAGGGATCGGCGCCGTAGCCGACAACGTGGCCCTGATTCACCATGGAAATGGCTCTGAGGATTTCGGGATGAATGCCCGCGTTATTGTCGCTGGCGAAGCTGCGCAGGGGTTTCATGGCTGTCCAATGTAGCAGACCGGGATGCCACGATCAGAAACGGGAACCACTGAGGGCGCACAGGAGCACGGGGCGGGAACAAGTCCCTCGGTGTAACCCTGTGTTCTCGATTGTGGGGAGTTCCTGTTACTTGCCCAGAGTTTCTTCGGCGGCGCCTACGATCTTTCCGGGGCCCGGCTGCTGCAGGAAGGCAATGACGCGCAGAGTGGCGCTATCGGTGCCAGGTTTCAGTTTGATTTCAACATCCCGTGAAAACGTCTGGCCGGACTTCATCGAACCTACCTTCGACAAGTTGCGGACGACGGCCACGTGTGTCAGCCGGCGTCCGGAATTCTCACCACCCTTCACCTGGGATTCCGCATGATCGAGTGCCACCGCGAGCACAACGTCGGTGGCGGCGAACTTGGCAGAAAGCTCTCCGGTTTCGATGTGAGCTCTCAAGTGATTGCTCTCCACACTGAGGGAAGACAACTTGACGGGAACCTTCTCTTCAGCGGCGGCCTTTCCGAATACCCTTTGGGCGTCCTCTGAATTGTTGGCGGCAAACTCTTCAGCACCGTCGACGACGATCTGAGGCGTGTAGACGCTTTCGAGCTTGAGCTCTGTGCCGTAGGAACTTTGCCGCTGGCTGAAGGCAGCGTCGGAATAGGGATCGGTCCAGCCGATATGGTTCCAGTAGTCCACGTGCTCGCTGAGCACGATCAAGTGCGCTCCCGGATACGGTTGCTTGTCGAATCTTTGCAGCAGAGCATCGGCCGGCGGACAACTGGAGCAACCTTCGGAAGTAAACAACTCGACTACGACGGGGCTTGCCGCGTTCGGCGCAGCGTTAGAGGGAACGTGGCCAGCAAAGAGAAAGACGGTAAGGAATAATTTTGCGAAGATCAAAAGGGCGACGCTTGTGCGATTCATGGAAAATTCCGGCCCGAAGTGCCAGCTCCTTTTGGATGCTCATCTCCCCCACGAAGTTACAGGTTCAACGCAAAGGTCCAGGCTCGCACTCACCGCCGCTTCTCATGATTGGGTGGTTGATCAGTTTCAAGCTGCGCGGAATTGCCCGGTTACCCGAGTAACAGGAGTCGGCTGGAATCGCTTAAACCCCATGACAGAAACTGTCAATCGGGGAAGGCGCAAAACGCCAACTGCCGTCCTGGAGGACGGGAATTTAGGTCTCGTCGTCAGTAGGCAGCCACTGAAAACAGGGCACTTATGGTTTCCATTCCTGCCGGCTCCAGAAATCGCCCAACTGGTGCTTAAGCTGCGGGGAATGAATCGGACTTAGGAAGTGCGAGGCTGGAACGATATGAGCCACAACTCCCAATCTTCCCACAACCCGAAGCATCCGGGCATGACACCCGATTTGTCTCCACTGGAGCACTTGCTGGACCAGGATGTGACGCCGCGCCAAGTGTGCAGGGTGCTGGCGAAAATGTTTCAAGTGCAGCAGACCGAAGTGGCGCTTTTGCGCCTGGATCGTGGATTGTTGCAGTTCATTTATCCGGACGAACTGCGGACGGCAGGATCGATTCCCATTTCCAGTTCATCGATTGCGGCGCATACGGCCATCAGCAAGAAATCCGAGATCTTCAATAACTTTGCGCGCGTGAAGCACGCGAGCATTTTCGAGACAATCAAGCTGGGATCCACCGAAGGTGTGGACGCGAGCGAGCCGCTGCCGATTCAGAAATTGATGTCCGCTCCGGTGGTCGACGAGAACTCGCGAGTGCTGGGCGTGATCCAGATTTCGCGCAAGGGATCGGAGGCCACGTTCGCGGGCGCCGATTTCAGCCGCGAAGACCTGCACGAACTGGAACTGGCGGCCGGGATCCTGGCCGAATCGACGGTCATGCGGTCGAACTAAACAAACCGCGAACGAGTACAATTAACAGCAAATTGGGGCGGCACGAAAGGCCGTGTTCGTGTGGAAAATGCTTCCCTTCTGCCGCTAACCGGTGAATAATGCAATCGTCTATTGGTGAGTAAACCCTCGTGAACGGTGAGTCTCCAACCCAGCTGTTCCGGCCCCACGCGAACCTGTGCGACCGCGTGAACCACAACATCGTGCAGTCGGAGATTGAGGGCGGGGTTTTCCTCAACGACCTGGAACCGCGCACGATCCTTTTTATCCAGACGCAACACCACTGCTACACGGCCGTGTTCATGGGCGATAACCAGGCGCTGTTGTGGGGACATCCGCAGTTCTGCCCGCGGCCGATCTCCGTTTCGATCGTGGGCTCGACCTGGGGTGGAACGATGGTCAAGTCACGCTTCGTAGGACGTGGCATGCGGCTCGAGTTCAATCACCCGGAATACTCCACCCCGATCGTGACCTCGCCGATCCGCGAGATCCAGGAGCGCCGGACTGCTGCTCCCCGTCCGGCTCGCCGCGCTTTGGTACGGAACTAGAATCCTCCTCCTCGTAGTTTGAGCTTGGCTTCCCTGCGTTATATCCTCGCTGCGTGAAACCCTCGACGGTGCGCTCGCCGACGGCCGGTTTGTTTCTGGGGCTGATCATTACGCTGGCCGCCGTGGTGGCTTACTCCTGGTACACCGCGCGACAGCTCGCGGGATTGCGCGCGCTGCAGAACAACCTGGTGGACCGGAACCGGCGCGACTCCCTGCAGCTTCTGCGCATTCAGGACGACCTCAACTCGCTGGGGCTCAGCCTGCGCGACATGCTGGACAACCAGGAGGGATATCCACTCGCAGCGTGGTCAGCACAGTTTCAGCGGATGCGGGCTGACCTTGATAACGCACTGCAACTCGAGGAGCAGCTCGCGCCTACGCAACGAAGTCCGCAGCAAACAGAATTCCTGAAGGAATCTCTGGCGCAGCTGTGGGAAGCGGTGGATCAGACTTTTTCGTTGGCGCACGCAGGACGGGCCGAGGAAGCCCGCAGCCAGATCCGGCTGACCTTGCAGACCCGACAAGCCGCCCTGAGCAATGCAGTTGCGCGATTGCTGGTGCAGAACAACGAAAGCGAGGAACAGGCCAGCCAGCAGATCCGCGAGATTTATGAGCGGGTGGAGCGCCAGGTGTATTACTTTCTGGGCGGCACTCTGGCCGCGATACTGCTGACCAGCTTGTACCTCATCTATTCCAACCGTCAGTTATTTGCGCAACTGGCCGCGTTGTCGGAGCAGCGCAGCGATCTGGCACAGAAGCTGATCTCGACGCAGGAGTCCACACTGCGCCACATTTCCCGCGAACTGCACGATGAATTCGGGCAGATCCTGACGGCGGTGGGCTCGATGCTGGGGCGCGCGGAGAAGCACACTCCGGAGGGCTCGCCTCTGCGCGAAGAATTGAAGGAAGTGCGGGACGTCACGCAGACCACGCTCGACAACGTGCGCAGCCTGTCGCAGGCCCTGCATCCGGTGATGCTCGACGAAGAAGGCCTGGAGAGCACGGTGGACTGGTACCTGGCGACGGTGGAAAAGCAGACTGGGACTGACATATCCTACGAAAAGTCGGGGAACCCGTTCCCCGTGAGCGGCAGTGCCGGCATCCACATCTACCGCGTTTTGCAGGAAGCTCTGAACAACGTTACGCGGCACTCGGGAGCCAGGCAGGCATGGGTTCGTCTGCGCTTTGCTGAGCGGGAACTGGAGCTCGAAGTAGAAGATCACGGCGCTGGCTTTGGCCCGAACGGTGACAAGCCAGGGATCGGACTGGTTGCGATGCGCGAGCGCGCCGAATTGCTGGGAGGCGCGGTCGAGTTCAGCCGGCCCCCGGAAGGTGGCACTCGAGTGCGGTTGCGAGTGCCGCGAGAGAATGTGGAGAGCCATGCGGAATAAGATCTCGGTTCTGCTGGTGGATGATCACAGCCTGGTGCGACGCGGCTTCCGGCGCATGCTGGAGGACGAGCCGGATATGGCGGTGGTGGGCGAAGCCGGCGATGGAGCCGAGGCGATCCGCATGGCGCAGGAGTTGAAGCCCAAAGTCATCGTGATGGATTGTGCGTTGCCGGGGACTAGTGGGCTGGTCGCGACCCGGAAAATTCTGGAATCGTCACCCGGGCAGGCGATCCTGATGTTGAGCATGCACTCCGAGGAGACGCTGGTTCGCCTGGCGCTGGATGCGGGCGCACGCGGTTACGTGCTGAAGAATGCCGTGGACCTGGAGCTGCCCGCAGCGATTCGCAAGGTTGCTTCCGGACAGGTTGTTCTCGATCCTCAGGTGGCGAAGCGCACGGCTTTGAAGGGCGAGCGGAACGGCGGATTGACCACACGCGAACTGCAGATTCTGCAACTCATCGTGGACGGCAAATCGAACAAGGAAATCGCCGACCAGCTCAGTCTCAGCGTGAATACGGTGGCCGTGCACCGGGCGAACATCATGGATGCGCTCGGCATCCATAAGACGGCAGAGCTGGTGGTGTATGCGATTCGCAATGGCCTGGTGAATATCCCCTAAGGTGGCAAGACTGGCAGCGCCTAAAGGAGACCTGATACGAATCGGGATGCCGGCGCTACAGTTTTCGACCAAGACCACGCCTAATCTTTTTGCAGTATTGTTCTCGCTCTCGATCCCCTTTACAGTGCCAGGCAACTGATCAGTCCTCAATGGCGCAGCCCCACGCACGCGCTTCTGAGGCACCCCTAGAGACGCCGGCAGGACCCCTGCCGGGCAATGATATTCCCCAGCCGGCTGCAACGGTCGGCTGGGGCTTTTAAGTGAAATGGTGGCAAGACGCGCATTCATTCTTGGGGAGTGGGGAATCATTGAAGGTGGCACTTGCTCGAGGGGCGGAGGGCCCTGATTTGGACCCGCAAGTCAGCAATACGTAGTTCCCGAAACACACTGAAAAAACTCGCACGAACAGCGATGTCAGTTCGGGGGCGTTTCCGCAAATCCCTTCCGACCTGGGGCCGCGAGTGATCCAGGTGGCATTGAAGTTCCTGTTCTGAACGGAGCGAGGTACGATCAACGCATGAAGGACGAGACGAAGGAGCCCGCGCTGTCGCCAGACAATCCTGGCAAGCATCCTCGCACCAAGATTCGCATTGTTGAAGATGCCGATGCGACGGGCGATACGGCAGCTGCCTATGACTTCTGGCGCGCGCGATCGGGTCGAAAACAGGTTCCGGGCATCATCAAGTGCTTTGGGGCACGGCCGGATTTTCTGCGGCAGGTAGTGGAGTTCTCCAATACCGTGCATTTCTCCGCGGGACACCTGACCCGCCGTCATAAAGAGATGATTGCCAGTTACGTTTCGTTCTTGAACCGGTGTCCCTATTGACTGGACAGTCATGCGTACTTCCTGCGGGTTCAGGGAGCCAGTGAGGGTTGCGTAGCGGCGATTCTGGAAGGCAAGCTGGGCGAGGCCGGCTTGACAGCCGCCGAGCGGGCGTTGCTCGATTACGTGGCGCTCGTGACCGAGTGCGCGAGCCGAACGACTGCAGGGGATGTGCAGAAGCTCCGCGACGTTGGCTGGAGTGAAGACCAGATTGCGGAAGCGGTCTACGTGACGGCGATGTTCGCCTTCTTCAATCGCGTGGCCGACGCGTTCGGGGTGCCTTCGCAGGAGTATCTGGTGACGGGCAGGCTGACGCCATAGGAACTACTTCCACTTTCCTTCCCCCTCTACGATCGTGACGTAGCGATCGATTGGAAGATCCGTGAACCTTTGCACCCGGCCGCTGGGCTGCGGCCATTTCACCTCGACCCAGTCGAACTTCTTGCGCTGCCCGATGCCTAGCACGATGCGTGGATCGTGGGACGAGAGATAGCTTCCGCCGCCGACTTTCATTCGGCTGCGTTTGAGATCGCTGGCTTGGTAGGTCACCCGGGCGCCGATGGCGTCCGGGTTGGCATTCTTACCGATCAGGTTGATGCCCAGCCAGTGATTCTGCGAGCCAACGAGGTTGCGGAGTAGCAAGGGCGGTTCGTCGTTGTTGGAAATCAGCACATCGACCGCGCCGTCGTTATCAAAATCGCCGAGAGCGAGGCCGCGGCTCGCCATGGGGCGGGCAAAGATCGGCCCGCTTTCGGCACTGACGTTCACCAGACCGGACCCGGAGTTGTGAAAGAGCAGAGGAGGCTCGCGATAGAAGACGGTGGGGTAGATTTTCTCAATGAGGTCGTCGGGGTGGCCGTTGGCAACGAAAAGGTCAAGATTGCCGTCGTTGTCATAGTCGAAAAACTTCAGGCCCCAACCGCTCATCAGTTGTGTGGCCCGCGCAATGCCTGTGGGAGCGGCGACGTCGTCGAAGGTTTCGTCTTTCTTGTTCTGGTAAATACCGTACAGTTCGTGGTCCATGTTGGTCACGAATAGATCCATCCACCCGTCTTCGTTGAAGTCGGCGGAGTCCACTCCCATGCCGGAACGAGCCCGGCCCTGCTCTCCGTAAGCGACACCGGCGGTGAAACCGATTTCCTCAAAGCGCTTTCCGGCGCGATTCATAAAGAGGAAGTTCGCTACCGTGTCGTTGGCGACGAACAGGTCCATCCAGCCGTCGTTGTTGACGTCAGTGGCCACAACTCCCCAGCTTTTGCCCGGATTGTCGGCGATACCAGTCTTCTGGCTGACGTCAGTAAACGTTCCGTCGCCGTTGTTGTGGAACAACCAGCTGGCCATGGGCGAGTAAACCTTGGGGTAGCAGTACTCATTCAGCCCGGCGAGCGCAGGGAGATTCGGGGCACCACAACGATGGTGCTTGGTCTTGTCGAAATCGACGAAGCGGCACACGAACAGGTCGAGCTTGCCGTCGTTGTCGTAGTCGAACCAAACGGCGCTGGAGGCCCACCCGGGAGCGGAGACTCCGGCTTTCTCGGTGACGTCGGTAAACGTGCCGTCGCCGTTGTTGCGGTAAAGAATGCTGCGGCCGTATTGCGTTAGATAAAGGTCGGGGAATCCGTCAGCGTTGTAGTCGCCGACGGCGACACCCATGCCGTAGCCGCCACCAGTGACTCCAGCCTTTTCGGTGATGTCGGTGAAAGTGCCGTCGCGATTGTTGTGGTAGAGCGCATTGCGCAGCGGAGTTTTCGGCGTGAAGAAATCGCACTTCCCGCTATTTACCAGGTAGATATCCATCCAGCCGTCGTTGTCGTAATCGAAAAAAGCGCAGCCGGCACCGGTGGACTCAGGTAGATACTTCTCTGGGGAACTGCCAGCGGTGTGCACGAAGGTGAGGCCGCTTCTTGAGGCAAGGACCTCCGCGAACGGGTATGGGGGAGAATTAAACGCGCTGGCAAGGGGAGAGAACCAGCCTGAGGCCGCAGCCCCGCCCAGAATGCGAAGGAAGTCGCGTCGCCCGGTCCTCAGGCGGTGATTCCGTGGGCGCTTTGTATCCCAACTCATTCGTGAGGCTTACTGAGGCGCTTCTGTGTTCGGTGGGGCAGGCGATTTCTGCTGCTCCAGTCCCTCGGCAACCTTGCGCTTCACCTGTTCGAGGCTTTCGGCGGTCTGGCGCTGCAGGGCGGCCTCGCGGTTTGCGTCATCCTTCCGCCCGACGCCCGCATACGCCAACGCAAGCTGATAGTGGCCCGTGGGGCTATCCGGAGCAAGCTTCTCGTAGGTTTCCAGCGGTGCAATGGCTTCCTCGAAGCGCTTGGACGATACCAGGGCCGTACCTAGGCCGAGGTAAGCCTCGGCAAAACTGGGGTCGAGCTTGGTCGCTTTGGCGAAATGCCGAATCCCGGCAGGCAGATCATTGTCGCGGCTCGCCAAGTCACCTAAAACGTATTCAGCCACGGTATTGTTGGGGTCGATCTGCAGCTCCTGCTCAAAATCCTTCTTGGCCTGTGCGACGTCGGTGGGCGAGGGCTGAGGCTTCGACAGCAGGGCGCGGCCAAGGCGCGCGTGCATTCCAGCCAGCAGGGGATTGATTTCGAGTATCTTGCGGTACTCAGCAGCAGCTTCATCCCATTTGTTCTGGAGCTCGAGAGCTTCGGCATTGAGCAGGTGGACCTGGTAAGAGAACGGGGCCTCGCGGGCCAGCTGCTGCGAAGCCTGCAGGGAGAGGTCGGAGTAGGCATGCGTCGCAGCGTAGAGGGCTTCAGGATCGTTAGCGAAGTCACGAGAGAGCACAGAGAGGAAATCCAGAGCATCGTAAGGGGCATTGTGCGTCATGGCGCAGTGCACCCCGTCGAGGGCCATTCTCTTCTTCAGCTCTTTGTCGGTGGCTTGACGGATCAGCTTCTTGAGAAGCGGTAAGGCTTGATTGCAGTTTCCAGATTCGGCGAGACCGACGGCACGCTGAACCTCCGATCCTGCAGGGGCTGCCGCCTTCTTCTGGCCCTGACCGAACACCGAAACCGAGCCCGCCAGTACAGTCAGGAAAGCGACAGGGACAAAACGAAGGCGCCAGATCATTGGCCAATTATATGTCGTAGGTCACTCGCTTCGCGCCCGTTCCCAACGCTTGTGGCGAAAGAAAAGCAGGCGCTTCAGGGTAGCGCCTGCTCGGTTGACGTGCGTGATTGGTTAGAACGAGAACTTCAGCCCGAGCTGAAGGATTCGTTCGCCTTGCGATCCGACCACTCTGCCCAAAATCGCGCTTCCGTGGTCGAAGGAGCCATTGGCGGGGCCGCCATTGAAGGTCCACGTGGGGCGGTTCAATGCGTTGAGTGCCTCGAACCTGAACTGAAGTTCCTTCGTCTCCGTGAAGAGGAATCCCTTGTGCAGGCTCAGATCGACATTGGCGTATGCCGGGCCCCGAATGTTGCCGATCCCGCAGGTTCCAAACGTGTTCGGGGCGGGATCGCTGACGTTCGACGGATCGAACCACTGGATATAGGCGGGCTGGCCTCCCTGGGCTGGGACATGCTGCTTCACGACTTTGATAGAGCCGCTGCAGTTCGGACGCCCGGACAGAGTGAAGGGCTCGATGCCGCCGGTGTGGGAGGTATCGCCGCCGATGCCCCATCCGCCAAATTCGTTCAGCGTAAAAGCGTTGCCGCTATGCAGAGTCACGATGCCGCCGATTTCCCAGTTGCCAACCAGTGCGTTCACTGCGGGATTCAGGTCGTGGCCAAACTGCTTTCCGCGACCGAACGGCAGTTGATAGGTCACGTAGCTGGTCAGGATATGGGTCTGGTCCCAGTAGCAGGGTCCCCACTCCCTGCGCGGGTTGTAGATGTTCTCCCATCCCGGCTGGCCACCGGAGCTGGTGGCGTTAATGCTGCCCCAACCGGTGCCGAAGTATCCTGGAGAGTTGGTCTCGCACTTGGACCAGGTGTAAGCGACTTGAGCCTCGAGGCCATTGTGCATGCGCTTTTGCAGGACGGCTTGGAGTGCGTTGTATTTATGGTCGGCGTTGGACATGTTGGTGCCGGCCAGAGATCCGCAGCATGCGAAAGCACCGGTCTTATCGACGGCAGTTTGGTCGGCCGCGTAAAGTGAACCGGCGGCTCCGCATTTTGCTCCCGGGGTATTCGAGCAGGGGACGTTGCCACCACCGAGGAAGGGTCCCGCTCGCTGGCTCACAATCAGTTCGCCGGGCTGGGCAATCTTGCCCTGAGCATTCAGGCCTACGCGTTGGGCGATGTCCTCGAAATTCAGCAGGTGGGCCCCATGCTGGCCCACGTAGCTAATCTGGAAAGTGAGCGAAGGCGATAGCTGTTGCTGAATGCTCAGGTTCCACTGGGTAACGTTGGATGGCTTGAAGTTCTGGTCATAGATACGGAGACGTGGCCCGACCGCACCGCCGGTAGCGGTACCGTCGTAGCAAGCCATGTTGATGGCAGCGCAAGGCGGAGGCGCAGTGGCACCGAAGCCTTGCGATAGCGTGGGCAGCCCGGACTGCTGCAGAATTCCGAACGGCAGGTTGAGGGTGAGTTCTTCGTTGCTGCCGCCGCCTTCCTGGAAGGATGAGATGGCGAGCCCGGCGCGAAAGACGGTCTTACCGTTGAACCGAGAGGGCGACCAGGACACGCCAAGACGGGGCAACCAGTCGCCAACGCCGAGATAGTTGTTCCGGAGAGCTCTGTTGCCGAACTTTGCAGTCCCATCCACTCCGGTGGCGGTGTAGATCGTGCCCGTAAAGAGCCCGAAGTTCACCGCACGGTTGTTAACCTCGTAAAGCGGACCGTGATCTTCAAAACGGACGCCCAGGTTCAAGGTGAGAGTCGGGGTGATGCGCCAGTCGTCCTGCACAAAAACACCCACGATGTTGCCACGAAGTTTGGCGGGGTTACTGACTACGCCGCCGGTGTCGCGGAATGACGGCGAAGCGACACCGCCCAGCCAGAAATCGGCGAGGCTCGAGCCGGTACCTCCGTTTGCGAATCCGGCCGACAGGAAACCCAAGGCTCCATTGTTTCCCTGGTAAATGTAATCCTGGCGTTCGCGCACGAACTGAAATCCAGTTTTGATCTGATGGCGTCCGTGACTGTATACGAGGTTGTCTTCAACTTGGCCCTGGGTGCTGTGGAAGACTTGAATCAGGTTCCGCAGGCCGAGACTTGCGTGACCACCATTCGATCCCCCGATCTGAATCTCGACCAGACCCGGGGCCTGCAAGTTTCCTCCGGCAATACCGAGCTGTTGGCTGATATTGCCCAACGAAGACGTCGGTGTGAACCGCTCGTCGTAGTGAACGGCGTTGAATCCGATCCTGGCCTCATTCAGCAGGTTGGGACCAAAGGTGTGAGTCCAATCAACGACTGCATTTCTGACCGGTTGATCATTGCCCTCGTTGGCTTGGTTGTTACAGAAAACGCATCCTGTAAAGGTCGGCTTGTACAGATCCCATTGCGACCACCGGCCGAAAAAGTGGTCCTTACCTGACAGGATGTAGTCAACCTTCAGGTCTCCTTGATTGTTATTCAGGCGATAGCCGGCGCTGTAGAAGTAGTTGTCGGCCTTGAAATTGTCGCTCTGGGGCAAAGGGTAGTACTTGGTGAGCGCGAATAGATTGGTCGCAACGGAGCTTGCTGTAAGTCCACCGGACGCGAGATTGTTGAATGGAATGTTCTGGCCCACGTTAGGTCCTGATGGATATTTGAGCTGTGTAGCCAGCTTAGTGCCGCCCGAGCAGATACCGGCAGCGCTAAAGGTTCCACCAAAGTCCGTGCAGAGTTGCCCGAAATCTCCGTTGCGCGCCTTGGAGGTTAGCAACTGCGAGCCCGTTGGCGCCGCACTCACCAGGCGCTGCCCCTGGTAGTCGGCGAAGAAGAACAGTTTGTTCCTGATGATAGGTCCGCCGAACGTGCCACCAAACTGGTTGTAGCGCAGTTCAGGCTTTATGGCCACACCCTGCGAATCAAAACCTAGTTGGCCGTTGTTGATTCCGCGCGTCCAACCCGCTGACGCCTTGTTTGCGTCCAGCTTGTCGTTGCGAAAGAATTCGTAGACGTTTCCGTGGTAGTTATTGGTCCCCGATTTCACACTGACGCTGACCACTCCGCCCTGGTAGTTACCGAACTCAGCCGAGGCATTCTGAGTGATGAGGTTGAACTCCTGGATGGCATCCGGTGTAGGCTGATAGCCCGTCTCATTGTTCTTATCTTCACTGCTGAGGATGCCATCCAGCAGGTATTCGTTCGCCTGCTCGCGGTTGCCGTTGATGTACGGACGACCAGAATCCGTCTGCGTTTTCGGCAGGCGCATACTCTCGGGGTTCACATTCGACACACCGGGCGCCAGCAGCGTCAGCTGCAAGTAGTTGCGGGACGAAAGGGGCAAGCTGACATTCGTATTCGCATCGATCAGCGTGCTGACTTCCGTAGACTGCGTCTGCAGCAGAGGCGCGGCTCCGCTCACTTCCACCGTCTCCGAAACAGATCCTACCTTCATCTTCACATCGACGCGTGCGGTTTGGTTGAGCACCAAGGGGAAGGGGGGCACGTCGGAAATCGCGAACCCCTGCATTTCGACTTTGACCCGATAGTTGCCAATCGGGACTCGCAGGATGTTGTACGCACCCGATTCATTCGTTTTCGCGGTCCAGATTACTCCCCGCTCGACATCGGTTGCGGTCACACTGGCGCCGTTGATGGGCGCGCCGCTCGGATCAGTCACGGTGCCCACGATTCCGGCGGTTACTTCCTGAGCCAGAGCCGGCGTCAGCCAGCAAATTTGCGCGGCCAGCGCTATGCATAAAAATCCGCCCAGCCAATTTCGCTTCATCACAGAACCTCCCCACGCTGAAGTTGCAGTGCACCCCGCACCACAAATCAAAATCGGAGATATGCTATATAGCACCGCCTCGCAGAGGTCAAGAAAAAAATGTAACAATTTGTTTTTCACAAGCCGCCCAGGGCCTTCCTAGCACTGCATAGCACTTTGGCGAAGCGAAAATTGCAGTTGAACCGGGTCGCCTGAGCTATGGAAAGTTGAAGAAACAGGGATCACGCCTACTGTTTCTGGTATCTTCGGTGTTATTGCCGTTTTTACCGGGTTTTTCCGTGCGGGAATTTTGCCCTATGGTCGGGAACTCGCTCGCCCTCTGCGCCTATAGCGGCCAGCCGCTATATAGCTTTGCAATTGCCGTGGTGGGGCGCTCTGGAACGCGTGCGGCGAATCCCCCTTTACGGCGCGGAGGAGTTTGTGCTATATAGCAGGACGAATGCCGGCGTGTTGGGGCGCCGCCGGATGTAGTGCGGGCAGCAGGATGGCAAATTGGCCGCAGGTCTGGGGATGAGGATGCGACAGAGCCGGAACGGTACACCCGCATATAAGAAGATCCAGAACGTGATCCGAAAACGGATCGAAGGTGGCCACCTCAAGATCGGCGATTCGGTCGATTCCGAGCGTGAACTCGCCCGCATTCACGGCGTGAGCCTGATGACAGCGCGTCACGCGCTGGCCGGGCTGGAACGGGAAGGTGTGGTCGAGCGGCGGCGGGGCTCGGGCACCTTCGTGGCCCCTCCAAAAATTCACTTCAACAAACTGATGAGTTACACCGAGCATATGTCGAGCCGGGGGCTGGCCCCGCGCTCACGCGTGCTTTCAGCCAGGCTGGTCGAGCACCAGTCAGAAATCGCCGCGCGGCTGGGCCTCCCCGCCACCTGCGGCCTGGTGAAGATTGATCGCCTGCGGCTGACGGGCGAAGAGCCGTTCGCACTCGAAACCGTGTACTTGCCGGCTCCTGATTTCGGTGAGCTTATCTCCGCGCCTCTCGGCAAGAGCTCGCTGTTTGCGACTCTGCAGCACGATTTCGGAGTCGAACTCGCGTATGCCGATGAAGAAGTGGATGCGACTCCCGCGGATGCACACAACGCGGACTTGCTATCGGTACCGCGAGGAGCGCCTCTGCTCAGGATCCGGCAGGTGATTTATTCCACGTCGGGCAAGCCGGTAATTTTTGGGATCGGGTTCTATCGATCCGAGCGGCACACTCTGTTTATTCGTAGATTCCGGTAAGGATTGGCTGGCAGCTCGTGGCGGATTGCTTCTGGCTCTCAGCCCTGAAGGTCCAACATGCCTCTTACCTCGACGGACTGGCTGGTCATCATCGGTTATCTGCTGGCAAACCTTCTAATTGGTGTGTACTACCGGCGACGGGCCAGCGGGAATACGGAAGAATTCTTCATTTCAGGGCGCGATGTCTCGTGGTGGCTGGCGGGAACGTCGATGGTGGCGACTACGTTTGCCGCTGACACTCCTCTGCTGGTGTGCGGACTGGTGGCGCGGCAAGGAATCGCCGGGAACTGGATCTGGTGGGGGTCCTGCGTGGGCGGCATGCTCACCGTCTTCTTCTTTGCACGATATTGGCGGCGCGCGGAGATTCTCACGGATGTTCAGCTGGTCGAGATCCGCTATGGGGGCAAGCCGGCGGCGTTCCTGCGCGGATTCAAAGCGGTCTATCTCGGGCTGTTTATGAACTGCTTCATTCTGGGCTGGGTAACGCAGGCCATGGTGAACATCATCACCGTGCTCTTGGGTCCGGCGATCGCGCAGGGCAAGGTCCTGCAATTCGCAGGCCTGCACCTGACGCTTGGCGATCCACGCTCGACCGCGCTGCTGATCTGTGTTTTCATTTTGATTCCCTTCACCGGCCTCTACACATTTATCGGCGGGCTCTGGGGTGTGCTGGTTACCGACCTGTTCCAGTTCATCCTCAAGATGACGATGATCATCGTGCTGGCCTGGGTGGCAGTGGCGAAGATCGGCGGCATGCAGGCGCTGCAATCGCACTTGCACGTGGTGGCCGAGAATACGCGGCAGACAGGCGTGCAGACCGCAGATCCGACTGCCTTCCTTCCTGACTTCCATCGCGGCCTCACCACCGATGCGCTTTGGACGCTGCCGGTTCTGACCTTCATTGTGTATCTCGGTATGCAGTGGTGGCTGGCTTGGTACCCGGGCGCGGAGCCTGGCGGCGGCGGTTACGTGGCGCAGCGCATGTTCAGCGCCAAAGACGAGAAGAACTCTCTCGGTGCGACCTTGTGGTTCAACATCGCGCACTATGCGCTGCGACCCTGGCCGTGGATCATCACCGGGCTGGTAGCTCTGGTTGTCTACTCGCCGCAGGGCGGTCTGCATCCGAGCGCGGCGTTTGCGCAGAATCCCGAGCAAGGCTACGTGATGGTGCTGCGCGACTACCTGCCTCCTGCGTTGCGCGGGCTGATGGTGGCAGCGTTCTTGGCAGCGTTCATGTCAACGATTGGAACGCAATTGAACTGGGGAAGCTCCTACCTGGTCAATGACCTTTACCAGCGCTTCTTCGTGCGTGACGCCACCGAAAAACACTACGTGCTCATCAGCAAGATTTTCACGGTGGTGCTTGTGTTGGGCAGCGGGTATACGGCCACACAGTTGGCGTCGATCAAGGCGGGCTGGGAGCTGGTGCTGAACATCGGGTTCGGCACGGGCGCGGTTTACATATTGCGCTGGTACTGGGACCGCATCAATGCGTGGAGTGAGATCGTGGCCATGGCGGTGGCGGCCGCGATGACGATTGCGTTGAGTCGCGTATCGTTTTCTGGAAATGATTCGCTGGTGTATGCGAAGACTGCGCTGATCACAGGCTCAGTCACGACGCTGGCCTGGCTGCTCGCCACCTTCATCACCAAGCCGGAATCGGACGAGACGCTCACGGCTTTTTATCGGCGCGTTCATCCTACCGTCTATGGCTGGCGGCGGGTTGCGAAGCTTGTGCCAGAACTGCCAGAGGTTCGCGACGTAGCGGGCAACGCCTTCAATTGGGTGATGGGCGTGATCCTGGTTTACGGATGCCTGTTCGGGATCGGCAAGGTGGTGTTTGGGGATTGGGTGGCGGGAGTGGTGCTGCTGGCGGTCTCGGGCGCCGCGGGTTATCTGATCTTCTGGGACCTGTCACGACGTGGATGGGCGACGTTGTCGGGAAAAGATGCGTCGGTGACAGTCCAGGTGGTTGAGGGAGATTGAAGGGTCGGCTGCTCAGCCTCTGTTCTTCAGCCTGGAGGAGCAGTTGCGGGCTCTCACCTGCCGGAGCCTTTGGCTTCGCTCAGGGCAGGCTCACCAGGGCGCCTGTCCCTCCATTCGTTCGTCCTTGAATCACGCTGCTGTGCTAACTCCCCTTATCTCGGCTCCGCTGGATAATCGCTCCCCGGGGCATCGTAGTCGCGTCCGTACTTGTTCTTGTGCGGCGCGGGTGGGCTACCTTCGGCGAGTTGGATGGTTCCAAGCGAGTGCTCCGTGCTGGAGACATTCACTTCGCGGCTGAGCCCTTTCAACGTATCGACACTGGCTCTCTCCGACCATACCTGCATCGTGTACCGGCCCTCGGGCACGCCGGGAATGGATACTCTGCCATTCGCATCAGAGACGCCGTAATAAGGCGTATGTACGGCGATGACAACCGAACTCATTTCCGGATGAATATTGCAGAAGATGTAGCTCACTCCGGCGCGGTCGAAATGCACCACGCGGGTGGTGCCGGCCTCGTACAGGCCGAGGTCGAAGCGCTTTCCTTCGAACAGCGAGAACACGTTGTGAAAGAAAGGATCGTGATTCGGGAATTCCACCGCGGTACCGGCAGGAATCACCAGCAAGTGCGGTTCGAAATGCTTGTTCTTCTGAACGAGGCGTGGCGGATGGACGGGGTCCTGCTGAGCGATCTCGCGCAGCGCTGCACGTTCATCGAGTGCCGTCAGCCAGACCACGACGTCGGCCTTGGGCTCCTTGTGCTTCTTGTTGGATCCCTCAGCGCGCAGGTTGACCTGTCCGGTAACGGTGACGTTCTGGGCGTGAATCGTGGACCACGATGCTGCTAGAAGCGGGACCAGCAGGGGAACAGCGAGTTTCCGGCGTAGTGCCTTAGCGGGTTTGTGATGCGGGTTCAAAACAGGATCCCCAGGGACAGATTCACGTGGTCGGCCGAGTACGGCGTGTTGTCGGCGTCGTGAGTCCCGATGTGCCGGTACTCCGCGGAGAGCACCAAGTTCGAACGTGGACGATAGATCACGTTCAACAGCTCGCTTTGGTTGCGGGCAACGGCTGTCACACCGTAGCCAGCGAAAGGATAGGCGCGAAGCTGGCCGGCAAAAGGATTGTCCTGACCGGCAGCTGCGTTCAGTTCAGCCTTGGGAGAAAGCCGGAACTTGAGTTGAGACCACCCGCCGAGGACGTCGACGCCACGCACGCGGCTTGAGGGGATGGCGGAATCGGCGGTGAACACCGCGCTCAGGTATCCACCTCCGCCCAGCCCGCCGAGCGCCCGGCCACGATAGAACTCGCCGCTCAGGGAGAGCCAGGGGGCGATGGGTATGCTCCAGTCGAGTGTTCCGGCCCAGGCATCAACGTTTCTGCCGAACCCCCAGTTCTGCCGGCTGTAGTATCCGCCAGCGCCCAGCATCAGCGGTTGCCCCGACGCCGAATGGGACCAGGCAACTCGACCAGCGTAGCCCGGCTGGCGCGAGTATTCGCCTGCCAGAGCAGCACGACCGTAGGGATCGCGCGGCCGCTCGCCATCGTACCCGTCGAGGATGCCACCCTGCAGGAGGAAGTTGGAGTTCTCCGAGAGGATCAACCGGTGTTCTACGCGAATCTGCGGGATCCAGGTCCACAAATTTCCTGCGTATGCCAGGGCCGGCTCGGCGACAGTCGCGAATGACGTCGGGGAGAGGGCGGAGAAGAACGGGGAGTCCTGCCCGGCGACGATGGAGGTATGAGACCAGTCAAAGTGAATGGTTCCGGTGCGCAGGCGGAATAACCCCAAGGCTGCGCCGTTGGGTGCGCTCGGGAAGCCGCCGGCGAAATCTGCCTGCAAGTCTCCATGCGTCCTGGCGCCGGCAATATCAGGCCCGAAGACCTCCAGCCCGATCTGCGACTGCCGCAATGAGAACCCGGTGTTGTTGGAGCGACCAAGGGCGTCGGGGGCATCGGCCAAACCCGGCACATCCGCGTTCCGCAGGTAGCCTCGAGTCGAGAACAGGTTCAGCAGCACAAGTCCCGACAAGCGGACCTTGTACTTGGAACGGCTCTCGACCTTGGTCTGATATTGATCGTCGATTTTTCCAGTGAGTAGATCGTATTCTTCGTCCAGCTTGGCCAGCCGGACCGCGTCGGACTCTTTGGATTCGCCGGTAGAGGGAGCGCCGAGGTTGGAAGTGGCCGAGGTTGCGGGCTCAGCAGCCTGCACATTCACGGTCGCCGGAGGGAGAGGGCGACTGGCCATCGCGTTGTGGAGCTCGTCCCGCAGCTCCCGGGTTTCAGATCGATAGCGCTCGGATTCGGAGCGGAGATCGGCCACCACAGAGCGGAGCTCCTGCACTTGTTGCTGAAGTTGCTTCACCGTGTCGGCAAGCGATGGATCCTGGTCGTTGGCTTCCCGTGCGGAAGACTGCGCGGCCATCGGGACCGAAGCCGAAAGCAAGAGCAGGAAAAGGGTCCTGATCCCAAATGCAGAGAACCTCTGCTGACGCATAACTCCCCCCAAGAGACCTTAAGGTTAATGCGCTCTACGCCCAGGGCCGTGTGAACCGCGGGCCCCGCAGCTCTTATTCGGCTGCTTCCATGCGCGCCACTGTTTTCACCCCATCGCCGCTGGAGGAGGCAATGGGAGTACCGCGGCTTGCGGGCAGCACAATCAGAAACACCGTGCCTTCCGAAGAAGTGCGCTCCACGGCCACATCTCCTCCGTGATCCTGCACGATCTTTTGCACGACAGTAAGTCCCAATCCGGTTCCGTTTTCTTTGCCATGACTTACGAAAGGTTCAAACAAACGCCCTTGCACCAGATCAGGGATCCCGCGGCCATTGTCGGCCACCCGCACCTCGAATGCATTGTTGTTGGAGTGAATATCGATACGAATCTCTCCGCGTTGCGGAGACATCGCCTCGCAGGCATTGATCAGCAGGTTCTGGAATGCCCGCTCGAGCTTTCTGGTGTCAAACCAGCCGTCGGTGGGGCCGTCTTTATGAATTGACATGTGAACCGGTTGGAATTCAGGGTTCGCGCGTACACTCTGCACCGAGCGCTCGATCGCGTCTTCCAGGTCACCATAGGTAGGACGAAGCGATTCGCGGGTGCGCGAAAACTCGAGCAGGGACTCGATCAGGTCTGTCATCTGCTGAATGGCCAGGAGAATTTCGCGATAGAGCTCGTCGCGCTCGGGCTTGCTGCGATTGTTGTCACTGAGAAACTCTGCATTGGCCATGACCGCGGCCAGGCTGTGGCGCAGGTCATGCGAGATGGAGCTCGCCATTTGCCCTATGGTGGCGAGCCTCTCCGCTTCGATCAGTTTGCGCTGGGACTCCTGGAGGCTGCTTCGCATGCGGAGAAAGGCGGCGGTCACCTCGGCGACTTCGTCGCTGCCGCGTACTGCCATCGGATAATCGTAGTTACCCTTACCCAGCGCGCGGACGCCCTCAACCAGCGTGCCCAGCGGGCGCGTAAGCGTATGGGAAAAGATGAAGACCATAATGCCGCCGAGGACCACCGCGACCAGCCCGAGAGTAACGAGCAGACGGTTCAACCGACCCAGAAACGACGTTGCCTGATCCAGCGATTTCAGAACCGCCAATTGCACGCCGGGCGTCTGCCCAGGAGCGAGATCAACTCTCGTCGCGAGAAACCGCTCCTGGCCCAGTTGGATTTCCCTTGCTTCGAGCGCGCTGTCGGAAGAGAGCTCCGCGTGTCGTACGAGTTCGGTTTCCTGCAGCGGCGAGAGCGTGCTGCGGACTAGCGTGCTGCCATACAGGAACGCCACCTGACTTGCTGCGACCTGGCTCAACTCGCGCGCGACCGCGTCGTCAATCTCGTAGCCCAACACCAGGTAACCCTCGACGTTGCCTGCGGAGCGTTCGCCCACGAAGATGGGCTGGATGGAAACTTCAAACAGATGCTTTTCGCAGAACCACCAATGGTTCCCCCGGCCAAGCCCGAGAGAACTGGACACCGATTCCTGGGCTTCGGCGCGGTCGAAGTCCGCGGCTTTCGCGTGCAACGCGACCACGTTGCCCTCGCGGTCGGCAAGCACGAGCAGGTCGCTGCCGGCCAGGGTCCACTGCTCTTGCGAGGCATCCTGGATCGTGGCCACATGATGGGTGGTCATCACGGCCTTGAGGATGGGCAGGTCGGCGATGAATTCAGCAGAACGAGAGAGGGATTTCTCTCGAAGCTTCTGCACGTTGTGAAAGGTGGAGACCGAGTTGCGCAGGTCCTGATTGATCTGCAGGCGGACCTGCTGTTCGGCAGTCTGGCGCGCCACCAGCAGGGCGCCGGCCGTCAGGCCGACGCCTACCAGGACCAGGGAAAACAAAAATTTCGTGCGTAGCCGGAACTTCCCCATTCTGGTGGCGGCCTCCAAATATCGCCGCGCTGGCACTACGGCACGAACTTATAACCGACACCGTGAACCGTGCGGAAATGCACAGGATTCGCAGGATCGGCTTCGAGCTTCTGTCTCAATTTTAGAATATGGTTGTCGACGGTCCGCGTGGTCGGGTAGTTCTGATAGCCCCAGACGTCATTCAGCAACTCTTCCCGGGACACCACGCGGTTGGGGTTTTGTGCCATGTACTTCACGATCTTGAATTCCTGAGGCGTGAGGGCGACTTCATTGCCGTCGCGGGTGACTTGCATTCTAGTAAAGTCGACGACCACGCCGTCAAACGCGAAGGTTTCAGCCGCTATGGGCCTGCTGGAGCGGCGCACGGCCGCGCGCACCCGCGCGAGAAGCTCCTTGGGGCTGAATGGCTTGGTTACGTAGTCGTCCGCGCCTAACTCGAGGAGCAGGACCTTGTCCATGACATCGGACGCGGCGCTCAACACAATGACGGGAACCGCCGGGGCGGACTGCTTGATTTCACGGCAAACGTCGCGGCCGGGCATCCCCGGCAAGCGCAGGTCGAGTACCACCGCCGAAGGCTGCGCCGTCCGGAAAACCTCCAATCCAGACTGCCCATCAAAGGCCGCATCCACCGAATAGCCCTCAGGCTCGAACAAGCGGCGCAGGGCGCGGTGTACGGCGCGATCGTCCTCAACTACCAGAATTCGTTCCATATAAGGTTCCTGTAAGAGACCGGCCGGCCCTCAGGTACAACCTCCGCCAGCCCCCCAACAAAACCTGGCTTGGCTCATTGTCGCCGATGTCTCCGGGTTGTCAACAATGCTACGGAACTCGTCTGACGGCTTTGTCAGCAAATTGTCATCAGAGTGCAAATTGTCGGTAACAAGCTGAAAGCACAAGGGCAAGAGGAGCCTTGCTCCTTGGGCGAGAGGCTCCTCGACTGATCCGACCTCAGGTAGACCCCCGACCGACAAGCGGCTACGATAGGGTTAGCAATGGGGGAGGATGCATGTATTTCGAACAGTTCTACCTGGGCTGTTTGGCACACGCCTCGTACATGTTGGCATCGGAGGGGGAAGGCGTCGTGGTCGACCCCCAGCGTGACGTGGACATCTACCTGCAGGCGGCAGCGGACCACGGAGTCCAGATTCGGCACATCTTCGAGACCCATCTGCACGCCGATTTTGTGTCCGGACACAAGGAACTTGCCGAGCGCACGGGCGCGACGATCTACATCGGCAGAAGCGCCGGGGCGCGCTTTTCTCACGTCGATGTGGGCGACGGCTTCCAGCTGCGGGTGGGCAAAATCCGCATCGATGTCCTCGAAACACCTGGCCACACCTCGGAAAGCATTTGCCTCGTGGTGACCGATGAGGAGAAATCGCAGAAGCCGTGGGGTGTGCTCACCGGCGACACCTTATTTATTGGCGATGTCGGCCGGCCGGACCTTTCCAAGTCGCTCACGCCGGCACAACTGGCGGCGAAGCTGTACGACAGCCTGCACGAAAAGCTGATGGCGCTGCCGGATCATGTTCTGGTGTATCCCGCGCACGGCGCGGGCTCCCTGTGCGGCCGCAATATGCGCGCGGAGCGTTCATCGACCATCGGCACCGAACGCCTCACCAACTACGCGCTGCAGATCCCGAGCCGAGATGAATTCGTCCGCGAGCTCACGTCGAAAGTTCCCGTGCGGCCTGACTATTTCTTGCAGGATGCGGAGATCAATCGCGATGGCGCGGCCGCCCTTTCAGAGCTGCCCCAGCTGGCGCCGATCTCTCCGCAAAAACTGCAGGGTTTGCTCGATGAGGGCACCATCGCGCTTGATGTGAGGCCCGGAGGCGAGTTTGCGGCAGGGCACGTTCCGGGGTCGGTCAACATCGCGCTTTCAGGTCAGTTCGCATCCTGGGCCGGGTCGTTGCTAGGGCTCTCCTGCCGGCCGGTTCTGGTTGCCGACACCCCAGAGCAGATTGGCGAGGCACAGCTTCGACTGGCGCGTGTGGGGATCGAAGCTGTTCGTGGATACCTGCAAGGCGGCGTCGCAGCTTGGCGCCAGGCCGGACTACCCGTAAGCAAACTGGACGAGATCTCGGTGCAGACTCTGAGGGATCTCGTTCGCGACCATAAGCTGCACTTACTCGATGTCCGTCGTGAAGGCGAATGGAAGGCAGGGCACATCGACGGTGCTGAGTGGCTGCCGCTAGATGATCTGAACAAGTCGGTCCCATGGGCCGACCGCGATATTCCAATCGCCGTTCACTGCAAAAGCGGGTACCGCAGTGCAATTGCGTGCAGCCTTCTGCAGCGTGCCGGGTTCCAGAACGTGAGCAACGTTCTGGGCGGCTTCGATGCCTGGCAAGCCGCGAACTTGCCCTTTCACACGGAACAGACTGTGGAGGCGTGAGCCCGGATTGCTGGTCCGGCCCTCGCTCCTTCATTCGATCCTGAATTCCTCACAGCGACCGAAGGAAGTTCCAGATGTCCTGCATCTGCGCTGGCGTGAGCGCATTGAACTGTTGAATTTGCGGTTGGCCTCGGACTCGCGCCCGCTGTGCGCGCCGATCGCCTGCAGCAAATCGGAGGTGCGGCCATCGTGGAGGAAGAAGAGCCGCTGTGCTATGCCCCATAGCGGCGCGGTGCGAAACTGATCGTCCCCGGCTGCGCCCTGCGAGATGCGGTCCGCCAGGCCCCAACCCATGTGATGCAAAGCGAAATCGATGTTGCTTGCGCCGTTCGAGCGCCGCCAGTGCGACCTGGCGATTGGGCACCGAATTCTGCGGACTCTTGAGTCCGGGGCTGCTCCCCCCGATGGCGGGCTGTGCATGATGCATCGCGCAACGATTCCGGTTGAACGTCGGTCCGAGGCCGACGCCCTTAACGGCAGCCAGTTTGTGTACGTTACGGGTACTGCTCGGTAGAATGGACGTTCAACAACTGACTGCAGCAAAGATGCTGCTCACGGGTCAAGCGTGAGCAGCATCTGACTTGAGAATTCCATGATTCGAGCGCGAATCGTACTCCTAAGCCTCGAGTCGCTCTCGCCCCTAACCGAACAAGGGCGATCGGGAAAATCGTGGTCCCGAAAGCTACTTCTGTTCAGGAGCCGACGGGGTGTTCGCAGGGGGCTGCCCATGCTCGAGCCGATGCTCCATGCGTTCCTCGCGCCGGGCCTGCATGGCGTCCCACTTCTTTTGCTGGTCGGGGTTCAGCAGGGTCCGGATCTGGTCGTCGGCGGACTTGTGGATTTCCATCATCTTGGCATGCCGGTCCGGCTGGGCCAGCGATGAGTCGGAGTGGACTTTCTGCATATCGGAGAGCTCCGATTGCAGGATGTCCTGCACCTTGGATTGCTGATCTGCACTGAGATTCAATTTCTTGCCAAGCATCTGGCTTCGCTTCTGGGGATCGAAGCGGGCGTGCCCCGGGCCACCTTCCGACGGTGCTGCCGCCGCGGGAGGCTGGGCGTCGCTCGCTCCGCTATTCTGCGCAACCACTGCGGGCGCGGCATAGATGAGGCCGGCCAATACGAATGCAAGTAGACTTTGTTTCTGCATAGATCCTCCTGGGACGTACCCCACGTTCTTGGTGTTGGACGGTATAAACCGGATTATGGTCCCGAAAGTTGCGCCCCGGGGAAGGGCTTTACGAATCTTTACGAGATCAAGTAGCTGCTGGAATCGACTGGACCGGCGGGCGGCGAGTCGAACGCCTTGCGCGCCATGCATGCAGGTCCGATCGTAGGGCGCGCACTTGCTAGGAAGGGGGCGTGATTCTAATATGCCCTGCTGGTGCGGAGGTGCAGGGTGATGGATCGACGCAGATTTGTCAGCAGCGCCCTGGGCATGGCCGGCGCGTGGGCGGTGGCTCCATCTTTGTTCGCGCAACTGGAAGGAGTTCCATCTTCTCTGCCACCTCATAGCCTGCTTGAGATGGATGCCGACGCCTATTGGGCGGAGATGCGCAAGCAGTTCCTGATCCCGCCGGACATGATTTACCTGAATAACGGCACGGTCGGATCGAGCCCCGCCCCCGTGCTGCGGGCTGTCTTTCAGGGCTACGAGGAAGCAGAGAAGCTGAGCCAGAAGGACCCCGAGGACTATCCCATCTGGGGCTATGCCGCGTGGAACGAGTTTCGCGATCCTCTCGCTGCTTTTGTGGGATGCACCCGAGACGAGCTTGCTCTGCTACGCAACGCGACGGAAGCGAACAGTTACATCGCAAACGGCATTGACCTCAAGGCAGGCGATGAGGTTCTGATGACCGACCAGGAACACCCCGGGGGCGAGCAGCCGTGGCAACTTCGCGCGAAGCGCTACGGAGTCGTCCTGAAGAAGGTCGCGCTTCCCAAGCCGGTGGAGAATTCGGCGCAGGTGCTCAACCTGTTCAACGATGCGATCGGCCCGAGGACTCGTGTTCTGTTCTTCAGCCACATCACCACAGTCACCGGTGTGGTCCTGCCCGCGAAGGAACTCTGCGCACTCGCGCGCAGTAAGGGAATCCTCTCCGCCGTCGACGGTGCGCATGTTCCGGGCATGATGCAGCTCGATGTACATGATTTGGGCTGCGATCTTTATTCAGCCAGCCCGCACAAGTGGCTGCAAGCGCCCAAGGGATCCGGGTTTCTCTACATACGCGACGAAGTCATCGACCGGATCTGGGGAACGGTCGTGACCGAAGGCTGGGATGACACCCAGATTCGTGCCGAACGATTCCAGCGGATTGGGAGTTCGAATGTGCCTGTCTTGTGGGGCCTGCGTGCCTCGATTGAGTTAGCGAACTCGATCGGCATGACCTCCATCGAAGGGCGCCACCGGAAAATGGCCGACTACCTTTTGTCAGAAATGATCAAACGGGGCGCGACTTCATGGACCTCACCCGATCCTGCCCTGCGATGCGGAATCGTCACGGTGAACGTTCCGCCGGTCCAGCGCATGGAACTGGAGCACTGGATGTGGTCGACGCACAAGATCCGGATTCGCGGAGGCGAGCCAAGCAAGCTGCGGCTCTCCGCTCCGTACTACCTCCAGAAAAAGGATGTGGACCGCTTCCTGGAGAAATACGACGAGTTTAAGAAAGCCAAGGGCATTGCATAAATGAGGGGCGTCGACTCAATCGGTTCTTTCGGTCAGAACTTAAACTGGGCGTCCAGTTGGAATCGGCGGGGAGGTTGCGCTTGTACGGCCTTGCCGAAAGACGGCGATGTGATCACGCCTACGTAAGTAGTGTCGTTGGGATGATTCAGCACGTTGAAGGAGTTCACGGACACCGTGAGCTTCTTGCCGTGCTCCGGAGACTTCGAGAACACGAAGTCGTGGGCGACACTCAGGTCGAGGTCGATCAAACCCGGTCCCGGTAGAGTATTGCGGGCCACGCCTGCAAGCCGGTCATTGACGATCCCGTCTTGGTTCTCGTCGCTGCCGGTTGTGATGTTCACCGGTTTCCCCGTGTAAAGGGAAAGGGCGACTCCGAAAATGAAGAGGCGTCCCGCTTCCGCCGTGCCCAGTAAATCGAACTTATGCCTGCGATCGTTGTCCGATCGCGCCCAATCGGCGTTGGGATCGTAGCTGTTCGCCGGGAAGAACGTAATTCCGCTCGTGTTGTTGTACGTCTTGCTGAAGGTGTATTGCACCTGACCGGTCAGGAATTTCACGGGGCTGCCGCGAAACGTTGCTTCTACCGAATTGCTTTTCTGATGGCCTTCCGATTGAATTTCGCGTTCCTGGCCAAGCGCCGAATTTGGTCGAGGTCCGAATGCGGGAGGCAGGGGTGCGTTCGCGTCAATGGACCGAAACAGCTGGATGCCCCGCGAACCGATGTACATCGCGCTGAGCGTGCTCTTTGGCGTGATCTGCCGTTCGATCCCAGCGCTGTACTGAACCGTGTAGGGGATGCGAGCCCTCGGATCGAGAGTGACTACGCTGGTCGGCACGCCTGTCAGATCAGCAGGAGTAACGGGGTATGGCGGGTTGTCGAGGATGAAACGCAGCAGGTGACTCCCGTCGAAGTGCAACAGGTCGGCGATGGGCCGGGGACCGGAGCGATCGAAGAATACGCCCGCCCCTCCACGGAAGACAGTTTGGCTGTGCTTGGTTGGCGCGTAGGCGAAACCAACCCGTGGAGCGAAGTTGTTCGAGTCGTCGTGGAAATAGTTCTGCCAGTAATAACGCACACCCAAGGAAAGCGAGAAGTTGGGCCGCACGCGGATGTTGTCTTCCATAAATCCCGAGAGCACCTTCTCCAGGAAGACAAGGTGACCGTGTCCGCTCTGCACAAGAAACGTGTCGGGCTTCCCGGCCTCGTAGTCAGCCAAGCTTCCGAAGGTATACGTGCCCGCCTGATTCGTGAAATCGTCTTCACCGCGGCGGCTGATGTCAGGCACGTCGATTCCGAAATTGACCGTGTGCTTCCCGCTCACATAGGTGAAAACATCTGTGCCATCGAAGTGATATTCAGTTCGCCTGCTATCTGCCTGAGCGCCCCCGCCGGTGAATGATCCCGGAACCACGATCTGGGGATTTTCAGTGAGGCTGCTGATCGGACGGTCGAAGTGACCAAGCAAGAAACGCAACTGGTTGATCAGCCGCGGCGAAAACTGATGACGATAGCTGACGTTAATCTCGTGCTCCTGGCTTTTCGTGTTGTAGCCCGCCTCGGGCAGCACGGTGCCGCCCACATTCTGATTCCGGTTGGTTTGGCGCTCGTAGGAGTAACCAATCCAGAATTGATCTCCGTTGGCGAGATCATGGAAGACGCGCCCCGATCCGAAGAAGTGGCGCATGGGGGCGGGCACATTTTCATTGATCGCGCCGTTGACCCCAGAGGCATTCACGATTGCCTGCTGGTCGTCCAAGTCGCCGTCGAGCGAAAGCAGAAAAGTGGTCTTCTTCCCATGTCCGAGGGGGCCGCTCAGCGATCCCTCATAGAACTGCCTGCGCTCGCCAGGTTTCGAAGTAGCGAACTTGTTCGCAGCGTCGAACACGGCATCACGAACCATGAAGTTCACGCTGCCATGGAAGTCAGGACTGCCTCCTTTCGTAATGATCTCCAGCCGGGCCCGCCCCGGCCGGGAAAACAGGGCGGAGTAAGGATTCTGGTTGATGCGAACTTCCTGAATCGCCGACTTCGTGACACCGGGGCCGTTCGCCTCCACGCCGTTCACAACGAGCGTGATGCCGTTGGTCCCGATCGCATTGTCGTCGAGGAAGCGCGACAGGGTGGCAATGTAATCCTGGTCAAAGACCGGAAGCCGGTCCAACGCGGCGCGGTCAATCGTGTTGGAGTTTTGGTTATCAGAAACCTCGGTCGAAACGACTGGGGTGGCCTGATCGGCATTTACGGTGATCAGCTGTTTCTCGGTCGCGATCGAGAGCTTGAGCGTTAGTGGCGCGATTCGCTGATTGAGACTGAGGTCCCGACGCAAGTCTTGAAAACCGTCCGCCTGCACGCTCAGAACGTAGTTTCCCGTCTGTGGCGCTTCGATACGGAACCCTCCGCTCGAGTCGGTGGAAGTCTGTGCGACGGTGGAGCCGTCGGGTCTGACCAGGGAGACTTTTGCGTGCCGGATCGCGCTTACCGAGGGGTCGAACACAGTGCCGGAGACAGCAATGGCCGGCCGGGACTTCGAAGGGCTTTGGGCGGAAGCAGGTTGGGAAGCGTCATCGGAACGCACCTGCGCCCACACGAGACCCGGCTGCCCTTGAAGGAGGCAGAGCACCGCGACGAGAATGAGCCCGCAACGCCTCATGAACTTTTCTAAGGCCAGAGTATCGCCCCGGGCTCCCGTCTGGCCAAGCTAGTCTCGAAACCTGAAATCTGCCTGAATTTCCGAAATCGTGGGCGGGCCTGCGCTCTGCACTCGCACGGCTGGGAGTGCGTGCAGGACGTCAGCGGTGAACAAGCATTCGAGCTTTCAGATTTTCTGCTGCTCCAGCCGGAACTGAAATCTCGCAGACTCAGGGGGCGGCGAGAGCCGTTTTCACAGCGGGGGGCACTTGGTCCGCGTGTGCAAGCAGGATGCTGACCTGCCAACACTGAGTTTCTGTCAGGCTTCCCTTAAATCCGGGCATTCCTGTTAAGCGGATTCCGTGCACCACCTTCCAGAAGGTTTCTCCAGGTTCGTCATCCGTGACGCCCTTGCCTTCGAGCAGGACCGGAGGCTTGGGAAACATTCCCTTCGCGATTGCGGTCCCAGGTTTACCCGGCAGACCATGGCAAACGGCGCAGTTCTCTTTGTAGATCTGGGCGCCTGCCAGATAGTTGGCTTCATCGGTTGGAATCGGCACGGTGTGAGCCATCTCGCGGTCCAGCACCTTGTGTAACGCAGTCTTCGCCAGATATTTCTCAGAGGGCATGGGTGGGGCGTCGGTTGCCACCGGTGCCTGACCCGCCAGGAAGTAGCCAAACACTCCCAGTCCGAGTAAGACGCCGCCAAAAATAATTCCCCATACAAACGATCGCATCGGTTTGGAACCTCGACGTTTCGTTAAATCTTGTCCTCGATGCTGCGGTTGGCGTCCACAATGGTGAACATCAACCCTGAACCGAGGGTGACCCATACTGCCACATCGAGGGCCCGTCCCCAACCCTGATGCACCGCGAGAGCTGCCGTCACGGTCGAGGACATCACTCCGCCGAGACTGCCCATGGTATTCATCAAAGCCGAGAGAGAGGCGGAATGCGCGGGCGCAAGGTCAATGCAAGCGGCCCAGAAATTCGCGGCGGCGAACATGTTAAAACCGGCGGCCAACGCGATCATTGGAAGCGCAATCACCGTCACGGAAAGGTGATTTCCGCCATAGAGAAGCAAGGCCGACAGGCCCATCCCCAGCCAAACTGCTGCCAGCCTCCCTTTCCGTCGGTCGGTGACGCGCGCAAGACGATCCGAAAACCATCCGCCCACGGGCGACAGCAGTGCCATCGCGAGGAACGGTGCCGAGGTCCACGCGGCCGCCTGCATAATTCCGAGTCCACGCACCTTCACTGCATAGAAGTAGAACCAGTTGTAGTAGACGTAGAAGGTATACCCCTGCAGGCCGTAGCCGAGGATCAGCCCCCACACCGACAAATTGCCTAGCATCTTGAGCCAGGGGATGCTGGTGGCTCCGCGGTGGGTGGAGAGGGCGCCCACATCCCCCTTCCTCGATCCCGGATGGATGATTTGCAGTTCAGCGTCGTTGACCGAGGAGTGCTCCTCCGGCCAGTCGGTGGCATGGGTATGCCACGCAGCCACCACCACGAACGCGAGCACGGCACAGACTTCAAACGCGGCCTGCCAGCCCCAGTGAACCATCATCCAAGCGATGAGGACCGGGGTAAGCGTTCCCCCGAGTCCGAGGCCACACACTTGCAAACCGCTGGCAAAGCCGCGCTCACGCAGCGAGGTCCAGGAAGCGATGACTCGGGTAACGTTCGACGAAATTGCCGCTTCGCCTACGCCCGTAAGGAAGCGGACGAGCTGAAATCCGGTTAGAACACTGATCCCCGCGATCGCGGCCAAGCGCGGAACAGACCCCATCGCAGCCGCGCCGGCAGCAAAACACAGCATGGCGGCGGTTAGTGTGCGGCGCGGACCCACACGGTCACACACGTAACCCCAAGGGATCTGGAACAACCCATATCCCCACAGGAAGGCACTGAACACCGTACCCATGATGACGGCGTTGAAAGAGAATTTCTCTGCAATCGCCTTTCCCGCGATGCTGAGATTCAGCCGGTTCAAGGCGGTCACCGCCATAATGGCCATGACGATGCCCATGACGCGCCAACGCACTCTACTCGGACGCCGCGCCCCTGCCGCGCCTTCCAACGTGTTGAGTTGTTGCGCTACGTCACGAGTGAGATTCAAGGGTCTCCCTTCTTAGCGTAGGAACGTCGGTTTGGCAACCCCGAACGCGCCTCAGGGCGGTTCTGCGTCGCAATGAAAGATCCGCGTGATGCCTAAAGAGTTAGTGTTTTGCCAGGAAAACGGGCGCGCCGGGAAGCAGCAGACCTCCCGGCGTCCGATTACCAAATCACCTTCAGGCCAAGCTGAATCTGGCGAGACGTCGTCGATGTTTGGTTGAGTGCGGTGGGGAGATTACTTCCGTCCGAGTCGTAAACGGAGTTGTTCTGGCCAAAGGTGTTGAGAAATCCGGGCGACAGAAAATTCGTTCGATTCAGAATGTTGAACAATTCCGCCCGAAACTGAAGGTTGAAGGTTTCGGAGATGCTCGGAATCCTTGTGTTCTTGAAGACCGAGAAATCAACAGTGACCAGGTTAGGGCCGTAGAACTGGTTCCGCCGCGTGTTGCCAAGAACGTTCGCACAGAGCTGAGTCCCTGCGGGCGGTGGAGTTCCACCGTAGGCCGGAAAGCCAGAGGCGCAGCCGGTGAATGATGAGGGCGCAGTGGGCGGCGTGAAACAGTTTGTGTTCAAGTAGTTCAAACCACCATGGATGGGATTGCAGTTGGGCAGGAGGTTGGCAAAATCCATCGAGAAATCTCCGTTGAAATTAGTCCCCAATGGATCGTTGCCATCGCCCACGGTGACCGTGAAGGGAGCACCGCTGGTCGCCGTCACAATCGTCCCCAGTTCCCATCCACCGGTCAATGTCGACAGGAGCCCGCTCGACTTTACAGAGGGCAGATCCCACATGAAGGTCCCCGAGAGGACGTGCCGGATGTCGAAGTCGCACGCACCGAGCCGCGCCGACCTGACCAGCATGAGCGGTACGGCGATCGAGTTGAGGAATGTGTCTCCCGTAACCGGAGCGGAGCTAAGGTCGCGGCATTTGCCGAAGGTGTAGGAAAGTTGTCCCTGCACGTTCTGACTGAGACTCTTCTTCAACTGAGCCTGGAAGGCGTTATACGAAGAGGCACCGTCGAACAGAACCGGGCGAATGCCGGCCCCGCCTCCCCAGTTCGGGTCAATGCGAGTACCGTTTACCGGAAAGACCAAGCCTACTCCACTCACCGCTTGGGGCTGCACAAGATTGATGTCATCCGACGCCGCCGACAGATGAATCGAATGTGAGCCAACATAGCCGACCATCAGCGTAAGGTTTTGGGCGAGCTCCCGCTGGATGTTGAGGTTCCAGTTGAGTACATCAGCCCGCTTTGGCTGCGTGTCAATGAAGCGATTTCGGATCTTTTGCGGATTGAAACTGACGTTCTGATTTATACCCGACCCCAGCGTTGCACCGGGTGCGGCGCCAATGATTTGGAAGGGCGCCGTTGCAGCAGTGTTCAATCCGAACTCGTAGGGAAGGGGAAGCACGTCAAACATTCCGAAGCCCGCTCGAATCGCGGTCTTGCCGTTGTGAAATGGATCCCAGGCAAGTCCGATACGAGGCTCGAAGTTCTTCGTGGTCGGATTCTGGAGAATCGGACTACTCAGCCCTACCGGGCCGCATGCGGTTGGGCTTTGCGTGCAGTTGGCCAGGCTGGTGATCTCCTGAAACCCTGCAGCAGCAACCGTGTACCCGTTGACCGTGTAGCTGGGTACGGTGTTGGCATCGGTCGGCCGGGTACTCGCCTCGTAGCGAAGACCCAGGTTGACGGTGAGGTTTGGCCGCGCGCGCCAGTCGTCCTGGATATAGCCGGCGAAGATCTTCTCCCGGAAACCGACTTCATGCGAGCCGCCCGGTGCGAGCGCATTGAGTTTGTCAGGAGCGTTGCTCAAGAAATTGCCCAGGCTATAGGTATTCATTCTGCCGTTTGGGCTTAACCGCTCGAGGACGTTGTATTGCATGTTCTCGAAGTAGAAGCCAACCTTGACCGCATGGGTACCGCGGGTGAGGGACGCGTCATCGGCGAGTTGCGCTGAGTTCCAGGCGTGGTTGAAGCGATTGAAACCGCCCAGGCCAAATGCAGTGGTTAATCCCGACACGGGGATCTGAGGCGGCGCCTTGGCTCCGGGTGCGATGGCGAGGGTCGCATCCTTGGCAACCGCGTCGCCCGACACCGGATCGTTGATCTTGCCCAAAGCACGGTTGAGTCCGAGCCGAATCGTGTTTACGGTGGCGGATCCAAAGATGTGCGTTTCTTCGAAACTCCCCATCTGACGGCGCGAGAACACCTGATGCACTGTGTTCCCCAGCGGGTCGGCCTGCGATTGCGGACCGGAATCGAAGAAGTAGCTGCCCGCCAGCGAATCGCTGTTTGAGATTTTGTGGTCCAGACGCGTAATGAAGTAATTCTCGTTCGCGATGGTCTTGACGTTCACATCCATCGTCTGCACGCCAGCGCCGTTGTCGGGAGCAGTTGCCGGAGCGACAGGCCAGAGCGCAAGGTAGGGCTGAATCGCGGGAACGGCCGAGGCGCGCGAGGCCGCATCCGGCACATGGATCGTCCCTGAAGACGCCAGGCTCTGCCGAAAACCCTCATAGTTGCCGAAGATGAATGTCCGGTCCTTGATGATTGGTCCTCCGCCTGACCCTCCAAACTGGATACGGCGAAAGGGAGCGATCTTCGGCCCGTCAAAGTAATTGCGCGCGTCGAAAACGCTGTCGCGATCGAAGAAGAATCCCGTGCCATGGAATTGGTTCGTGCCCGACTTCGTGATGGCATTGATCACGGCGCCGGACGTCCGCCCGTACTCGGCGGTGTACCCGGTGGTGATCACGGAGAACTCCTGCACCGAATCGACTCCCAGGTTGAGTCCGGTCGCCCCGCCTGGCGCGGCGTTGGAGTAATCGTTGATCGTAAGCCCGTTGAGACGATAGGAATTTTCATTTGGGCGATGCCCGGCATCTGCCAACTGATTGCCGAACCCGCGATTTCCCTTGTTCGCGTTGAAGGAGGTCGTCGCCTGATTCGGCACGCTGAGCACCCCAGGCTCGAGCGTCGCAAGCGTCGTCCAGTCCCGGCCATTGAGGGGCAATTCGCGCACCGTCCGGGAATCCACGGTCGAACTGACCGCCGACGATGCGGTTTGCACATCGGGTGGCGTGCTCACCACTTCGATTACCTCTGTCACTTGTCCCGGCTTCAGAGAAACATTGAGCGCCTGTTGAGCGCCGACCGTGAGGGCGATTCCCTTTCGAACCGCCTTCGAAAACTGCCGGGCTGTGACGGTAACGTCATAAGAGCCAGGCAGAAGATTTGGGAGCGTGTAGAATCCCTCGCTGTTGGTCGGAACCTCCCGCACCTCGCCTGTAGCCAGGTTCTTGGAGGAGACCGTTGCCCCAGCGATTGCCGCGCCGGTCGAATCCGTGACCAACCCGGAAAGCGTGGCGCCCACAACTTGGGCCATTGACGAACCACATAAGAGACAGGTCAGAAGTATCGTCAAGAGCAGAACGGTCAGGATTTCTCTTAGGTCTTGTTGTTCTCTTCTCATAACGCCCCCGTCACCCCGGAAACTGCTCAGCGGGATGGATTCGTTTTTGCCGTCATGGAACAGATCTGCAGGCGAGCTCCAGTGCATCGCCTTGCTGGAGCCGCGGCATCCGGCCGGCGTCCAGTGCCCCGCACTCTGCGCAACTTGGCAGCCTGGGCGCAATCCCTGATGAGTCTGATCGGAAACATTTCTGCATCCTTAGAATCGTGCTTGAAAACAAGGGGGATAGGCTTCCTTATCACTTTGACCTGGAGGAATGGCAAAGCTATACTTGCGGGCCAGTTCTCTGGGGCGAGATGGAAACACCCGTAGCATCGGCTCGAGTCATTCGTTTCGGGGTGTTCGAGGTAGACCTGAAAGCTGGCGAGCTTCGGAAGCATGGCTTCCGGATGAAGCTGGCGGAGCAGCCGTTCCAGGTTTTGGCCATGCTGTTGGAGCGGCCCGGCGAGACGGTCAGTCGTGAAGAACTTCGTGCCCGGCTCTGGCAGGGCGATACGTTTGTCGATTTCGATCACGGTCTAAACAACGCCGTGATGCGGGTTCGCGAAGTTCTTCTGGATTCTTCCGATCACCCACGTTACATCGAGACGGTCCCGCGACGCGGTTATCGCTTCGTAGCACCCGTAGAGGAGACAGCGGCACCTCC
>Ga0182037_10000028_pt1 | contig 54088 bp, 45 predicted proteins | sample sta12Cox44000082_FD_125974 | JGI IMG/M metagenome (GOLD analysis project Ga0182037, IMG submission 125974) | Lab enrichment of tropical soil microbial communities from Luquillo Experimental Forest, Puerto Rico - statoxic.12C.oxic.44.000.082 | ecosystem: Environmental > Terrestrial > Soil >... | reverse complement strand
GGTGCGGTGCCGGGCTTGAACGCTTCCAGGATGACTTTGGTGTCGCCGGGGCCGGCGCGCATGCCGGTCTTGGCCTCGACGCGGATCAGCTTGATGCCGGGCGGGACACTGAACGGAATCGGCGGCTTGTCGGCGAGCGTCACTTTGAGAAAGTCCTTGACGACTGGCGCGGCGAGATGCCCGCCGGTGGCCAGCCGCGCGATATGGCGTGGCTTGTCGAAGCCCATATAGACGCCGCAAACGACGTCCGGCGAATAGCCGATAAACCACACGTCTTTCTCGTCGTTCGTCGTGCCGGTCTTGCCGGCAATCGGCTTGCCGACTTCGCGCACCACGGTCGCGGTGCCGCGCTGCACGACCCCTTCCATCAGCGACGTGATCTGATAGGCGGTCATCGCATCGATCACTTGCTCGCGGCGATCGATCAACGTCGGCTCTACCTGGTTGTCCCACTTGCTCGCATCGCAGCCAACGCACTCGCGTTGATCGTGCTTGTAGATGGTATGGCCGTAGCGATCCTGAATCCGGTCGATCAAGGTCGGAATGACACGCCGGCCGCCATTGTCGAACATCGAATAGGCCGTGACCATCCGCAACACGGTCGTCTCGCCGGCACCCAGCGCATAAGAAAGGTATGGCGGCAACTCGTCATAGACGCCGAACCGCTTGGCGTATTCGGCGATCAACGGCATGCCGAGGTCCTGCGCTAACCGCACCGTCATCACATTGCGCGATTGTTCGAGGCCGAAACGAAGCGTCGAGGGTCCGAAAAACTTGCCGCCGTAATTTTCCGGTCTCCAAATGCCGCCGCCCTGACCCATGTCGATTTCAATCGGCGCATCCATGACGATGGTGGAGGGCGTGTAGCCGTTATCCAGTGCCGCGGCGTAGACGATCGGCTTGAACGAGGAGCCCGGCTGCCGCAAAGCCTGGGTGGCGCGGTTGAACTGGCTCTGATCGAAGGAAAAACCGCCGACCATCGCTAGCACGCGGCCGGTATGCGGATCCATGACAACCATCGCCCCAGAAATTTCCGGCATCTGGCGCAGCCGATATTGTCCCTGTTGCTCCAGCGGCGAGACATAGACCACATCGCCAACTGACAGCACCTGACTAACCTTCTGGACCGGCTTCGACGGACCGCTCGCAGGCTTTGCCCATTTGACGCCGTCGAGCGTCACGATGCCAACTTCGCGATCCTTGACGACCGCGCCGCCGGGGTCGCGCGCCGGCTGCAGCCCGATGCGGGCGGATTGGTCGTCGACCTGTAGCACGACAGCCATGCGCCACGGTTCGATATCGTCCAGCGATTTGTTTTCGGCGAGTTTGACGCCCCAATCGCCGCTGGCATCGATCTTAGTGATGGCGCCGCGGTAACCTTGGCCTTCGTCGAAATTGACGAGCCCGTTGATCATGGCCTTGCGCGCCACAACCTGCAGCTTGGGATCGAGCGTGGTTCGCACCGACAGCCCGCCCTCATAAAGTTTTTTCTCGCCGTATTTCTCGTAGAGATACCGACGCACTTCTTCAGCGAAATATTCGGCCGCGAAGATGTGGGCGCCGGTCGGTCGGACCGTGACCTCCAGCGGATCTTTCTTGGCTTTTTCGGCTTGGGCGGCGGTGATGTAACCGTCCTCGGCCATGCGGTCGATCACGTAGTTGCGCCGACCAACGGCATCATCGTGCCGACGGAACGGATTGTAATTGTTCGGGCCTTTCGGCAGTGCGGCAAGGTACGCGGCTTCGGCGATCGTCAGCTCGTGCACTGATTTGTCGAAATACAACAGCGATGCCGCGGCCACACCGTATGCCCCAAAGCCGAGATAAATTTCATTCAAATAAAGTTCGAGAATCTTTTGTTTCGAATAAGTGCGCTCGATGCGTAGCGCCAACAGCGCTTCTTTGATCTTGCGTTGGAACGACACCTCATTGGTCAAAAGGAAATTCTTCGCAACCTGCTGGGTGATCGTGGATGCTCCCTGCGGCCGGCGGCCAGTGCCGTAATTTTCAACGTAGAGCATGCCGGCGCGGCCGATACCGTAAATGTCTACCCCGGGGTGCTGGTAGAAATTCTTGTCCTCGGCGGCGACGAAAGCATTGATAACGAGCTTCGGGATCGCCTGGATTGGGAGATAAAGGCGCCGCTCTTTGGCATATTCCGCCAACAGCGAACCGTCCGCCGCGTGAACGCGGGTCATCACCGGCGGCTCATAGTCCTTAAGCTGTGAATAATCAGGTAGATCCTTGGAGAAATGCCACAATAGGCCGGCAACGGCGGCGACGCCGACAATGAAGAAAATGGTACCCACCGCAAACAGGAAGCCGAAAAAGCGCAGAAGCAGTTTCACGGTGGCACCAATTTCATTGAACCAATTTGGGTTGAGCCAGATTCATCGAGCGCCCCGCGGCGAAATTGGCCGCCTCGCCGCAAATAACGCTTTAAAGGCATTTCGCCCCCCGCGTAGCACGGTGGAGTGTGACAGCAACGGCCCGTGCCCGCTAGCTCGTTCCGTCCCATTCACCTCGTCGCTCCGTTTTTTGTTCAAACTGAGGCCATTGCGCCACATCCATTGCCGGAATTTGGCCCTTATTTGGCGCCTGTACGGGTGCCCGCCAGGCGGGTGGAAAAGTATCCATCAATGGCTGACGCCATCGCATCCGCGGTTCGATCGCGCCAGCTGTCGGAGGCGAGCGACTGCAAATCCTCCTTGTTGGAGACGTAACCAAGTTCGACCAAAACCGACGGCACATCCGGCGCGCGCAAAACACGAAAGCCGGCCGACTTGATCGGCTCTTTGTGCAGCCGCGTGGTTCGCTTGATCGTGCTGACCAGTTTGTGGGCGAATTGCAGCGAAAAGGTCTTGGTCTCGCGTTGCGCCAGGTCAATTAGAATGCTGGCGACATCATCCGGTTGATCCTTGAGGTCGACGCCGGCAATCACGTCGGCGCGGTTTTCCTGTTCGGCAAGCCGAGCAGCTGCGGGATCTGTCGCGGTTTCGGAAAGCGTATAGACCGTGGCGCCCTGCGTGTCCCCTTCCCTTTTCGGTAGCGAGTCAGCATGGATTGATATGAATAAGGCAGCGTCAGCCTCGCGGGCAAATCGAACCCGCTCGGCAAGCGGCACGAACGTGTCGTCGGATCGGGTCAGCAGCACGCGGTATTTGCCCAAAGTCTCGATTTTCTCCTGCAGGCGCTTAGCGAAATCGAGCACAATGTCTTTTTCTTCGATCTGCCCGTTCGGCCCTTTGGTGCCGGTGTCGATCCCGCCGTGTCCGGGATCCAAGACGATGACCGGCCGGGCATCGCCGTTCGAGGATTGCGGCTCGCGCGGCGGTGGCGGCGTTTGCGCGGATCGTTGATCGGAAGCAACTTTTCGCAGGAAGCTGTCGCGATCGGTTACCGCCAAGTCGAGCACCAATCGCGCCGGTGTGCCTTCGCCCGGATCCATAACGAATGCCTTGTCGACCCGTGCCGGTTTGACAAGATCGATCACAATCCGCGAGCCGCCCGGCATGACCAGGCCAAAGCGAAACGCCTTGATCAAGCCGCGACCGGTCTCGCCAGCCTTAGACGGTAGTCGAAACGCAACCTGCGAAATGTCGACGACGACCCGGTCAGGATCGGCAAGGGTAAAAACGTGCAGGTCGATTTTGCGCGTGAGGTCGAGGATGAACCGCGTTTGCGTCTCGTCACCGCCGAGTCTTGCGTCGGTCGCAACCGGGAACGAGTCGGCGGGAACCGTCGCCGGCGCAGCCGGCGCCCGCGCCGTCAAACCAATGGCGGCGAGCAAAACGCCGAAAAAGGCCAAGCGCGCGGCTTGGACGACCATCGGCTCCGACCTCATCCCGGGCCCCTCCTACCCCATTATGCGGGCATAGTTAACTGCGACCTAATTAGCCCGAGAAAAGCCTTGGCAATAAGGCAAAAAGTCAGTTGCCTGCGGGTAAATCCCACAGGCGACTTGCCAATTCGCTGCCGGCGGCCTTAAGAAGGGCGTGCCGACGGTGAAAGGTTCCGGCTGTGTCCGCGTGACGGCCTCCGGCGCGTCCGCCCCGATTGGCTCCCAAAACGATGCCGGGAGCCGGGCAAACGCCGCTTTCGATCCGCCGCACTGCCACGATGTTCGTGGAGACGATGTTCGGACTGATCATGTCTTCGACGAACACCGCAGTTGTGGCGATGCAAAGCTCTGCCAGGGCCACTGGGGATGAGGCCGGCCGGAACTGTGTGCGCCGCGTGTTCGCAGCAGCAAAGCTGCGAAACGGCGTGCCGCAACGTCGGCGTCTAGCGAAATCGCGGCTGCGTTCCGCGCGGCCGCCTCATTGCGGTTTGGAGTTCATGTTCGAGGCGCAAGTCAAGGTTCAATGCAACGGGCTCGGCGGCACTGATTTGTCGCTCGCCGGCGGCCGGACCTCTTATGCTTGCGGCGCTCGCGGCTTCCGAGCCGTTCCAGCCACCGAAAATCGGACCGGTCTCCTCGCGTCCCGCCCATGCGGCGCGGCGCGATTGGGCGTACCGGTCCCCATGAGATTTGCCAATGGCCAACAAAATGCTGATCGACGCGACCCACCCCGAGGAGACCCGGGTGGTGGTTTTGCGCGGCAATCGCGTCGAAGAATTCGACTTTGAATCTGCGCACCGCAAACAATTAAGAGGCAACATTTACCTGGCGAAAGTGACGCGCGTCGAGCCGTCGCTTCAGGCCGCTTTCGTCGATTACGGCGGCAACCGCCACGGATTTCTCGCCTTTAGCGAAATTCATCCCGACTACTACCAGATCCCCATCGCTGATCGGCAGGCCTTAATCGCCGAGGAGGAGCGCGCGCAACGCGCCGCCGCTGACGAAGTTGATCGAGCACCGCGGCGCGCCCGTGGGGCCGCGGCTTCGGCCCGGCGTGATGAGGATGCAATCCGCAGCGACGGTGCAGCTCCTGCCGAGCCCCTTGGCGGCGACGTTATTGAGGCGGAAACGTCTTCGACGGCAATTGAACCCGAAGTGACTGATATAGGATTCGAGCCGCCAACTGGCGCCCCCGACGAGGAGATAGTTGCGCCGGCATTCGAAATGCACGCACCGGAAGCACCAGCCGGCGGAGCTTCCGCCGACGAAGTGGAAGCCGGAATCGTGCATAAAGCGACGACGGGGCAAGCGCCAGATTACAACGCCGACATGGCGCAAGGCACGGCGCAAGATTCAGCGCAGGACTTGGCGCAACAGGACTTGGCGCAAGATGTGGCCCAATCGATGTCCACAGCAGACACCGACGACGAAGGCGCGGTTGCTAAGCAGGTGGGGCCGTTTGAGGACAATGGCGAGGAAGAGACGACAGACGACGTTGTCGAATCGGTAGGCGGCGCCGATGCACTCGAAGAAGTCCCGGATCGTGCCCCACGCTACCGCCGGCAATACAAAATCCAGGAAGTCATAAAGCGCCGACAGGTCATGCTTGTGCAGGTCGTCAAGGAAGAGCGCGGCACCAAAGGCGCGGCGCTGACGACATACCTCTCGCTCGCCGGACGTTATTCGGTGCTCATGCCAAATACGGCACGCGGGGGCGGCATCAGCCGGAAAATCACCAATCCCGAAGATCGTGCGCGGCTTCGAGAAGCGGCGTCCGATCTGGAAGTGCCGGAGGGCATGGGCGTGATCCTGCGCACCGCCGGCGCAAGCCGCACGAAGATCGAGATCAAGCGCGATTTCGAATATTTATTGCGGATGTGGGAAACGGTGCGCGACCTGACGCTTAAATCGACCGCACCCAAGCTCGTGTATGAAGAGGGCTCGCTGGTCAAACGTTCGCTCCGCGATCTTTACACCAAGGATATCGACGAGGTCCTCGTCGCTGGTGCCGAAGCCTACCACGAGGCCAAGGAATTCATGCGCATGCTCATGCCGAGCCATGCCAAGAACGTGAAACTGTACACCGATACCCAGCCGATATTGTCGCGATACGGAGTCGAGAACCAACTCGACGCCATGTTCTCGCCGGTCGTGCAGCTACGGTCCGGCGGTTATATCGTGCTCAACCAAGCCGAGGCGCTGGTCGCCATTGATGTCAATTCCGGCCGCGCTACGCGCGAGCACCATATCGAGGACACCGCGTTCAAAACCAACTTGGAGGCGGCGGACGAGATCGCGCGGCAGCTTCGGTTGCGCGACCTTGCCGGGCTCATCGTCATCGACTTCATCGATATGGATGAAAAACGCAACAATCGGGCGGTCGAACGCCGGCTCAAGGAATGCCTCAAACACGATCGCGCGCGCATCCAGGTCGGCCGCATCTCGCATTTCGGGCTTCTCGAAATGTCACGCCAGCGCCTCCGCACGAGCGTACTCGAAAGCTCAACCGAGAAGTGCCCGTATTGCGGTGGCAGCGGCCATGTTCGCTCGGTCTCGTCGCTGGCTTTGCAGGTGCTGCGCGCGCTTGAAGAGCAGCTGATAAGAGGCGCGACGCACAATCTCACCGCTCGCACGCGCCCCGACGTCGCTCTCTACGTTCTCAATCAAAAGCGCGCGCATTTGCGCAGCCTCGAGGAGCGGTTCGCCATCACCGTCACGGTCACGGCTGACGAGACGGTGCGGGCGCCGCAGACCTTCGTGATCGATCGCGGCGAGCAGGTGCATACGATCGAAGCGGCGAAGGCGCTTGCTGAACGTGCGGAGGCGCAAGCCGCACCATTGGAAGAAGAAGACGATCTAGAAGACTTCAGCATTGTCGAAGAGGAAGACACCCAGGCAGAAGTGGCGGTGGCGTCAACGGCGGTGGAACACGGCGAAGGCGGCTCGCGGCGGCGCCGGCGGCGGCGGCGGCGCGGCGGCCGCGACGGCGGCGATCACCCTCACGGACCGTCGCATGGACAAGCACATGGCCAGTCGCATGGCCAGTCGCATGGCCAGTCGCATGGCCAGTCGCATGGCCGGGCGCTGGAACGGGTTGAGCACATCCCGATCGGTGAACCGACCGGCGAGCCGGGGGCGGACGAGATAGAAATCGTGGCCGACGAGAGCATGATCGATCCGACCGGAGGTCTTGCGTCCGAGAGTCATGAGCAGCGCGCCGATGACCATAGCGAGCGTGGCGAGCCGCGCCGTGACGAGCGGCGCCGGCGTCGAGGCCGTCGCGGGGGCCGACGCAATCGGCAACGCAATGATGAGAGCGGCTATGCCGGTCGCGAGCAATCCGGCCCCTCCGCGTCGCAGGAATTCGCGCCGACGGAACAGCTGACCGCACCGCCTGCACCCGAACCCGAACTCAGGCATGCCATCGCCGACCTCGATTCACCGGTCGAGCGCGCAACGCCGCCCGATGCGTCGCCAGCTGCGGAGCCAAGCGAACCCGCTCGCCGGCGCTCGACTGTGCGCGAGCCCGCGCCCGGCGGCGATGTGCCGGCGAACAATCCAGGGCAAACAGTCTCCGAGTCATCGGAGCCGGTTATTACGGAAACAGGCAACGGTGCTGAAAGCGAGCGGCCGCGCCGCACCGGATGGTGGTCCCGCCGGTTCGCCGGCAGCTAGGCGATGAAAAGCGGCTGGGTCGATCGTGACGCCGAAGCCATTGTGGCTGACGGCGTCAAAGCCGGAATCGATCCCGACCTATCGCTTCGCGTTTACAGCTCGCGTCTCTTGGGCTGTGATCCCAAACTTGTGTTGCACGGCGGCGGCAACACGTCGCTGAAGACCAAGATGCGCGACGCCCTTGGCGCGGAAGTCGAAGTCCTGCGCGTTAAAGCTTCCGGCGTCGACATGGCAAGTATCGCGCCCACCGGCTTTCCGGCGATCCGGCTCGAGCCGATGCGCAGGCTGCGCGCGTTCGCGACCATCGGGGACGAGGAATTGCTGGCCGTCGAACGCGCCAATTTGATCGATCCGCGCGCTCCGAACCCGTCGGTTGAGATGATGCTGCACGCTTTTTTGCCGCACAAATTCGTCGATCATACCCACGCGACCGCAGTGCTCAGCCTCATCGATCAAAAGCGCGGCGAAGAAATTTGCGGCGAGGTTTTTGCCGGGCGCATGGCGTTCGTTCCCTACCTGATGCCGGGATTTGGACTTGCCAAAAAAGCCATCGAGGTTTTCGAACATGCGCCCGGCTGCGAAGGACTGATCTTAAGCAAACACGGTCTGGTCACTTTCGGCAAATCGGCGCGAGAGGCGTACGAGCGCATGATCGCGGCTGTCTCGCGCGCGGAAGATTTCATCGCACGGAACCGGAAGTCGGCTGCGGTGAAAGAGACTCCTCATCAAGCCCCGCCGGTCGCCGCGGTGGCACCGATCGTGCGCGGGGCCTGCAGCGAGAAAGATCACAAAACCGAAGGCGCGTGGCGGCGACTAGTGCTGGAATTTCGCCAGAGCGGCGCAATTCTGGATTTCCTCAACGGCAAGGATTTACAGCTGTTGAGCGACGCTGGCGTGATTACACCTGACCACACCATCCGCACCAAGAATTGGCCGCTCCTTCTGAGCGCACCCGAGTCCACAAAGATGGGTGAATTCGCGCAGGCCACGGGGGCCAAGGCGCAAGCATTCACAATGCGTTACCGGGACTATTTCGCGCGTCATAATAAGCGTGCCGGCGACCAAAAACGGCCGCTCGATCCGCTGCCGCGGGTCGTGCTGGTCCCCGGACTCGGCTTGTTTGGCCTCGGGCAGCGCAAACAGGACGCTGTCATTGCCGCTGATATCGCCGAGGCATGGGTCGAATGCTTGGCCGATGCCGAAGCCATCGGCCGGTTTGAATCAATCTCCGAAGCCGACATGTTCGATTGCGAATATTGGCCGCTTGAACAGGCCAAGCTCGACGCACGCCAAGAGCTACCGCTTGCCGGACAGGTGGCCGCAATTACCGGCGCCGGCGGTGCGATTGGCGCCGCCATCGCGAAATGTTTTGCGGCGGCAGGCGCCGAGGTGGCGTTACTCGATGTCGATCGCGCTGCCGCGCGCGAGCGGGCGAACGCGGTCGGCGGTCACGCGCTGGCACTCGCCTGCGATGTGACCGACGGCGGTTCGGTGAGCGCCACATTTGATAAGATCGTCGAGCATTTTGGCGGAATCGATATTGTCGTTTCCAATGCCGGCGCCGCCTGGCAGGGACGAATCGGCGAGGTCGACGAGGAAATCCTGCACAAGAGTTTCGAGCTGAATTTCTTCGGTCACCAGCGCGTGGCGCAAGCCGCGGTGCGGATCATGCGTGCGCAAGGCACCGGAGGCTGCCTCCTATTCAACATCTCCAAACAAGCGGTCAATCCAGGCCCGAATTTCGGGCCATACGGAATTCCGAAAGCGGCGGCGCTCGCCTTGATGCGGCAATATGCGCTCGATTACGGCGCCGACGGCATTCGCGCCAATGCCGTCAATGCCGACCGCATCCGTTCTGGCCTGCTCACGCCAGAGATGATCGCCTCACGCGCCCAAGCGCGCGGCGTGAGCGAGAAGGATTATATGACGGGCAATCTCCTTAATCGCGAAGTGACCGCCGAGGATGTCGCTCAGGCTTTTCTGCAGCAGGCGCTAGCGCTCAAAACCACCGCCGACGTCACCACCGTCGACGGCGGCAATATTGCCGCGGCAATGCGCTGACGCGCCACCGTTTCGGATCCGGCACCGCCTTGATTGTAATTTGCCGGCCGCGGGGGAAAATAGCGAGTGACGCAACACAGCGTCCCATTCGTTAGCCGCCATGGCTGTTCGCCGGCTGTTGTTTCAATCCCACTGCGTGCGGCCGGAATAGGACCAATCGACGATGCGGCCGTCGCGCTGCGCGAGCTTGGCGATCTCGGCCATTTCCGCTTGGCTTAGTTTGAAGTCGAAGACCGCAGCGTTTTCCGCCAGCCGTTGTTCTTTGCTGGTGCGCGGGATCACGACAATGCCTTGCTGCACCGCAAATCGCAAACAGACCTGCGCCGCGGTCTTGCCATGCTCGGCGCCGATCCGCGCCAAGGTCTTGTCCTTGCGTGCGCTCCCCCGCGCGATCGGACTATAGGCAACCACCGCCATGCCGTGCTTGCGGCAGGCCGCGATCACTTTGGATTGGTCGAGAAAGGGATGGCATTCGACCTGATTGCACGCCAGAGGCTCGCTCGAAAGCCGCACTGCCTGTTGGACGAGCTTCACGGTGAAGTTCGAAATGCCGATGTAGCGGGCGAGCCCGTCGCGCTTGACCTTGCACAACGCCCCGAGCGTGTCTTCAAGCGGAATTTGCGGATTGGGCCAATGCAACAGCAAAAGATCCACCTCGCGCAGATGCAGGCGACTGAGCGAGTCACGCGCCGCGCGCTCAAGCTCGCGCGGTGCAAAATGCGACGGCCAGACTTTCGTGGTCACGAATACCTCGCCGCGCTTGACGCCGGAGGCGTGCAGACCCTCCCCCACTTCGCGCTCATTGTCGTACATCTCGGCCGTGTCAATGTGTCGATAGCCGAGCCGCAAAGCCGCTTCGACCATGCGGGCGCAGGTGCGGCCTCGCAAATCCCAGGTGCCAAGTCCAAGAAGCGGAATCTCGGCGCCGTTCGCCGCCACGCTCGGGACCGGTCCGACAGCGCTCATGAATCCCGCGTCGGTGCTTGCGGCGGACTTCCCACAATAACCTCCATGGATTGACACCACACCTTCCGGCGAACCGCAGCATCAATGATTGCCGGAGGCAATTCCAGCCCTCGCGACGCCGGAGTTTTGTGCGGATATCAACGCGCTTTGCCGAGCACGGCAAAGGCAGCGTCCGGCGCTTCTTCGATCACTTTGAGGAGCGCGCGGGCCGGACCGCGCGGCGAACGCTTGCCCTGCTCCCAATTGCGTACGGTCTCGACCGGCACGCCGATGCGCGCGGCAAAGGCAGTCTGAGTGAGTCCGGTTCGCCCCCGCACATTGCGCGCATAGCGCGCCTCTTCGACGCGCGCCGCGTTATGCGCGGCCGTTGCGATGGCGCGTGGGTCGCTGGCGATCGGGCGTTCGCTGCCGTCGGGAAGGACCTCGACCAAACGTCCGTCTGCTTTCAACCGCACGCGAAGCATCGCGCTCGCTCCCGCGCTTTTTCGGTGCGCGATCATACATGATTCGTCATGGATTCAATGAGTTAGTAGAAGCGCCTGCAAACTAGGCCAATGCCTTACAGAGGCAATGGCCTAGTCGGTCAATGACCGCTATCAGAGAGCGGCCCCAGCGGGGGAAGGAGCCTCGACGTGCACGACCTCAAAATCAATGCACAGCGACTTTGGGATTCGTTGATGGAGACGGCGCAGATCGGCGCGACGGCGAAGGGCGGCATCTGCCGCCTCACGCTGACCGACCTCGACCGCCAGGTGCGCGATTGGCTCAAAACGCAATGTCAGGCGCTCGGCTGCACGGTCGCAGTCGACGAGGTCGGCAATATGTTCGCTCAGCGCGCCGGCAAGGATCCCAAGCTTTCGCCGATCGCCATGGGCTCGCATCTTGATACCCAGCCGACTGGCGGCAAATTCGACGGTCCGCTCGGGGTGCTGGCCGGGCTCGAAACGCTGCGGACGTTCCACGCGTGTGGTTACACGACCAATGCCCCACTCGTCCTGGTTAATTGGACGAACGAAGAAGGCTCCCGTTTTGCCCCCGCGATGCTTGCGTCGGGAGTTTTCGCCGGTGTTTTCACCGCTGATTACGCCTATGGGCGAACCGATCGCGACGGCAAGACGTTAGGCGAAGAATTGCAGCGCATCGGTTATCGCGGAACAGAGAAAGCAGGGGCGCGCAAGTTCGCCGGTATGTTCGAACTGCACATCGAGCAAGGGCCGATCCTCGAACACGAAAGGCGGACGATCGGCATTGTGCAGGGCGCGCAGGGTGTGCGCTGGTACGACATCAGCATCACCGGCCAGGATGCCCATGCCGGCGCCATGCCGATGAGCTTGCGCAAAGATGCGCTGCTCGGCGCCGCCCGCATCGTTGAGCGGGTCGATGCGATCGCGCGCGACATGCCGGACGGAGTCGGCACTGTCGGTGTACTTGAAAACAAGTCGAACAGTCGCAACGTCGTCCCCGGCGAGGTGTTTCTCACAGTCGATTTTCGCCACCCCGACGAAAAGTGTCTCGACTGGATGGAAATGCAGTTAAAAGAAGCGATGGCGAAAACGCTCCCGCCGTTGCATCTCCGTTATCGCGAGAGCCGGATTTGGGCTTCGGCACCGGTTCACTTTTCGCCGAACCTGATCGATTGCGTCCGCGTCGCCGTTGAAACCGCGGGGTACTCGTACCGTGACATCGTCTCCGGCGCCGCCCACGATTCTGTCTATATCGCGCGCGTGGCGCCGACGACCATGATCTTCGTGCCGAGCCGCGGCGGCATTTCGCACAATGAAGCCGAGTGGACGAGCATTGAAGACTGCGCCGCCGGCGCGCAGGTCCTGCTCAATGCCGTGTTGGAATACGATCGCCGGCTGGGCAGCGGCCGCTAACACACAGCCCCTCACGCTACATCTGACTGAAAAACCGAAGCAGCAACGCACGGCGCGCGGTTTCGCGCGTGGCGCACGACGCTCCCATCGGAATGGCCATCGAGCCCTGAATTTTGTCCATGTAAAAATTGCAGGTTGTATCGCGATAAGCGATCCAGGCTTGCTGCATCGCGCGCAGCTTCGTGATTTGTTGGTTATCGAGCGCGCCCATCAGACCCTTGAAGTTCTCGTTGAGAAGGTTGTCCCAGATCACCCACTCGACGCGATAGCAATCCGTCGTGCCGAGATTGGAAGAGCCTTCTCGTGTCTTGGTGCACGGCGTGGCGACGAGATTGAATAGGCACTGCCGCTCGCCTTCGTCCACGTCGTCCTGGTATTTCGTTGCGCGGTCTCGAATTACTGCCACCTCTTGCGCGGTCGGCTTGCGCGTTTGCGCGTGTGCGCAGTCTAATGGCAGCTCCGACAAGACAATCGCGAGCGCCAGCAAAATTCGGGCTGTCATGTCCCTCACCGCGTCTTTTCGAAAATTTCCCGTCCGATCAGCATGCGGCGGATCTCGCTGGTGCCGGCACCGATCTCGTAAAGTTTGGCGTCGCGCAGAAGTCGTCCCGCCGGATAGTCGTTGATATAGCCGTTGCCGCCCAAGCACTGGATGGTTTCGAGCGCCATCCAGGTCGCGCGCTCGGCGGCGTAGAGGATGGCGCCAGCGGCGTCTTCGCGCGTGGTTTCGCCGCAATCGCAGGCTCTGGCGACGGCATAGACATAAGCCTTCGCGGCATTGAGCGTTACGTACATATCGGCGAGTTTGGCCTGCATGAGCTGGAAACGGCCGATCGGCTGACCGAATTGTGTGCGCTGATGCAAATAAGGAATGACGAGATCGAGGCAGGCCTGCATCACGCCGAGCGGACCGGCGGCAAGCACCGCGCGCTCGTAATCGAGCCCCGACATCAACACGTTGACGCCATTGCCGACGACGCCGAGCACGTTATCTACCGGTACCTCGCAATCGGTGAAAACGATTTCGCTGGTGTCTGAGCCGCGCATACCGAGTTTGTCGAGCTTGTTGCCAGAGGCAAAACCTTTGAATGTCTTTTCGACGACAAAGGCCGTGATGCCGCGTGAGCCCGCGGTACGGTCGGTCTTGGCATAGACCACGATCGTATCGGCGAGCGGCCCGTTAGTGATCCACATTTTCGAGCCGTTGAGGATATATCGATCGCCTTTGCGGTCGGCGCGCGTACGCATGGAAACCACGTCCGAGCCGGCGCCCGGCTCCGACATCGCCAGCGCGCCGACATGTTCGCCGGAAATAAGCTTCGGCAAATAGCGCCGCCGCTGCTCGTCGTTGCCGTTGCGGCGGATTTGGTTCACGCACAGGTTCGAGTGGGCGCCGTAAGAAAGCCCGATCGCGGCTGAGGCCCGCGAAATCTCCTCCATCGCCACACAATGCGCGAGATAACCAAGGCCAGCGCCGCCCCACTCCTCCTCGACGGTGATGCCAAGAAGACCGAGCTCTCCGAATTGCGGCCACAGTTCGCGGGGAAAGCTGTTGGAGCGGTCGATATCGGCGGCGTGCGGCGCGATCTTCTCCTGCGCGAAGTCGCGGACGGAGTCGCGCAGCATTTCGATGTCGCTGCCAAGGCCGAAATCGAGGCCGGGCAGGCTGTTCGATAGCATCGTTCGCTCCCTAAGGGGCCAAGGCAAGGGACCAAGGCAAGGGACCAAGGGCAAGGGTTCAATCCTAAAGATAACGGTGCGGCCCGTTGCCACAAAGCCCAGTATGACGATCGGCCAAGGCCGTAACGGGCCCGATTCCCGAGATTTATTAACAGTGGGGCCACAAACGGACCATCTCGTTCACATGCCATTAATGTCGCCGGACCGTAAGATTCAGGTCGGATTCGTAGTCCTTAGGAGAATGCGCATTTGTTGTTCGGCCGTCAGGCGTTCGTGGTGAACGATCGGCTGTGGGGTCCGGGGATGTGCAAGGCCGGGGCAGCCTTATTGATCGCGGTTCTCGCGGCGGCGGTCGCCACGTCGCTGTGTTCCGAATTGGCTTCGGCGCAGGCGCCGCCAACTCAAGCAGCCGCTTCCCAATCCGCGCCGGAGGCGAATGCGCCAACCGCTGTTGCGCAGGCGACGCAAGAAGCCGCCGGCCAAGCCGACGCCAACTGTCCGGGACATCCCGACGCACTCGGCACGAGCCGCGTCCTTGCTCTCGATCCCGCCGAATATCCGCGGATCGGTCGCATGCAATATGCGGACTCGCTGCCACTGAATGACAAAGAAGTAGTGCTGACCTTCGATGACGGCCCACTGCCTCCCCGTTCCAATCAAATCCTGGACATTCTAGCGTCGCAATGCGTGAAGGCGACTTATTTCCTGGTCGGCGAAATGGCGCGTGCTTTTCCCGCCACGGTGCGGCGCATCTACGAGGAAGGCCACACGATCGGCACTCATAGCGACGATCATCCTACCCGGTTCGGTCAATTGCCGGTCGAAAAAATCCGGCGAGAAATCGACTGGGGCATTTCTGACGTCAGCGCCGCGCTCGGCGATCCCAAATATTTGGCGCCGTTCTTCCGTATTCCCGGACTGGCGCGATCCGATATCGTTGAGAAAGAACTCGCGGCGCGTGGGCTTGCGGTATTTTCTTCCGACACCGACGCCGACGACTGGCATCACCGCATCGGTGGCAAGCAAATCGTAGCCTTGGCAATGCGACGCCTCGAAGCGCGCGGCAAAGGCATTTTGCTTCTTCACGATATCCATCCGGCGACGGCTGCTGCTTTGCCCGGCCTACTCAAGGAGCTCAAGGACAAAGGCTTCCATATTGTGCAGGTCGTGCCGGCTGCGTCCTACGTGATTGCGATGGCGAATAAGCCGAATGCGCAGATAGTAGCCTCCGCTTTGTCAGCTAAACCCATGATCAGCGACGATACAAACCGCGGCGCGCAGCCACGTTGGCCGCAAGGCGCGGCGCAAACCGAGGCGAATATCGCGCCAGAGGAAAGCGCACTGCCGGTTCCGGACGCCTCGGCTTTCGAGCCTGATGCGGTGGCAAGCGAAGACTTCGCCGAGGTGCAATGGCCCGTCCAGGCGCAAGTAACCGCGCCATCAGGCGCCAAAACCCACGCGCCTTCGCGCAAACACAAATTCGCGCGAACGACGGTAAAGCAAAAGCAGCGCGTCGCCCACCCTGCCAATGAGCAGCGGCATACGCAGCACGCGCACGAGGATCGGCGCAAGCGCGGCCGCACCAGCGCCGTCGATCAGCACGCCGATAAAACGTGATGTCGCGGTTGATGGCGCTCAGTGCGCAGTTTACGCCGGCACAGGCGGCGGCCCGTTAAATTCGCCAGGGTGAAATTCACATTTGAATTTCTTTTCCGTGCCGGTCGTGAGCGCGACAACACCGTGTTGAATTTCAGCAAAAAAATGAGAAACAACGACCGCGATCGTCATTAATCCGCCAAACCCGTCGAGTGCGGGAATGCGTCTTTTCACCGGGTTGGCAAGCCCGGCAATTTGCGGGGAAGCTAGCGCGCTCAATCGAAAGTGATCCGCAGCACTGGCGACTGCATCGGTGAAGGACGCACCGGCCGTTCGCGCAGTCATCTACCGAGGTAGGCAACCGAAATTAAGAAATCGCCCCGGTATTGATGATCAAATAAACAGCTTTCAGGCTGGAGCTTATTAACCCTTTGATGCCTGATCGCCGCCCGCGGTCGGGCAGAAGCATCAGAGTGCCATACCGTGGGCGCTGCCAGCCACCGTAGAGGCCTTTATACGGCCGAACACAAGGACCATCGCGCGATTATTCGGCTTTGATATTCGCAAACTTAATTACCTTGGCCCATTTTTCGGTGTCATCGGCAATACGCTTTCCGAATTCCGCAGGCGTCATCGACAGCGGCTCGACGCCTAAGCTGAAAAGGCGCTCCTTCATGGCGGGATCTCTTACAATGGCGTTGATCTCATTGTTGAGCTTGTCGATGATTGCCGAGGGTGTCCCCCTCGGTGCGCCAATGCCATTCCAACCAGTCGCATCATAGCCAGGTAGAAATTCACTCATGGCCGGGACATCAGGCAGAAACTCGACGCGCGTCGCAGTGGTTACGGCAAGCGGGCGTAGCCGAGCGTCTCTCATGTACTCGATCACGTTCGTTATTGGCACGAACGCGACCTGCACCTGTCCGCTGAGCAGATCGGCTGTGAAATTACCGGCGTACGGCACGTGAACCAAGTTTACGCCGGCCATCATCTTGAAAAGCTCACCCATGAGGTGGGACGCAAGCCCGGTGCCTTGTGACGCCATATTGATCTTGCCAGGATTGGCTTTCGCATAGGCGATGAACTCGGGGACATTTTTGGTCGGCAGTTTAGGATTTACCACCATGACGAAGGGTCCAAGGCCAATCATCCCAACCGGCGCAAGGTCGTGGACATAACTGAAACTGAGGTTTGAATAGAGCGTCGCGTTGATCGCCCCTGAAGATACGGCAAGAAGGAGTGTGTAGCCGTCGGGAGGCGCTCGAACGACAATTTCGGTGCCGATATTGCTGCCAGCACCCGGCCGGTTTTCGACGACGAATTGCTGGCCGAGTCGATCCGACAGCGCTTGACCGACGACACGCGCGACGATGTCAGGGGCAATACCAGCGGGAAAACCGACGATGATACGCACCGGCCGTGTCGGGTAGGCTTGCGCCCAGGCATAGCGCGAGGCCAAGCGTAGGGTAACGGCGGTGGCGGTCAGATGAAGGAATTTGCGGCGGCGAAGTTTCATGGATTTGCCTGACACTCTAAATACACCCTTCTGCGACGCGTGGCAGGTGCCGTCTAGGGTACTAGCCCTGTCAGCGGCGCTGTGAGACTATTTCAGACCTCATTCTTGAACCATCAATCCATGCAGGCAGGCATCGGGCACTCGGTACGTCGCAAGGAGGACTTGCGCCTCCTCACGGGTCGCGGCTGTTACAGCGACGATTTCAACTTCCCTGGACAGGCTTACGCCGCCGCGCTGCGCGCGCCACATGCGCATGCGTTAATCCGCGACATCGATACGGTGCCGGCGCGCCGAATGCCTGGTGTGATTGCGGTACTGACCGGCGAGGATGCCCGTGCCGACGGCCTCAACCCCATCCCCCATCTCGCTAGGCCGGGGACGCCGCCGGACATCGTCCTGCACAACAGAGACGGCTCGCCGGTACCGGTGGCTCCACATCATGTACTGCCAGCTGACCGGGTTCGTCACGCCGGCACCGCGGTCGCCTTCGTCATCGCCGAAACGCCTACAGCGGCGAAGGATGCCACCGAACGCATCGTCGTCGATTACGACGTGTTACCAGCGGTGACCGACGCAAACGCCGCGGTCGCGCCCGACGCGCCGCGGCTTTACGACGATATCCGCAATGTCGTGATCGACGCGCAAGTCGGCGACGCCGCGGCCGTCAACCGCGCTTTCGAAAGAGCTGCGCACGTTACGCGGCTCGATACCTGGATTAATCGCGTTACCGGTGTGCCGATGGAGCCACGCGCCGCGATCGGCATATATGACCCGACGAGCGGGCGCTACACTCTCTATGCCGGTTCAGGCGGCATCGTGCGGCAGAAACGCGAGCTCGCGCACATTCTCGGCGTGCCCAAGGAGTCCGTGCGTGTCATCGCTCAAGAGATCGGCGGCAACTTTGGCACGCGCAACAGCTTCTTTCCCGAATTTGCGCTAGTGGCTTGGGGCTCCAAGCGCGTCGGACGGCCAGTTAAATGGACGGCTGAACGCCACGAAGCGTTCCTCAGCGATTATATGGGCCGCGATCTCACGGTCTCCGCCGAACTCGCGCTCGGCGCAGATGGCCACTTTCTCGCCTTGCGCACTTCCAATCTCAGCAATGTCGGCGCTCATTCGGGGTCCTACGTTCCGCTAGTCAAAGGTGTCGGGCTGGTCACTGCCGGCTATCGCATTCCGTTATCACATATACGAGCGCGCGCCGTCCTCTCGAACACGGTTTCGACAACCCCTTACCGAAGTGCGGGTCGGCCGGAAGTGATTTACGTAATCGAGCGGCTAATCGACAAAGCGGCCCGTGAGCACGGGTTCGACCGCGTCGCGCTAAGGCGGCGCAATCTTATTCCGCCGTCGGCCTTTCCCTACAAGAATGCGCAAGGCATCACCTACGACAACGGCACATATCGCGCAGTAATGGAGCGCGCGATGGAGCTCGGCGATTGGAAAGGCTTTAAACGGCGGCGCGTCGAAGCGCGTAAACGCAAGCGACTGCGCGGCATCGGGCTCTGCTGCTATCTGGAAACGACCGGCGGCTATCCGCGGGAACGCGCCGACATCTGGGTGCAGCCGCACGGTAAGGTTGATGTTGTGGTCGGCACGCTTTCCAGCGGACAAAGCCACGAGACGACGTTCGCGCAGTGTGTGGCGGAGTGGCTTGGCGTCCCGTTCGACGACGTCCACGTGTTCGAAAACGACACCGACATCGTCAAAGAGGGTGGCGGCTCACACTCCGCGCGATCGATGCGCCTCGCCGGCATCGTGATGGGCAAAGCCACTGATGCCATTATCGAGAAAGGCAAGCGAATAGCGGCGCATATGCTTGAAACCGCCGAAGATGACATCATATTCGCTGCCGGTCGCTACACTGTTCAAGGGACTGATCGTTCGGTCGGAATTTTCGACGTCGCCGCGGCAGCGGCAAACGGCAAAGGCATGCCGGAAAACTTGCGGGGAGCGCTTGAGGCAAGTTGCGACGAAACCATCCTGCAGCTTGGTTTTCCCTACGGCGCCCATGTCTGCGAGGTCGAAGTCGATCGCGAGACGGGCGCAATCGAACTCGTTCGCTATACAGCGGTCGACGATGTCGGCCGAGCCATCAACCCTCTCGTCGTCGACGGACAAACCCACGGCGGCGCCGCTCAAGGGATCGGCCAAGCGTTGTGGGAGCTGTGTGCCTACGATGCGCAGGGACAGCTATTGTCCGGCTCGTTCATGGATTACGCCATGCCCCGTGCTGATCTTTTGCCATCATTCACCACCGACATCAGCGAAGTGCCGACACCGACAAATCGGCTGGGTGTGCGTGGCGCCGGCGAAGGCGGCACCACAGGCGCGCTCGGCGCCGTCGCCAATGCAGTGATGGACGCGATCGCTGAATTCGGCGTCAGCCAGATCGACATGCCGCTGACTCCGGAAAAAATCTGGCGGGCAATCTACGGAGCAACGAAGGGTGTGCCTGTTCCGGGAAAGTCATCAATTGACTCAAGCACGCATGGATGATGTCATTTCAACCGTTCGGGGAATTGGGCACTTAACGATGCTCCACACAACCACCAAGCTGAATTTTGAAAAATACCGCTTGCGCAGTTTTGTTGACCGCTTGATCGAACTCGGCGAGGTCGACATTCACGACGAACCGGTGCCGCTCACAGACCTTAGCCATGTCATCGAACACACACACAAGGCGGTGCTGTTTAAGAACACAGGACCAGAGCGCGTCGAGATGGTCGCCAAGACGGCGGGCAGCCGTAAGCGCATCGCTGCTGCTTTCGAGACCAGCGAGGACAAGCTCTACGAAGAATATTTCAAAAGGCTAACGAATCCCCAGCCTCTGGTCGAGGTGCCGTCCGCCGAGGCTCCGGTCCACCAGATTACGATTACCGGTAAGGACGTCGATCTGACCAGGCTGCCGTTCCATCCACAGCACGCATTCGATGGCAGCTGTTATCTGAGTTCCGCGATCGATTATACGATCGATCCGGCGGCTGGACGCAGAAACGTCGGCTGCCGGAGGCTCAGTCTACGCAACCGCTACGAAGCCGGCACCAATGTTACTGCCCCGTCCGACCTCAAGCGCATCTACACGGCTTGCGTGGCGCGCGGCGAAAAACTGCCGGTGACATTCACAGTCGGGGCGCACCCTCTCGATTTTTTTGCCGCGACGACGCGGCAAGGCGGCGATGAACTTGGCTTGATCGCAAGTTTCCGCGCTGAACCGGCGCCAGTCGTCAAAAGCCTCACCAACAACATTTTGGTGCCGGCGGACGCGGAGTTGACGCTCGAAGGCTATCTCGATGACCGCGGCTACGTCGAGCCGGAGGGACCGTTCGGCGAGTATATGGGTTATTACGGCGCGATTCACATGGATCCGGTATTTCATTGCACCGCGATCACCATGCGCCCTGACGTGCTGCACCACACGCTGCTCCACGGCTCCGCCTTCGTACTCGATCAAACTGACAGCGCCAACATCACGGCGGTGCGCACGGAAGCGGAAGCAATGCGGATTCTCAAAACCTGCGTGCGCGAGCCAATCGCCGTTTATTTGCGCGCAGTCTCTGGCGGCGCGAATACGCTGCGCGTCTCGATCAGACAGTGCGCGTTCGGCGAGGCGCGCGCGGCAATCGCCGCGCTGTTCGGTGGTATCATGCGGCTTAAGCACGTCTACGTGTTCGACGAGGACATCGATATACACGACGACAGGCAGGTGGATTGGGCGCTGGGCACACGCTTCCAAGCCGATCAGGATCTCGTTGTCCTGCAAGGGATGCTGGGAATGACGATGGATCCCTCGCTGAACGGCCGCCGTACCGGCGCCAAATCCGGTTTCGATTGCACAAAACCGTTCGGCCGCGAGGGGCAGATCCCGCTGATGCGATGCGCTGCCAGGGCCTTTAAAGGACCGGCGCGTTATCAGAACGTCGAGCAGGCGCTCGCGGCGTCGCCGCTGTTCTATGCCGACATTGTCGAAGCCGTCGGCAGTCAAGACGGCCGCGAAGTCGCCTGCGCACTCGACGAACTGCGTCAGGCCGGCCGTCTCAGCCGCGACCGCGACGGCCGATATCATCTTGGTAAGGCGAAGCCCGGATCAACTGGAATCGTCGGCGAGCTGTATCGTGACCCGAACGAAGGCGCGTGAACAGTCTGAGCAAGCCGGCCGGTTTACTGGGGCCTGATGCCGGCCTCTTTGATGATAGGCCACCATTTCTCGATTTCGGCCTTCTGAAATGCTGCTAGCGCCTTGGGGGTCTGCTTCTCGGGCGGCGGAATCTCAAAGCCCTGGGCCTCGAGCTTCTGGCGGATACTTGGATCGGTCAAAGTTTTCACGGCCGCGACGTTGAGTTTGTCGATGATGTCGCTCCGCGTGCCTCGTGGTGCAAATAGCGCCGCCCAAAACCGGAAATAAAATCCGCGTAGTCCAGCTTCGTCCATGGTCGGGATTTCAGGTGCAACCGCCATGCGTTTTTCAGACGTCACACCAAGGGCTTTCACACTGCCGGAAGCCACTTGCGGCAATGCAGCCGCAATGTTGAGGAACATCGCGTCGATCTGTCCTGCCAAAACATCCTGCATCGCCGGCGCGGCTCCGCGATAGGGAACCAAACCAAATTGTGTCCCAGTTTCCTTGCGGAGCAGGCGGCCGAGTACGTCCGGTGGACTACCGGCACCCGCGGTCCCCATTGACGCCTTGTCGGGGTACGCCTTGAGCCAGGCAATGAACTCATTGAGATTGTTTCCCGGCATGGTCTTTTTCACGATCAGTACCATCGGCGCGTCCGGTAACAATACGACCGGTTCGAAATCCCTCACCACATCGTATTCGAGCGCATAAATGGCGGCATTCGTGACATGTGTGTTCCAGGTGCCGAGCACGAGCGTGTACCCGTCAGGGGCCGCGTGGGCGACCCGGCCGGTTCCAATGGTGCCGTCCGCACCTGCGATATTTTCAACGATAACGGGTTGATCGAGCGATGTGTGCACCCCCTCGGCGAGGGTGCGTGCGACGTTGTTGGTCAGAGCGCCCGGGGGGAACGGCACGACTATCGTAATTCGCCGTGACGGAAATGTTTGTGCCCAAGCCAAGCGCGCGATCGACAGCAGTGCGGCGGCGCCCGCTCCGAACTGCAGGAATTGTCGACGGGGAAGTTTTATCGATTCCTCCCAGGATGTCGCGTTGGATCCTGGCAAGCAACGCCAGCGCGGGGCGAGTGCCCTGTCCCGCATTTCACTTGAGGTTCTCGCTAAAGTATTTTGAGGCGCAAAGTAAGGGCGATTATAGGCCTGTGCGGCGCAAAAAATTCATTACTGAGGCGGACATCTGGAGACTTGTTGCCTTGGTCTTGAATTGAGCGTTCCCCCCATCGCGCGGCTTAATGCCATAGTCCGTCAAATAACTCGTAACCGTTGCCCATAGAGCACAGACTAGGTCAACGACTCAGGTTATTTTATGCGATACGGAGTTGACGACTGGGGGGTTCTATGTCGCACGCAACTCGCAGGGCAAGCGTGGATGATGACGCCATCGTCGCGTTTCTTCTGCTTTGCCTTGAGATCTTTCAGACCGAGCAGCAACGTAAACGAAAGCTGCACTGACGACGTTTCGAACGCTGGCGGCTTGCTTCGGCAATGGGGGTGGCAGGCTGGAGCGCAATTTCGTCCAGCCCGCCGGCAAACCGGTCTAACGGATGATTTTATTGCACGGAGAACGCTTCACATCTTTTGAGATAACTCCGCCGCCGTTGGCAACCTGCCGTTTGGGGTCAACTTGTCGACGAGTCCCGGCAGAACCTGCGATAGTTCTTGGGTTAGCTCTTCCTCGGAGAGGCCCGACTTCTGAGACAACATCTTGATGATGTTGGGGCCAAGCGCCGAACCAAGTTGACCAGATGACACCGGCTGATTTTGTCCGGAACCGACCCAGGAATTGGCCACATTGCCAAGCCCTCCCTGCTGCAGTTTGCTCAACAGCCCGCCCAAGCCGCCAAGCACTCCGCCGGCACCCTCGTCCGAGGTCGGTTGCGTCGGTACATTGGCGGTCTGCCCAGCGCCGCTTCCCCGGAACAGAACGCCTGACGCAAGCAAAGCACCGAGGGCTAGCATCAGCGGTTTGCCGATGTTGCCGCCCGGAGCGGCTGAACGAATCATATCATCGAATCCGGACATTGCTTTTCTCCGTTGGTTACCTGATGCCCCTTACGCTCGGCTACGACGACCCGTTAATGTGTTGTAGATCAGCAGCACCACGATCGCTCCGACAATTGCAACGATCATGCTGTACAGATTGAAGCCGGTGACGCCGGACGCGCCGAAGAGATCGAACAGAAATCCGCCGACCAGAGCGCCGACGATTCCCAGCGCGATATTGAGCCAAAAACCTTGGCCCTGTTTGTCGACAATCTTGCTTCCGATAAACCCGGCGATCAGGCCGAGTATGATCCAACTGATGATGCCCATGTTGCTCCTCCTGTAAAAATCCTGATCGTCATCGTCACACCTCGCACCAACAGCGGGTCTGGCCAGTGATCGTCTCCGTACTTTCCCACCACGCCGTAATGCTGATGACCGTTATGACGGGGTCAGCCGACGAACGCCGCGCGCGCTTGCGCCGCGATGTCAGCTGGGGTCTTCGGCTCCGCCGGCAGCTGAAGCACTGTTGCTTCCTGGCTGGCACACAGAACCGTCAGAAGTACGATCTCGCCGTCGGGAAATTCCAGCGCGTCATGATGAGCGGCAACTTTCGCTTTATTGATCTGCCGAAAGATCGCCGTCTTGTGATGAACGACCTTGTCGCGCCATGCAAACAGGCCAGTCGACAAGCGGCGGACTTCGCTGGCAAAGGACAGCTCCGTTCCCGGCAGCACGCAGACCGCCACATCGTTGTTCTCCGATGCAGCAAACCCTCTTGTACCCGTGCCGAAGTCGCGCGTGATAAGCTTGTCGCCTACCTTTGCAGGCCGGGATTTGACGCTCTGAAGACTATAGTCGCACATTTTCGACCTCCCAATTGGGACAGCCCTTCAGTCCACTCAATCACATCAACCCAATACATCCGTTGTTGAGCGACGCACCTCATGCCAGCACAACTAAAGCTGTGGCGCGCCAAAGGTGTCGCAGCCGGCGACCGAACCGCCGGTTAGGCCTGTCGTGAACCAGCGCTTGCGTTGTTCGGCACTGCCATGGGTAAAGGAGTCAGGCACTACATAGCCTTGCATCTCTTTCTGTAAGCGATCATCGCCGATCGCCGTCGCTGTTTGCAGCGCCTGATTGACGTCGCCGGAATCGAGAAACTTGTGTTTCTGCTGAGCGCGATTGGCCCACACGCCAGCTAGGCAATCCGCCTGCAGCTCGACGCGCACTTGCAGCTGGTTCGCTTCGATTTGGTTTGACGCGGCTTGTTGCGCCGCAGTAACACGCGGCAAAACGCCAAGTTCGTTCTGGACGTGATGACCGACCTCGTGGGCGATAACATACGCCTCGGAGAACTGGCAGGCCTTGCTATTTGAACAGGCACCGAACTTGTTCTGCAGATCGTCAAAAAAAGACGTATCGAGATAAACGCGCTGGTCGCGCGGACAATAGAATGGACCCATTGCGGCGTGGGCGAACGCGCAGGGGGTCGGCTCTGACCGGGAAAACAAGCGCAATTTCGGGGGGTGGTAGGTTCGCCCGGCTGCGGCAAAAATCTCCGTCCATCGGTCCTCGGTATCGCCGAGAATCGCGGCGACGAACTCTCCGGTCGCATCGTTTGGCGTGCCGGCGGTCACCGGAGGAGCCGGACTAGATTGCTCCGCGGACCCGCCGCCAAGAATTTGCTGCGTACCGTTAAGCAGCACGTTCGGGTCAATGCCCAAATACCACCCGACCAGCGTGACAATGATCACCACGCCGATACCCAAACCACCTGCCCCGCCCGGCATGCCGCGCGATGCACTGGCTTCGCGGTCATCTTCGACGTTAGCACTGCGGCGGAAATCATCTATCCGCATGGCTACTCTCGCGGACTGGATCGGACCGGCTGAAAAATCATGCCTTAAGAGAGTCCGAAAACTTGCCGCTGTTTAGCCAATATCGAACATTTATTTTCTGCACTTTGATCGAGATCAAATTCCGACGCCATGTAACCCTGCGCTTCGTGGCCAAAAATCGAAATTCTCGGCTGTTTATCTGTTTTTGCATACCAGAAGTCGGAAACGCTAGGAGAGTTTGCATGCTAATCGAGTAAGCCCATGCCCCAGTTGATCAGTTTGCCAAGACGCTCGAGCTCGTTGGCGCAGCAATCATCCTTGGCGGGATAATCCTGGCCATGGTGAAGTTCTCGCGCGATGGTTCGCGCACGAGGGACTGGCGATCTGTTTATCCCAGTTACCGGTCCGACATCGGACGCGGCGTCCCGCTCCCAATAGAATTGCTGGTCGGCGCAGATATCATCTCCACCATTACCGCTCCGCTTACCTTTGAGAGTGTTGGATTGCTGGCTGCAATAGTCGCAGATAAGCCAGGCTGCGCTAGACAAATTTCGAGGGATAGCGGTAGCCTAAGGAGCCTTCTGTGCTAACGGCCTAGTTAGCTCTCAGCACTTTTACAGTCCAGCATTGAGATTAATGGAATGGCAGATCCACCAGGTAAAATCGCCACCAAAGAACTTGAAAGCGCGATTGAGTCGATACAACGAGGCGAATTCGAGAAGGCAGAAAAAATACTTCTACAAATAACGGCAAGAGAACCAAAACACTTTGACGCCAACCATCTGCTTGGTGTCGTTTCGACCGAGCTGAATAAGTTCGATCAGGCAGAGACGTTTTTCAACACGTCGCTTTCTATCAACGCAAGATATCCTCCTCTGTACAAAAACTACGGCTTTTTTCTAACCAGGGCAAAGCAATTCGATAAAGCCATTGAACAGTTCAATATTGCTCTCCGTCTTTACCCAAATTTTGCACTAGCCTATAGCGATAGAGGTAATGCTCTCGAGAAGTTACACAAACTGGACGAAGCAATAGCCGATTACGATCGCGCTATCGCCTTAGACCCGGAAATTTTTGGTTTTTACAACAATCGCGGCGGCGCCTACTTAAGGAAAAAGGAATTCTTCCAAGCGTTGGCTGACTTTAAACGTGCAATTGAATTAAATCCGCACTTTGCAGATGCCCATTGCGGTCATGGCAATGTCCTGGAGGACCTGAAACGCTATGAGGAAGCGCTTGCTGCTCACGAAAAGGCACTGTCGCTTAACCCTGATCTGGAGAATGCTTGGCTTGGTCGTGGCAATGCGTTTGTGGGCTTGCGGCGCTACGATGACGCTCTTGCTGCTTACGAGAAGGCATTGTCGCTTAAACCTGATTTAGCGGGTGCTTGGCTTGGCCGTGGCAACGCATATTCAGATTTGAAGCAGTACGACGAAGCCTTTGCTGCTTACGATAGGGCGTTGTCGATCGAGCCTGAATTGACGGAGGTCCATCATAGCCGAGCTAATACTCTTTTCGTTCTCGCGCGAAATGATGAAGCCCTCAATTCGCTCAATGGGGCTATCGAATTAGATCCCATAGATCCGCAAGCGCATTTGAGTAGAAGCCTGGTTTTACTTACTTTGGGTCATTATGCAGACGCGTGGGAAGAATACGAATGGCGGAAGAAATTGCCGCTTCCGATTGGAAACCGAACTTTCACTCAACCATCGTTGCTTGACTTAGACGGTGTCGAAGGTGCAACCGTGTTTCTTTATGGTGAGCAAGGGTGGGGCGACTACATCCATTTTTGTCGTTACGTAAAGCTCCTTTCCGATAAAGGGGCCAAAGTCGTTCTTGAAGCACCAAGGCCCTTATTCCAGTTACTCAAATCACTACGTGGAGTATCAGAACTTATCGAAGTGAATCAATCAGTGCCGCCGTTTGATTCTCATTGTCCTCTCATGAGCTTGCCACGTGTTTTTAAAACAACTCTCGATAACGTGCCTAACGAGGTCCCTTACCTCTTTGCCGAGCCGGAAAAAGTACAAGCATGGGCAACTAAGCTGGGGGTTAAATCAAAATTGAGAATTGGTCTTGTTTGGTCTGGTGGATTTCTACCGAATCAGCCGGAAACGCGCTCTACAAAAGAAAGACGAAATATACCTCTTGCCAGATTTTCTCCATTTAAGAATCTCGATGCAACTTTTTACAGTCTTCAGAAGGGCGATGAAGCCGGTACAGAATTCAAAGATTTACTCAGCGGCGGTTGGAACGGTCCTGCCATCATCGATTGGACCGACGAGATTCATGACTTTTCAGATACAGCGGCCCTGATACAAAATCTCGACTTGGTTATTTCGGTTGATACTTCGACTGCTCATCTTGCTGGCGCAATGGCCAAGCCTGTTTGGCTTCTCAATCGCTTTGACATCGAATGGCGTTGGTTACCCAATAGTCCCTGGTATCCAACGGCGCGGCTGTTTAGGCAACAGGCTCCAGGTGATTGGGTCGGCGTTATCGATCGTCTGACCCCCGAACTTGAAAAGTTAGTACGAGTTGCATAAGGAATAAAGATTTCGGAACGCAATAGAAAATAAGGCGCGCGCTGCAGATAGCGGATGAGTAGCGCTTAAAACCCTACGGCCAACTGCCAGCGAAAATTCGTCAGTAGCTCCCTTAGGCTGAAGCTTGGATGTTAACCGCTATCCGCAGAAATTGTCGCGGTGCATGAGTCAGCATTTGAACAAGGTGGACACGATTCAGCACGATTGTGATGTCCGCTTTGTGCCAACTGCAGACATTACGTCTGCGTGCAGCTAATATGTATCTGCACTAAGATAGGAAACCTGCAGCTCGGCGTCCGTTTTGCCTCGAACTCAGATACTGGCCAAAACTGAGACGACGCGCGCATTGATGCTTAAGTATGCGGCCAAGGGCAATGGCGCTGCGCATCGAGGACTATGCATTGATTGGCGACTGCAGGTCTGCGGCTTTGGTGGGCCGCGACGGCTCCATCGATTGGTTGTGCTGGCCACGCTTCGATTCGCCGGCGTGCTTTGCCGCACTCCTTGGGACGACTGACAATGGTAGATGGCTGATCGCCACGAGCGACACACCGGTCATCATAAATCGGCGTTATCGTCCCGGCACTCTTATCCTTGAAACTGAATTCAAAACTGATACCGGATCCGCGACGGTCATCGATTTCATGCCACCTGCAAGTGCCGGCAACCTTGTGCGGATCGTCACTGGTCGCTCAGGTCGAGTGGTTTTCCGGACTGAACTCGTGCTGCGTTTCAACTACGGTGCGAGCGTACCGTGGGTCAACCGCCTTGATGACGACACGATCAACGCCATCGCCGGGCCAGAGCGCCTGGTCTTGCGGACACCGGCCTCACTTTACGGCGAAGACCTCAAGACCCTCGGTGAGTTCACGGTCAATGCTGGCCAGTCGATTCCCTTCGTCCTCTCCTACGGATCTTCATTTCAAAATCCGCCACCGCTAATCGATCCGTTTCAGTCCGTTGAACAAACGGAAGCGTTCTGGCGCCAATGGAGCGGTCGCTGTCCCGAAGTCGGGCCTTGGACGGAAGCTGTGAAACGCTCACTCATCACCTTAAAGGCTTTAACTTACGCGCCGACCGGCGGGATCGTCGCCGCTGCTACCACCTCGCTGCCCGAGCGCCTGGGCGGCGTGAGGAACTGGGATTATCGCTATTGCTGGCTGCGAGACGCCACCTACACGCTGATGGCCTTTATGAAACTCGGATACTACGAGGAAGCGAAAGCGTGGCGCGATTGGCTACTGCGGGCCGTTGCCGGCAGCCCACGCCAAGCCCAGATCATGTATGGCGTGGGCGGTGAGCGATGGCTGCCGGAACTGATTGTCCCTTGGCTGCCCGGCTATGAGAACTCCGCGCCAGTGCGCATTGGCAACGACGCGTCCCGGCAACTGCAGCTTGACGTGTTCGGCGAGGCCGCCGACGCCATGTTTCAGGCGCTCAAGGCGGGTATGGCTCCGTCTGACCGCAGTCGAACAGTGCGGCCGGTTCTATTGGAATATCTCTCGACGGTTTGGCGGCAGCCCGACGAAGGCCTCTGGGAGGTGCGCGGGGGCCCGCAAAACTTTGTTCATTCAAAGGTAATGGCTTGGGTTGCTTTCGATCGCGCCGCGAATGAGGTCGCGGCAGGGGAATTCCAGGAGTCAGGGCAACGTTGGCGCGAGATCGCCGACGAAATCCACGCCGAAGTCTGCGCGCGCGGTTTCGATCACGATCTTAACAGCTTCGTGCAGGCCTACGGCTCCAAGCGGCTCGATGCCAGCCTGCTGTTGATCCCGCTCGTCAGTTTTCTTCCCGCAAGCGATCCACGGGTCCAGGGAACGCTTCGAGCTGTCGAGGACAAACTCCTCATCGATGGGGAATTTGTTCTGCGCTATGAAACCGAAAATTCTGATGATGGCTTGCCTGAAGGCGAAGGCGCGTTTCTGGCGTGCAGTTTTTGGCTGGTCGAAAATTACATTTTGCAAGAGCGTCATGCAGAAGCCCGGAAACTATTCGACCGCTTGCTTTCACGTTGCAATGACGTGGGTTTGCTCGCCGAAGAGTTGGATCCGCTAACCGGCCGCATGCTGGGCAATTTCCCGCAAGCTTACAGTCATGTCGGTTTGATCCACTGCGCGCTCAACTTGAGCCGGCAGAACGGCCCGGCAGTGGAACGCGACGAATCAGAATTGTCGCCGGGCGCTCCCTAGCCCGCACGCGCTCCATTCTCTCGTGGTTAGGACACCAAAGAGATTTATTTGGCACTCATGCGCTGTTGGCGTTAGCCGAATGATGAAATTGAACACTTCGAGCACAATTAAAGGCCCGCGCAACTCTCTAAGTAGGACCGATGACTTTGTGACTGCCCCTTCACACCCGGAGTGTGATTTCGCACACGAGTCCCTCGGCGCGCCAATCAGACTGAGTTTTTCCTTTTAGTTGGTCAATCATTTGTTCGATAATCCGCCCGCCATAGCCCTTGCGCGTCGGTTCCTGCACCGCCGGGCCGCCGGTCTCAGTCCAGCGCAGATGTAACTGTCTGGTTGGCTCGTACCACCATTTTAGATTGACCTCGCCATTGGCCACGGACAAAGCCCCATACTTAGCTGCATTCGTCGCCAACTCGTGCAAGATTACAGCAATGGCCTGGGCCTCGTTCGGTTCTAATAAGACTTGTGGACCATCCATTCGCACCCGCGTTTTGTCTTTCGCGGAATACGGAGCAAGCTCCTGTGTCGCGACGGTCGATAACTCGGCACCAATCCAGCGTGTCTCGACAAATAGCGAGTGAACATTTGCAAGCGCCCGGATCCTTCAATCGCCCGTTTAAGAGCTTCGGGCGTGTCGGCCTGAGAGAGATTGACGGCCGCTTGCACATTCGCGATCAAGTTCTTGCTTCGGTGCTCCGCTTCCCGAGCCAACGTCGTGATTTGCTCCTGATTTCGCTTTTGCTCAGTAATATCCCGCGCGATCTTCGATGCGCCGACAATCCTGCCTTCGGAATCTTTGATAGGAGAAACAGTCATTGAAATGACGATCAAGCTACCTTGCTTACGCCGCCGGATAGTCTCGAAATGGTCGATGTGCTCGCCGCGTTTGACGCGATTTAAAATCTCACCCTCTTCCTTTAGCCGGTCTTTCGGGATCACGATCGTGATCGGCTGACCAATCGCTTCTTCGGCGGAGTAGCCGAAGACGCGCTCCGCACCCTTATTCCAGCTCGTAATAATGCCATCGAGGTTCTTGCTCACAATCGCGTCGTCACTGGACTGTACGATGGATGCCAGCCATCGCAATCGCTGTTCACTTTCGCGAAGCGCAACTTCGACCTGCTTGCGCTCGGTAATGTCGATGATCGACGCGATCCAACCTAGAACGTTGCCGAACTGATCTTTGTCGGGTGTGTAAATGACCTGCAGCAAACGAACCCCGACATCATTGAAATGCACGTCGGTTTCGTATATGGGGCAAGATGGTCTGGAAACCGGTCTCCCCCATGATTTTGACGATCTCCTTGCCAACCAACTCTTCAGGCCGGTGGCCGAGCATCTTCGCGTAAGCTTCGCTCACGAAAACATAGCGCAGATCGGAACTGCAACGTGTGAGCAGAAACGGCGTATTAGCCAAAATCGTCTCAGCGTCATTACGCAACGCCACGGCGGCGTCCACCACCGTGTCTTCCCGCTCCGCCAATGTTCTTGGGAAAGTCATGGCTCCTCTGCTGTCGTAACAGGCGGGAGCGCAATTGTATTCTGGACGACCGTCGTCGCACAAAGGCGCCGAATGACCTCCTCGGCGATCTGGTCTGGCGGCGCCGATGCTTCGATTGTCAGAGAGTCTTCGCTTGGATCCGGTTCCTCGAGCGTATCGATCTGACTTCGCAGCAACGACGCGGGCATGAAATGCCCTCGCCGCCCGGCAACATGCTCGGCGATTAGATCGCGGCCGCCGCGAAGATAGACCAGTCGGACTTCCGGTCGATCCCCGATGATAAATTGGCGATACGCTCGCTTGAGCGCCGAACACGTTATTATGCCGGGCTGCTTATTGGCGCGCTGAGAGTCTATCCACGCCGCCACGCGTTCGAGCCAAGGCTGGCGGTCCGCATCCGTCAGCGGAATCCCGGCATGCATCTTCGCAATGTTGATCTCGGGATGAAGCGTGTCGCCCTCCTCGAAGGGCCAGCCAAGCCGTGCGGCAAGCTTTTCGGCGACTGTCGATTTTCCCGATCCAGAAATCCCCATGATGACCAGAACAGGAGGGCTGCCCCGGTGCGCGCGGGCGCTATCGAGGCGGTGGACACCGGCTGCGTCAGCAACAAAGACTGGATCCGCGCGACCAATAAAGAGGCCGCTTTCGACGACCCCAATGACGTGCCTAACGCGCTTTTCCAGTCTGGCCGGATCGCTGATGCGCCCGAAGTTGCAATCGAGAATGCGGTTACCACTGTCGGTGACGAAAGGCTGGCCTGCCGGCGACATGCGCAGCCGAACGCTGGCACCGAGCACTTCAAGGGACTCCTGTGTTGCCTCCAGTCCGAACGCCACCACTTCCACCGGAACTGCTGTTCGCATACCCAGCCGATCAACAAGTTTGGTCCCATCAACGACGATTGCGAGCCTGTTGCTGGCGGCAGCAACGATCTTCTCACGCAGCAAAGCTCCGCCCAGTCCTTTGATCAGATTAAGTGTGCCCTGCTCTACCTCGTCCGCGCCGTCGATTGTAAGGTCGATCTGACGATGTTCGGCGAAAGAAGTGAGCGGGATGTCGGCGGCAGCGGCCTGCGCGGCCGTACGATCCGAGGTGGGAATACCGACAAAGCGCAGCCCTTGGCGATGGCGCTCCGCGAGTGCCTCGATCGCAAAGGCCGCCGTCGAGCCGGAGCCAAGCCCAACGACCATATCTTGCGTAACCAACTCCACCGCAGCCTTGGCAGCTGCGCGCTTAAAAGTGTCGCGGTCCATCTCGCGCATCGACTCTGTCGTGCTCATGCCTGGATTGCGGCGGTGGCATTGGCGCGGATGGCCCCGATAGCCGCGGCATAGTCATTTGTTCCAAAGATCGCCGAGCCGGCGACTATGGCGGTGATACCGACTGGAATTGTTGAGCCCGGCCCAGCCTGCACTAACACCTGATCCGCCCCCGCTTTGGCGAAGACGTCAAGGTAACGCTCCGGCTCGATGACCATGAGACGTACGTTGAGAGGCCTCGCCGTCGGCCGTCGGACCGCTTCCAATAAGACCGGCCCAATGGTGATGATGTTGGGCACGTATCGGCCATCCATTACATCAAGATGAATCCAATCAGCGCCGACGGCATCCACCGCCCGCGCCTCATCGCCGAGACGCGCAAAGTCAGCTGACAAAATAGAGGGTACGATGACGATCGATGGCGCTTTCGCCTGCCCGCAAGCGTTGTCAGCCTCAGGTATAGATCTTAATTGAGCTGTCATGGGGACCGTGAGCCCGGCCGACCAAATATCCCTGGTTCGCCAGCTGCGGCTCGGTCGACAAACCAAAAGAGCTCGCCGACTGGCCGGATCCGCGCAGCCGGCACCTGACTACCGCCCTTGCGGATCGCGCTAAAAATCGCCGCCTTTTCCTCGCCGGCCACCAAAAACGCGACACGCCGGCTGCTCTCGAGCACGGGGTAGGTCATGGTGATGCGAACCTCGGGCCGCCCGTGCGCAACAGCGGCCACCCAGCGCTTACGCTCGCTTAGGACGGGCTCTCCCGGCAGCAGCGAGGCGGTATGGCCGTCGGGGCCCAAGCCGAGTAGTGTCACATCGAAGAGCGGCCGATGTGGATCGAGAGTCGCCCCACCATAAGCCTGCTGCAATGTCAGTTCGTAGCGGCGAGCCGCGTCTTCAGGGCTCCCGTCAGTCGGTACGGGATGAATGTTCTCTGACGGCACCGGCGCCTTGGCCAGCATCGCTTCGCGAGTCATCCGAAAATTGCTTTCGGGGTCATCGTATGGGACGAAACGCTCGTCTCCCCAATACCAAGACACCCGCTCCCAAGGGAAACGGGGCTTGAATTCGTTCGAAGCGAGAAGTCCATAAAGTGTCTTCGGCGTGGACCCACCCGAGAGCGAGACTCGGAACGAACCTTGCGCGGCTGTCGCTGCTTCCACGATCCATTCCGCGACGTGGTGCGCCAACGCCAGCGGATTCGGCAGTACCTCGATGCACCCGATGACCTCGCTCACAGCGCACCTGTTAACCCTGTCGAACCGAGTATGAAAGCTTCCATTGCCTTGGCGAAGCCTTCGTCATTATAGGAGTCTGTAACCGCGGCGGCTTGCTCCTTGACTTGTTCAGAAGCGTTGCCCATTGCGATGCTAAAGCCGGACCGTTTGAACATCAGCACGTCGTTTGGTTGATCCCCGATCGTGGCAATCTCCTTCGCTGGCACTCCGAGGTGCGTCGAGAGATATTCCACGACCGCACCTTTGTTTGCGTTTTTGTTGGTAACGTCGAGATAGTAAGGCTGCGACCGGTTAGCCGTCGCATGCTGTCCAAATGCCGCCTGGGCATCGGCTTCACAACGCTGCACTCGATCGAGGTCGTCGCTCACGCCGACGATCTTGGCGACCTTTTCTAGGTGTTCAGCAACATTTGCTACGATCTTCGGCTCGAACTTGACGGTCCACGCTTCGCGGGCAACATGAGGGGCATCGGCTTTTGTGATCAGCCAGTCATTGCCGCTATAGACCCACGTATCGAGACCATGCCCGCGCATCAGATCGATCGCCTGGCGCGCGATATTAGGAGGCACCGTCTTTTGCTCCAAAATCGTAAGATCGCGTTTGACAAAGAGGCCGCCGTTGAAACCGGCGATCGGCGTTTCGAGCTTGAGCGCGTCAAACAGCATGGCCATGCCGCGCGGTGGCCTACCGCTGGTGATGGCAAAACGAATGCCGACGTTGTGCAATGCGCTGACAGCGTTCTGTGCTCGTTTGGTCAAAACTTTCTCCTCGGTGACGAGTGTGCCGTCCACGTCAGCCAGCACGAGTGAAATCTTTCGTTTCTCTGCCATTGGCCTCTCCGGCACCGGTCAGCCGAGTGGCCGCCAGGTGTGACCATCACGCGCGAGCAGTTCGTCCGCCGCGGCCGGGCCGGTCCCACCCGCGGGGTAATTCGGAAAATCTCGAGGTGGATTGTTCGCCCAAGCGTCGAGAATAGGCTGCACAGCTTGCCAGCCTGCCTCGACGGTGTCAGCGCGTTGAAACAGGGTCGCGTCGCCAATCATGCAATCATAGAGCAATGTTTCGTATCCGGTGCTGGATGCGACGTTGAAATAGGTCCGGTAGTCGAAATCCATGGTGACACCGCTTAGCTTCACTGATGGCCCGGGCCGTTTCGCCGCGAATTCGAGGGCGATTCCCTCGTCAGGCTGAATGCGGAGAATCATCCAATTAGGATTCATCCGTTCCACGGATGTCCCGCGAAACAGTGCAAACGGTGCCTGATGAAAGCGGATCGCGATTTCCGTCGATCGACACTTCAGACGTTTGCCGGTACGTAGGTAAAACGGCACGCCCGCCCAACGCCAATTGTCGAGACTAAGCTTGCAAGCAATGAAGGTCTCGGTTCTTGAATCGTTGGCCACGTCAGGCTCTTGCCGATAAGCGCGAACCTGCTGACCCGAAACGCTACCCGCATCGTACTGGCCGCGCACCGCGGCCTCTATCGCCAGAGCCTGATCGAGAGTCTTTATTGATTGAAGCACCTCAGTCTTTTTGGCGCGAACTGCATCAGCATCGAACGAGATCGGCGGCTCCATGGCTGCCATCGCCAGAAGCTGGAACATGTGATTAGGCACCATGTCGCGCAGCGCGCCGGTCTTTTCGTAGAACTTGCCGCGATGCTCAACACCGATGGTCTCGGCCGCAGTGATCTGGATATGATCTATGTGCTCTCGACTCCACAGCGGTTCGAACAGTCCGTTAGCAAACCGCAACGCCATGATGTTTTGGACCGTTTCCTTGCCGAGGAAGTGATCGATCCGGTAAATCTGGCGCTCCAGCAGTATTTTTAGGATCTCATTGTTGAGCGCTTTGGCCGAGCCTAGATCGTGGCCAAAAGGTTTTTCGATCACGACTCGGCGCCATTGGCCATTTTTTTCGACTACAAGACCCGCTGCTCCGAGCTGTTCGACTGTCGGCCCAAAGAACCGCTCTGCGACCGCGAGATAAAAGAGACAGTTGCCGCCGGTGCCGGCCATCTTGTCCAGGCCTGCCAGATGATCACTAAGGCGGCGGTACATCACCGGATCGTTGAGGTCGCCCGGCAAATAACTCATGCGGTCGGCAAGCCACTGCCACGCAGTCCAATCGATGGAGTCGATGTGGAACTCGCCGTCATGGCCGATGAAACTTTTCATCGAGTCGACGAGGTGTGTTCGCCATGCCTCGGCAGTGATCGCGGCAAGGTCGACGCCAACCAGTTGGAACCCGTTCGATAGTTGCCCGGCATGAGCCAGGTTGTAGAGCGCCGGCACGACGAGACGCTTCGTCAGGTCACCGGCGGCACCGAAAATCACCATCGCGCAAGGCGGCGCCGCCGGAGCGCGCTCATTTTGTTGACCGCTCCGGGCTTCGATGAGTTGATCGTGCTTGCCCAACGTCGTTTCCTATTTTCGCTCTTTCGTCGTTCCACGTGACCCTTTTCACGCAACCGTCGCCGCCTTGCGCCGGTAGGTTCAGTTGCGTCCAAGCAATTCCATAGCCACAGCGACTACATGCCCGGGCTCGAAACCGAAATCGCGGTCCAGCTCTTTGAGCGGCGCTGAAGCGCCGAACGTCCTCATGCCGATGACGCGTCCGTGCGGGCCGACATACTGTGCCCATCCAAGTACCGATCCCTGTTCGACGGCGATCCGTGCCGTCACGGCGGTCGGCAGCACTTCCTCCCGATAGGACTGCGGCTGGCGCTCAAAAATGTCCCAGGAAGGCATAGAGACAATGCGTGATTGAATTCCGCGCGAGGCCAGTGTTTCATGCGCCTGGACGATCAAAGAGACTTCACTGCCGGAAGCAATGAGAATGGTCTCAGGCGACCCGCCCGGCGCATCAGCCATCACGTAGGCGCCGCGCGCAACACCGGCCGCCGACGCGTACTTGCTACGATCGAATGTCGGCAGTGCCTGACGCGAAAGCGCGATTACCGCTGGTTGATGGCGAAGTTGCAAGACGTAGCGATAGGCCTCGACGACCTCGTTGGCGTCGGCGGGCCGCAGCACAACTAGCCCCGGAATAGCGCGCAACGAGATCAAATGCTCGACCGGTTGGTGAGTCGGTCCGTCCTCGCCATCACCCATAGCGTCATGGGTAAAGACGATGATAGTCGGGAGCTCCATAAGCGCGGACAGACGAATGGCCGGTCGGGCGTAATCGCTGAAAATCATGAAGGTCGCCCCGAACGGGCGCAGCTTCGAGAGCGATAGACCGTTGACGATCGCCGCCATGGCATGCTCGCGGATTCCGAAATGAAAATTCCGACCTCCGGGCGTTTCGGCTTCGAAGTCACCGGCATCGGCAAATTTGAGCGTCGTCCTGTTTGACGGTCCGAGATCCGCGGAGCCACCCAAGAACCATGGAATGTTTTTGGCCAGCGCGTTTAGCACCTGCCCAGACGCGTCGCGCCCAGCGATACCCTTGGGATCCGCCGGAAAGCTCGGCAGGTCGCGATCCCACCCAGGGGGTAACTCGCGGCGTTGCATTTGCTCGATTTCGGTGGCGAGTTCCGGATACCGCGCACGGTAGTTGGCAAACAGCGTTTCCCAGCGTCGCCGCGCCTCGGCACCGCGCGCGCCGATCCCGTCGGCAAAGTGTTTCATAACGCCGTCGGGCACGAGGAACTTGGCATTCTCTGGCCAATGATAAGCGCGCTTGACCAGCCGAACTTCCTCTTCGCCCAGCGGTTCGCCATGGGCATCAGCGCTATCGACTTTGTGAGGAGACCCATAACCGATGTGGCTGTCGAGAATGATCAGCGTCGGCCGGCCTTTGGTTTTCTGAAAAATTGCAAGAGCGTCTTCGATCCGCTGCAGATCATTGGCATCGTCGACGCGCTGCACGTTCCACTGATAGGCAAGGAAACGCGCGGCTACGTCTTCGGTAAAGGCGATGCGGGTGTTGCCTTCGATGGTGATGTGGTTGTTGTCGTAGATCCAACACAGATCCTCGAGCCCAAGATGTCCAGCTAACGAAGCGGCCTCCGAACCGACGCCTTCCATCAGGCAACCGTCGCCGCAAACTGCATAGATGTTATAGTCGAATATGTCGAATCCCGGTTTGTTGTAGCGGTTGGCGAGCCACCTGCGCGCAATCGCCATGCCCACGCTGGTGGCGATACCCTGACCGAGCGGACCGGTGGTTGTCTCGACACCCGACACCAAGTGATATTCCGGGTGACCCGGTGCTTTGCTGTGGCGTTGGCGGAAACGACGAATGTCGTCGAGCGTGACGGACGGTTCGCCGAGGTTTTCGTATGCCGGGTTAACAGCGCGCGTGCCAGTCAGATACAGCACCGACCACAGCAGCATTGAGGCATGGCCGTTCGACAAAACAAAGCGATCGCGGTTCGGCCAGATCGGGTCCTGCGGATCGAACCGCATCACCTCGTTCCAAAGCGTGTATACGAGCGGCGCCAATGCCATTGGCGTGCCTGGATGGCCCGACTCGGCCTGCTGTACTGCATCAATCGAGAGCGTACGGATCGTATTGATCGCCAGCTGATCGAGCTCTGCGTTGGTCATCCCTTTGAGTTTCGCTTGCTGCATCGGCGTTCGCTCTGTCACCCAGCCCGTTTCGCAGCAGGTTTCTCGATATGACCACCAAACTCGTAGCGCATGGCCGACAGCAGTTTGTCAGCGAAGTTTGCCTCGCCGCGCGAGCTGAAACGTTCGTAAAGCGCCGAGGACAGCACATGCGCCGGCACGCCCTCGTCGATGGCAGCCTTTATCGTCCAACGTCCTTCGCCGGAATCGGACACACGGCCGGCAAATTTGGTCAGTGCCGGATCCTCCATCAGCGCGGCGGCGGAAAGATCGAGCAGCCAGGAGGCGATCACGCTGCCGCGTCGCCAGACCTCGGTAATGTCGGTGAGATTGAAATCGTAGCGATAATGTTCGGGATCGCGCAGGGGCGTGGTTTCGGCATCGATCACAGCTGATTTCTTGCCGACATTAGCGGCCTTGAGAACCGCGAGCCCTTCGGCATACGCCGCCATCACGCCGTACTCGATACCGTTGTGCACCATTTTGACAAAATGCCCGCCGCCGTTGGGACCGCAATGCAGATAGCCCTGCTCTGAGGTCCCGCCGACCTTTTCGCGGCCGGGAGTGCGAGGGATATCGCCGCGACCCGGTGCGAGCGTGGCGAAGATCGAGTCAAGATGTTTTACGACATCGGCCTCGCCGCCGATCATCATGCAATAGCCGCGCTCCAACCCCCAAACGCCGCCGCTCGTGCCAACGTCCACATAATGGATTCCCTTAGAGGCGAGCTCCTTGGCGCGGCGAATATCGTCGACGTAATAAGAATTGCCGCCATCGATCAGGATGTCGCCCCGATCGAGATAGACCAACAAATTGTTAATGGTGTCGTCCACCGCTCCGACCGGCACCATCAGCCAGATGCTGCGCGGTTTTGTCAGATTCTTCACGAACTCCGCGAGCGAAGCGGAGCCAACCGCCTTCTCCTTAACCAGCTCCGCCACCGCCTTTGCCGACCTATCGAACACCACACATTGATGGCCGCCCTCGATAAGTCGCCGGACCATATTGGCGCCCATGCGGCCGAGACCAATCATTCCTAGCTGCATGTGTCAGGCCTCCTTTGCAAAGTAATGTCCAGGGTGGGCGCGATCTGAGTGTTCAAAAGGCAAACCTGTATTTGCTCGCTCAAACAGATCGACGAACTCGCGATAGCGCTTGGCGATCGCGGCAACTGTTTGCTCGCGTATCGCTTTTTTGCTCCCCCACGCGACCAGCGGATCCCAGAAAACAGTTCGACCGAGGGCAAAGCCGATAAAGCCCTGCACCTCCGCTGCGATTCCGAGCCGCTGATTTCGGTTGTCTGCGCCTCGCCTAACGGCGATTTCCAGCCGAACATCTTGGTTTGAAACGAGCCGCGATGGTCGAACGGTAAAATATAGAGCGCGCGATCATATCCTCGCGGCATCAGGTGGATCCTTTGAGTCTGCGATAGCGCCGGATCAGTGCATTGGTCGAGCTGTCGTGCTCGAGCTTTGGCTCGGTTGGACTCTCGAGTTGTGGAATAATCCGCTGAGCGAGAGCTTTGCCTAATTCCACACCCCATTGATCGAAGGAATCGATCTGCCAAATAGTACCCTGAGTGAACACGCTGTGTTCGTAGAGCGCCACCAATTTGCCAAGTGCCGCCGGCGTCAAAGCTTCCAGCAGCAAGGTGTTCGATGGACGATTCCCTTCAAATAGGCGATGCGGGACGAGCCAATCTGGCGTGCCTTCTGCTTTGACCTCCGCAGCAGTCTTACCAAAGGCCAATGCCTCGGTCTGGGCGAAGACATTGGCAAGCAGCATGTCATGATGCCGACCCAACGGATTGAGTGGCTGGATGAACGCGATGAAATCGCACGGTATGAGCCGCGTACCCTGATGGATCAATTGATAAAAGGAATGCTGGCCGTTGGTGCCCGGCTCACCCCAATAGATCGGCCCCGTATTATAGTCGACTGCGACCCCGTCGATTGTCACATGCTTGCCATTGCTCTCCATGGTCAGCTGCTGGAGATAGGCTGGAAAACGCTTCAGATACTGCTCATACGGCAGCACGGCGACAGTCTGCGCCGCGAAGAAATTATTGTACCACACGCCGAGTAACCCCATCAGAACCGGCAGGTTGCGCTCAAATGGCGCCGAGCGGAAGTGCTCGTCCATTTCATGGAAGCCACTCAGCATGTCCTCGAAATTGTCGGGCCCGATGGCCAGCATAGTCGAGAGACCGATGGCCGAATCCATTGAGTAACGGCCGCCGACCCAATCCCAGAAGCCGAACATGTTGGCCGTATCGATGCCGAACTGGGTGACCTCCTGCGCGTTCGTCGAGACGGCGACAAAATGCTTAGCGATGGCCGAGTCCTCGCCCTTCAAACCTGTCAATAGCCACTCGCGCGCAGCATGCGCATTGGTCATCGTCTCCAATGTCGTGAAGGTCTTGGAGGACACTATAAATAATGTCTCAGCGGGATCGAGATCGCGCACCGCCTCGGCAAAATCCGTTCCGTCGATATTGGAGACGAACCGGAAGGTCATAGCCCGTTCGCTGTAGTGCTTGAGCGCTTCATAGGCCATGACCGGCCCAAGGTCGGACCCGCCAATACCGATATTGATCACATTGCGGATGCGTTTTCCGGTTTGCCCTTTCCACGCTCCACCGCGAAGCGCATTTGAGAAATCGGCCATCCTGTCGAGGACGGCGTGGACATCCGGAACAACGTTACGGCCATCGTGCATAATGGAAGCGCCGCGTGGCGCTCGCAGCGCGACGTGTAGCACCGCCCGGTTTTCCGAGACGTTGATTTTGTCACCCCGGAACATGGCATCGATGTGCTCCCGCAGGCCCGATTCTTGCGCGAGCTGAAGCAACAGCCTCAGTGTTTCATCGATGATCCGGTTCTTTGAATAATCGAGATATAGTCCCGCGCCTTCGACCGCGAACCGATTACCGCGGTTGCAATCCTCGGCGAAAAGTTGCCTGAGGTGGACGCCCTTTAGCTTTTCAAAGTGCTTCTCGAGCGACGCCCATGCCGGACGCGCCCGCAACGTCAGCGCGCTCGTGGACCGCTCGTGGAGGGCTCCTGCTGCGCGTTTGCGTTGGTGAGACGTCGTTGTCATATGTTCAGCCCGCCTTCCGCATCGCAGCGGCCTTAGAGTCAATACAGCTCATCAGGTCATTCCATGATTTAACGAACGATGCCGCACCCTCGTTCTGAAGCTGGGCCGCCAGCGTTTCGGTATCGATGCCCGCTTCGCCGAAGGCGCTCAGAACGCGCTCACATTCGCCGCCATCAGGAGCGAGGATCTTGCCCAGCTGGCCGTGATCGGCAAAGGCTTTAAGGGTGCCCTCCGGCATGGTGTTGACGGTAAAGGGCGCGGCGAGCGCTTTCACATAAAGCGTGTCGGACGCTTTGGGGTCCTTGGTGCCGGTGCTCGCCCAGAGAAGCCGTTGGGCGCGAGCGCCTGCATTGAAGGCTCGCTGGAAGCGCGCCGAGGCGAGCAATTCGCGATATGCCTTGTAGCACTGCTGAGCGACCGCGATGCCAAGTCTGTTCGCGAGTTCGCCTGGTACCTTTCCAGTCACCGCCACGTCCCAGCGGCTAATAAAAAGCGAGGCGACCGAAGCGACCGCAGGGTTCAGCCCGGCCTCGATACGTCGCTCGACGCCGCGCAGATACGCTTGGGCAGCGGCAAGATATTGCTCGCGCGAGAACAACAGCGTGACGTTGATCGGTATACCGGCCAAGGTTGCCGCCTCGATTGCCGGCAATCCTTCCGCGGTGCCGGGGATTTTGATGAAGAGATTGGGCTTACCGCCCCGCTGGTGGAGATCTCGCGCAGATGCCAGGGTCTTGTTGGTGTCATGAGCGAGAGAGGGTGAGACTTCAAGCGATACCCAGCCGTCCACTCCATCGGTCCGGTCGTGAATTGGCCGGAACTGTTCGGCGGCGCGAGACAAATCTGCCAGTGCCAATTCAAAGAACAGCTCCTCGGTCGATTTGACTTGGGATGCTTTTCTCGAAATGTCGCCGTCATAATCCCTGCTGTTTCTGATCGCATGATCAAAGATTGTCGGATTTGAGGTTAGCCCGGTGACCGAAAATTCGTCGATGTAGCGTTGCAAGGTTCCGCTGTTCACGAGACTTCTGGTGATGTTGTCAAGCCAGAGGCTCTGCCCAAGATCGTGTAGCGCGTTCGTTGGATTCATGGCGCCGACTCCACGCTGGACGGTAACACCCGCGACCCCAACCACGCTCGGGGCAGGTCATAGTCGACCAAGTCGCCAATACGCTCGATCGTCACATCTGCTCTTGGAAAGGCGCCGACGACGGTTGGGTCGTGTGCATAGGCTCCCTGCCTCACAAACACTGTCGTTACGCGCTCACCCCAGAATTGTTTAACCGCTGCCAATATGCGCAGCTTATCGTCGACAAGAACGTAATGCTCAGCTGAGTAACGCCGTTCGACATCGTCGAGCGCTTCTTCCTTATGAATATAGATCAGAACACGGCCATCGACCGTGTCAGCGAGACCCGCGCGCTCGACTTTATGCGGCTGAAAAACGACGTCACCGTCCGAGAGAATGACCGTCAGGCCGAGCTGACCCAGCCGTTTTAATACCTTAAGAGCTCCAGGGAACAGGCGGTCGGCAAAAGGGTAGTCGATAAGGAAGGATGACATGGCCAGCAGTTCCACCTCGCGAGGGTGTTCGGCCCGGTAACGCTGCAACGCTCCAAGATAGTCGCGATAACCGAGCTCTGCGAACAGGTCCTCCAGGATTCTCCAGTAGCGTTCGCGGGCCGTGCGACCATAGGTGTCCTCAAGGTGATCTTTGAGGTCACGCTGGATCCGGTCGTTGTCGACCAAGGTGTTGTCAACATCAATAAGGAAAACAAGGGGATAAGAGGGCGTCATTCGGGACTCCGCGACGCTCGAGTGCGCGTGCTGAACCAAGCCCCCGGACAGCACGTCGATGTAACCGCTCGACCCGAATAGGGTTCCCATTCATCGCGCACGCAACGATTTCCGTAACAGCCACCTACAGCAATACCGCTCCGTGGAGTTTTTCCGGACTGTCAAACCAACCCCGAAATGCTGCCGCCAACGCGCAGTGCCTATCTGGCCATGTGTGTCGAAACCCCATAGTTCGCCCCGCGGCCGATCTGAATCAACTCTCACGTGGTGCTCAGCTCCCTAATCTTGGACGCGATGTCGCTTCGCTCCACCAGCTTGCGGTCTCCCTTGATCACGTCAAAGGCTGTCTGTTCTCCTTCGCGCCAAAAGCGAATGTCCAGCATATGCTTGCCGATGCGAAGATCATGCACCGTAAGGTCCGGCAGCCACGCGGGAAGGTATGGATCAATGTAGAGTTTGTTGTGCGGTGCGTCCGGCAAGAATCCCAGTAGCGCCTGAGTAAGCATGAACACCGAGCCAGCCGCCCAAGCCTGGGGCACATTGGCTCCGATATATTGCACCGGGAAATTCGACTCGTTGCGCTCGGATGCGGTGTAAAGCTCCGGCAGCTGATTAAGAAGAAAGTGGCCGGCCGCTACGCTAACGTCGTGGGCGATCCGTGCCGCCTCCTTATGAAAGCCGTAGCGTTTGAAGCCCGTAGCGATAATGGCGTTATCGTGCGGCCAGACCGAGCCGGTCTGGTAGTTGTAAGGATTGAATGCCGGGTGATCGGCGGACAGCGTGCGAATGCCCCATCCCGTCCACATATCCGATGCTGTCAGGCGCTCCATAACCCTCTTGGCGCGTTCGGGAGGGACAATGCCCGACCAAAGGCAATGGCCGGCATTGGAGGCAATGGTCAGGACCTTCCTCTTGTCGCCGTCCAGCGCATAGGCATAGAACCCAAGTTCTTCGTCCCAGAATATTTCGTTGAATCGTGTAAATAAGACGGAGGCTTTGGCGCGCAATTCACTCGCGCGCTCAGGCTTGGCGAGCGCATCGAACACCTCGGCCATGCGTAGCCAGGCATTGTAAACATAGCCCTGAAGCTCGCAGAGTGCCTTAGGTCCCTTTACCAGTGAACCATCAGGATACATGACGGCATCGCCGGAATCCTTCCAGGCCATGTTCTCGTAACCAACCGGGGAACGTGTCTGATATTCCTGAAATCCATCACCGTCGCGGTCGCCGTATTTGTCGATCCAGGCGAGACACCCTTCAGCGGTTTGTAAATGCTGTTCCAACAACCCTCTGTCGCCAGTTGCGCGCCAAGCCGCGTTTAGCGTGATCAAATAAAGCGGTGTCGCGTCTGCTGTGCCGTAGTATGGGGTGTGCGGGATCAGCTTAAAGTGCGCGAGTTCGCCATAGCGCAACTCGTGAAGGATCTTGCCCGGTTCGGCATCGCGGTATGGGTCGTCTTCTTTGGCTTGGAGCGATCCCAAAATCTCTAACGAACCACGCGCGAACTCCGGGTAGATAAGTATATTCTGCAACGAAACGAGAAGACTATCTCGACCAAATGGAGCAACGAACCACGGCAGTCCAGCCGCAGGCATGAAAACCATATGATCCGTGCCTTTGATAGGCAAACGGAGCGCGGCCATATCCTCGAGCGCTTGATGAAAGAGACGATAAAACTCTTCGTTGCTTGTCTTGATCTTCGCTACTGTCTTCAACCATTCTGACAGTGTCGCATATTGGCGAGATTTGTAGCTGCTCTCGACACACTCTTCTGGCGCATGGAACGATTCCTCGCCATCTTCGAGGGTATAGAGCAAGCAGGCATGCCAAATCTCGTTTGGTTGCAGCACGACCTCAAAACTGAGCCGGCCGTTTGCAGAAACAGCCTTGCGTGAAGCACGCACCACTGAAATTGTCACGGCGCGGCGAAAATCTCGGTTCAAATACACAGTGCGAACACTTTGCTCCTGCTCGGACCATTCAGTTGTTATCTTGCCGCGGCGCACGATATGACCGGACTTAACTTCAAAGATGTCGGCAAAGTCGCATCGAAACGCTACCTCAAGCTGAAAACGCACTGGCTTCATACTATTGTTAGTGATGTCGAGATCTTCGTGCAGGCCGCCGCTAAGTGATCGACTGATGGTAAGGCCTAGGGTCCGCGGCGGAATCGCGCCATCTTCGGTCAGGAAGGATTGATTGGTGAGGAAAATGCGTGCTGCGTAATAACTAATGGGACCGCCGTTCAGCAGTTGCCAAGGTTCGCCGTTGGCGTAGATCGCCCAGTTGCTGATGATCCGCGTGTCCAGAAAGTATAAGCCCTTCTCGCTCGGCCGCACTATCGTGCCATCCGGGTCGGTGACGAGCACTGTCTGACCCTGATGAATGGCAATTTGGGGGGGGCCAACTTGAACCTTGAATGCCATTACGTGCTCCTCAATGGTTCACTCTTTCCATTCGAAGGTTTCGTTTCTGGCATCAGAAACCAAGCGAGAAAGACTGTAGTCAGTGCTCGACGGCGATGCTGAGAAATCCAACTGCGTTACCGAAGTTGCCAACGATCAAGGCGCTCCATCCAGACAAGCTCAGTGGCCTCGAAGATGCGCATGAGTCACGACATCTCTGAGCGCGATCGCCATATCCGCTTTGTGCCAGAAGCAGACGCTCAGTACTGCGAAAAAATAGCCCAGCGGTAGGCCGCGGTGATGCCGAGAGGACATCACTAAGCTGCGTTCGATTCGGGCCGCGCTGCGCGTGGTGGCACGCCCGAAAACAGCGAGCTTAGCCCTTCGGCCATCGTCGGGTGCGCAAAATCTGCGTCGGCGAGTTTGGAATAGGAAAGGCCAGCCAGCATTGCAGTTTGTACCGCAGCCATGACTTCGCCGGCGTCGGCACCAATCATCGTGAAACCAAGGATGCGATCGTCGCCGTCGCCGACAAGAGTTTTCATAAAGCCTTGTCTCCGATCAGTCGCCTGCGCCCCGAGTACCGACTCCATTGGCAGCCTTGCGACGCGTGTAATGATCCCTTGGCGTTCCGCTTCGCCTTCACTCAGTCCTACATGGGCGAGCGGGGGATCAGTGAACATGCAGTATGGAACCAGCCGATCATGTGTGGTCCGATTTCCTCCCGCCAGATTATCACGGATGATCCGAAAATCGTCTTCGGATATGTGCGTGAATTGTGGGCTGCCGGCGCACTCTCCCACGGCCCAGACGTCTGGCGCACTCGTTTCCAGCCGACCATTGACGCGAATGTAACCGCGGCCGTCCAGCTCAACGCCGGCCTCAGTAAGTCCAATTCCGGCCGTGTTCGGAATGCGCCCAACCGCCGCCAGAATATCGCTGCCATTGATGTGTTGCTCACCAGAAGGGGTCCTCACTGTAAGCGCAACCTTATCTCCCGATCGCCCGCTTACTTGGAGCAGTTCGGTCTCGACGAGAACTTGAATACCCTCGTCGCTGAGAATGCGCCGCATCTCCTGCGAGACGTCAATATCCTCGCGAGCGAGGAGCTGAGGAGCGGACTCGATGATGGTCACATCGCTGCCAAAGCGTCGATAAGCCTGTGCCAGTTCTAGACCGGAATAACCTCCGCCGATCACGATCAGGTGTTGTGGCAAATAATCGAGCTCCAGTGCCTCGACATGCGTAAGGGGTTGAGCCGCCTCCAAGCCAAGCACATTCGGAATTGCCGCACGCGTTCCGACGTTCAGAAAGACCTTATCGGCCGCAAGCACCCGCGTTCCTCCGTCATTCAGTTTCACCTCAAGGATTTTCGGCGCCACAAAACACCCACCGCCCATGATCAGTTCAGCACCGCTCGCCCGATAGATCTGCCGGTGCAGCGCAATCTGACGATCCACCATCTCACGCTTGCGCCTACGAACTGTTGCCATGTCGACGGTGACGGAATCGGTTACCGTGCCGTATTCGCCCCCGTGACGCGCGGCGTGCGCGACCTTTGCGCTCGAGATCTCATTCTTGCTAGGCATGCAGGCGATGTTCGGACAGGAGCCACCGATCCACCGCCGCTCTACGACGGCAGTCTTGTGCCCTGATTGCGCCAGGTGCCAAGCCAGAAGCTTGCCGCCCGTCCCGCTGCCAAGGACGAGAACATCCAACTGCTCTGATTGGGGCATTTGTTTCTCCTCTCAGCCTCGATAAGTGTCAAAGTGAGACATAGGCGACTCCATCCTCGTTTCAAATTTGTCGACCGGCACTTTGTTCCGCTACGGCGGGAGTGAGGCGCGAAGCCGCGTCGTCCGGCTCGCGTTCTCGCCTCACTTTTTGGCCGGCGGCGCCCGCATCGGCCCATTCATCGAAAGACTTTACAAATTTCAATTTCAACTAAATATCGAGCGTCACTTGGAGCGCGAAAAGAAATTACGGATTGCCGCAGCGATCTCGTCACAGTGCGTCTCGAGGGCAAAGTGGCCGGTATCAAAGAAGAGCACATCAGCGTATGGCATATCGCGTTTGAATGCTTTCGCGCCGGCTGGCAAGAAGAAGGGATCGTTTTTGCCCCACACCGCCAAAAACGGAGGCTGGTGCGCGCGAAAATATTTTTGGAATGTGGGATACAGAGCAACGTTACTCCCATAATCGCCGAAAAGGTCGAGTTGGATTTGATCGGCACCGGGACGGGCCAAATAAAAGTTGTCGAGGTTTTGGCCGTCCGGCGACATCAACGTCGGGTCGGGGACGCCGTGGGTGTACTGCCAGCGAGTCGATTGCGGTGTTAGGAAAGCCCGCAGTGCGTCCCGGTTCGCCTGCGACGGGTCTTTCCAATACGCCCGGATCGGACTCCATCCATCGCTGAGACCCTCCTCGTAGGCATTGCCGTTCTGCGAAATGATGGCGGTTATCCGCTCGGGGTGACGGACGGCGAGCCGGAATCCTGTCGGCGCGCCGTAGTCAAAGACGTACACGGCAAACTGGTCGAAGCCGATGACCTCGGTGAAGTGGCTGATCACGCCGGCAATATTGTCGAAGGTGTAGCTGAACTTTTCTCGCGACGGCATGTCGGATTGACCGAACCCCGGAAGGTCCGGCGTGACCATATGAAATCTGTCGGCGAGGAGCGGGATCAGATCACGGAACATGTGACCCGCGCTGGGAAAGCCGTGCAGCAACAAAAGCTTTGGCGCGTCGGCTGGCCCCGCTTCACGATAGAAGACCTTGAAACCGTCGACATCGGCGGTGCGGTATCTGATAGGCGCCATCAGATTCTCCTCTGCTTACAATTCGATCTCTGAGATAAACGGTCATCGCGTGCACGCCGACGACGTGAGTTGCAGTCCTCCCAACGCGCTTCACTTGCCAGCTACGGAGTGGATCGCGTCATGGATAATGTCGACGACAGCTGCTGGAGCGGTGACACTGGGCGTGTGATCGACGGCATACGCCTTTACCTTCGCCTTCATGCGGTCCGCCATGAAGCGCTGCGTCTTCGGGACTATCATTCGATCGTCTTCGGCAACAAGAAACCAAGTCGGAATGTCCTTCCACAATGGGCGCCCGACGGGAACAGTGATGCAGTTCAGCGAGATCGGTCGCTGCACGGCAGAGAGCACGGCGCAATCCTCGGCGGATGCATGCTGCGCGAAAGCGGTCGCAAAGGCGTCTTCAGGCAACCAAATTAAACCGTCATTGTCTGGTGTCAGCTTTGGCGCTTGGGGATGGGCTTCGGAGTGATAGAACACGTCGGCGACCTTCTCGCCTTCGTCAGGCGCGAGCGCGGTCACGTAGACTAACGCCTTCACGCGTTCGGGTCGCGCGAGCGCAATGACGGCGCCTGCATAGGCGTGTGCCGCCAACACGACACCCGCCGGCGTGCGCTCGATGCTGCGGTTAAGCGCCGCCACGTCGTCGGCCAGTGACGTTAAGGGCATGGGCACCGCGGACGCCTTCAGGCCATGGGCCGTAAGCCCCGTTATGACACGTGCCCAACTCGATCCATCCGCCCATGCGCCATGGGCTAGCACCACACTCACATCCTTTGTCGCCATCCTGTTGCTCCCGACATCGGCTTTGCACGACCCCCGTCAGCCCAACGTCCTCATCCAGCCCGCGACGGCCCGCCCGATCTCATCCGGCGAATCTTCCTGGACGAAATGGACACCCTTGACTGTCACCTCAGTCTGCGCAGGCAAGCTACGGGCGTGTTCGAGAACCTTGCCGCCGGCGAGGATTCCGCCGGGCTCGGCCTTCAGGAACAGCTTGGGCACACTGCTCGTCTTCAGCCAATCCGCGTAGGCGTCCACGATCGCAGTCACGTCAGCGGGGTCGCCCTCGATGGGGATTTCTCGGGGCCACGTCAGCGTCGGCCGTCGGCTCTCGCCGGGTTCGGCGAACGGCCGACGGTATTCCGCCATCTCTTCGTCGGAGAGCTTGCGTAGTATGGCCCCTGGCAGGACCTTCTCGATGAAGAAGTTGTCTTGAAGAACCATCTGCTCGCCGGCCTCGGAACGCAGCGCCTGCAAGACCGGGCGCATTCCGAATTTGTCCCAGTGGTCCCAATACTGCCGCCCCACCATCGCCTCCATATACGCAATGCCCTTCACGGCATCGCGGTGGCGATTGGCCCAGTCGAAGCCGAGAGTCGATCCCCAGTCATGGATGACTAAGGTGACGCGCTCGCGCACATTCAGGGCCTCGAGCAGAGCGTCGAGGTAACGGCGGTGCTCGACGAAGCGGTACGAGCCAGGCCCGCTGTTTGGCAGCTTGTCGGAGTCACCCATGCCGATCAGGTCGGGGGCGATGCAGCGGCCGAGTGGCTGCAGGCGCGGGATGACGTTGCGCCAGAGATATGACGAGGTGGGATTCCCGTGCAGCAGCACGATGGGGTCGCCCCCTCCTACCTCCACGTACGCCATCTCGCGGCCGAGGGTCCGCCGCCGCTGCTTTTGGTACGGAAAAGCCGCAGAAATCATGTTCGCTTCTCAGTAGTAGCCGTTTTACATAAAGCCGATTGGGGCTGAGTAAGTCCCGATCGCCACCGACTGCACGTCAAAAAAGTTTCACGCGCGTGCGTCCAATTTTTCTCTGCAGCGGTGAAACAATTTAGCGGTCATCTTCTTTGAATACTGCAATCCAGCCCAGCTTGATCCGTCCGCCCATGCGCCGTGCATAAGCACCACGCTCACATCTTCCATCGCCATTGTGCTGCTCCTCGACAGATCACCTTCGCAAGCTTTCACGCTGGCGAAATCTTCTTCACACACAAACTTCGCCGGCGCTGGCGATCTCCCCAATCTTTATTGTTGCCGATCGCCAAACAGGCCGCGCACCGCAACCGGCTCAAGAACAAGCAGTGACAAGCTGACGAACTCTGGGGGTGGGGCCAACATAAGGAGACCACGATGGCCGCTCGCCCGCTGATCGTCTTCGATGTCAACGAGACGCTGCTCGATCTTGGAACGATGGAACCGACCTTCCAGCGTATTTTTGGCGACAAAAATGCGATGCGCTTATGGTTCGCCAATCTCATCCTGTATTCCGCGGCCCTAACGGTAGCCGGCGTCTACGTGCCGTTCACCGATATCGGTGGGGCGGTAATGAAAATGCTGGCGAACACGCGTGGCATCAAGATCACCGACAATGACAAGAAAGAGCTGACGGACAAATTCTCCACCATGCCGCCCTACCCCGAAGTTCCGGCGGCGCTTCGCAATCTTCGCAACGCGGGGTTTCGGCTCTTCTGCCTCACCGACAACTTGCTTGAAGTTCAAACCCGCCAGCTTGAGCATGGCGGCATCGTCAATCTGTTCGAACGGCGCTTCAGCGCAGACGGCGTGAAAGCATCACAAGCCGTCGCGCCAGGCTTATGGCTATGTCGAGAAGGAGCTTGGCGTTAATCCCTCCGAGCTATGCATGATCGCCTGCCACACCTGGGACACGCTCGGCGCCGTCGCGGCAGGCTGGCAAGCCGCGCTGATCAAACGTGTCGGCAATGATGTGCTGGACGTCGGCCCGCAGCCGCAAATTGTCGGCAACGACCTCAACGACGTCGCCGACCAGCTCATCGCCCAACACAAAGGACGGGTCTAGTCGGCCATTCATCGCACGCCAAAGGTTCGGGAAGTGGACGGTCAGCCGCAGTTGGTTCAATGTGCGCTCTGGGTCATAAGCAGACATCGGGTCGGCGTCCGTTGATGTCCGCTTTACCCCCAAAAGCGGACATTGCCGGGCGACAGTTGGATGTCCGCTTTGTGCCATAAGCGGACATGCGCGATTTATTCAATCACCACGTCAGCGCGGGTAACAAGCGTGGGCGGCACGTTAGCGCCAAGCGCCTTGGCAGTTTTAGGATTGATCACCAATTCCCATATTGTCGGGTGCTCAACCGGCATGTCTGCTGGCCTGGTTCCTTTGAGTATCTTATCAACGTATTCGGCCGTTCGACGAAACATGGTTGTGACCTTCTTGGCGTCTCCGGCTGCCGTAATAACCTTTACAAATTGTGCGGTATTCTCGTTGGCGGGATTTGTTATGAGCGTCACATGCGAAATTGTAGGATCGAACTCCGTTAATAGCTCGAACCACTTGGTTCCAGATGCAAATTCGAAATTAGTCAAGCCTGTGGCATTTCCACCCGGGCGGGCCAAGCTGTTGATCAATCGCTGGCCAACTGGATCAGAAACCTGATTGAACACCACTGGGATGGTTCTGGTATATCGTCTTACGGAGGTGAGGCTAGCTGTTCCCTGAGCAACAATCACATCGGGTGAGGTGGCGACCAGGCTGTCTGCTTCCGTATCCAACTTGGCATAGTCGCCGCTTGTAGTTCTAATATCGAAAGCAGTGTTTTGGCCTTCGATCCAGCCCAGCTCCTGTAACCGCGCGCGAAACGTCGCGAACAGCGGCATCACTTCCTTGTCGTTAAAACCGGTGATGAAACCAATCAATTTCTTGTTGTTCTGCTGTGCAACACCGGTGGCCGGCCATACCGCCGCACTCCCGAGCAAGACTATAACCTCTCGCCGTCTCATGGAGGTCCCGAGGCTCAGCATACAGCATCGTAGCGGTTCAAACCTGCACTGGGAAAGACCCCGCCTATGTCCGCTTTGGGTCAAAAGTAGACATCGGATTGCCGCCTGTTGATGTCCGCTTTACCTCCGAAAGCGGACATCGGCTGAGTGCGTTGGCAAGTCCGCGTCGTGCCAAAAGCTGACGTGAGCACTCGCAGCAAACAGCTACTCGATTACTTCGTCAGCGAGCAATTGCAGCGAGTTGGGTATCTCAATGCCAAGCGCTCTGGCCGTTTGCAGGTTGATGACGAATTCGAATTTGCTGGACTGCACCACAGGAAGGTCGGCGGGCTTCGCGCCCTTGAGGATTTGACCGGTGTAGAGGCCGACCTGACGCCACGCGTGCGGAATATCGACCCCCGGGATTACGCCGAATAGGAGGCGATTGCAGCAGGGATCGGCGGCCGGCGAAATGGGGTTAGGAGTCAGTTTGCACGGCGGCAATCCTGAGCAGACATTATGCAGTCCAGCAAATCTCGACCCTATTCGATCACCTCGTCGGCGCGCTGCAAGATTGCTTCGGGAAAGGTTATGCCGAGCGCATTGGCGGTCTTCACGTTGACGACTAGCTCGACTTTCACTGACTGCTGGACAGGGAGATCGGCGGGCTTGGTTCCCTTAAGAATTTTCCCGGCATAAATGCCGAGTTGACGGTATCCGTCGGCAATATCAGTTCCATAGCTCATCAGGCCCCCCGCCGCCGGAAATTCGCGAAATTGGTGCATCACTGGCAGAGCGTTGCGGGCTGCAAGCGCAGCGATTTTCTGCGGCCGACTGAGAAGAAACGGATCACTCATGACGAGCAGCGCTCCGGCGTGCTGCTGCACAAGCGCTGTGAATGCGGTCTCTAGCTCGCCATCGTTGCGGGCATTGACAACAAGAATTTGCTGGCGCGTGGCGCTCGCGGCGGATTTCACCTCTCGCACGTCGGTTTCAGTGATCGGATTCATTGGGTTGGCGAGAAAACCAATCAGCGTAGCTGTCGGTACCACTTCGCGCAGGAGCTGCAACTGCTTCGGCGCCAAGGTATTGGTTAGAACGGTCACGCCGGTGACGTTGCCGGTCGGTCGATTGAGAGTGCTGACCAACCCTAATTGAACAGGATCTTCACCAGTCAAGAAAACGATTGGGATCGCAGAGGTCGCTGCTTTGGCGGCCAATGCACCGGCGGAGCTGCTGGCAACGATTGCAGCCACTCGGTGCGCCAACAGTTCTCCGGCGAACTCGGGCAACCGATCATAGTGGCCCTCTGCCCAGCGGTATTCGATCGTGACGTTCTGGCCTTCGTTGTAACCGATTTCACCCAGGCCTGCCCGAAATGCAGGAGCGAGATTCATAGAATCTTTTGTGATCTGGCGCTGAGAAATCCGACTATCGGCATTCCCGGTTGCTGCGCGCGCGTCGCGATCGGCCATGTAAAGGCTGAGCCAGCAACCCCTTTGATGAAATCGCGGCGTCGCATTGCAGCCCACGGCTCTGGAGTACGCCCGATACTGGCTGATTACATCAGGGATTTGCCACCAGCGAAATGGGGTTCAGGGGTCAGTGTGCGCGGCAGGAATCCTGAGCCGCTGATGTCCGCTTTGGGTCAGAAACGGACATTTCGCAAACTTCATCCAATGTCCGCTTTACCCCAAAAGCGGACATTGACGGGCACTCACCGAATGTCCGCTTTGTGC